>Ga0315338_1001960_pt1 | contig 22641 bp, 20 predicted proteins | sample ASW8metaG_FD_204518 | JGI IMG/M metagenome (GOLD analysis project Ga0315338, IMG submission 204518) | Ammonia-oxidizing marine archaeal communities from Monterey Bay, California, United States - ASW #8 | ecosystem: Environmental > Aquatic > Marine > Coastal | place: USA: California | collected... | reverse complement strand
AGCAAGACTCGACGAAAGGCGGTGGGCGGCTCGAATCAAACGGTCTGCGTGGCTCACGAATCTCCTGCTTGCGACGTCGCGCGTTCCGATGATTCTCGCGCATTCTCGAGCCCATCACGTCGAAGGGTCGAGATCGTCCGACTGCACCGGCGCGCGCAGTGTAGAATGGGCGATGCCCGATCTCATCGAGAAATCGAGCTCTTCGCGAGGATCGTGCGGCGCCGACTAGCGAATGGGACGAGCGGACCGCAAGGCCGAAGGTCGGGCGTCCGGGATGGCGCGGCGGTCGAGGCCGACGCCGAGATGGAGAGGGAAGTCGATGTTGACCTGGGAACTGTGGTTGGCCATCGCGGCCGTCGCCGGTGCGCTCGTTCTCGCGCGGTTCTGGCGATCGGCTGAATCTCGCGCCGACGATCTGCAGGCGGACGTCGAATCGCTTCGAGCGCGTGCCGAGAAGCTCGAGACGAAGCTCTCCAGGGAATCTTCGACGCGTCAGCGTCAGGCCGAGGAACTGGCGGGTCTGCGGAAGAAATCCGATAAGGCGAAACGACGACAGTCGAAGACGCCTGAGCAACCGCTCGGAACGCTGGCGCGAATCCGGGATCACGAGGCAGAAGTCGAACGGCTCGAACGCGAACGGACCCGCGTGGCCGGCGAGCGGGACGAACTGGAGAAGGAGGTGTCTCGACTCCAGACACGCCTCGCAGCGTCTGCACAGGAACTCGCGGACGCGACGGCCGAGCCCGAGCCGACGCCCGAACCCGCGCCCGACGCAGCCGCTCGCGAAGTCTCGGCGCTGCGGGGCGACCTCGCCGAAGCGCGGGAGCGAACCTCGAAGCTCGACGAGGAACTCGGAGCCCGTCGCGTGACCGAGGCGCGGTTGCGCAAGCGGATGGAGAACCAGGAACAGCTCTATGCGTCGATGCGTGCGGAGCTCGACGTCAAGAAGGATCGCCTGCGCACGCAGGAGGAGCAGCTCCAGCGCCTTCAAGCGCTGAAGGTGGCGGTCGTCGACTGAGCTGGGGCGATGATGATGGACGCAGGCGCCGCGATTCAGTCGCCCGAGGCTGCCTTCGCCTCGGACCAGGCCCAATCGAGCCAAGGCAGGAGGGCCTCGAGATCCGAGGCTTCGACCGTGGCTCCACCCCAGAGACGGAGTCCGGTCGGGGCATCGCGATAGGCGCCGATGTCGTGCGCGATGCCCTCGGCGTCGAGCGTCTTCGTCGCAGCCTTCAGGGTGGCTTCGATCTGCTTCGGGTCTCGTCCCTGCGCCCAGGCATCGACGATGCGCAGACAGATCGACGTCGACGATCGCATCGCCGGATCCTCGGCGAGGAAGTCGGCCCAGGCGGAACCGTCGACCCATTTCGTCACAGCGGCCAGGTTCGCCTGGGATCGCGCCATCAGCCCTTCGAGCCCCCCGACCGACTCCGCCCAGGCGAGGCCGTCGATCGCGTCCTCCACACACAGCATCGAAGGCGTATTGATCGTCGAGCCCTCGAAGATGCTCGCGTTGAGCTTGCCGCCCTTGGTCAGTCGGAAGATCTTCGGCATCGGCCATGCCGGCGTATGTGTCTCGAGTCGCTCGACCGCGCGCGGTGACAGCGCGAGCATGCCATGTGCCGCTTCGCCGCCGAGCACCTTCTGCCAGGACCAGGTGACCACGTCGAGCTTGTCCCAGGCGAGATCCATCGCGAAGGCAGCCGATGTAGCGTCGCAGATCACGAGCCCCTCGCGATCCGCGTCGATCCAGTCCCCATTCGGAACGCGCACGCCCGAGGTCGTGCCATTCCAGGTGAAGACGACGTCGCGTCCGAAGTCGACCTTCGACAGGTCCGGAAGCTGTCCGTAATCCGCTTCGATCACGCGGTGATCATCGAGCTCGAGTTGTTTCACGACATCCGTGACCCAGCCCGCGCCGAAGCTCTCCCACGCGAGCAGGTCGACGCCGCGGGCACCGAGAACGGACCAGAGGATCATCTCGACGGCGCCCGTATCGGAGGCGGGCACGAGTCCGACGCGCCAGTCGTCGGGGATCCCGAGGATCCCGCGGCTGCGGTCCGAGACCTCCTGGATGCGGGCCTTGGCCGGGGCAGCGCGATGCGAGCGTCCGACGAGCGCGGCATCGAGAGCGCTCGTCTCCCAGCCCGGGCGCTTGGCGCAGGGACCGGAGGAGAAGTGGGGGCGTGCGGGGCGCTGCGTGGGGCGAGTCGTCACGTGGGTCCTCGAATGGGCGTGTTTTGGAGGCGCGAGAGTTCGAAGGCGCCGGAGTCTACCGGGGCCCGCTTTCACGGGCCACGTCTCTCGGGCATGCTGGCGATCTGGTAGTTTCGGCGGCCCGTTGGCCAGGAGGTGTTGACCGCAGATGCCGAACGAGAATCTCGATCGCCCGGATCTCGAGGCGGTCCACGCCTATCTCTCGGGGCTGCAGGAGCAGATCTGTGCCGAGCTGGAGCGCCTGGATGGAGAGGCCCGCTTTCGCGTGGAATCGATTCCGCGCCCGGGCGGCGGCATCTCTCGGCCCCGCGTGCTCGAGGACGGTTCGCTGATAGAGAAAGCGGCCGTGAACTTCACGCATACGCAGGGTCAGCGGATGCCCGCCGCGGCCACGCAGCGTCGCCCCGAACTCGAGGGCCGCAGCTACGAGGCGATCTCGGTTTCGCTCATCGTGCATCCCCGAAATCCGTACGTGCCGACCTGCCACGCGAACTTCCGATTCTTCCTGGCCGCGGACGCGCAGGGCGCTGATCCCGTTTGGTGGTTCGGCGGCGGCTTCGACTGCACCCCGTACTACGGCTTCGAGGAGGACGCGATCCATTGGCATCGCGTGGCGCGCGCAGCCTGCGAAGTGCATTCGGTGTCGCTATATCCGCGCTTCAAGGAACAGTGCGACCACTACTTCCATCTGCCCCATCGTGACGAGCAGCGCGGTATCGGCGGGCTCTTCTACGACGACTTCGACGAGGGTGGCTTCGCGAAGGCCTTCGAGCTCTGGCGCAGTACGGCCGACGCATTTCTCGAGGCCTATGTGCCGATCGTGAAGCGCCGACGGGCGATGGAATGGGGCGAGCGGGAGCGCGAGTTCCAGCTCTACCGCCGGGGGCGCTATGTCGAGTTCAACCTGCTTCAGGATCGTGGAACGCGGTTCGGACTCGAGGCGGGTGCGCGGACGGAATCGATCCTCGCCTCTCTCCCCCCGCTCGTCGCCTGGCGGTACGACTGGTCCCCGGAGCCGGGGAGTCCCGAAGCGGCGCTCTACTCCGACTTCCTGAAGCCACGGGACTGGGCAGACGAGTCTTCGACGTCCGGCGCATGATGCCCCGCCAGATCAGGCCCGGCTTCGAGTCGAGCTCGGCCGCTCCGTGACGGGCTCCGACGGCCGGATCTGGTAGAGTCCCGACCGCTCCGGACCGGGCGCTGCAAGTGCGGTCTGCCATGCCCTGGTCGGGTCGAGTCCGAGAGCGGCGATCGCGAGTCGATCGGATCAGAAAGCGTGTTCGAGGAGAGCGAGCCGGGATGACATCTCTGGAAGGGCCTTATTTCGATCTCGAGGTGGCGAACGTCATCGAGGAAACCGATGACGCGAAGTCGATCGTGTTCGACATTCCCGAAGAGCTTCTCGCTCGTTTCGAGTACGCCTCGGGTCAGTTCCTGAGCCTCCGCGTCGAAGTCGACGGTCATCGACTCGTCCGCTGTTATTCGCTCGCGAGCGCTCCCGGCATCGACCGCCAGCACAAGGTCACGGTGAAGCGCGTCGACGAAGGGCGTGCGTCGAACTGGTTGAACGACAACGTGAAGCAGGGCGACATGCTCCACGTCATGCCGCCGAATGGCGTTTTCTGTCTCCGTGAGCGTGAGACGCCGATCGTGTTCTTTGGCGGCGGGTCGGGCATCACGCCGATCATCTCGATCATCAAGACGGCGCTGCAGTCCACGTCGCGAGGACTGAAGCTGGTCTACGCGAATCGCAATGACGATTCGATCATCTTCAAGGAAGAGCTCGCGAAGCTCCGCTCCGAACACGCCGATCAATTCGAGATCGTGCATCGACTCGACGACGTGCACGGCTTCGTCGACGCGGCGCTCGTGATGCAGGAAGTGGGCGGCAGGACGGACGCCGACTTCTACATCTGTGGCCCCGGCCCCTTCATGGACGTCGTCGAGAGTGGTCTCGAGAGCCTCGGCGTCGACGCGGATCGGATCTTCATCGAGCGATTCGAGTCGCCAGACACACCGGCCGTCGCGACCGACGTCGACACCAGCGCGGGCACCGTCGTCACGATTCAGCTCGACGGAAAGGTGACGGACGTCGAGGTCGGGGACGGAGAGACGATCCTGCTCGCGGCGCGCCGCGTCGGACTCGAACCGCCCTTCGCCTGTGAAGAGGCCTATTGCGGCTGTTGCATGGCCAAGGTCGTCGAGGGCGACGTCGAGATGCTCCACAACGATGGTGGAATCGACCAGCGACAGATCGACGATGGCTGGGTGTTGACGTGCCAGGGCATCGTCAAGGGCAAGGCGCGGGTCGAGTACCCGGACTGACCCTTCAGTCCCCGCCGGCGAGAACCAATCCGACCATCTCCGACAATTCGCGAAGAGCGACGTCGGGCGCGTCGACCTTGATCGTGGCCATTCCCATGGCCAACGCGGGTTTCAGATTGCCGCCGATGTCGTCCAGGAAGATCATTTCGTGCGGCCCGGCGGCGAGGCGTTCGCAAGCAAGGTGGTAGATCGCCGGGTCGGGCTTTCGGAGACCCTCGACGCTCGATTCGATGAAGACGTCGAATCGGTCACGCAGCTCCCGTGTTCCGTCCGTCCGCTCGGAATCTTCCGCGTGCGCCCAATTGTTCGTGAGCGCCCCGACCTTGAACCCGCTCTCGCGGAGATGGGCGATCGCGTCGAGCATGATGGGTCGGGGGCCGCTCGCTTCGGACATCCGCATCATCATCAGGCGCGCATCGATCTCGAGTCCCGCTGATCGGCAGTCGCCCTCGAATGCGACATAGAACGCCTCCATGTCGACCTCGCCACGTTCGAGTCGCGACCATGCACCATGCGGAGCCGTGTTGGCTGCGACGAGGTTGATCGCGTTGCGGTCGAAGCCGAGTTCCTGCTCGTAGTCGCGAATGGCGTGGAGGGGAGAGCCGAGGACGACGCCTCCGAGATCGAAGAGGACGGTATTGCGGGTCGAATTCGAGGTCATTGCGCCCATCCTAGCAGCCGAGGACTTCTCTATGCGCGTCGCGAAGGGCGTTCTTCTCCGCGCCGAAGACGAGAATCGGCGTCGGTTCGAGGGAAGCGCCGCCGGCCGGATCGTCGGCGGATTCGGGGCGGGCGAGGTCGATGACCTGGGCGTCCGCGCCGCAGCGCTCCACGAGCTGCTCCCGACGCGCGCCCTCGTTCGGCGGGACGAAGGTCTGCAAGAACGCACGGCGCGTTCCGGGGACGAGGTCGAGGCTCTCTCGAACACGAGGAAGAGCCCGTCGGACCAGACCGAGTGCCACGAGGCCCATCGTCGCGCGCGCGTTGAACTCGACGACGCTGCGCAAACGCTCGCGCGGCTCTCCCGACGCGGCTTCTGCATCGGCCTGCGTGTAGGTGAAAGCGTCCACGCCGCATGGACCCAAGAAGCCGAGCCCCGCCGCCCGCTGCGCGACGGCGGCGGCGTCCCCGCGCAGCTCTTCGTCGAAGGGATGCCCCGAGAAGACGCGCCCGCGCGCATCGATCTCACCGCAGTGGCCGCGATACAGACCGCTCGGCGTCGTGATCATCTCGAGCGAACCCAGGATCGTCGTCCCGAGACTCTCCGAGGTCGGGGATGCGAGATGCAGCACGACCGAAAGATCGGTCCCTCGATCGAGCCACGGTTCCAGGATCGCGCCACCGAGTCGCGCGAGGCGAGGGAGCGCACCACGAACCCCCGGCGTGTCGAGCGTTTCCGCGCCGCCGACGCGCCCGCGCCCGCTGCTCCCGAAGCGCGGCTTCAGCGTGTAGCGGCGGCCCGTCCAGTCGGGCCACTGGGCCAGAGCGACATCGAGTTCTGCGACGAGTCGATCGGGTTCGTCGAGGGCGTCGCGGTCGAGCACGCGGATCATCGCATCGAGCGGTCGCGGCAGCAGGTCCAGTGCGCGAGCCGATTCAATGGCGAAGGACTTGTCGTGCAGTCGTTCGACCAGATCCGCGGCGGGGCCGGCCGGAGGCTGACCGAATCGCTCGACGGCCATGGCTTCCAGGCTCGTCGTATTGAGCCACGCGGTCGGTCTTTCTGATGCTGCGAGCCAGGGGAATGCGGGTTCCCTCGGAGCCGCGCCCAGCGTCGCGGGCCAGACGGCTTCGCACGTCTCGCTCGTCCATGAAGTTCGATCGGCAGCGACGGGATGGTGCAGCACGGCTTCGCTCGCGAAGAGCAGGCTCCAGAGCCTCGCCGCCGCACGGACGCTCGGCTCGCGCTCGTATGCGGCCCAGTCGTCGCCTTCCTCGGCGCCCATGTTCGGCAGGAGTGCGCCGCGCATCATCCTTCGTCCGGATCGGGCTCGGCCGGCTTCACGACGCCGCGTTCCTGGGTCGAGCGGGCGCGGCGCACGAACTCGATGAGCTCGTCGCTGAGCCCCGCGCGGCGGCGCGGCGCGACCTCGAAGCGTCGACCCTTGGCGCGGGCGGCGCCGAGCGGAAAGGGCACGGCTTCCAGGTAGCGACCGAGGTCACCGCCTGCGGCGTCTTCGTCGTTCGAGTCGTCGAGGCGCTTCATCCAGCGTGCCGCGAGGGCGACGTGCGCGATCTCTTCGTCGTGAACGATCTGGCAGACGTCGGCGCTCGCCTGGTCTCCGGCTTCCGCGAAGCCGTCGCGATAGGTGAGCGTGAAGTCGAGATTCGCTTGTTCGAGTGTGAGGCCCATGGCCGCGAGGAAGGCGCGCGGGCCGGCGGGCGAGGCCGCGATCGCCGGCGCCTGTCGCCAGAAGTAGTCGGAGTGGTCGTCGCTGTCGAAGCGTCCGCCATGCGCCGCGAGTCGCTCGAGATAGAGACGGCAATGTCGCTGCTCGTCGGCGAGCGCGGAGAGCAGGCCGCGACGCAGCGCGCCCGGGAGTTCGGGCCAGCGCAGCAGCGCCCACGCAAAGAGCTCGACCGCCATCAGCTCGTGGTGCGCGAAGCGCGACAGGCATTGCTTGCGATGCTCGGGATCGCGGAGCAGGCCTGGGCGCGGGAGCCGCTCGGCGCCCCCGGTCATGCGGAGACCCGGGTCGCGCGCGGGCGCGTCGATGAGGGCGGCGGGGCCCTTTGGGGTGTCGGGCAACGGATCCCCGTCCACGCCGACGGGTGGGGCGAGCTTCGATGCCAGATCGCCGGATTCCAGCACCCGCAAGCAGAACGCATGCACGCTCGAAGGCTGGACTGTGCCGGATCGAGGTCTTATCGGTGGTGCAGACAGCGTGGACTGGGGATCGGCTTGGGGCATCAGGCGGAGCAGAGTAGGCCAGGTCGCGACTCGGACGGGTGGCGCGAGGGGGCGCTAGTGGAACGTGTTTCATTTCCGGCTGAAACGTGTTTCAATCAGGCGCCATGACGGCGGATGCCCCAGAAATCGAGGTCGAGGAACGCGCTCGGCGCATCATCGAATCGACGATCGAACTCGCGGAAGAGGGCGGCTTCGAAGCGGTGCGTCTGCGTGACGTCGCCGCGCGCGCCGAGGTCGCGATGGGCACGCTCTACCGGCGCTTTCGGAGCAAGGAGGAACTGCTCGTCGCCGCGCTCGAGCAGGAGACCCGTGCGATGGAGGATCGCGTTCGACAGCGACCCCCGACCGGCGCGAACGCGGGCGATCGAGCCGTCGGCTTCTTCGTCATCGCGACCCGGGGCATGCTGCGTCGACCGAATCTCTCGCGCGCGATGCTGCGCTGTGCCGCTGCGGGAGAGCCGGCTCTCGCCCGGAAGGTCGGACTCTTCCACGACATGATGCGTCGCATGATCGTCGGCGCGATACGCGGCGAAGCCGTCACGCCCGGGGCCGAGGTCATGACGGACCGCGAACGGCTGCTCGGAGACGTGCTCAACCAGATCTGGTTCGCCCTGATGGTCGGCTGGTCCGGTGGCCTGCAGACGAGCGCGACGATCAACGAACGCATGCGCGCCTCGGTCGAATTGATCCTGGGCGAAGGCGAAAACACCATCTGATCTGCCTCGCCCTGGTCGGGCGTCGAAGGCAGGGATCGAATCGTGAAGAAAGAGGAGTAGGGACATGAGAGAAGCCGTCATCGTAGACGCTGTTCGCACGCCGATCGCGCGCGGAAAGATGATTCGAGGCGACCTGTCGGGGATCCATGCGGCGCATCTCCTGCGTCAGGTGCAGAGCGCGGTCTGCGAACGCAACGACTTCCCGACTTCGGACGTCGAGCAGGTGATCGGTGGCTGCGTCACGCAAGCCGGTGAACAGTCGAACAATATCGTGCGGCATGCGTGGCTGTCGGCGGGCGACGACTACACCTGCGGTGGTACGACGATCGACACGCAATGCGGTTCGGGTCAGCAGGCGAATCACCTGATCAACGCGCTGGTGAAGGGCGACACGATCGACGTCGGGATTGCCTGCGGCGTCGAGGTAATGAGTCACGTGAGTCTCGGCGCGAACGTGATCAACGGCCCGGGCTACTTCCAGCCGCCGAACTGGCCCTGGGATACGGCGCCGGACCAGTTCACGATGGCAGAGCGCATCGCGAAGAATCGGGGCATTTCGCGCGAAGACGTCGACGCTTTCGCCCTCGCTTCGCAACAGAAGGCCAAGGCCGCGCGGGACGAAGGCCGCTTCAAGCGGGAGATCCTGCCGGTTGACGCGCCGGTTCTCGGGGACGACGGACAGCCGAGTGGTGAGACACATCTGGTCGAACACGATCAGGGTATTCGCGACTCGACGGCCGATGGCCTCGCGCAGCTCCAGCCGATCGTCGAGGGCGGCATCCATACCGCTGGGAACTCTTCGCAGATCTCGGACGGCGCGGCGGCGGTCTTGTACATGTCGAAGGAGAAGGCCGAATCGTATGGGCTGAAGCCCCGTGCGCGCGTGCTCTACGACGTGCTCGTCGGGACGGATCCCTACTACCTGCTCGATGGCCCGGTCGACGCGACCGCTCGCATCGAGAAGAAGAGCGGGATGAGCGTTCGCAACGACATCGATCTCTACGAGATCAATGAAGCCTTCGCGGCGGTCGTCCTGTCCTGGGCGGGCGTGAATGACATCGACATGTCGAAGGTGAACGTGAATGGCGGGGCGATTGCGCTCGGGCATCCCGTGGGCGCGACGGGCTCTCGACTGATCGTGACGGCGCTGCACGAACTCGAGCGGCAGGGACTCGGAACGGCCTTCATCAGTATGTGCTGCGGCGCGGCCGTCGGCACGGGCACGATCATCGAGCGAATCTAGGAACGTCGCGCGCCAATGGCGCGTGACCTGACGGAAAGATGGAATCATGGGCGAATTGGATGGAAAGGTGGCGGTCGTCACCGGAGCGGGACGGGGACTCGGACGTGTCGAGGCGCTCGACCTGGCAAGGCGTGGCGCGCGCGTGGTCGTCAGCGATCTCGGTGTGGCTGCGGACGGCGTCGGGCGTGACGAGTCCGCAGGGCAATCGGTGGTCGAGGAGATCAAGGGCTTCGGCGGAGAAGCGGTGGCGCATTTCGGTGACGTGGCGGACTGGAACGATTCGAAGGCGATGATCCAGACCGCGATCGACAGTTTCGGGGATCTGAACATCCTTGTCTGCAACGCGGGCTTCTGCCGCGACCGGATGATCTTCTCGATGACCGAAGAAGAGTTCGACTCGGTCGTCCGCGTTCATCTGAAGGGTCATTTCTGCGGGATCAGGCATGCGAGCGAATACTGGCGCACACGCGGCAAGGCCGAAGGACAGGTCTACGGTCGGATCGTCAGCACGTCGTCCGAGGCCGCGATCTTCGCCTCGGTCGGCCAGCCCAACTACGCCGCCGCGAAAGCGGGGATCATCGCGCTGACGAACTCGGCCGCGCAGGGGCTCGCGAAGTACGGCGTGACCGCGAATACGTTCATGCCGCGAGCGCGCACCGCCATGACGATGACGGGCGTGACAGCGCAGATCTTCGAGAAGCCCGAGGAGGGCTTCGACGTCTTCGCCCCCGAACACGTCACCCCGCTCGTCAGCTACCTCGCGTCGCCGGCGGCGGCCAACATCTCGGGCAACGTCTTCGTCGTCTGGGGCAAGTCGATCTCGGTTCTCGGTCATCCGAAACGGGACGTGGATCTCAGCGTCGAAGACGTCTGGACCTTCGACAGCGTGTCGACCGAAGTGGGTGGTTTCTTCGCCGACAAACAGCCGATCGTCGATAGCTTCATCGTCCCGGCGACGGGTTGATTCCACGTTTCGATCGGGTCGAAAACGGCCCTTCGGCCCTCCCGATCTGGCTCTCAGATCGGAGGCGACCTCAGACGGGATCTGGTAGCTTCGAGAGCCCAACCGATAGGAGAGAACCATGAAGGTGGTCGTGGACTATGACCTCTGTGAAGCCAACGCACTCTGCATGGAGGCTTGTCCGCAGGTGTTCCGCGTCGAAGAGGACGACACGCTCACGGTCTTGATGGACGAAGTCCCGGACGAGCTTCGCACCCAGGTGAAGGAAGCCGAGCGTCTCTGTCCCCGCCAGGCGATTCGAATCGAAGGCTGACGCGCGACTGTTCAATCGGTCGCAGACGCTCTATTTCGTCGCAGACGCCTTGTTTCGTCGCGGACTCCTATTGGTCGCAGACGCTTTCTTTCGTCGCAGACGCTTCATCGTTTCGTGACAGACGCTCAATCGGTCGCGAACTCTCTCTTCGTTGCGAACGCTCAGTCCGGCAGGATTTCGAGCGTGACGCGATCCGGATAGAAGGCGAGGTGGTCGCGAATCTCGGCCATCTGATCGAAGGGTGATTCGTAGCTCCACGCGACCTGCGAATCGCCACTGCCTTCGTTTCCCCCTCTCGTATTGACTTCCTGGTCGACGGGATCATCGGCACCGTCGGAACGGGTGTCGGCCTTCACGTCGAAGTAGCTCGCATCGCCCTTAAAGGGGCAGTGTGTCGAGTGATCGCTCTGGCGCAGCCGCTCCATGTGCACGTCCTCGCGAGGCACGTAGACCACGGGCGGGTAGCGGCCCTCCCGAAGCTTCAGCCCGCGCGTCGTCTCCGCGAGGACTTCGCCGTCGACCCTCACGCGAAGTCCGACGCGCTCTTCGTCGAACTCGAGCCGATGCTCGGGGTATTTGTCGTACGCGGTCGATCGGCTCATGCGGGATGCCTCCTCGCGGGAGTCTAAGCGTCACGATCACGCTCACAAGCGTGCGCCGCGGGCGGCATTCGTCCCCCGAAGATCTCCTCCCCGGATTCCGGTCGGTTCGGGACGCATTGAAACACGTTCTATCTTCTGCTTGACTCGGGTCGATGCCTGCCCCGGTCGAAAAAGCGCTCACCGCGCCCCACAAGCTCGAATACACCTACAAGCGCTCGCTCGGCGACGTCCTGTCGAAGTTCTTTACGGGACTGCGCGACCGAAAGATCTTCGGCATCCGGCGACCGGATGGAAGCGTGATGGTGCCGCCCAAGGAATACGACCCCGATACCAGCCAGAGCCTCGACGAGTTCGTCGAGGTGTCGGACGAAGGTGTCGTCGAGAGCTGGACCTGGGTTCGTGAGCCGCGACGTCAGCAGCCCCTCGCGCATCCATTCGCCTACGCGCTCGTGCGACTGGACGGGGCCGATACTTCGTTCTTGCATGTCGTCGACGCGGGTGACGAGTCTCGCATGCAGACGGGCATGCGAGTGAAAGCGCGCTGGGCGGACGAGACGGTCGGCGTGATGACTGATTTCTTCTTCGAGCCGGTCTAGCGCATGTCGAGAGGGGCGAGAGTTTGAGCGATTCCGAATCCGACGACGCCGGTAAGACGTCCGAGCCCGTGACGCTGCTTCGAGCGCCGGTCTCCCTCGACTACGAATACAGCGCCGGACAGTCCGCTTCACGCTTCCTTCGTGCGATCGAGCAGGGGAAGCTGCTCGGCCAGCGCTGTCCCGTCGATGGTCGCGTCTATTTTCCGAGCCGGGGTTCGTGTCCGCAGCATGCGGTGACCTTCGGTGACGAGGTGGTGGAGCTGTCGGACAAAGGCACGCTCGTCACTTTCTCCATCGTTCGGATTCCGTCCGAGAACATTCCCCTCGAGCTGCCTTACATCACGGCGAACGTCTTGCTCGACGGGTCGGACACGATCCTGATGCACGTGCTCGACGCGAGTCTCGATGACGTGCACATGGGCATGCGCGTGCAGGCCGTATGGAAGCCGAAGGAAGAGTGGACGACGTCGACGGCGAACATCATGTATTTCCGACCGATCGACGAACCGGACGCCGACTACGAGTCCTACAAGGAGCACATCTAGTGAGGGACGTCGCCGTCGTCGGCTTCGCACAGAGCGAGTCGGTTCGTCGCGAACCGGATCGCAACGAGGTCGAGATCCTGATCCCGGTCATCCAGGCGCTGCGCGAGCAGACGGGTCTGTCCGGGCCGGACTGTGACTTCATCTGCTCGGGTTCGAGCGACTATCTTGCCGGCCAGTCCTTCGCGTTCATCTCCGGTCTCGATGCGGTCGGCGCCTGGCCACCGGTCGCCGAGAGTCACGTCGAGATGGACGGCGCCTGGGCGCTCTACGAGGCCTGGGTGAAGATCCAGATGGGCTATGCGGATACCGCGCTGGTCTACGGCTTCGGCAAGCCGTCGATGGGCGATCTGCCGCTCACGATGGCGCTCCAGCTCGACCCGTACACGATGATGCCGCTCTGGCCCGACGCGATCTCGATCGCAGCACTCCAGGCGCGACATTGTCTCGATGCCGACATCTTGACGCCCGAGCGTATGGCCGCCGTCGCCGTGCGCGATAGAAGGCACGCCAAGGACAACCCGACCGCGCAGGTGAAGGGCGATTGGACGATCGAGGAGATCCTGGCGGAGGACTTCATCGCGAATCCGCTGCGCAAATCGGATTGCGCGCCGATCTCGGACGGTGCGTCGGCGGTGCTGTTGGCCGCGGGTGATCGCGCGAGTGAGATCTGCGATCGGCCGGCCTGGATTCGTGGCATCGAACACATCTGCGAACCGATGGATCTCGGCGTGCGTGACCTCGGTCGCTCGCGGTCGACGCAGATCGCGGCCGAGAAGGCCGGAGTCGGTTCGGGCAAGATCGACATCGCCGAACTCTCGGCACCCTTCACGCACCAGACGATCCTGGTCGAGGAGGCGCTCGGGCTCGACGCCGAGACGATCGTGAATCCGTCGGGCGGCGCGTTGGCTGGCAATCCGCTGATGGCGGTCGGTCTCAGCCGGATCGGCGAGGCCGCGTCGCGCATCTCGGACGGCCAGGCGGATCGCGCGGTCGCGCATGCGACGTCCGGGCCATGTCTGCAGCAGAACCTGGTCTGCGTGCTGGAGGGCAACTAGTCGTGGCGGAGTTGACGGCGGTCGTCGGAATCGGGCAGACGAAGTACGAGGCGAAGCGGCTCGACAAGTCGATGCCCGGCCTGCTTCGTGAAGCGGCGGAGAAGGCGCTGGCCGATGCCGATTGCACCTGGGCGGACATCGACGCGGTCATCGTCGGGAAGGCCCCCGATCTCTTCGAGGGCGTCATGATGCCCGAGCTCTTTCTGAACGATGCACTCGGCGGGGCCTACAAACCGATGTTGCGGGTGCATACCGCGGGCAGTGTCGGCGGTTCCACGGGCGTCGTCGCGGCGAGCATGGTGCAGTCGGGCGTGCACGATCGCGTGCTCTGCGTCGCCTACGAGAAGCAGAGTGAATCGAACGCGATCTGGGCGCTCTCGATCTCGGTTCCCTTTTCGCTGGCGACCGTGGCCGGGGCAGGGGGCTACTTCGCGCCCCTGGTCCGCGGATACATTCGCCGCTCCGGCGCTCCGGATGACACGGGGATCCGCGTCGCCGTGAAGGATCGGCAGAACGCGCTGCTGAATCCGCTCGCTCATCTGCGACTCGAGGACATCTCCTTCGACCTCGTCGCCAACTCGCCGATGCTCTGGGATCCGATCCGTTATCTCGAGACGTGTCCGAGTTCGGACGGCGCCTGTGCCCTGGTGATGGAGAAGGAGTCGCTCGCGAGTCAGCGCTCGAACGAGGTCGCCTGGATCCATGCAACCGAGATGAAGAGCGAGCCGACGATGTTCTCGGGGCGCGATCAGGTCATGCCTCAGGCCACCCTCGACAATGCGAAGAACCTCTACAAGAAGGCCGGCATCACGAACCCACGCAAGGAGATCGATTGCGCGGAGATCTACGTCCCGTTCTCCTGGTTCGAACCGATGTGGATGGAAGGCATGCTGATCACCGAGCCGAACGAGGGCTGGAAGATGACGTACGAGGGCGCGACGGCGCTCGATGGCGACTTCCCGGTCAACATGTCGGGCGGCGTGCTCTCTTCGAATCCGATCGGGGCCTCGGGCTTGATCCGCTTCGCCGAAGCGGCGCGCCAGGTGCGCGGCCTCGCCGAAGCGCACCAGGTCGACGGCGCGAAGAAGGCGCTCGGCCACGCCTATGGCGGCGGTTCGCAGTATTTCTCGACCTGGATCGTCAGCTCCGAAAAGCCCTGATCCAGTCTCTATAGGGTGCTGCCACGGCTTGTGGCATCATCGGTGTCGAAATCGGGGCTCGCTTTTCGAGTTCCGCGCATTCCCAGCGCCCGCGCGCCGGTGAACGAACGAAAGAGGAGCCACGACCATGGCCACCAGTCCCGAAGTCCAGACGCTTTCCGGCGCGACGAGCGAGTTCAGCGACGAGCAGATGCGCGAGGTCCTGCGCCGTCAGCGTGCGGCCCAGCTGGCCGAGGGACCGCCGAGCGCGGAGCGGCGAATCGATCGTCTCGATCGCGCGATCGGCACGGTCGTCGACCATCAGGACGAGATCGTCGAAGCGCTCGCCAGCGACTTCGGAAGCAGGAGCCCGGAAGAGAGTCTCATGACCAACGTCATGGGATCGATTGATCCGCTCAAGTTCGCCAAGAAGAACCTGCGCCGCTGGATGAAGCCGGAAAAGCGCAAGGCGATGTTCCCGCTCAATCTGCTCGGCGCTCGCGCGGAGATCCGCTACCAGCCGCTTGGCGTGATCGGCGTGATCAGTCCCTGGAACTTCCCCTTCAACCTGACCTTCGGACCGCTGGCCGGCGCGCTCGCCGCGGGCAATCGTGTGATGATCAAGCCCTCGGAATTCACTCCGGCGAGTTCGGCGTTGATGGAGCGCATGTTTGCTTCGGCCTTCGACGAGACGGAGATCGCCGTCATCACGGGCGGCCCGGAAGTTGGACAGGCCTTCTCCGGCTTGGCCTTCGATCATCTCCTCTTCACGGGCGCGACTGGCGTCGGTCGCCACGTGATGCGTGCCGCGGCCGAAAATCTGGTCCCCGTAACACTCGAACTGGGCGGCAAGAGTCCGACCATCGTCGGCCGAAGCGCGAACATCGAGGAGGCGGCCGGCAAGATCATGGGAGGGAAGATGATGAACGCCGGCCAGATCTGTCTGGCCCCGGATTACGTCTTCGTGCCCAAGGAAAAGGAAGCCGAATTCGTCGCTGCGCTGGAGAGTTCGGTCTCGAAGATGTTCCCCAGCCTGGCGGACAACCCGGACTACACGTCGGTGATCAACGCGCGACATCGCGATCGCCTCGCTGGTTACGTGTCGGAAGCCCGAGCGCAGGGTGCCGAGGTGATCGAGCTGAATCCTGCCGGCGAGTCCTTCGACTCAGACGAACATTGCAAGATGGCGCCCACGCTCGTGCGGAATCCCGACGACAAGATGGCCGTCATGACGGACGAGATCTTCGGGCCGATCCTGCCGATCAAGACCTACGACCAGATCGACGAGGTGATCGACTACGTGAACGATCGCGATCGTCCGCTCGGCCTCTACTACTTCGGATCGGATGCGGCGGAGCAGGAGCGCGTGCTCTCGAGGACGAGTTCCGGCGGCGTGACGATCAACGATGTGATCATGCACGTCGGCGTGGAGGACCTCCCCTTCGGCGGCGTCGGTCCGAGCGGCATGGGGAGCTATCACGGTCGCGAAGGATTCGAGACCTTCTCCCACGCGCGCGGTGTTTTCACGCAGGCCAAGGTGAACCTCGGCGCGATGATGCGACCGCCCTATGGCGATCGCGTGCGCAAGATGGTGAAGGGCCAGATCAAGCGCTGACCCTCGCGAACGTCATTCGAACCGATCGTTCCAGATTCGACTGCTCTCGATATCAAATCGAGAGTCCACGGAGGCTGTCTTCATGAAGGTCCTTTCGATCTCTTTGGTCGTTGTCGCGCTCTTCTTCGCATCGGCCGCCGATGCCAAGAAAACGATCATCCACGATGCCGAGTATTCGATCATCGAGGCCCAGAACCGCGAGGCGTGGGCAGCGGATGACGAGGCGATCGACGCGAAGTTGGCCGAGCTTCGCGAGAAGAACGGCGGCAAGCCGCCGAACATCGTCTACGTCCTGCTCGACGACGTCGGCTTCGGCGAGATCGGGATGGACGAACTGAGTGTCATCCGCGGTTACAAGACGCCGAACATGACGGCGCTCGCCGCGGAAGGCCTGAGCCTCCAGCGCATGTATACCGAGCCTTCCTGCACCCCGACTCGCGTTGCGATGATGACGGGGCGCTATCCGACGCGAACGGGTCTCACGGAGGCGAAGGCCACGATCGCGGGGGATGGACTGTCTCGCAAGGAAGTGACCCTGGCTGAAGTCCTCGAGGACGCCGGGTACTTCACCTCGCATGTCGGCAAGTGGCATCTGGGCGACATCGAAGAGGCCTATGCCAGCAATCAGGGCTTCATGCACGCGGAGTTCCCCATCCATCAGCAGGGCCAGCTGGCGATCATGGGCACGGACATGGAGTCGGCGGACATCATTCGAGGCGTCGATCCGAGTCGGCAGGATCAGACCTTCACCCTCGACGAGCTGTTCACGCCGAATCCCGCGCACATGGTGACGGGCGTCGAGCTGCGTGATGGCAAGCTCTACGAAGTCGAAATGGAAGCGGGAGAGGCCTGGACGCAGAAGAAGTATCGTGAGATGAACGAGCGCTACCAGAGGAACGCGCTGCAGCAGCTCCGAGAACTGGCAAAGCAGGACAAGCCCTTCTTCCTGAACTATTGGCCGCTATTCCCGCTGTCGTTCGTGCAGGAGCACCGCTCCGAATACAACACGCTCAACGGCGGCACGATGGCCGACATCCTGGTCGAAATCGACGAATGGGTTGGTGAGATCGTCGATCAGGTCGATGAGCTCGGAATCGCCGAGAACACGATCATCATCGTCATGGGAGACAACGGACCGTTCATGCAGTACGCCGGTCCGACCGGGCAGTCGGACCGGATCTATCGCGGCGGCAAGACCGACCATCTCGAGGGCGGCATCCGGGTCAACGCCTGGGTGCGATGGAAGGGCGTGATCGAGCCGAATCGCTACGCCGAGGACATGATCCACGTGAGCGATCTCTTCACGACCTTGGCGCGCGTGGCGGATGCGACGGACGGGATTCCGAGGGATCGGGTGATCGACGGCGTCGATCAAAGTGGCGTCCTGCTCCTCGGCGAGACCCACGGTCGGCGTGACTACGTGCACGTCTACGAGGGACCGACGCTCAAGTCCATCGTGAAGAACAAGTACAAGATGCATCTCCCGCCGCCCGGGTCGAATCCGATCGCGGCGCACATCTTCGACCTGTATCGCGATCCTCGCGAGGAGCGCCCCATCGACTCGATCAAATATGGTCCGTGGGCAGGGGGTCAGTTCGCGGGCATGGTCAAGCGGCACCTCGCGTTCAAGCAGAAGTACCCCGATCGACCACCGACCCATGGCAAGCCCTACGAAGGGATCGAGAACCTCCGGCCCGAGAGCAAGAAGGTCGTCGAGATCTTCTTGCTGGGGTTGCCAAGGAAGAAGTAGGGACGAGGGATCCGAGCGGATGGAGGTTGGGAAGTCCTGATGGTGGAGCCGGCGGGAATCGAACCCGCGACCTCTTGAATGCCATTCAAGCACTCTCCCAACTGAGCTACGGCCCCACAGGAGCGCGGATCCTAACGAGGCGGACGGGGCCTGTCAAAGCACATTCACGGCATCGGCGTGGTATGCTGCCGCCGCTCGCCGGAGTGGCGAAACTGGTATACGCAGGGGACTCAAAATCCCCCGGTCGAAAGATCGTGCGGGTTCGAATCCCGCCTCCGGCACCATCCCGACTCCCATTCCGAAGCCCGAACCGCCTCGCCGGTCGGTGTCGCGGAGTCGCGAAGCGAGCGAACGTGCCCGGTTCGGAGACGCCGCCATGCAGAGTAAATCGACCGCACTTCGCCCCGACCAGTTCGAACGCTATCGCCGCCATCTCACGTTGCCGGAAGTCGGCCTCGAGGGGCAGCAGCGACTACTCGCCAGCTCGGTCCTGCTGATCGGGGCCGGGGGCCTCGGGTGTCCGGCCGCACAGTATCTCGCGGCCGGGGGTGTCGGACGGATCGGTCTGGTCGACGATGACGTCGTCTCCGCTTCGAACCTCCAGCGCCAGATCCTCTACTCGACGGCCGACATCGGTCGGCCGAAGGTCGAGGTCGCCAAGGAGCGCCTCGAAGGGCTGAACCCGGACGTCCGGATCGATGCGATGTCGACGCGGCTCGACTCGAGCAATGCGCTCGACATCTTCGCCGACTACGACGTCGTCGTGGACGGAACCGACAATTTTCCCACCCGCTACCTGACGAACGACGCCTGCGTGCTACTCGGCAAGCCGAACGTGCACGGGTCGATCTTCCGCTTCGAGGGTCAGGCCAGCGTCTTCGATGCGAAGACCGGTCCCTGCTATCGATGTCTCTACCCGGAGCCTCCGCCGCCGGGCGCCGTGCCCTCCTGTGCCGAGGGGGGCGTGCTTGGCATCCTGCCCGGCACGATCGCGCTCGTGCAGGCGACCGAGACCCTGAAGCTCCTGATGGGGCTCGGCGAATCCCTGGGTGGGCGTCTGCTGCATTACGACGCGCTCGACATGTCCTGGCGCGAGTTCAAGATGCAGAAGGATCCCGACTGCCCGGTCTGCGGCAAGGCGCCCTCGATTCATGAGCTCATCGACTACGAAGGGTTCTGCGGTATGCCCGCGCGCGAGGGTGAGGCGAGTGACGAGATCGTGCAGTGTTCCGCATTCGAGTTTGCGCGTCGCCGAGAGGCGGGGGAGGAGATGCTGCTCCTCGATGTGCGCGAGGCGTATGAAGTCGAGCGCGCGAAAATCGAAGGCGCGACCTGGATTCCGCTCGGTGATCTCGAAGCGCGACTCGCGGAACTCGAGCCCTTCCGCGATCGCCCGATCGTCGTGCAGTGTCATCTGGGCGGGCGAAGTGCGAAGGCCGTGCGACAGTTGCTCGAGCATGGTTTCGAGACGGCCGAGAACCTCGATGGGGGAATCGAGGCCTGGTCGCTGACCGTCGATCCGGACGTGCCGCGCTACGCCTCGGGGTCCTGACAGAAGGCGCATCTTGTGATTTCGTAGCCCGGCGTGAGCGTTCAGCCCGACGTCGCGATGCGTACCTGGAACGGAGAATCCGATTGGCGAAACCGAAACTACCCGACGCCCTGTCACGACGGCATCTCCTCGATGGAGATCTCGACGCGAACAAGGCGCTCGAACTCGCGCAGGCCTACCTCGAAGAGGGACGCGAAGTAGAGGCCATCGATTTCCTGGCCGCTGCCGACCCGGCCTCGAGCGACGCGGCGCGGGAGACGCTCGCCGGACTTCGCGACAAGGCACTCGAGGGCGGAGACGTCTTCCTGATGCGGATCGTCTGCGGCGCACTCGACGAGGAGCCGAGCGGCGAAGCCTGGCAGGCCCTGGCCGATGCCGCGACGCGATCAGGCCGCCTCCAGGACGCCGAGACGGCCCATCGGCTCGCCACGGTCAGTGACTGACGAGTAGGGCAAGGTGCAGCGCGAGATCCGGATCGAGAATGCGCGCTCGCACAATCTGCGCGGCGTCGACTGCGCGATTCCCCTGAACGCACTCACGGTCGTGACCGGTCCCTCCGGCTCGGGCAAGACCACGCTCGCCTTCGACACCCTCTACGCGGAGGGTCAGCGTCGTTATGTGAGCTCGCTGTCCGCCTACGCACGACAATTCCTCGAGCGTCTGCCGCGACCGAGCGTCGATCACATCTCGAATCTTCCCCCGGCGATCGCGATCGAACAGAGAAGCGGTGCGACCGGCTCGCGCACCACCGTCGGCAGCGCGACAGAGGTGCTCGATCACCTGCGCCATCTCTTCTCCCAGATCGGCCGGACCACCTGCCTCGAGTGCGGCACGACCATCGATGCCGGGGGCATCGTCGCGACGGCCGAGCGGATCGCCGCCGACTTCGCGGGCGAACGCATCTCTCTCGTGACGCCTCTGCGTACGGGCGTCGGGCGCGCGGCGCAGGTGCGTGACGAACTCGTGCGGGAAGGGTTCTCGCGTCTAGTCGACGACGAGGGCAAGGTGCGCGATCTGCTCGAATCGACGCCGCGCGCGAAACCCTCGAAGCCAAAGCCCTGGTGGCTGCTGGTCGATCGTCTCGCTCTTGTGAAGCGAGACGCTTCCACGACCGGGACGAACGACGAAGCTGAGGCGGAACGTGGGCGGCTCGTCGAGGCGGTGGCCATGGCGTTCGGGCGCGGCGACGGGGAAGTCGCCGTGTGTCTTGCAGGGGCGACGCCCGCGGATGCGCGGGTCTACCGGGAAGGGCGCGTCTGCGACGGGTGCGGGCGACGCTTTCCGGATCCGAGTCCGGGCCTCTTCTCCTTCAATAATCCGCTGGGCGCCTGCGCGGCCTGTGAGGGCTTCGGCCGGATCCCCGAGATCGACTGGGAGCGGGTCGTGCCCGACGCCGGTCGCAGTCTCCGGGAAGACGCGATCGCTCCCTTTGCGACCAAGACCGTGCGGCATCTCAAGCAGCGATTGATCCATGCCTGCGAAGAAATAGGCCTCGACGTCGACGAGCCCTTCGCGGCGCTCGACGAGCGCGAACGCGAATTCGTCTTCGAGGGCGACGGCGAAAATTGGAAGGGCGTTCGCGCCTACTTCGATTGGCTCGAGGGGCGCCGCTACAAGGTGCAAGCGAGAGTGATGCTCGCGCGACATCGACGCTATGACCCGTGTCCGGATTGCGAGGGCACGCGACTCTCCGAGCAGGCTCGTTCGGTCCTCGTCGAAGGACGATCGATCGCGGATCTCTCGCGGATGAACCTCGCGGCTCTGCTCGATTGGATCGACGACCTGGTCGAAGGCCAGGTCGGAGGGGACGCCGCCGAACGTCTGCTCGAACTCGTGCAGACCCGATTGAAGACGATCCATGCGGTCGGTCTGGGATACCTCGAGCTCGATCGCATGGTGCGCACGCTCTCGGGCGGTGAGGCACAGCGCATCCAGCTCGCGACGGCGCTCGGTGGAAGTCTCTGTGCGTCCCTCTACGTGCTGGACGAGCCATCGATCGGCCTGCATGCGGCCGATCTCGCGCGTCTCCTCCGCGTTCTCCAGGCGATTCGCGACCAGGGCAATACAGTGGTGATCGTCGAACACGCGCCTCAGCTGATCGAGGCGGCAGATCATGTGATCGATCTCGGCCCCGGCGCGGGTCGACAAGGGGGGCAGATCGTCGCGATGGGTTCGGTCGCGGAGATTCGCGACTCGAAGGACTCGAAGACGGGCGTCGCGCTGCGCGGGGAACTCGCTTGTGGAGAACGTCGACCGCGCGACCTCCGCAGCGCACCCAGATTGAAGATCTCCGGCGCGAGCGCGCACAACCTGAACGACCTGTCGGTCGAGATTCCGCTCGGTGGACTCGTCGTGATCAGCGGGGTTTCTGGCGCAGGCAAATCGACACTCGTGCACGAGGTGTTGGTGCCTGGGCTCGACGCGCGCGGACGGCTGGATCCCGCCAACCGACCCTGGCGAGAGATCGTCGGAGCCGAACGAATAGACGAGGTCGTCGTCGTCGATCAGTCACCGGGCTCTCGCGGTGCCCGATCGAATCCAGCGACGATCACGAAGGCCTTCGATGGGATCCGCCAGCTCTTCGCGGCGACGCGGGAAGCCAAGGCACGCGGCTGGTCTCCGGGCACCTTCTCCTTCAACGTGGCGGGCGGTCGCTGCGACGAATGCGAGGGCGCCGGAGAGGTCGTGATCGACATGCAGTTCCTCGACGACCTGCGCGTTCCCTGCGACGCCTGTGCCGGTCGTCGCTATCGCCGCGAGGTGCTCGACGTTCAGATCGAGGGGCGCTCGATCAGCGACGTCCTCGATCTGGGGATCTCGGAAGCCTGTGAATTCTTCGCGGCCGAACCGCGAATCGTGGCGCGGCTCGACCCGCTCGTACGTGTCGGTCTCGGATATCTGAGGCTCGGCCAGCCGCTCTCGACACTCTCGGGAGGGGAGAACCAACGGCTTCGCCTCGGGCAGGCTCTGGTCGAGGGACCCGGCCGAACGCTGTACGTATTCGACGAGCCGACGACCGGGCTGCATCCCACTGACACCGACGTCCTGCTTCGTTGCCTCGACGAGGTGATCGAGGGCGGGGCGAGCGTGATCGTCGTGGA
>Ga0315338_1001959_pt1 | contig 22655 bp, 21 predicted proteins | sample ASW8metaG_FD_204518 | JGI IMG/M metagenome (GOLD analysis project Ga0315338, IMG submission 204518) | Ammonia-oxidizing marine archaeal communities from Monterey Bay, California, United States - ASW #8 | ecosystem: Environmental > Aquatic > Marine > Coastal | place: USA: California | collected... | reverse complement strand
CCCTACGGAGATTGGATATTCAACGTAGTGGCAACCAATCGCAAAGCTGATTCAGAGGTAGTTACACCACATGAGGAAGTGTGGCGAGTTATACGACCTGAGGGAGGCTGCCTATGGAATTTAGCCGACATGAAACCCGCTTTCCGCAAACCACTCGATGGAGCGGGCGAGTGGACGCACCTTTACGGGAATGGGGCCAATACCGCCTGCAGCAAAGACAGCCATGTTCGAGGTCCATTGACCCTCCAATGGTTTGGACTGCCAGGCCCGCAATCGATGGTCGACCGACACCATCGGAGTGCAGCTCCTCTCTGCAAATCGGGGATGCTCTATGTCCCAGGAAATGAAAAAATATATGGGGTCGATGCGTATAACGGTACCGTCCGCTGGGAGGTCGATGTTCCCGGTTCGCGGAGAATCGGTCTGTTGCGGGATTGCGGCGCGATGTGTGCGGTACAAGAAGGTATTTTTGTTGCGGCCGGAAAAACGTGTGCCTTGCTTTCCGCCACGGATGGAAAGCCTGTCTGGCAATTTGAGGTGCCTTCCTCAGAGGAACAATCGCCGCTCGAGTGGGGCCTCGTTGCGTGTGATGATACGCTCCTTTTCGGCAGTAGTGTTCCTGCGGGGGGTATCCGTCGCGGCCATAGTCGGAACTCGATTATCGAGGGCACCTACTGGGATTTTCGTCCGATTGTGACTAGCAATTCTCTGTTTGCTTTTGATCAAAACACCCAGAAGATGCGGTGGCTCTATACGCCTGCCGATCGGGTGATTCTCAATCCAACCATCACCCTAGGCGGAGGACAAATGTACTTTGTTGAAGTTGCAAAACCGGTTGACCCGAAAACAACAGGCCGAGTGGAGATCGACAAGGCTCTCAACCGGAACGCAAAACTGGTCGCACTTTCTGCAAAGACCGGCAAGATTGCCTGGGAGCAATCGGTCGATTATGCGGCCATCGAGCACCATCTCTATGCCCTTTACAGCGATGATATTTTGGTGACCGCTGGCTCGCGAAACCAGCCAAGTGGCAAGAAGGGCCAATCGCAGGTCTGGTACGACCTACACGCCTACGATGCAAACAGGGGGAAGCTGCTCTGGAAAAAGTCGCAGAATAATCAAACTGGGGCGGGGGGCGATCATGGTGAACAGGACCATCACCCGGTCCTGGTCGGCAACCGCCTCTTTGTAGAACCCTTTGTCTATAATCTGCAGACTGGAGATCCCGTGAGCGACTGGAAGTGGCATCGGGGACATCGGGGAGGCTGTGGAACGGTTTCGGCATCGGCCGGGGCCTTCTTCTTCCGCGACTCAAATGCAGCGATGTTTGACCTCGCCGACCAAAAGCACTTCAAGATCACGCAGGTGAGCCGCCCCGGTTGTTGGATCAACATGATTCCGGCCGGGGGTTTGCTGCTGATTCCAGAGGCGAGTTCCGGTTGCACCTGTCATTTTCCCGTACAGGCCTCGATGGCATTTCGGCCCGTTCTAAAGGGCGACGAGCGGGCAAACCCGGAAAGCAAGCCCGGCTTCAAACCAAAATAGAGATCGCATTTTCTACGGTGTGGGGGCAGAGCACACCGGATCAACACGATGTCAAATCAACTTAGTAACACCGGGTACCGCGTGTGGATACATCTCAAGCGGGCCATCCATGCTGAGATTTTTGGGAAAGAGATCGAGCTGTGACTTTTCGCTGGCAAATTTCCAATCCACTTTCTGTCCCGTGTAGGCCGCCATACGGCCCATCGCGGCTGTGAGCGAACTCTGCGCGGTCTCTTTGAGTTCTACAATCGGCTCGCCAGCGCGGATGGAGTCGATCAGGTCCTTATGCTCCTGCTGGTAGGCTGCACCAATATCACCCTTCATCGACCAAAGCTCTTTCCCGTTACGATCGTGGATACTGGCCCCGGTATTGGCTGATCCAATACGGGCAACTCCCTGCGTACCGTAAATCACACTGGCATTATCCCCCTTGGTGTGCGGAATCTGTCGACACTGAAAGGACAAAATACGGTCGCCCGGATATTCGTAATCGATCGCCACGTTGTCCCACATCTGACTGCCAGTCGGGCGGGTAAAACGACCACCAGAACCGTAGGCCGTGAGTGGAGGACCCCCCATGATCCAATTCATGGCATCGATGTTATGTACCGCCTGTTCAACAATCTGGTCGCCCGAAAGCCAGATAAAGTGCATCCAGTTATAAAGTTGGTATTCGGCATCGCTCATGCCCGGTTTGCGGTTACGGTTCCAGATCCCTGAGGCACAGTAGCGACTGGTGGCGGAAATGATGTCGCCAATTTCTCCTTCACGAATTTTCCGGACCGCTTCCATATAATTCTTTTGCCGCCGGTACTGAGTACCGGTCACAATCGCCGTCCCTTGCGCTCTGGCTTTGGCCTCTGCATCAAGACAAACGCGATAGCCTGCCGGATCGACACAGGTCGGCTTCTCTGCAAAGACATGTTTGCCCGCTGCGACCGCCTCGGCAATATGGTAGGGGCGAAAACCGGGAGAGGTCGTCAACAGCACAAGATCAACATCTGAATCCTCGATGACTTTGCTGCCGCCTTCCAGGCCACCGTACATTTTTGCATCCGGTACCGCCACCTTATCTCCATGCCTACGCGAAAGACTCTTGCGAACCCTCTGGCACTTTTCAGGGTAGAGATCGGCCATCGCCACGAGGCGGATATTGGAATTGATTGTGAGCGCATCGTTGGCGGCCCCGGCGCCACGACCCCCGGTGCCGATGATCCCGATATTAATCGTATCGTGAGCAGAGGTGGCCTCTCCATCCTTGGCTGAAGCGGTTGGCGCTGGGATCCCTGCGACAACCGCTACGGAGACAGCACTACCGGCACGAATAAATCCCCGGCGGCTGATGTCGGGTTGTTTGGTCTTGGAAACGTCGGTTCGATGACTTTCGCCCATGGGAATCTCTCGTGGTTCAACACTAGGAATAAAGGCAGCGGCAGCCGCCTCGATTCATGAAACGAGTGCCATTCCGCCTACCCCCAATTGTATCGAAAAGGGCGCCACACTAGCAAGTTGAACGCCTCGACAGAGATCAAAAAACAGTACCGGGTAAGAACCTGTGGCCCAATCGCATCTGCTACAATGGTATCAAAATTCGTAACATTATGAAGTTTTGTTGGTATTCCCTCATTAATAATCTCGCAAAAGAACAAGCATGTCAGATCTGAACATTTTTCAAGCCGAGTTGGAAAATAATGAACACTGTGAGGCAATTCGGCGGTTGCTGAATGAATATGCGCTCGAGCCACTAGAAGGCGGCGCGGGCCTTGCACCCGAAGTGCTTTTAGAGTTGATCCCGGGCCTTCGTGAACAGAGTTCGGTATTGATCCTGCTGGCCAGCCTCGAAGTAGACATTGTTGGGATTGCCGTTTGTCTCTGGGGTTTTTCGACATTTGCTGCACGGCCGGCACTTAACATTCATGACTTGGCGGTGAGCGGCGCCTGTCGTGGGCGGGGAATCGGGACTGCGCTCATCGCCGAGGTGGAACGGCGGGCACGAGAGAAGAGTTGCTCCCGCGTCACGCTGGAAGTCCGTGCCGAGAACGGCGCTGCCCGCAGCCTCTATGCTCGCTATGGCTTTGAAGGTGCCATGCACGAGGTTCCTGCAGGCGTCACCCTATTCTGTGCAAAATATTTATAAGCTGAGACATTCACAATAGTGCGTACCTAATCTGGCTCTTCAGGTCGCCTTTCGCTGCAAATAATCGTTGCGAGTGGTGGAAGCTTTTTTCAAAGGCCGCTACACTATTGTCTTCTTCGAAACGATTTTGCCAGACCTTGAGGGACGCGGATTCGTTTCTGACGAGTCGTTTTTCAATCGACCACCACTCCTTTCCAACCATCAGGAGACTTACTGTGAAATATCTCGGAACGCAACTCTCTGCCATTATTCTCCTCCTATGCACAACTCAATCTGCCCTCGCCCACTGCGAGGTTCCCTGCGGCATTTATAATGATCAACGACGGTTCGAAAATATGCTCGAAGACCAAGAGACGATTGCCAAAGGTATCGGTAAAATTCGTGAGATGGCTGGCAACTCGGATCCGCAGTCGGTTAATCAAACGGTACGCTGGATCAATACTAAAGAAGCGCACGCGACCAATATTCAACATACGATCAGCCAATATTTCATGACCCAGAGAATCAAGGCTGACAAAGAGGGTTATGCGAAGAAGTTGGCGGCCGCACACGCAGTCATGGTCGCAGCGATGAAGTGTAAACAGAGCGCTGAAGCAGAAACGGCCGTGACGCTTAAGGAGACAATTCTCGATTTTTATCGCGCCTATGAAGGGAAAGAGCCACAGCTGCACTAAGAACGGACTGTGGCACTATCGCATGATCGACGTAGAAATGGATTGTGGCAAGTAATGATGCCAATCAGTCAAGACCGACATTGAGTCCCTGAAGATCTTTGGGGACGAAATGTCCGTCCTTGCGAATCAATTCGTCATCAAAATATATTTCTCCCCCGCCGTAGTCGCTCCGCTGAATGAGAACGAGGTCCCAGTGAACCACACTCCGATTGCCGTTGTCTGCGTCTTCGTAGGCCTGGCCTGGCGTGAGATGAAATGATCCACCAATTTTTTCGTCAAACAGTGTATCAAGCATTGGGTGACGAACGTGGTTATTGCACCCAATTGCCCATTCACCCAGGTAACGCGCACCCTCATCCGAGTCGAGTACTTCATTCACCTTCTCTGTCTCGTTGGCACTGGCTTCTACAATTTTTCCATCCTTGAACGTAAAGCAAATGTCGTCAAATAGCGTTCCCTGATACCGGGATGGGGTGTTGTAGCAGATCGTACCATTGGCACTCTCCCGTACGGGTGCGGTAAAGACTTCCCCATCAGGGATATTTCGCTGGCCGTGGCAAGGCCGCACGGGAATGCCTTTGATGGAAAATGCCAGATCTGTTCCGGGAGAGACAATACGCACCCTATCGGTTTTCTCCATGCGTGTAACCAAAGGCTCCTGATCCTTTTCCATTTGCGCATAGTCGGCCGTGCATACATCAAAATAAAATTGTTCAAATGCTTCGCAACTCTGATCGGCCGCCTGCGCCATCGAGGGGGTTGGATAGCGCAAGACAACCCACTTGGTCCGGGGTACACGAATTTCACTATGGACCGGATACCACCAATGTTTTTGATAGAGGTCCATCTTTTCTTGCGGTACGTCCGAAAACTGACTGCTATTGTTTGCTCCACGGATTCCGATGTAGGCATCCATCTGTTCCATGCGGGATCGCTCCAACGCACCCGAGAGTGCCATACCCTCTTCAGTGGCATTCCGGTAAAGAGTCCGCAAGACTGCATTGTCTTTACAAGACACTAGTGGGTAGGCTCCTCGCTCACTCACCAGTTCAATCAACTGGCAAATAAGCGCAGGGGTGGGTAGATCAAAGGCTTCAATAAACACTTTCTCACCTGGCTGCACCTCACAGCTGTGATCTACAAGTATTTCTGCGAGCTTTGTCAGGCGGGAATCATGCATGATCGGTGTACCTTCCCGGAAGTGTTGTGCTTCAAAATCGGCTATAGAAACAATACAAAAGTTTTTCCCAATAATCGACGGGCATCATACGGCAATCGGGGAAGGCGGACAACAAGCAGCAAGCAACAGATTCCTCAAAAATGTGATGCGGAAAACTGCTCTTCCCGGGAAAAACCGAATGACTCCTCATCACCCCCTTCGCTGCATGTTCGAGGACAAAAAGGCTCCTTTTAAAGAGCCCGACCTCAAACTGCGTTCCTTGCGTTCCTTAGCGCACATCAATCCGACGGCACGCTCCAACCATTATGCTCGATACAATCGGACCAACATTGTTTTTACACACAGGAAAACTGATGCCCGTTTTCACGCGGGGGGGAACAAGCAGACTCTCGAGAACTCACTACATGTTTCACATCCGGACTGACCCGCAAATTCACCGCTGCGGCTTGTGTCTGTTTTGACGATCATCCCATCACGCTCAGCGGCATACAACCGGTCCAAACCGATCATCTTTGTGTTGTCTCATGAGTCATTCGTTATAACCGGCTTGCGAACCTTTTGCATCGGTCAGGTAATCTTCGGGATCGCGTACGGCACATCGGGGACAGATCAAGTTTGAGAGAAATTTTTCCCGACGATGTCTTTGATGAACGACAGAAATGGAAGACAAGTCGGGGTGAGGATCAGGAGGATCCCAATGAAACAAATTTCTTTCCCAAAAGAGATCGTACCGCTTGCCCTTCTCACATTCCTGTTTTCTCTTGCAGGCACAGCCGGCGCTAGGGCCCAACCGGTCCAAGTCGGCCCTGGCTATGTAAAAGCACCCTTTGTCAGGATCTACCGAGGCCCCGAGGGAACGACAGTCGAAGCACCTTTTACGCGGGTGCAGACGAACGGGTCGGCATATAATCGCCGGAACCCTCCGCAGCCCTCTGTCGCTCCCCCAAGCGATCCGCTCGGACAGCATTTTGGCAATGCAAAACAGGTGCTACCCGGATCTGAGGTATCGGCCGTTGAACGGCAGCGCCGCAAGCTGGCTGTCCTAGCGCGACGGCTTGATCGAGACCTGATGCGAATGACGACTGCCACACACTGGCAGGCATTTTTGCAGTTGCCTCCCGAAATCGTAAGTTCCAAACGGGCCCTGGCAATGCATACGGATCTCGAATCTCTCCAGCGCGCTTTGAAACATTTTTCCCTAGTGGCCGATAACAAAGAGTACCAGAGCGTTGCGAGCCTCGGTTCCTTCCGGACGCTTTATCGTGAACTACAATCCTACGCGATTATGCTCGAATCGTCGTCGACTGCTGCGGCAAAACCCGCGGATCGATCGCCTACCGATGGGGCTACCATCAAACGTCTTCCCTCAGTACTTATGCCAATTGAGGATCCAGAGTTTGAGCAACTTCCATCGGGCGGACTCTTCCAGCCATAGTGTTGAATCGTATGGTGTCGACTGAGCGAGCCAAGAGACTCTTTGTGGACACCACGTTCGTACTGTGACAAATCAATCCGCGAGGATTTCTTCCACGGACGATTCAATCTTTCTGCAGATGCCATCAAGGTCCAGATGGTCTTCCTGCAAGCCGAATGGCTCTTCAACATAGTGTGCAATTCCCTCGCCACCGATCACAAAATAAGCAATCAAGGCACTGATCGGAATCGTCCAGTAGTGGAACTCATCTACCAATGCCCAAGGAGCCGTCAGCAAATAGACACCGAGACACTGACGTGTAAGAAGTCGCCATGATCGGGACATCAAGGTCGATTTGATCCGCTCACAGGCACCACAGACTTCCAATAACATCCGCGCTTCGCTGTCCATCATCCAAAGTTCTTCACGCGTGAGGGCACCAGACTGCGACCATGTTTTGAGCTTGTGATAAATGTTCTGCACAATGCTACTGGGAGCATGTTCGATCCGAATTGCCACATCTGAGTTGTCTGGAAGCTTTTCAGGATGTAAGGGGCCACGCAGATGGTCTTTCAGCGCATAGCAAAATCCTACAATTAAGCGGCGCATTTCCCCCCGATTGGCCGCATCGATATTGGCTAATTGTCGCGTTTTCACCGCAAGATTTCGACTCACATTGACCAACGTTCCCCACAATGTGCGGGCTTCCCACCACCTTTCATAGGCGCGATTGATACGGAACAACACCAACATTCCCATGACAAACGTCAATGCTGCTTCCATCGGGAACGACACATCTGGTATGTCGAGGTTTTTGAAATGGGGCTTCCATAGCGCAAGGGAACTGTAGGCAGCCATCGGTATGGTCCAGAACCAGACACGGCGAAGCGCAATCGTCATTCCGAGTCTTTTTGGCATGGTCGGTTTATTTTAAGAAGTAAACTGTGTTCGTTAGATTCAACATCTAGCCACGATACAGAAAAGGCATTTTACTGTGATGCATGTCCATTTTTCGTCGCAGTCACCTGCTCAGGGAAGAAAACCTCGCTCTCGCAACTCCTGAATATTGTCCGAAGCACTCTGAAACACCCGCTCAGCAGCATATTTTAACACCGCAACACCCGCTAAATTTTCGGGAGACGTCAGCACAGCTACGCGATCTTCCTCCTGATCATCAAGTCGTTTGACAATTTTTTCGACCGCACCGTCCATACTATCGTGAACAATTTGCTTCTTGCCGCTCTGATTGAAAAATTTCATATTGGAGAATGTTGCAGTCCTGGCCAACAAAAAATGTGCAACCCCTTCTTCTTCCATGCTGTCAAAAAAGTTTTGAAACTCCGGACGATTATTTTTTGGAGTCACAATCATGGGGCGATTGATTCGGACATCACCCTGGGTAACCGAAAGTGGATCCGTACCTTCCTGGTTGCCACAGACCAGAAAATAAGGCAGTACACTTTCGCCAAAAGTGAACAGGGAATAATCGACTGGCCGCACGATGGACACCGCGTTCCAAGCTTCATGGAACATCTGTTCTTGTTCAAATTCGTCGTAACTCATGGCTTCATCTATCAGAGAATTGTAGAATCCATTGTCCTGCAGTTATCTGCAGAAAAGAGATCGTAAGCGAGGGGAGCTGTCAATATACTGTCAAAACAACGCTTGGCCTAGAACGGAAATCTCTCAGAGAGCGATGTCTATGGCAAACCATGAACATTCTGACGAGCCCGACAACTGCTCAGCGCAGAGTACGATTTGGCGTCGTTGCCTGCCGGAGAACTTCAGGGCGTCCAAGTAACACCAACGTACCCGACCGCAAAAAGCGAGGCACCTCGCTAAGAATCTCCACGCCAGGGGGAAGAAGGTCGGCAATCTGCTTATAGCCACTGCCTGTCGTGATCAGTATGGCCGGGCTTTCTTGCTGCAGAAACGGTGCAACCGTTGTCGCAGGATTAGAGTCTCTATTTGCACCGGACGTGGCTGCAAGAGGCCCACCACGCAAAAGTGGCCGCACCGTGCGACCTGTATAAAAGACCAGACCCGGTTCAAAAAAACCGTACGCACCCATCTTCGTCTCAGGTCCTGACTGTTGGACCAGTTCTGTCAAAATAAATCGCGTACGGTGCCGATCGATACGAGGCATCACAAAACTAAAGACCGAAACGGAGAGAAGGACCGCCATCAGGGCAAATGAAAGTACCATGCCACGGGCATGTCCCTTCTGTATCATCCAGAAGCACGCAGATGCACCAAGCAACAGAACCACTCCCAAAACACCTAACATTTCTTCTCCAGGCAAGAAAAAATGGGCAGCGATTGGAAGACCAATGGCAGCGACTACTCCAACAACAGCCACAACGGCCAGGCCGAAGGTCACCCAACCCTCTGGTGCGATGGTCGTTTTTTGGCACCATTGGTATAGAAAAGTGGCACATAAAAGAGCGAGCCCCGGATAGCAGGGCGTCACGTAGCTGGGCAATTTGGTGGCCGCGAGGGTAAAGATCGCCAAATACACTCCTACCCAGCAGATCGCAAATACATAGCCGCTTCGCCACGGATCGCTGCGACGAATACGACCGATTGCACCAATAAGCATCGGGGCTGCAAAAACCGACCAGGGGAAAAATCCAATCAAGATAGCAACGACATAATAGAAGGGTCCACCGGAGTGATTTTCCATAGCGCGCGTCGCACGACCAAAATGTTCGTCAATAAAAAATCCTCGCAAGAACGCGCCATCTGTACGGACACCAACAAGGAAATACCAAGGTCCGGCGATCGCCAATGCCACGAGTGTCGCGGTGAGCAACCGCATCCGCCAACAAGTTCGCAAAAAATGGGATGGGGCAAATAACCGCAGCGATCGGACACAACCCGCCCGCAAGCGGCTGGAAAACGTCGTCGACACCGTTGCGACGGTTTTATTTTTTGGAGCGTAGAGAATCAGCAAAAACATGCCGATTACAGCTGTCGGTAAGATCAGGCCTATCGGTCCCTTGGCTAAAATGCCTACCCCCAGCACCGCATACATCAGAGCAACTGCCGGCCAGGAGGTTGGAAAATATTGGCCCTCCACCCTCGGCTCAGGTGCAGTCCGTTCACCGAACGCCACGCTGCGCGGCCTGAACGTGGCCAACACATAAATCATCAACCCGATTGTGCTACAAAAGATCAAAGATGCATCAGGAGTTGTTGCGTGTCCGGACACTTCAAACATCACGCTCGTCGCCAAGATGATACCGGCAAGCAGTCCGACCTGAGAACCAAAGAGCCTACGGCCAATCGCATACGTTGCCAGGATCGTTCCCAAACTCAACAGCGCAGATGGAAACCGAGCGGCAAACTCATTCACTCCAAACAGGGTGTATGAAATCATGACGAGCCAGTAAAGCAAAACTGGCTTCGCATCACGCAACTTTCCATTGAATGTGGGTACTACCCAGTCACTCTGGGCCATCATCTCCGCTGCACAGCCAGCATTGCGTGTTTCGTCCCGATCCCAGAGTCGCGAACCGTCAAGATGCACCATCAGGGCTAGCAGACCAATACCGATCAACAGCCCAATGTGCCACCGTTCACGCCACATGCAAGAGCCTCTACGTACAAAAGAACACTCTTCGAGAAAATCGTTAGTGTGGGATTTTAGAAGACTGCAACTTTGCGAACAACGCCAGTTTGCCACAATGTCCCAAGTTCTCGTATGAATGCACTACCAGCAGTAGCCCGAAGGAAACGACGCAAACACCCACAATCTGCTGCTTATGGGTAGAGAGAGGAACGGACCCACTCATCTTCGCGCAATTCGTAAACGGTTCGCGTATGAAGACGCGAAACACCCTCCTGCCAAAACTCGATCCGCACTGGAGCTATCCGATATCCGTACCAGTGTTCAGGACGCGACACCTCGCGATCGGCAAACTTCTTTTCAAAATCCGCTACGCGTTGATCCAGCATTGTGCGATTAGGCAGTTCCTCGGATTGCAGCGATGCCCAGGCACCAACTTGACTACTACGTTGGCGGTTTTTCCAGTAGATATCCGATTCTACATCACCCACCGGACTGGCAACTCCTTCCACACAGACCTGTTCCCCTAAAGAATCCCAATACAACCCGAGTGCCGCGTGGGGATTGCTCGCAATTTGAGTACCCTTTCTGCTGAGGGAATTCGTGAAAAATACAAACCCTCGCTCGTCCGCACAGCGGAGAAGTACAATGCGGACCGAGGGCTGGCCATTCTCACCAACTGTGGCAAGCGTCATGGCAGTCGGTTCCCGCAAAGCGGTGGTTTGCGCCAACTCAAAAAGCCCGGCAAAACGCTCGACTGCTTCCTGGTAGATCGGATCTGAATGCATCACTCTTTGAAAGTTTACTTGAGTTTGAAAATGGTTCTCATCACCCCCGATGGCGACCACAGCACAAAGGTCACCGTCTACCAACAGTCACAATGTCTCATTCCTAAAGCGGATTCAGATTCCTGAACTCCTTCACCATACTTTTCAGCGGGAGCAGCGACAACCACCATTGACAAATCGTGAGGCAAAGAGCGTTCACAACCTATTACGAAGATGGCCCAAAGCAATGGGAAAAAACGTGTCGCCACTTTTACTCACACACACTTTTATTCACACAGCGGTGTGCTCATCATCACGGCGAGCGGCATAAACAGAATCAAGGGACACCACGCAGCAAGAGATGGGCTTAGCACAGCCGATTCACCAATACTGTGACAGAGCATAATCACTGCCATGAAGACGACAATCAGAAGCACACAAAACCCTACGGAGAGAAAGAGGTTTCGTGATTGGCGAGTTAAAACGATCGGCAGACCAAGCAAAAGAAGATTGAGATCTAAGAAGGGCTGAACAAATCGCGAATGAAGCTCTACCTCGATACCAGGGTGGTTTTTGACACTCGGATTTTTTAGCGATGCAATCAGTTCCGAGGTGGAGGATAGTTTTCGCCAACTACCACCTTCAGTGAGTGCCTGTGGTTCCACCCGACTCACAACAAAACATTCATCCTCAGCAAGCCAATCTGTATCATGCGGCGTGAGAATGACCAACTTCTCATGTAATTGCAACGAACTCTTCTGAGCGAGATCTTCAGGCTGGACAACGCCTTCCAGCAAATAGCCTGAAGGGCGCCCCTTGATGGCTGCATGATACATCGCCTCTGCGGCAATCAATTGCTGTCCATAGTGATCCAATGATCGTGGCAAAAAGAAATTTGGATCCTTGATTCTTTTTGCCCCGAGCAATAGCCCGGAACCGCTGAGCAATATATCCGTTTCGTTATCATACATTGGCGTAACTGCTCGAGCTTTTTTGCCATCCAGATCTTTAAAGTTTGTAGACAATTGTCCACGGACTGACGGAAGCAGCAGCTCGCGGTTCACCACTGCCAGCAGCACCAAGATACCTGATGCAATCAAGATCGGGCGAATTATCCGGGCATTACGAATGCCTGCCGCCATGAGAACGGTCATTTCATTGTGACGCCGAAACGATGCGATCGTAAACATAGCTGCGACCAGAACCAACAATGAATTCATCCAGTCAAAAAACATCAGGGACCGAAAACCGTAGTATTCGGCGATGACTTTCAGGACACCGCCGTGAGAACGAGCATAATCAGTCACTTCGCCGAAATGATTCACTGTGTCACCAACAACAAACAGGCCATAGAGGCTCAGAAAGAATATGGCAAAGACACTCAAGAACTGTCGCAGCAGGTAACGATCGATGATAGCCATGCTCATGCCTCCGCTGGCAGGGTCGGAGGCTGTTTATCAAGCACTTCATGCACCGCTTGTGCCAGCGATTGCATTCCTTGCACAATCCGTTCAGCAGACTGGACTCCAAAACTTAGGCGAATCCTATCGTGTTGTATCGGTGCACCCTCTTTTGGGAAACAATGGCATCCAGGAACGTAGAGAACACCCATATCAAGAGCACGGCGGAAAAGAGGGCCTTCGGCGCCCGTGTCGATGCCGGCCACACACATCCATACATACAAGCCCCCAGTCGCAGGAAGCCAACTCACATTTTGCAAATCTCCCAAGTACGTTTCAGCAGCCTGCAGCATTGCCTGTAATTTCTTACGATACTCCGTCCGGATTGCTTCCACATGTTTTTCAAAAGAACCTTGTTGCAAAATGGCGATCATGACCTGTTGGCTGAAATGAGGGGATCCAAAATTGATGTTGCCCTGCTGGTTGCTGATTGGATTTACCAATTCGGGTGGCAAAACACCCCAACCGATGCGAAGCCCTGGCGAAAATGATTTCGAAAACGAGTTGGTATGAATGACAGTCTCTCCATCCTCATCAGCAGCCAAAAGACTCGGAATATCATCGCCATAATATCGCAAATCCCGATAGGCAGCATCTTCAATAATATAAACCTTGTCATGTTTGTGATTCCATCGTCTCACAATCTCAACAAGCTCACAGCGGCGATTGGATGATGTCGTTATGCTGCTCGGGTTATCAAAATATGTTGTTAGGTAGACCGCTTTGATGCGTGAACCGAGTCCCTCCGCAAGATATTTTTCCATCGCTAATGTCAGTGACTGGGGAACCACACCCTCTGCATCAACCTCTAATCCAACAGTACGCACTCCGAAGCTCTGTAGGGCGCCGAGATAAACGAAGTAGGTAGGTGCCGCACAAAAGACAATATCACCTGGATCGAACAGGGTCAGGCCGATAAGATACAAAAGTTCATTGCTGCCAGCGGTCACAATGACCTGTTCAACCGATTGCTTGCAGGCTGTCTTCTGATCCACACTCGCAAGGCGCGAGAGCAAGATTTCACGGAGTAACGGGTCACCCATCGTAGTAGAATATTGCAGAGCAGCACGCCCTTGTGTCGGCTGCGAGAGCAAGTGCTCGAGAGCATCCTGTGTGGGTTGGACCGGGAGGGATGCCTGATCCACAAAACCCGCCGCCAGCGAGATCAACTCGGGCCGAGCCAGGGCTTCTCGCATCAAGTAACTGATCGGTTGCTCCACCGTCCTTTGCGCAAGCTGGCTCAGACGACTTTTGGCAGACATACTTGAATCTCTTACGTTCATCGATAAACGAGGGGAGTCTTCTCTGAGAATATAGTCCCTGCGAGCATAGAAAACCGCTAACAATCCGGTCAAGGGCCATTATGCGGTCAAAACGGGAAAGATGTGATATCTTCATTATTGGGGCCTTTCACTACTGTTCTTTGGTTTTGCAATGGTCAAACTTTCGCACACATTGCACCATTTCAAAAAATCAATCGGAAATGGCTGGCTCCGGTTGCGGCAAACAGGACTCGATTTGCTGCTGCCTCCTGTCTGCGCATTCTGTCACGTTGACCTACTAACAGATCACCAGGGAGTTGGTCTGTGCCACAACTGCCGTAGTGAGATCTGCAACCTCGGCGATTCGGTCTGTGCGCACTGTGGCAACCCGACACCTGACGATAGCGGGAAAGAAGGCTCAGCTTGCAAAAACTGCCTTGGCGATCAGTTTCAGTTCCGTTGCATGATCGCGCTAGGTGCCTATCACGGCAAAGCACGGGCAGCAATTCTGCAGAGTAAATATCTCGATGGCCAGCCATTAACGATGGCACTTTCCCAATGCCTGTTGGCCGTAAGACAAAAAGAGATCAATGCATTTTTACCCGATTTGATCGTGCCGATTCCCATGCACTGGACAAGACGCCTCAAGCGAGGAGCCAATGGTCCCGAAACGGTCGCCCATTGTCTAGCCGGGAAACTGAAAATCCCTTTTTCAAAAAGGGTATTGGTCCGACGACGTAAAACCGCGAGACAAAGTGAATTATCACAACACGCAAGACAATTAAATATGCGCAATGCCTTTGGTATCACAAACAAAAGAGGGGTTTATCAAAAGCGCGTTCTCTTGGTAGATGATGTATTGACTACCGGAGCAACTTGTAACGAGGCCACAAAAGCCCTGTTGGCAGCCGGCGCCTCCCAAGTCGCCGTTGCTGTACTCGCACGGGCAGCATATGAAGTTGGTGCTTAGGAGAATGTCAGCTGTATCGTACCCGGATTGGTTTTTTTGGTTGGTAGGTCAATAATGGGGTCCATCTTTCCTCCACCCGAAGGCAATCCCATCAAACCCAACTGATCGCAACCAAAGGTCATCTACTTTTGAAATGGTGGCGATCGGAATATCCAAAATCAAGTATGCCCCCGCCAAAATCGAAACAAAAGCACACAAACCCATCACGACCATTTAGGCGCGCCGTCGTAAGGGGTCTGGCAGTTATCTTGCCCCCGCTGCTTACGATTGTCATCTTCGTGTGGGTGGGAAGGACCATCTATTCCTATGTACTGCATCCTGTCCAAACCGGTGCACAGCATGTGCTTGTTTGGACAATCGACGATGGAGCCAGTACGTTTCCCAATGTGCCTCTAGATATTGATTTTATTAAAACTCAAAATGGCAGCGAATATCATCGATTGCCTAAGCAGCCAGATGGTCGTCCCAATCCGCAATGGGTACCCGACTATGTCTATGATCTGGTCACGCTTCCTGCAAATCTTGATGGGCATCCCATCCCGACTTCTCGCCGCTCGATGTTCGAGAGGTATGTCGATTTGCGATGGCTCACTCCACAAATTGTGGTCCCAGTATTTACCTGTATTTTCATTTTGGCGATGTACTTGCTTGGGAAGTTTTTGGCGGCCAAGATGGGCCGGTTTGCCTGGGCTGCCCTGGAAAAGGTCATTGACCGTTTACCGTTGATTCGCAATGTGTATACATCCGTAAAACAGGTTACCGACTTTATATTTAGTGACTCAAATATCGAGTACACCCGTGTTATTGCCGTCGAGTATCCGCGTAAGGGAATCTGGTCACTGGGTTTAGTAACTGGCGAGAGCATGCTGGATATTGCCTCAGCCGCGAACGAGCCGGTACTTTCCGTGCTGATACCTACATCGCCGGCACCCTTCACAGGATATACCATTACGATCAAGCGGAGCGAAGCACTTGATCTGAACATAACCATCGACCAGGCATTTCAATTTATTGTCAGCTGTGGCGTTGTTGTCGCTCCACAACAAATTTCCGGGGCCGTTGACGCCGATGCTGTGGGCAATGCCATTTCCTCTGGAGATGGTTAATTGCTGCCCGGGGATCAACGCGCGCTCAACTGCCAAAACGCTCCTCTTTTGTAACCAACGATGTGGCAATCGATGAAAACAACGGCCCGGATTCGTATCGGCACGCGTGGCAGCAAGTTGGCTCGCTGGCAGGCTGAGTGGATTGCCCAACAGATGTGCGAGCGGAATATACATGTGGAATTGGTTACCATTACAACGCAAGGTGATCAAAATGTGTCTGGATCTATTGGATCGCTAGGGAGTACTGGCATTTTCACCAAGGAGATTCAACGGGCACTCCTTGAAAATCGGATTGATCTGGCGGTCCATAGCCTAAAAGACCTGCCAACCGAGCCGGTCGATGGCATCTTTCTCATCGCCGTACCTAAAAGGGTCGCGTGCATGGATGTGTTGCTAAGTCAAAACAATTGCACACTCCATCAGCTACCTGTCGGGAGTCGTATTGGCACCGGCAGCATCCGCCGGCAGTCACAGGTACTGTTCCTTCGCAATGATGTCCGCGTGCTTGATATTCGCGGAAATGTCGAAACCCGTATCGGCAAACTCAAAAACGGCGATTACGATGCCATTGTTTTAGCACGCGCTGGGCTTGAACGGTTGGGTTTGGAGCGGCACATCAGTTATACGTTCACCATGGATGAAATGCTTCCGGCAGTTGGCCAGGGTGCCCTTGGATTGGAAACCCGCTGTGATGATGAACAGGTACAGGAATGTGTCCGGAGCCTCGATCACCCACCCAGCCATCAAGCCGTGTTGGCCGAACGGGCCTTGCTGGCACATTTGCGCGGAGGTTGTCTTGCACCTGTTGGCGCTTGGGGGAGAGTGGATGGCGAGGGCCACCTGCAACTAGATGCTGTTGTCCTTGATGCCAGTGGAACAAGACGGCTCACGTCGTCGCAACAAGGATCAGCCGAGATCGCTATCGATGTTGGAGAAAAGGCCGCTAAAGAATTACTCAAGCAAGGGGCCACTTCTCTGATCGACACTGCCCGAGATGCAAAAAGCGCGAACGACAACGGGTTGCCATAAGGTCTGCTATGAATGCGATTAAAAGCTGACTGGTGGGCGGCTTTGAGCTCAATCCCACCACCAGCGGTCGGACTTAATACGACTCGGATCGACCAAGTCGTGTGCCTGCTTGACGTTTCCTTTAGCATCCGTCTGCAAGTTATGACCTGAGAGTGCCACCGTCGGTTCAATTTGAATACCACCACCAACGGGTGTCATGAGTGTATTGCCCTTCCAATGCACATTCACTGCCGTTTCAACGCGTACTGGTGTGGTGTAGACCTGAACGGGATAGGCATCTTCGTCGCTGAATACAGGCATGGTCCACTCGGCCATTTCGTGAAATCCTTGTTCACGAATAAAGGCGGCGGCAACCGACAAATCAATCAAGTTCCGAAGCTGGGCCCAGATCGCAGATTTAGCGGCCATCTTCGAATACATACGGGTAAAGGACTGTGTGAAGAGACGGCTGGCACGATCCGATTGGCCGACACTTTTGCGACTGCCATCGGGATTTACAACCTCATCCTCACCAATCAGCTTGACGCCTTCGCCAATCATCTCCATCGCCAAATCGTCATCAGAGACCATCACCCGCTCATAATCGGGGACGAAATACCAACGCCTCATTGCATTTTGCGAAACCGAAGCAGGATTTGCCTTATTAATGTAAGTGGACATCCTCACCGCGGGCTTTTCGAGACCAATACCGATCAGTTTCATCCTATAATCGGCTTCAACCAAGACCTGGGCAAAATGCGTGTTCGAATCTATCCCACCGAACACAACATCCTGGAGTCCCAAACTGGTCTGTAAGCCGGTGGCAATGCGGCCAGCATCATTGGGTTGGATTCCACGGAGGCCCGCTAAAAATTCCTGCATCTTTCGCAGTCCTTCTTGGCTCGGATCGATGGAGACTGTGATCACGGGGTCCTCGAGCGAACCGGGAGTAAAAGCCCGTAGCGCTACAATTAGATCCTGTAATTCCAGACATGGCTGGCCACTCCCAATACCGACCACCCGACCGCTGGCATCTTCAACCCAACCTTCGGCAGGGCCGGCGATGACAATGTCTTTTGTCTCGGGATAATAAAATACATATTCCAATCGCGTCAGGCCGGCCAAGTGACGCATCGCGTCAGTCGGCTGGCGATTATTCTCAATAGCATCCTGAAGGACCGTTTCTAGCCGATTGATTGATATTTTGCGGAGTGGGCTCTTGCGACAGATATCTTGTGGCAGAGCAGCCCGCGCTGCGAGAACCCGCTCGCGCATCAAACGGCCACCCGGATCTTCGTAGGTACGCATCTTGAGCACACCGTGCCCATCCACAAGGACACCGTTGAGCGCCTGATCCTGCCCCGAGGCACTCCCGGGGATCAGAATTCCGAGACCCAGGATGATCGAAAACAGAATCCGGGCAACCATTTTGCCATTTCTCATAGTGCCACCTCTTCTTTTAATTGCAATGCAATAACCAGACCTATCCGTTACGCCCTCACCCGCCCATAAAAACGAACGGGCGAGAACGTGATTTGAGCAAAACATTTCGCTAAGTCGCTGGGACAAGATCAAGATACAGTCCCATACAAAAATTCTAATTTGGAAATTTGGCTAAGACAAGTAAATTGGGTTGTTTTTGGCTTTATTTTCGAGTTTCAGCCGTCAAAATCGGCGATTCCCAGGAGATCGCGCAATGGCCCGCCCTCAAGCTACTTTGCCGGGCCGATAGGAGAGCTTTGGCGTGGGGAAATGGATTGCCGGCGCTTTCGACACAACCCCGAGATTCAGTCCAACCAGCACGGCAACCGATCTATCGTCGTACCCAAAATGCTCAGGCCACCATACTGCGGGCAGGCTATATCTTGTTGGTAACCTTGTTCAGTGAGGCGGGCTGAGGGTTGCCGAAGCGTTCCTTGACCGTCGGGTGAAAACCGAAACCCACCAAAATGGCAATATCGCCAATCCGACCCAAGGACACTTAACGACCAACAGCCTGCGTCGTGCAATTATTGCATGGCGGTGCTGCGGGGGCTGTCATTGCCGCTGGTGCAACCATCGTCGCAGGGACAACTGGCGAGACGCCATTTTGCCTGAACTGAGTTTGCCCAAGTTGATACGGGGTGTACTTGGAACGCACCACAAAACTGCGACCTGGCGCTACCGGTTGATAGACAGCCGAAGTAACAGGCGTATTGGCTGTCGTTGGATAATAGGTAGTCTGGCAAGCTCCCTGGGGCGGACAGGCTTGCTGTGGAGGACAGCTGGGACCGTAATAGGTAATTCTTCCCGTCTGCATGCCTCGGTAGTGGGTAACTCGCGGTGTATTGAACATACCCCCGACCAAATAGTCATTGGCTTCTGTCTCCCCAACACCTAGAGTGAGAAAAAGCAACAGCGAGAGAGCGATTGGCAAGCGATACATAAGACAACCTTCCGACAAAATATTTGAAGTTATTTTTCTTGGGCAACAAAATCTCGCCCATCTATTTTCCAATCTCTACACCTTTAACTCTAGGTTGGAAGCCAACCATTCGCAAGCAGTTGATTACCAACCGAGCATACAATTTACAATAAATTCTGCCAAACCGATGACGCTTGTTCGGATTGGGCGACTGCTAGCAGTAGCACTATAATCGGCATAGCGGTTATTGTAAGAGCAAGCGTTAGAAACAGTCTCGAATAGACCGTTCGCAAGACCTTCCATTAAAAAAGTACTTGCATGCGAATTTGCCTTTTTGACATTGATGGAACCTTGATCCGAAGTGGTGGCGCAGGGCAGCTTGCTTTTGAAAAGGCGATGGACGTTGTTTTTGGCATCAAGGCGACGAACCATAACGTCCCCTTTCAAGGCCGCACCGATCGGGCCATTATGGGTGATCTTTTGGCGTACTGTGGTGTTGAGAACACCCAACAATCCTGGCAGCTGTTTCTTAAGGCCTATCTTGATCACCTACCAAGGTGCATGGATGAGCGTGATGGCAATGTTCTGCCGGGAGTTGTGGATCTTTTAGACCAACTATCGCAGCGGCAGGATGTTGCTGTGGGATTGCTGACCGGCAATGGCGCGGAGGCGGCACAGATTAAACTCGGTTACTATGGCATTGCCCACTATTTTGATTTTGGCGGTTACGGCGACCACCACTGCCAGCGTGAACTTGTAGCCCAAGATGCCGTTTCAGCCGCTCGCACCCACTTAGGAATACCCTTCGAGAATAAACAAGTCTGCGTTATTGGAGACACCCCACATGATATTCGTTGTGGCCGCGCAATTGGCGCAGTCGTAGTTGGTGTTTGCACAGGAAGCGATAGTGCGAACGAGCTTGCTGCTACCTCACCTGATCTGCTCATAGACAATTTTTGCCATAAGGAACCCCTTCTGGAGGTTTTGTTCCGAGAACATCTCTAAAGAAGGCGTAAAGAAAGCGCCGCAGCAGAAGCGGGTTGCCACAAATGTTCTATGGGCAAGAATGACGCTCGGAAAGCAGCATTTTGTTGTCAGAAAATCAACAGCAGGTCAATCCATTACTGCAAATCAGGATGCGGTCCGTTGCCGCTATCACGATTGCTTGGAATGCCGGCCTCGCGATTGGAACGATCTGTTTCGAGAGCCATTGATGTGGGAAATGTGTCCCGATTTTTTGCACGCTCCGAATGAATCTGCTCAAGTAGTTCACTCGAAGCATTGTCGATTACAATAACCCGATGCTGGCTCTCGGAACCACTGCCGCTTCGCACAATACAAATCAGCTCACTTGCACTTCCATTGAATAGCTGCTCGTCAGCCAACGCCAATACATCTCCGCCGACCGGATCGGACGACCGAGGCTGAACAACGCCGGCGGTCGACTTCAATGGAGCAGATTGCTCGAGAACCACATGAGCCAACTCGACCGCCGCGTAGAGCCCGGCTCGATCGGTTGGGTCTGCAAAATTGCAGACCCCTATCAACTCGCCTTTGTGGTTGAAAAGTCCACCACCACTGCGACCGACTGCCGGCTGACCAACAACCTGCAAGTTCGGTGGGCCCACAAAACTGTTAACGGCCTTGATCGTGCTCTTTTGTACTGTAGGATCATTTCCATGATCACAGCCGATACTCAGGACTTGGTTTCCAGGCGACTGTTGGCTATTTTTTGACGCGAGAGGTGCAACCGGGAGAGGGCGGTCTGTCTGGATCGAAACCAATCCAATATCGCGTTGCAGGTCATGACGGACCATACGGGCAACGACCGTTTGGACCTTTCCTTGATCAAACAAATCGACCTCAATCCGTCCCTGCCCCTGCGAATCGCGAAAGATATGACCACACGTCAGAATCAGAGCCTGTCCACCCAGGCCGTTTGCTAGAGGGGAATAATCGATAATCGTACCACTGCCAAAAGAATATCCGTGTGGGTCGTAGATTTTCAGTCGCACGCTCGATCGCAGCAGGTGGGCAGAAAGTGAATCGAACGTTTTTGCGGGCGCAGCAGCACGCTTTGGGTGCGTCTCTAAGGCAATCTGGTCGAGTTGGGATAGGGGCCGTTGCTCGGCGCGTGCCAATGCATTTGGTGATGGTATCGGACTATCAAAGGGCTGGCGCGACAAAGGTTTCTCAGGGGCAGCGGGAGACGGTGACCGGTTGCGAAGAAACGAAGCTGGAAGGGACAAAAGTTTTCTAGGCCGGTCCGGCGATTGTCCGCGACTGCTCACAATCCCTTCACCAGCGCGACCCACTCCGCCCTGCGCAAGCAAATCGGCAAGCCGCTCATAACTGGTTGCCCCGATCACTCGACCTCGTTCTTGCCCATCGACGACGAGGACGAAACAGGGAATGTTTGTAACGCCATAGCGCTGGGCCAGTGCAGCGTCACGATCGACGTCGATCTCTCGAACCGGATAGCCCTCATCAGCCAAACGCCGCACAACCGGGGCCATCATTTTGCAGGGTCCACACCATGTGGCCTGAAAATCATAAAGAACTGTTTCGCCAGCACCTGTTGCCGCCAGCAGCAACGCTGCGATTTGCATCGACACCATCGTTCCCTCCCTGGAACAAGGTTTCCGACTGTTTTTATCCGCGTTACAAAAGGAGTCTCAGGCGACTGAACTGTCGCTAACTCCTCCAAGGCAGAGAGATGCCAAAACTGGCAATCGACCTGCCTCCAGGCAACTTCCTTGTTGCCCAACGCTCATCTGCTGACCATCAAAACAGAACGATTTACCCGTGGTAGCTTTCCTGCCTTCACGAAATAAAATCTGTATTTAAGGGCCAGCAAAACTCCTCTCTACTTGTGTTCCATACATCACTGCAAGAGCAAGATTTTCAAACAGAATGCCTGGGATTACATTTTTATAAACACAGCTGGTGTCCGCGCCACCGAGCCTGACTGCATAACCTCCACCGATCAAACATCTTAACAACCCGCTGCGAAAGGACCTGGTGGGATGAGACCTCTACCCAGACGCACTTTATGTACCAAAGAAATCAGAAACGAGCTTCCGCAGCAAAAATGACCGATGCAATGTGGCTTTTGGGCCATCCTTTTCACCAAAACGTCACCTGAGCCGATCGGTGAAAG
>Ga0315338_1001958_pt1 | contig 22669 bp, 22 predicted proteins | sample ASW8metaG_FD_204518 | JGI IMG/M metagenome (GOLD analysis project Ga0315338, IMG submission 204518) | Ammonia-oxidizing marine archaeal communities from Monterey Bay, California, United States - ASW #8 | ecosystem: Environmental > Aquatic > Marine > Coastal | place: USA: California | collected... | reverse complement strand
GGCGAGGCGCCTGAGGCCGGGCGCCTGTTCGACAGCAACAGCTATGGGACCGCCGCGGCGGTCCGCCGGTGGGGTGCCGAGGCGATCCTGCTTGGGATCGCTCGGGACAACATGGATGACCTGCGCACCAAGCTGCGGTCGGGGTTGGAGGCGGATCTGCTGATCACCTCGGCCGGTGTAAGCGCCGGAGCGTTCGACATGGTGAAAGACGCGCTGTCGGAGCTCGGAGGCATTGATTTCTGGGCGGTCCGCATGCGGCCGGCCCGGCCCATCGCATTCGGGCTGCTCAACGCCCCTGACGGCCGACGTGTACCGCACCTGGGATTGCCGGGCAATCCGGTGAGCGCGCTGGTCGCGTTGGTGGAGTTCGGACGTCCCGCGATCGCCAAGATGCGGGGAACGCCGCCCACGCCGCTTCCGACGGTGCGGGCGGTGCTCGATGACGCTGTGGTCAACACCGATGGGCGCCGGGTATACGCACGCGTCAGCTTACGCCGGGAGGCGGATGGCCTGCGCGCGCGTCTTGCCGGACCTCAAGGTTCGAATATACTCACATCGATGGAGCTCGCCCAGGGGCTGGCCATATGCCCGGAGGAGCTCAAGCGCCGCGATGTGGGTGAGACAGTGGTGGTGCAGCTGTTCGATTGGCGGGATCACTCGGCGTTGCTGACCGACGAGTTAGACATAACGAAATAAGGCGAGGTGTGCTGTGACGCTACGCGCTGCAGACGGACTGCAAGAAAACGCGAACTGGGCCGAAGAGCCGGAGGTTCACTACGCCTTCTATCCCGAGGTGATCGAAGCTCGTGGACAGGTGCTGGCCGCGGTCATCGGCAATCGCTTGTGCGATGCGGCGATCGCCAAGCTCAAGTCACCGGAGGGCATTCGCGGCACGTCGTACAAGGACATGCGCAAGCTGATGCGCACGAGCTGTGCCGACCAAGAGGGCTATCTCTTGCCCCAGGCGCCGGTGCTGGAGACGGTGTTACGCATGCTGCTCACAACGCCTGCAGACAAGCTGTCGCTAAGCACGCTCCACGGCCAGCTCACTGATCTGTGGATGACGTCTCCGTGGCCTAGGCACATCGCAATTGAATCGCTGCAGCGGGTGCTGGACAACGCTAGGCACTACGGTATCTGCCAGGCGGGCTAGCTCAGCGAGTCCAGCGCTTGCAACCGCGGATGTCTCAGGCTGCGACCGGTTGCGCAGCGGCCTTCGCTTGCTCGGCGAGCCCCGAGAACCCCGCGGGGTCGTTGATGGCGAGGTCCGCGAGGATCTTGCGGTCGAGACCAATGTTGGCGAGCTTGAGCCCGTGCATGAGCCGGCTGTAGGAGAGCCCGGACTCGCGTGCGGCTGCGCCGATGCGCACGATCCAGAGGCGCCGCATGTCGCCCTTGAGCTCCTTGCGGTGCCGGTAGGAGTAGCTGAGTGCATGAAGCATGGACTCGTGCGCACGCCGGTACAGCAGATGCTTCGATCCGCGATGACCCTTGGTGAGGGCGAGAACCTTCTTGTGCCGGGCGTGAGAAGTGACGCCCCGCTTGATGCGTGCCAACTTGGGCCTCCGTTCGGACTATGAGTTGTACGCTGGGACGAGCGCCAGCACCCGCTTGCGCTGCGTTGCGCTGACGGGCAGCTTGGCGTCGTACTGGCCGCGAACCGCCTTGGGCTTCTTGCGGCGCAGGTGACTGGAGTGCCGCTTCATGCGGACCAGCTTCCCAGAGCCGGTGACCCCGTAGCGGGCCTTGGCGCCCTTATGCGTTTTCAGTTTCGGCACTTTCAAGCTCCGGCTTTGGCGGTTCCGGTTTGGCCACGGCGGCCTTCGCGGGCGCCAAGATGATGCTCATGAACCGACCTTCAAGCTTGGGCGTTTGCTCAAGCTTTGAGTCCTCCTTGAGGGCTTCGTGCACCTGCCGCAGCAGGTTAACCGCTATATCCGGGTGATCCATCTCCCGACCCCGGAACATCACCGATACCTTGACCTTGTTCCCCTCGTCTAGGAGTTTGTGGACTAGACGCTCTTTGGCCTCTATGTCGTGGCGCCCGATCCTCGGACGGAAGCGGACCTCACGCAGCCCAGTATTCTTCTGCGTCCTCCGCATCTCCTTCTCTTTGGTCGATTGAAGATAGCGGAACTTGCCATAGTCCAACAGACGGCAGACCGGAGGAACGGAGTTGGACGCCACCTCGACGAGGTCCAATTCGTGCTCGCGAGCCAACTCTAGGGCGTCTCGCGTGGACATCACGCCCAGTTGTCCGCCTTGCTCGTCGACCACCCGGACCTCGGGGACCCGGATACGCTCATTGACTCTATATTCTCTAGCTATGCCTGGTCCCTAATCGCGTTGGGAGACTCTTGGCGCCGCCGCATCGCGGCGCCTGCTACGACGATCGAATATAGCATACGGCCCGACCCCGGTAAAGGTCGTCGGCCCGTTGGTCACGCTGTCGGTGGCTGTCTTTCGCGTCACTTGGCGGGCCTGCCCAACCGGCGCTCCGTGCCGTGCGCCAGACGCTGGATGTTGTCTCGGTGCATGTAGACGATGAGTGTGCCGCAGATGATGCCGTAACCGAGGTATTGCACCGGCGCCTCCAGGAACGCCGTCTTGACCCCGAGGGCAGCGACCGCTGAGAGCACGGACAGTACGGATCCGAGGGAGATGTAGCGGGTCGCGCCAACCACGGGCACGAAGACGAGCAGGGCCACGACTGCCGCGATGGGATCTATCCCGACGGTGGCACCGAAGCCGGTGGCGATCCCACGCCCGCCGCGGAAGCCGGCGAGCACCGGCCATACGTGGCCGGCGATGACGGCGGAGGCGGCTGCGGCGTGCAAGGTCGAATCGTCGCCGATCCAACGAGCCAGCAGCACGACGCCGAGGCCCTTGCCGAAGTCGGCGAGGAGCACGACCAGCGCCGCCCACTTACCCGCCGCGCGCAGCACGTTGGTTGCGCCAGTCTTGCCGCTGCCGGTGGTGCGCACGTCGACCTTGGTCGTGGCGCGCACGACAAGAAGACCCCAGGGCATGCTGCCGATCAGGTAGCTGGCGGGAATCAGCAGCCAGTTCAGCCAGTCCGTGTTCAACGTCGCTTACCAGGCGGCCTGGCAGGTGGTCTTCCAGGGGGCCGGCCCGATGGCCTGCGGGCTTGTCTTTGCTGGGCCGGCGGAGGGGCGTGCTTCTGACCGATCACGTGAATCTTGCCCTTGCCGCGGAACTCCAGCCGCAGGTGGGTGCCGTCGAACCCGAAGGCCTGTCGGATCTCGTTCTCCAAGAAGCGCTCGTAGGAGAAGTGCACGCGGAGCGGATTGTTGCAATAGAAAACGAAGGTGGGCGGTCCGACCGCCTCCTGCTTCACGCGATAGATCTTGAGCGTGCCGTGGCCTCCGCCGGGTGGCAGATGACGTGCGATGGCCCCCATCACCGTTCGCGTGAGCTCCGGCGCGGGCAGCCACTCAAGTCGCTTGCGGTGAGCGGTGAAGGTGGTCCGCAGCAGCGTCTCAATGCCCTCGCCTTCGGTGGCCGAGGTCAGTACCACCGGCACGTCGGGCAGGAACCGCAGCCGCGAGCGGACGAACCGGACCGCGGCCCGCTCGTCCTTGATACCCGTGCTGCCGGCCAGGTCCCACTTGTTCAGCACGACCACGGCGGCCTTGAACGATTCCATCACGGTGCCCGCGATGTGAAGATCCTGGTCGGTGGCGGGCTCGGTTGCATCCATGACGATGAGCGCGGCATCGCTGCGGTCGAGAGCCCGAACCGCCCGGAGCACGCTGTAGCGCTCGATGCCGGGAACGATGGCGCCACGGCGACGGATGCCGGCGGTGTCGATGAGCACGCCAGGCTCGTTCTCGAAGGTGAACGGGCTATCGAGGGCATCGCGCGTGGTGCCGGGCACCGGGCTGACGATGGAGCGGTCGATGCCGAGGATGGCGTTGGCGAGGGCGGATTTACCGACGTTGGGCCGGCCGATGATGGCGATGCGCGCTGCTCCAGTGACCTCGGCCCAGTCCGACTCTGGTTCGGGCAGACAAGCGATGACCGCGTCGAGGATCTCGTCGATCCCGCGGCGGTGCTGGGCACTCACGGGTATCGGCTCGCCGAGGCCGAGCTCGTAGTGCTCCGGCGCGAGCGTCTCGTGGCGGGCGTTGTCCGCCTTGTTGACGGCGAGGGCGAGTGGCGTGCCCGCACGCCGCAGCCGCTCTGCGACGCTGCGATCGGCATGCGTGACGCCGTCGCGAGCGTCGGTGACGAACAGGACCACGTCGGCATCCTGGACGGCGGTATCGACCTGGGCGGCGATGTGGGCCTCCATCTCGGTTTCGGGCTCGGGCACGAGCCCTCCGGTGTCGACCAGCAGCATGCGTCGTCCCAGGTGCTCGACCTCCTCGGCCAGCCGGTCCCGCGTGGTGCCGGAGACCTCGGATACGATGGCGGTCCGGCGCCCGGCGATGGCGTTGAACAGGCTGGACTTGCCGACGTTGGGCCTGCCGATGATGGCGACGACCGGGCTGGGCGTCGACCGAGGGAGTGTGGCGGCGGGCTGACTGGCTTTTCGGCTGGGCATGATGAGGACTTCCCGTCTACTCGCTGGAGATGAGCAGCCGCAGGACGGCCTTCTGCGCGTGCAAGCGATTCTCTGCCTGGTCGAAGGCGACCGACTGCGGGTGGCTGAGCATGCCGCTGGGCATCTCTTCGCCGTAGTGCACGGGCATGGGGTGCATGACCAGTGCGCCGGGTTTCGCATGGGCTAGCAGTGCTTCGTTGACCTGGAAAGCTTGGAATGCCGATCGCCGGCTGCCGGTTTCTTCCTCTTGGCCCATGCTGGTCCAGACATCGGTGTAGATGACGTCGGCGTCGCTGACCGTTTCGGTCGGATCGCTGGACAGGTGCGGCGCAGCACCGCGCGCGGCGATGGCAGCCACGTCGGCGTTGCTGAAGGCGTAGCCGGCGGGCGATGCGACGGCGAACTGGGCACCCGCGGCGGCGCATCCGAGGCCGAGACTGAGCGCGCAGTTGTTTGCGTCGCCCACGTGGGCGACCTTCAGGCCGTCCAGGCGACCCTTGTGCTGCTGGATCGTCATCAGATCGGCCAATGCCTGGCAGGGATGCTCCACATCGGAGAGCGCATTGACGACGGGCACATCGGACGCATCGGCCAGGCGGAGCAGGCTCGCGTGGCGATTCACGCGAGCGACGATGGCGGCGACCCAGCGCTCGAGCACGTGGGCGACGTCCTCCACGGGCTCCCGGCTGTCGAGGCCGACCTCGTCCCGGCTCAGGTAAATCGCATTGCCGCCGAGCTCATGAACCGCGACCTCGAAGCTGACTTTGGTGCGAAGGGACGGCTTCTCGAAGAGCATCGCGACGGAGCGGCCGGCCAGCGGCATCGAGTGGACGGTCCTGGCACGATATGCGGCCCCGAGATCGAGGGTCGATTGTATCTCGGCGTCCGAGAGGTCATTGATGGAGATAAGGTCGGTGGCCATGAGTTGCCAGTATATCGGGGTCTAGCACAGGGGCGCTCGGCACGCGGCCGCTTCGGTGCTAGAACTGACGCAGGAAACGGATGTCGTTGCCATAGAAGAGGCGGATGTCCTCGATGCCGTACTTGAGCATGGCGATGCGCTCGGGCCCGAGGCCGAAGGCGAAACCGGTGTATTCGTTCGGGTCGTAGCCGACGTTTCGGAGCACGTTGGGGTGCACCATGCCCGCGCCCATGATCTCCATCCACCCGGCGCCGCGGCAGATGCGGCAGTGAGGGTCGGTGCCGTCGCAGCTGAAGCAGTCGATGGAGAGATCGACGCCCGGCTCCACGAAGGGGAAGTAGTCGCAGCGGAAGCGGACCTTGCGCTCGCTGCCGAAGAGCCGGCGTGCGAACTCGTGGAGCGTGTGCTTGAGGTTGGCGAAGGTGATGCCGCGATCCACCGCCAGGCCTTCAATCTGGTAGAACTGCGACTCGTGGGTCGCGTCAGTGGCCTCGTAGCGATAGCACTTCCCGGGAACGACGACACGGATCGGCGGCTCGTTGGCCTCCATGATGCGAGCTTGCATGGGCGAGGTGTGCGTGCGCAGGAGCATGGTGCTGTCGCCATTGGCGTCGCGGTTCGCGTCCAGCCAGAAGGTGTCGAACATGTCCCTGGCGGGGTGATCCTTGGGGATGTTAAGGGCTTCGAAGTTGTAGCGGTCGAGCTCCACCTCGGGGCCCTCCACCACCTGGAATCCCATGCTGCGAAAGATGTCGGTGATCTCGCGGACGATCAGCGTGGAGGGATGCAGCCGTCCCATGGCCACGGGGCGCCCCGGCAGGGAGATGTCGATGGCGTCCTCGGCCAGGTTGCCGAACCGGGCGGTCTCCAGTGCAGTACGTTTCCCGCCAAGGCGCTGGTCCAACAGCGCTTTGAGCTGGTTGCCGGCTGCGCCTACGGTGCGCCGCTCTTCGGGCGATAGCTGCGCCACGCCACGGAGCACCGCGGTCAGCTTGCCTGAACGCCCGAGGTAAGCGATGCGCCAGGCCTCCAGGCCCGCGTCGTCAGTGGCAGCGTCGAGCTCGCCGAGGGCGGCGTTGCGCAGGGCGTCGAGGTTGGTCTGACTGAGGTCGTCGGCCATGGGGTGTACACCCAGGAAGCAGGCGGTGATGCGGGCGCGCTCAGTATAGGGAGCTTCGCGGAGACGGGTCAAGGCGGCTGTGGGGGCGTCTTGTAACCCGTATTAAGGCGAGGTAGGGACGTTGCAGGCGCGGTGGCATGCGGATAGCATCTCGTCCGTCGCGTAAGCACCGTGTGCCGGTCGTGGCAGCGGAACGCGGGAACCGGGAGGCGAAAGATGAAACTGAAACTGATCTCGTTGGGTCTGTTGATGGCGATATTTGGAGTGCTGGTGGCCGCTTGCGGCAGCGACGACCCGACCGCGACTCCGACCACACCACCGGCGGCTGCGCCGGCTGCGGCGGCTGCGGCAACACCCACGCCGACGGACGTTCCGAAGGGCGTTACGCCTCCGGCGCCGAAGCCTACCTCAACGCCGCGGCCACCTACACCGACGCCCGTCGTGGTGCCCACGTTCGATGCAGCCGAATACTTCGGTGGCAAAACCATTGTGGTGCAGGTGTCGTTCTCGCCCGGTGGTGGTTTCGACTTCTTCGCACGAGCGGTCGCGAAGCACATGCCCAAGCACCTGCCCGGGAACCCGACGATGATCGTGCAGAACCGGCCTGGAGCCGGTGGCATGGTCATGATGAACAACTTCTACAAGAACGTTAAGCCTGACGGCATGGTCATCGGGACCAACACCGGCAACCTAAGCACTAACCAAGCGGTTGGCATGGAGGGAGTCGGTTTCGATTTCGCCAAGCTTGAAGTTGTCGGTGTGGTCGCTGGTTTCACCGTCGTTTGCTGGGTCCGCACGGAGCTCGGTGTGACCTCATTCGATGAGTTGTTCACTAGGCCTGAGCCGGTGATCTTCGCCCAGACCGTCGCCAACAAGTGGGAAATCGAGCTCCTGGCCAAAGAGCTCGGAGTCAACGTGAAGGCACTTTCTGGATTCCAGGGCACCGCGGACACGACGCTCGCTGTGGAGCAAAAGGAGGCAGACGGCATGTGCTGGCCGTGGACTCCGATCAACGGAGCGAAACCCGATTGGGCCGAGCGCAACTTCATCACACCGTTGATCCAGTACTCGACGGGGACGAAGCACCCCGAGCTCCCCGACGTGCCGACCCTCCTCGACTACAAGGACAAGTTCAGCGACCTGGGCTGGAGTTCGCTAGCGGCAGGCATGGTGTCCGAGACGATCAACCGGCTCTATTTCCTGCCGCCGGGGACGCCGAAGGACGTCGTGAATACCTACCGAACGGCGTTCTGGGACACGGTTAACGACCCTGAATTCCTCGCCGTCGCCGCGAAGGCCGGCCGGAAGGTTAGCCCGGTCCACGGGGATGATGCGGAGCCGCTGATCCAGGAAGCGATGAACATATCGCAAGAGGTGAAGGAAAACCTCATCCGTCTGATGGGAATCTAGAGTTGTCGATACGCTGATCGCAGGGCCCGTCCGTAGAGGCGGGCCCTGCGATCAGATTTTCCTAGGGGGCGGGCAAGATGCTGGAAGCAGCGGCAGACGGTCTAGTTTCGCTTTTCGCATGGCCCGCATTCGGTCTGATGCTGGCAGGGATCGTCATCGGCTTCGTGGTCGGTTTGTTGCCGGGTCTTGGCGGCGTGACGGCTCTTGTGCTGATGATGCCGTTCACGTTCAGCATGCAGCCGATCGAAGCGTTCGCGTTTCTGTTGGGCATGTTTGTGGTGACGAGCAACACCGGGGAGCTGACGTCGATCCTGTTCGGCGTCCCTGGTGAGGGTACGACGGCGGCCACGATCGTAGACGGTCACCCCATGGCGCAGCGCGGCGAAGCGGGGCGTGCCATGGGAGCGTCGCTGACTAGCTCCGCCGTGGGCGCAGTGATCGGCGCGGTGGTGCTCGGAGCCTCCATCCCCATAGTGCGTCCGCTGGTGCTCACGTTCGCGAGTCCTGAGCTGTTTGCCCTCACGGTTCTTGGCGTCACGTTCATCGCTGCCCTGAGCAGCAACTCACTGAGCAAGGGCGTCCTCATGGGAGGGTTCGGCTTCCTGCTGGCAACGGTGGGCCAGAGCCCGCAGACGGGGTTCTTGCGATTCACATTCAGCCAAACCTACCTCTTCGACGGCATCAGCCTGATCCCGGTGGCACTGGGGTTGTTCGCCATCCCCGAGATCATCGACCTCGCCGTTCGGGGAACGAGCATCGCCGACCGGCAGGTGGGAAAGATCGGCGGGGTGCTGCAGGGAGTGAAGGACACGTTCACGCACATAGGGCTGGTGGCGCGCTGCGGGGGCATCAGCGCATTCGTCGGGCTGATTCCCGGCTTGGGCAGTGCGGCGGCTCAATGGGTCTCGTACGCCCATGCGGTGCAAAGCTCACCACGCCCCGAGGAGTTTGGGACGGGGCGCGTGGAGGGAGTGCTGGCGCCGGGGGCATCTGCCAATTCGAAGGAGGGCGGGGCGCTCATCCCCACGGTCGCTTTCGGCGTGCCAGGCTCGTTCGCGATGGCCATCCTTCTGGGGGCGTTCCTCATGGTTGGCCTCATCCCAGGCCCCAACATGCTCACCACGAACCTGAATGTCACGTTCTCATTGGTTTGGATTCTGGTGGTCTCGAATTTCATCTCCATCGGGATTGCGTTCCTGTTCCTCAATCAGCTCGCGAAGATCACGATGATCAAAGGGACCCTCCTGATCCCTGTGCTATTGTCGCTGGTCTGGCTGGGAGCGTTCAGTGCGTCGAGCAACTTCGGTGACCTTATCGCGTTGGTGATCTTCGGTGCGGTGGGGGTGGCCATGGTGCGGCTGGATTGGCCGCGTCCGCCGCTGGTTCTGGGGCTGGTGCTTGGCGGGCTCACGGACGTGTACCTGTTCCGGTCGGTCGACCGCTACGGATCAGAGTTCCTCTACAGGCCGGTGGTGGCCTTCGTACTGATGCTGGCGGTCGCTTCGCTGGTTTACGCCGTGATCCAGGGGCGGCGGCTACGAGCGCGGCGGGGCGCGGAGCCCCCGCTCGAGCGCTCGCAGAGTTTCGGAGAGCTCGGCTTCAACGTCCTGCTGGCGGCGATCTTCGCTTTCGCCGTCGTTACCGGTATCGGGTGGCGTTTCAGGGACCAGCTTTTCCCGCTGGCTATCGCCGGACCCATGCTGGTGCTTGCATTCATTCCACTCGTCCGCACGCTGCGCGGCATCCTGGCACCGCAGGCCGCTACGCTCGCCACGGCTGCTGCCGCCGGCGCCTCCGCAGCCGGTGGTGCGCCCACCGAGGCCCCCCAGAGCCTTGCCGAACGGGCCCAGCCGATCGCCGAGGTTGCGCCAGAAGCGTATGTCGAGGGGCGTCAGCGACGGTTCTTCCAGATGATCGGCTGGGTGGGCGTGTCGTTCCTGTGGATGTGGCTGATCGGATTCCGGGAGGGGTTACCCACGTTCGTGTTCCTCTTCCTGCTGTTCCAGTCCAAGGAAAAATTGTGGCTCAGCGTGCTCATCGCGGTCGCGACTGGGATCGTGTTACACCAGTTCTTCGGGAACACGCTGCACTATCCGTGGCCGGAGCCCCAAGTGGCGATCTGGCTTGATTTCGATTGGCCAGGGATGTAGCGCGTTTGTCTCCCTACGGCGGCGCGTCATCGGCTGCCGAGGACCGTCTGGCAAGCTAGGGGACCTTGCGGCGATCAGCAGCCATAACAGCAGGTGCCCTGCGACGCAGCCACCCGATTGCATGGCAAACGGCCCCTCGCGAGCGCGAGGGGCCGTTTGGAGCGATAGGGAGGACTGAGGGCTACTTCGAGCCGCTAAGCTCCTTCTCGCTCTTCACCTCCACCGTGATCTGCTTGGCCTTCTTCTGCTCGAGCTTCGGGAGGGTGACGGTCAGGACGCCGGCCTCGTAGGAGGACTGCGCCTGATCCGGGTCCACCGAGTCCGGCAGGCGGATGGTCCGGTGGTAGCGGCCGGTGCGCCGCTCTCGGAGCAAGTATGCCTCGCCTTCCTCCACGGCTTCTGCCTCCGACTTGCCTTCCAGCGTGAGGACCTGGTCCTCGATGGTGACGCTGACGTCCTCAGGCTTCACCCCAGGAAGCGAGGCATGCACGACGATGCTGTCATCGTTGCGCACTACATCCAGCGGGATCGCCCAGCTGTCGATGTTGGCGCTCCCCCGATAGAATCGGGGGCCGAAGCCTTGCCATAGCCGGTCTGTTGCGTTCTCGAACCTGCGGAAGTCACGAAAAGGGTTCAAACGTTCGATTGCCATCGTTCTACTCCTCCCTGGCCAGTGCCGTCAGTCTAATGTGGCACTTATATTGATACGAAGTATATCATAGTTAGATTAACATATCACTAGCCATGACTCGAATCATATTAAGGATAACAGGCGCTAGAATAGAGCCATGACGGTCACCCGTTTGCTCGTCGCCACGAATAACGATCACAAGATCCACGAGTTCATGCGCCTGTTCGAAGGGACGCCGATCGAGCTGACCACGCCCCGCGTGTTGGGCCTGGAGCTTGACGTCGTGGAAAATGGGGCGACGTTCGCCGAGAACGCGGCGATCAAGGCGCGCGCCTTCGCTGCGGCGAGCGGCATGCTGGCTCTGGCCGACGATTCGGGGATCGAGGTGGACGCGCTCGGTGGCCGTCCCGGTGTGCATTCCGCGCGATACGGCGGGCCTGGACTGACAGACAAAGATCGAGTGGCGCTGCTGCTGCGGGAGATGGACGGCGTGCCCGATGAGCGGCGGATCTGCCGCTATCGGGTGGTGCTCGTCCTAGCGCAGCCTGATGGCGGCCCTGAGCTCATGGCCGAAGGCGCAACAGAGGGCCTTGTGGCCCACGCAGCAGTGGGCCAGAATGGGTTTGGCTACGACCCCATTTTTTTCGTGCCCGAACAGAGTAGGACGATGGCCCAGCTCGCCCCCGCGGATAAGGACGCCATCAGCCACCGAGGACGAGCCGCGCGGGCGTTCCTGGAGCAGCTCCGCTCGGGGAAGGCCCACGAGGACGCGCCAGCCCGCTAAGATAGAGGCCTATGATGCAGCAGCCTGCGCTTGACACGCTTGGCAGGCCGGTACACGACCTGCGCATCTCGGTGACCGACCGGTGCAACTTCCGGTGCGGCTATTGTATGCCGGCCGAGATATTCGGCGAGCGCTACCACTTCCTGCCTCGCAACCAGCTCCTCACGTACGAGGAGATAGCGCGCGTGGCGCGTGCGTTCGTCGACCTCGGCGTCACGAAGGTGCGCGTGACCGGCGGGGAGCCGCTGGTGCGCCAGCACGTGGACAAGCTGATCGCGCAGCTTAGCGCTATCGACGGCATCGACGATTTGACGATGACCACCAACGGGTACCTGCTCACCGACTTCGCACAGCGGCTCGCGGATGCGGGCCTTGAGCGCATCACCGTGAGCCTGGACAGTCTCGAGCCGGAGGTCTTCAAGGCAATGAACGGCCGTGGGTACGGCCCCGAGCGCGTGCTGAGCGGGATCGCCGCAGCGGAGCGCGCCGGCCTGAGTCCCATCAAGGTCAATGCGGTCGTCGAGCGCGGCGTCAACGAGCACACGGCGATCGACCTCGCCCGTCATTTCAAGGCGGCCGGCCACATCGTGCGCTTCATCGAGTTCATGGACGTAGGCAATCTGAACGGCTGGGAGCGGAGCAAGGTGGTGCCATCTGCCGAGCTTGCCGCCCTTATAGACGCCGAGATGCCCATCGAGCCGATGGAGGCCAACTATGACGGTGAGGTCGCGCAACGGTGGCGCTACCGGGATGGCAGCGGAGAGGTGGGCTTCATCTCGTCGGTCAGCCAGCCGTTCTGCGGTGCGTGCACGCGCGCTAGACTCTCACCCGAGGGAAGCGTCTACACCTGCCTGTTCGGCACGTTGGGGCACGATCTGAAGGGTCCGATCCGGGACGGCGCCACCGACGACGACCTCCGGCAGCGCATCGCGCGTATCTGGGGCGAGCGGGCGGACCGCTACTCGGAGTTGCGCACTGGCGTGGCCCCCGGTGGGCGCAAGGTCGAGATGTATCAGATCGGCGGGTAGTGCCCCGCACTCGAGAGGCGAACGTTGATCGATATCTACACCGACGGCTCGTGCAGCGGGAACCCCGGGCCCGGCGGCTGGGGTGCCCTCGTCATCGAGAACGGCGTCGAGCGTGAGATGTTCGGCTGCCAGCCCCACACCACGAACAATCACATGGAGGTAATGGCTGTGATCGAGGGGCTAGCGGCCATCCCGGCTGGCGCTGCCGTGACGATCCACAGCGACAGCACGTACGTGATCAACACAATGACGAAGAACTGGAAGCGAAACGCCAACCAGGATCTGTGGCCGCGCCTCGATGCCTTGGTCGCCGAGCGCAAGGTTGGTTGGGAATGGGTGAAAGGCCATAACGGCCATCCGCTGAACGAAAAAGCGGACCGGCTGGCGGTCTCCGCGATGATGAGCCTGGCCAACGGTGGTGATGCAGCGGGAAAAGCACCCGCTCCCGTGGCAGCTACCGAGGGCGGGCTTACGCACTTGGACGCGCGGGGAAACGCCAGCATGGTCGACGTGGGCGATAAGCCGGACACCGTGCGTACCGCGACAGCCACGGGCGTGGTGACGATGTTGCCGGAGACGCTGGCGCTGATCCTCAGGGGGAAGGTCGAGAAGGGCGACGTGTTCACCGTTGCCAGGATCGCCGGCATCAACGCGGCCAAGCACACATGGGAGTTGATCCCGCTGGCGCACCAGATCCCGCTGAGCAAAGTGGCGGTCGATTTCGAGACAGATGCGACGAACGGCACGGTTTCCATCACAGGTTCGGCCCGCACGACCGCGAAGACCGGCGTCGAGATGGAAGCGCTCACCGCGGTGAGCGCGGCGGCGCTGACGATCTACGACATGTGCAAGGCGGTGGACCGCGGCATGCGTGTCGACGGCGTCCGCCTGCTCGAGAAGCGTGGCGGCGTGCACGGCGACTACACTGCGGACTAGGCCATCGTCATTCCGGCGAAGGTCGGGATTTAGAAGGAGAAGGAGCTAGCTTCGCTGCTTCTGCGACGGCCCGGAACGACTCCCGCGATATCTGGAAGAGCCAGTCGAATCGTATGTTCGCGAGCTTCGCCTTGTCGTCGTCGGTGACGGCGAAGCGCAGGAACTCCAGCGGGACGGCCTGCTGGAACGGCATGAAGTCATACCAGAAGTCACGGATCGCGTGGTCGACCTGCGTCACGAAGCCGATGCCCGCGACGGTCCGCTCCCGCTGAGGATAGGTGCCCGTGCAGTAGAGCAGCACCATATCGCCCGGGCGCATGTTCGCCGGCATGCCGCGATTGCCGAACCGGCCGCCCTCTACGCTGACGTGGCCAGGCAGCGCCGGGTCGGCGTAGACGGCGAAGTAGCAGCGTGGCGCCCCGTCGTTAGTGGATGACACGATGTTGGAGGCCATGTGAGCCGAAAAGCTACCAGATTCGCGGGCGGGCTTGCGCGGGCCGCCGCGTATAATCGGCTCGTATGACCCCACAAGCAGCCGACGCTCTCCTTGAAGGTCTGAACCCCGCTCAGCGGGAGGCAGTCGAGCATATCGACGGGCCGTTGCTGATCATCGCCGGACCGGGCAGCGGCAAGACCCGGGTCATCACCCATCGGATTGCGTACCTCGTCAAGCAGGTGGGCATGCGCCCGGGGCGCATCGCCTCGGTGACCTTCACGAACCGCGCCGCCAAGGAGATGCGTTCGCGTCTCGAGCGGCTGATGGGAGAGCAGGCGAAGTACCTCACAGCCGGTACCTTCCATGCGCTGTGCGCCATGATCCTGCGCCGCGACGGCGAGGCGATCGGTCTGCCGGGCGACTTCGTGATCATGGACGATGACGACCAGATCGCGTTGATCAAGCAGGCCATGGAGCTCGCGGAGATCGATCCGAAGCGTTTCCCGCCTCGCACCGTGCGAGGGGCGATCTCGTCGGCCAAGTCGCAGCTGCTCGGGCCTGAGGGATTCGCGGCTGGTTCCTCCAACTACTACGATGAGATCGTCCAGCGCGTGTTTACGCGGTACGAAGGCCTGATGGCGCGCAGCCACGGCGTCGATTTCGACGACCTGCTGGCCAAGACGGTAGAGCTGTTCTGGCGTGCCCCCGGGGTGCGATCGAAGTACCAGGAGCGGTACATCCACGTGATGGTCGACGAATTCCAGGATACGAATACAGCGCAGTACCAGATCGCTCGGGACCTGGCGGGTGGCTACCAGAACCTCTGCGTGGTCGGCGACCCGGACCAGGCTATCTATTCGTGGCGCAACGCCGACATCAAGAACATCCTTTCCTTCAAGAAGGACTACCCGCAGGCCAAGATCGTGGCGCTGGGACAGAACTACCGATCGACCGGCTCGATCCTAGGGGCAGCCCGCGGCGTGATCGCGAAGAACAGCCAGCGCCTCAAGCAGGAGCTGTTCACGGAGAACGAAGACGGCAAGCCGGTGGTGGTTGCGGAGGCGTACACCGAAGAGGAGGAGGCCCAAATGGTCCTCCAGGAGGTGGACCGCCTCACGCGCGAAGAGGGGTTCTCGCTGCGCGACTGCGCGGTCACGTTCCGGGTGAACGCGCAGTCGCGTGCACTGGAAGAGGCCTGTCTGCGCCACGGAGTCCCCTACAAGCTGGTCGGCGGGGTGCGGTTCTACCACCGGCGCGAGGTGAAGGACATACTCGCGTACCTGCGCATGCTGCAGGATTCCTTCGACGAGGTCAGCCTGACACGCGTCATCAACGTTCCCGTTCGTGGGATTGGCAAGCGAACGGTGGATGATCTGCGGGCGTGGGCTGGCTCGCTTGACCTACCGATGTACACAGCACTGCAGCTCCTGGTGGACGACGAGACGCTGAGTGCGGTGGAATCGCCCTTCAACGCCCGCCAGCGGCAGCAGCTCACCGACTTCCTTCGCTTGCTGAACGGCCTGCGGGGTGATGCGGCCGCCATGGAGCTGACGGCGCTCGTGGACGAGGTGATGTCCCGTACGGGCTATCGCCAGTCGCTCTTGGAATCTAGCGACCCGGATGCCGAGGACCGCCTAGACAACCTGCGCGAGTTCCGTGGCGTGACGGCCGATTTCGCAGGCCTGCCAGCGAGCGAATCGCTGCAGTCGTTCATCGAGAGTGCAGCGCTGGTCTCGGAGCAGGATGCGATTGCGGACGACGAGCAGCAATACCTGACGTTGATCACGCTGCACCAGATCAAGGGTCTCGAGTACCCCGCCGTGTTCATGACCGGCATGGAGGAAGGGGTGCTGCCACACATCCGGTCCATGGACGATCCGGATCAGCTGGAGGAGGAGCGCAGGATTGCGTACGTGGGTATGACGCGGGCATGCAAGCGGTTGTACCTGTTCCGCTCGTTCCGCCGGCGTCTCTCCGGCGCTCCCCAAGGCAATCCGCCGTCGCGTTTCCTCATGGACATACCCCACGACCTGATGGAGGCACCCGCACTTCGGCGCCGCGGCAGCGCGGCGCGTGCAGCCGGCCTGAATGTGGCGCGGCAGACCACGATGGCGATGGGCGGGACTGCGACGGATGCTCAGCAGTCGGCGGGACCGGCGCCGTTCAGGGCGGGCGACAAAGTGGTGCACGCGACGTTCGGGAAGGGCATCGTGGTGAATTGCTCACCGAAACCAAGCGACTTCGAGCTCACCGTGGCTTTCGTCGGCGATTCGGGCGTGAAGCGACTGCTGCATAGCTTCGCCAAGCTCGAGCGAGCGGAGCAGACCTCTACGCCATGACCGAGCAGAAGGCTCCTCCCGACCTATCGATCATCATCCCTGCGTACAACGAGGAGCGCCGCATCCTGCCCACGCTCAACGAGTACGCCGCGCAGTTCTCGCGCACCTACGGAGACGCACTTGAGATTGTCGTCGTGCTCAACGGGTGCCGGGACAACACGAGGGAGGTGGTGGAGGAGGTGGCGCGCGTGGCTCCACAGATACGGATCGTGGAGTTCCATCAGGCGCTCGGCAAGGGCGGCGCCATCTGGGAGGGCCTCGCCGTCGCACGCGGCAGCCGCCTAGCCTTCGTGGATGCCGACAATATGGTGCGTGCGCCCGAGGCGGAGAAGTTGATCCGCGCGCTCGATACTCACGACGTGGCCATTGCCGACCGCTTCTCCGGCGAGGAGGTCGGCCCGCGGCAGCCACCGCTGCGGCGGCTGATTTCGACGTTTTCGCGGCGATGGGTGCGTCTGTTCCTGGGCTTGCCTTATTCCGACACGCAATGTGGCGCGAAGGCATTTCGGCGCGCGGCCTGGCGCTCGATTGCCCCCCGGATCGTCGAGCGAGACTGGGCGTTCGACCTGGATGTCTTAGCAAACGTAAGACATCTTGGATTCTCCGTCTCGGAAGTGCCCGTTCGGTGGCAGCACATCGCCGAAGGGTCGAAGGTGCAGGCGTGGCGCGACGTACCCAAAACGTTCCTATCGACGTTCCGTATACGGTCAAGGATGCAGAAGAGCTAGCGCGCCGTTGGTGCCTGAAAGGGCCGGATGCGGCAGAGGTACGACCGATGTGGCAGGGGTTCGCTAATCGGGTCTTGCAGGTCGTGTCCTATCAACATGCTCGCGTTGGCACCGTCCGCGTCATAGGGGTCGTAGCGCGCGGCTCCAGCGCCTCGCAGGCCTGCCACCAGCCGCTCTGCACGCATACGATGCCCGCCGGGATGATCTTCGTTACGCGCGCTTTGACGCGGATCGCCCCGCGAGATGTTTCGACCACCATCCATTCCTCGTCGGCGACGCCGAATTGCGCTGCGGTGCCGGGGTGCACGTCCGCTGTCGGGTGCGGTGCGTTCCGGCGCAGGCTGGGCAGCGAGGGGAGCTGGCTGTGGATGAACGTGGTCCGACCCCAGCCGCGTCACGCGGCTGTCGACATCCATGGCCACGGATGCGCGGTGTGCGGTGCAGAGTGCGCAATAGCTGCAGACGGCGTGCGTGCCGGTGCCCGTGTTGGCGCTGGTGCTCGCTGCTAAGGCCGGCTCCGGCTACTTGACGTTCGCGGCTGCACCGTAGGTCGCGTCGTGGATCTGCTGCAGTACGGCCTCGTCGGATTGCTCGATGTCTATGGCGACGCGGAAGGGCTGTGGCCATGCCACGGGGACGCTGTAGTAGACCTCGAGCCGGTTTCGGTCCGGGTCGCGGAAGTAGATGCTTGCCGTGTTGCCATGGGAGACGACCGAGTCGATCTCGACACCCTCGGCCTTGAAGGTGTGGTGGAACTCGCGTAGCTCCTCAATGCTGTCCACGTGGAACGACACCTGCTGCACGATCTTGACGTCCTCTGCGTCGCGTCCGACCGTGAGGAACATCTCGTGGTGTTCCTCGCCAGGGCGCGCCGAGAGGAAGCACATCTGACGCTCTGCGCTCTCGTCGGTGACGGTCATGCCGAGCACCCGGGTGTAGAAGTCGCGCATTATGGCTAGATCGGAAACGAACAAGCCGACGTGTCCAAGCGAGCTGACCTTCGGCATGGTGGACCTCCTGATGGGTTTGGGATGACTTTACTACTGGGGAGAGAACCAGGGTAGTAGTGCCCCTATCTCCCGGACACTCGCCGGATTCGCCAGGCGGTGAGGCGAGCACAAAGGATCGTGAAAGTGAGTACCTCCTGAAGGTTGGCCTTCGAAGAGCCTTGCTCCCGGTTGCGGAAGCGGATCGGCCACTCGTGCACGCGAATGCCCCGCTGGGTGGCGAGCAATTCGATTAGCCACTTGAAGCCGCCCGCGGAATAACGCGTGGGCATGGTCGTCAGCAGCTCGCGACGGCAGAGCACGTAGCCGGTGAGGACGTCGTTCGGGCGGAGCTGCAGCACGAGCCGGGCTCCGGTGTTCAGGAGCACACTCATGGCGCGCCGCACCAACAGCTGGCCTTGATTGGCCGAGCCGCGCACAAACCGCGATCCGATAATGACGTCATAACCCTGGATCGCCTTCGCGAGCATGTCGGGAAGCTCCTCCGGGTCGTGAGAGAGGTCGGCGTCCATCACGGCGACGTAGCTGCCTTCGGCCGCGTCTGCCCCCGCGAAGACGGCGCTGGAGAGGCCTTGTTTCCCGGCGCGCTCGATCAACCGGATGCGCGGGTCGGCCGCGGCGAGTTCGCGGACGATGCCGGGCGTGCCGTCGGGGCTGCCGTCGTCGATGACGATGATTTCGATGGGCGTGCCGCCCATCGCGCCTCGGATGCCGTCGATGAGCGCGGCAACGTTGCCGGCTTCGTTGTACGTGGGCAGGACGACGGAGAGTTGCGGGCTGCCGGCGGATGCTGGAGGCATGGTCAAGGCGTGGTCAAACGTATCGGGGCTACCACGTCTGCAGCTGACGGCTCGAGGAGCGCCCAGTCATGCGGTTGAGGACGCTGGTGAGCGGTCCGCTGTGCCAGTCGAACGTGGGCGTCGTGAGGATGCGCCGCAGACCCGGGACGCTGAGCAGCCGGTGAAACTGCTCGACGACTGGCTCTGGGAGCTGCTCCAATAGGCGGCGGAGTGCGTAGCCCTGGCGTATCTCGGGCCCCAACATCGCCTGCCAGCGCTTGTCGTAGGCGGCTAGGCCAGCCGCGGAAACGTCGCCCGCCGCGAGTGCCTCGGTCAGTGCTTGCGCCGCCGCCTCGGCTCCAAGCAGGCCATAGTAGATGCCGCCGCCGCTCGTGGGCTTCACTTGGCTCACCGCGTCGCCTACGCCAAGTACGCCATCTACGACGGAACGATCCGGAACGCCCAGCGGCAAGGCGCGCAGGCGGAACAACTCCCGCACGGCGCCGATGCGTCCGGCTTCCTGGAGCTTGACGATGTGGGCCTGGAGATGCGCCATCGTGTCGCGGCGCGTCAGCAGGCCAGCCAGGGCCAGTCCCGGTTTCCACGGAACCAGCCATCCGTAGCCCCCGAAACCCACTACACCGCCTGTGAACACCTCGACCTCGTCCACATCGGGCGCCTCGACGACCGCCTGGCAGCCACTGACTATTTCACCGCGGGTCGATAACCCAACGTGGCGCTGGAGGCGGCTGCCGTGCCCCGTCGCGAGCACGGCGACACGCGCATCGAGGATCTTTTCGCGACTGGCAATCTCGCCGTGCACGCGCACGCTTTGTCCGTCCCAGTCGATGGCGGTCACCGTGGCGGAGGTGATCAGCTCGGCACCGGCGTCCACCGCTCGCTGGGCGAGCAGGCGGTCGAGCGCGATGCGATCGAGGACGTGGGCCTGCGTGGCGTTGCGCTTCACGGGAGCGCTGCGTCCAGAGGGCGAGCGCAGGACGAAGGAGCTGATGGAGCGCAAGATGAGGGAGCTGGGGAGGTGGTAGCGATCGAAGCACTCGGTGCTGACGATCCCCGTGCAGTGAACGGGTAAGCCTGGTTCGGGGTCTCGCTCCAGCAGCACGACGCGGTGGCCGCTGGCTGCGAGTGCCTCCGCGGCGCGGGAGCCGGATGGACCCGCGCCGATGACCGCGACGTCGTATGCAGGCGTCTGCTTCATGGGTCGACTAGGATACGTGGGAGGTTGTGACGGGGCAACGACGTACTCTTGATGCTTTACGTCGCCTCGTCCCGACACTAGACTCGCCCGATGGCAGGCGACGCGGGTTCAGCCAACACAAAGAGGGCGACACAGACGGCGCCGGTGGTCACGACGGCGCTGGTGCTCGCCGGCGGCAAGGGTGAGCGGCTGCGCCCGCTGACCGACGATCGCCCGAAGCCGATGGTGCTGGCGAATGGGGTGCCGATCCTGGAGCACCACCTCCGATGGCTTCGAAGCAACGGGATCGAGCGTGCGATCCTGCTCACTGGTTACATGGCCGAGGTGGTCCAGGCGTACTTCAGCTCGCCCCGCGTCGAGGGCTTGCAGGTGGAGTGCGTCCCGGAGCCGACCCCACTGGGCCGCGGAGGCGCATTTCGCAACGGCTTCATCCAAGCTGGGGTCGACGACGAGATGGTTATCGGAACCAATGGCGACGTGGTCACGGACCAGCAGCTGGCTCCGATGGTCGATTTGCACGTGCGCACGGGAGCGCTTGCGACCTTGCTGCTCACGCATATGGTCAGCCCGTTTGGCATCGTGGACGTGGGCGACGACGGCGTCGTGGGTGGGTTCGAGGAGAAGCCACCGCTTCCCTATTGGATCAACGGCGGAGCGTATGTCTTGACTTCGAGCCTGCTTACCGACTTTCCCGTTGAGGGCGACCACGAGACGAGCGTCTTCCCACGGCTGGCGCGCGAGGGGCGGATCGCCGGACACCGCAGCGAGGCGTTCTGGCGGTCGGTCGAGTCGCTGAAGGACCTACGGGAGCTCGAAGCGCACCTGGCGGCGAGCCTGGCGTCTGGATGGCCCGCCGCACCTGCGCCGCTTCGTCGGCTATACTAGGACACCGTAGGCGCGAGCGCGCGGGAGGCGCGGTCCCCCACTGGGGGCCGATTGTATTCGGGGTGTGGCGCACCTGGTAGCGCGCGTCGTTCGGGTCCCCGAGCTTGATATTGTGGCAGTACAATTCGACGATCAAGTCGATACATCGGGGTGTGGCGCAGCCCGGTAGCGCGCGTCGTTCGGGTCGACGAGGCCCCCGGTTCGAATCCGGGCACCCCGACCAATTGTCAACTACGCCCAGCCATTTGGCTGGGCGTTTTTTTGATAGTCGGGTATGCCGTCAGTCCTGGCTATGGCCACTAGAGGCGAGGCTCTCTGCTAACTACCTACCAACCCTGCAGGCCGTGACCGATGCCCTCATGGTGCGACCAAGGACCAGGGCACCAGACAAACCTTTTCGGGATACGAGCAACGTGGCGAACGGTTTCGTCATGGGGCATGTTGTGACCCCGCTGTGCTATAGTCGGCCCGCGCTGAAGAAGATTGAGCATCGCTGATGCCATTGGCGCCGAATTCCGAAATCGCGCTCTTAGAGGACTGAGCCTCAGGCGCTCAAACAAAGGGATGTTCATGCTGTTTATCGATAACGAGACCGTCCGGCGGGTGCTCAGCATCGGCGATGCGATCGACTCCCAGGACGAGGCATTCCGCGGCCTTATCGACGGCGCGTCGATCCATCGTCCGCGGATCGATATGTACGTGCCCACCGGGCGCGAGGATGACTACTACCGCTGGGGTACGATGGAGGGCGCAAGTCGCGATCTCGGCGTCTTCGCCATCCGCATGAAATCGGACGTCATCTCATGGCCGGAGGATGAGAACGGCAACTGGACCGAGGACAAGTACTGCGTGGAGCCAGGCACCTACTGCGGGCTGATCTTCCTATTCAGCACCCGCAACGGTGAACCGCTCGCGATGATCAACGACGGTGAGCTCCAACATATGCGCGTCGGCGCAGGGGCCGGGCTCGGAGTCCGCTACTTGTCTCGAGAAGACTCGAAGGTTGTCGGCATGCTTGGCTCAGGCGGTATGGCCCGGGCGTACCTGAAGGCTTTCTGCAACGAGCGGCCCATCGAGAAAGTGCGGGTGTACAGCCCAACGAAGAAGAACCGTGACGCTTACGCGGCTGAGATGATGGACTCCCTTAACATCGAAGTGGAGCCGGTCGACGACCCGGAGGCGGCAGTGCGCGGTGCGGACATTGTCTCCACCTGCACGGACTCCATGCGCCCGGTCATTCGAGGCGAGTGGCTAGAGCCAGGTATGCACGTGACCAACCTCGGCGGATTTGAGATTGACGAAGTCACGTTTCGGCGAACCGATGTGATTGTTCGGCAGGGGATAGGGGGCGCCAAGCTCGCGGAGGACCCGCGCATCCAATATGGCCGAGGCCACAGTCCGGTTGCCTTCGTCGCTGGCAGCGACGAGGAGATGAAAAGGCTGCCGCCAGCCCAGACGCGGATGGGCGAGATATCCGGAGCTTCGCCGTACCCCAGTTTCACCGATCTGGTCAGCGGCGCTGTTAAAGGACGCGAGTCTCGCGACGACATCACGCTCTATCTGAACACTGGTAACCAAGGCTTGCAATTCGCCGCCGTCGGCAAAGTAGCCTATGAGAAAGCCCGAGAGCTTGGCCTTGGCCACGAGGTCCCGACAGGCATGTTCCTCCAAGACATCCGTGATTGAGGTGCCGCGCGAGACGCACGGCGAAGGGACCCGTGAAAGCCG
>Ga0315338_1001957_pt1 | contig 22674 bp, 19 predicted proteins | sample ASW8metaG_FD_204518 | JGI IMG/M metagenome (GOLD analysis project Ga0315338, IMG submission 204518) | Ammonia-oxidizing marine archaeal communities from Monterey Bay, California, United States - ASW #8 | ecosystem: Environmental > Aquatic > Marine > Coastal | place: USA: California | collected... | reverse complement strand
GAGGGCGATCGCACAGCAGTGCTTTCCGACATCCTCGGAGTGGAAGATCATCTCGGTGACATGGACTTCAAGGTCTGCGGAACCGCGGAGGGTATCACCGCCATCCAGATGGACATCAAGATCCGCGGCCTCGACTACGAGATTCTTGCCAAGGCTCTGGAGCAGGCCCGTCAGGGACGTCTCCACATCATGGGCAAGATGAACGAATCGATGCCGGAGTCCCGGGCCGAAATCTCGACCCACGCTCCGCGGATCATCGTCATCCAGATCAATCCCGACCGGATTCGCGACATCATCGGCCCAGGTGGCAAGATGATCAAAAAGATCTGTGAAGAGACGGGGGCCTCGATCGACGTCGAAGATGACGGAACGGTCAAGGTCGCCTGCGTTGATTCGGAGATGGCGAACAAGGCCGTAGACATCATTCGCTCGCTGACCGAAGACCCCGAGGTCGGTCGTGTCTACCGCGGCAAGGTCAAGCGGATCGTCAACTTTGGTGCCTTTGTCGAGATCCTGCCGGGGCGTGATGGACTTGTCCACATCTCCGAGCTGGAGAATCGTCGCGTCGAGCGAGTCGAAGACATCCTCAGTGAGAACGACTCCGTTCTGGTCAAGGTCATCGGAGTCGATGACGAAGGCAAGATTCGTCTCTCCCGGAAGGCTGTTTTGGACGAGGCTGAAGCTCCCGCCTAAAGCCCTTTCGAAGACGCTTACTTTCCTTAGGGAGCGGTGCCCATCTTTGGGTGGCCGCTCCGTTTTTCTGGGGTTCGATAGTTCCGGAGGATGAATAGATGCGCACCGCTCCAACGCCGCGTGCCCTCGAGGAACCTCAACTCGTTCGTCGCATGCTGCCGGGCGGGCTCCTGCTCGTGGCTGAACCGGTGAACTCTGTACCATCGCTCGCCCTTGGGGTCTGGATCCGGAGCGGTTCCCGCGACGAAGCGAATGCCCAGGCCGGGATTGCCCACTTTATCGAGCACATGGTCTTCAAGGGGACCCGGAAGTACTCCGCCTACGATCTTGCCAAGCAGATGGAAGCCCTCGGCGGACACTTCGATGCCTTTACCACGAAAGAGACGACCTGCTATCACACGCGGGTGTTCGAGGACCATCAGGAGCGAGCGGTGGAGATCCTCGGAGAGCTCCTCAGTCGGTCATCCTTTGCCCGCGAAGAGGTGCAAAAGGAACGTCAGGTCATCGTTGAGGAAATCCACTCCTACAACGACAATCCCGAAGAGTACAGTTTTGATCTCGCGACGGAGCGAATCTGGGACGGCCACGCTCTGGGTAACTCGATTCTCGGGCGGGAAGACTCACTTCGCACCCTCGGAACGCGAACTCTCAAAGAGTTTCACCGTTCGTTCTACACTGCGCCGAACACCATCGTCACTGCCGCCGGCCGAGTCGACGTGGACCAGCTCAGTGAGCAAATCGAGAAGAACCTTCACCTGCCCGCGACCGCGGCTCCCAACGGTAAGGTTCGGCTCCCGCGGTTTCGGGCCTCTGCTCAGCACCTTGAACGTGACGTGACGCAGACGTCGGTCTGTCTGATGCGCCGCGGCCCCTCTTCACGGGACCCGAAGCGTCATGCTGCTTACGTTCTCCACACCATTCTCGGAGCCGGGATGAGCTCCCGTCTGTTCCAGAAGATTCGTGAAGATGAAGGCCTTGCCTACACGATCTACTCGTACATGGACTGTCTACGCGACACGGGGATCTTCTCCATTTACATGGGGGTCGACCCGACGGAGAGCCGCCGGGCCGTACAGCTCGTATCTCGGGAACTGAGACGGATCAAGCGGCACGGAATCCGCAGGTGGGAGCTGGAGTCGGCCAAGGCGCAGATTCTCACGGCCGCCTTCGTGGCTCACGAAAGTATGTTCGAACGGATGAGCCGGCTGGCCAACAATGAAATCTACTACGGACGACAGCTTCCGCTCGGTCGGTCGACGGCCGAGATCGAGTCGATTACCATGGCAGACGTGCGGGCGGCAGCGGAGTCGCTCCTCGATCCGGCGGCCTTCAGTCTTGTGACGATTGGCCCGGCCGGATCGTCTCGGCCGGGCCTGGAAGACCTCGACTTTTGACAAAAGGATTTGTCTGTGAACCCAACGATCCCTCGGGTTGTCTGTCACCCGCATGATCCTCGGGCCGTCTTACCCTGCCGCATGACGACGGGATCGGCGGGGTGGGATCTTATGGCCTGTCTCGACGCGCCTCTGGAACTTCCGGCCGGGGAATGGCGAGCCATACCGACCGGTCTGATTCTCGAGATTCCTCCGGGCTTCGAAGGTGTGGTACGTCCCCGCAGTGGGCTCGCTTTTCGCCACGGAATCGGCGTCCTCAACAGTCCGGGAACGATCGACAGTGACTATCGCGGCGAAGTTCGCATCCTGCTAATGAACTGGGGAAGGGAACCATTTCGCGTCGAGCACGGTGAAAGGGTTGCCCAGATCGTTTTTCAGTCTGTTCCTTCGGTCGAAATTGCCTGGGGCGAGGTCGATCCCGATACCGAGCGGGGAGCTGGCGGATTCGGTCACACTGGAACCGGAGCCGCAAAGGAACCCTCATGAGCGAACTGACCACATTTTTCGGTGGAACGATCCGGTCGATCCGATCGACGCGCCCGATCCGGTCGATCCGATCGACGCGCCTGATCCGGTCGATCCGATCGACGCGCCCGATCCGGTCGATCCGATGGGGCTGGTCGGCTCTGGCTGGTCTGGCCCTTTTCAGCGCACTCTCAATGACCTGGCCGGCCGATGTCGGCGCATCTGTGGGTAGTCCTGGGGAACACACGGCGATCTCGGTGGGCGAGGAGCTCGTCTTCTCGATCAAATGGGGTATCGTCAATGCTGGCACGGCCACGATGTCGATTACCGAGCGGAAGCCGGTTTCCGGTAACGATTGCTACCACGTCGTGGCAACGGCGATCTCCAACCCGGTCTTTGACAAGATCTATCCCGTCCGTGACCGTTTTGAGAGCTTCATGGATTCCGCGAGTCTTCAGAGCTGGGCTTTCAAAAAGCATCTGCGGGAAGGCAAGTTTCGCCGGGACCAGGTGGTGCGAAGCGACCACGAGGCAAAAACTGCCTACTACCACGATGGGAAGTCGTACGACATCGTGCCCGGCGCCTTCGACATTCTCTCGGCGTTCTACTACATCCGGACGACCGAGCTGATCCTCGGCGAGGTCGTCGAACTGGAAACCCACTCCGATCGCAAGAATTATCCGATTCGGGTCAATGTCCTGAAAAAGGAACGCGTCGAAGTGCCGGCCGGAACCTTCGACTGCATCGTGGTTGAGCCGGAGTTGCAGGGTGACTTCTTCCAGAGTGATGGAAGTCTGAAAATCTGGCTGACCGATGATGATCGAAGGATGCCGGTGCAGATGAAGAGTAAGATTCCGGTTGGGTCGATTGCCGTCGTTCTAAAGAGTTTTGAGCGGAGCCAACCATGAGCCGATATCCCGAAGCCGATCTGAGCAGGATCCGGACGTATTCGGTCCAGACCCGCGAGAGCAAGGTCGACAGCTCCCAGCTCTATGGCGTCCCCGCGAATCCCGAGTCATTTCTGGAGTTCCTCGATTCTCTCCCGGATGTCCTGGGTGCTCGAGACCTCCGAGACCTGATCCATCGTTTCGTGCTCGCCCGGGAGGCGGAGGCCGGTCGTCTCGTCATGCTCGGGGCCCATGTCATCAAGACCGGACTCGCACCCGGATTGATCGAACTGATGGAGCGGGGTTGGATCACCGGATTGGCCATGAACGGTGCCGTCGCCATCCACGATCTCGAGTTGGCCTTCTTTGGAAGTACGTCAGAAGACGTGGCCAATCATCTCCCGGAAGGAAAATTCGGGATGGCCGCAGAGACCTGCCAATGGCTCAATGACTGGACCAAAGAGGCAAATGATCGGGGAGAGGGGCTCGGCGAAGGGCTCGGGAGGAGCTTTTTGGACCGCAATGCTCCCCATGCCGACCGGAGCCTTCTGGCCGCGGCCTACAGGTTGGGCGTTCCAGCCACGATTCATCTTTCGATCGGGACCGATATCAACCACCAACATCCGAACTTTCCGGGTGCCGCGGCGGGGGAGGCGACGGCGCGGGATTTCCGAATCCTCTGCCACGAAGTCCAGGGACTGGCCAGAGGGGTCGCCCTCAATCTCGGGTCAGCCGTCCTGCTACCCGAAGTGTTCCTCAAGGCGATCTCCGTGGCGACCAACCTCGGGGTCCGGTTCGACGATATCACGACCGCAGTTTTCGACTTCATCCGACACTATCGTCCTTATGAAAACGTGGTCAGGAGGCCGACACTGCAAGGAGGGAGAGGCTACTATTTCGTGGGCCAGCACGAGATTTTGGTTCCATTGTGGATCCAGGCCCTGCTTTTGCAGGATAAAAAAACGGGCTGAGGCTGGCCTTGCAGGGTCTAGCCGCTTTGGGTGTTCGTAGATAGCGCTGTTATTCAACAGCTTGGACGGGGCAACGAATTGGAACGAGGGGTTTGACCATCCCCAGAGGAAGACGTAAGATAAAGCAACAGAACCGGCTCTTCCCGCATAGCTGGACAACTATAGGGAGATTGACCCTGAACCACCTTTGTCAAAAAGGCGGACAGAGCGTTCTGTATCCCACGAGTTTGGCCGCGTCGGCCTTGCTCTGGTTCCTCGTAACGCTTCCCCTCAGTGGCTGTGCCGGGCCGAACGCCGCATTCCAGAGCAATGACGGGCGGGACTTCCCACCCCTCGTGGATCCTGATGCCCCGGTCGCTATCGCTGAACCCAGCACAGGAACTGCCGAAACGGCTGGGTCTGTCACGGGCACCTCCGAGTTCCAGCCGAGTGATCGGGTGCGGATTCCGACGGAGAACAGCGGATTCGGCACCGATGACTATGCCTATCGACTCGGGGTTGCGGATGAGATCAGCGTGGTTGTGATTGGACATCCCGACTTCACCCGCCCGGTTAAGGTCCTTCCGGATGGTTCGATCAGCTCGACGGGAACAGGTACGATCTACGTCCTGGGCATGACCGTCCCCGAAGCAACCCGTGAGGTCGAAGAGCGGCTCAAGAAGACCCTCCGCTACCCGCAGGTCGATCTGGTCGTGACTGCATACGGAGAGCACGTAATCTACGCAATGGGCGAAGTGACGATTCCGGCCGACCACCCTTATCGCAAGGGGATGACGGCACTCCAGGCGGTGGCCGCGGCCGGCGGATTCAAGGATTCAGCCAAGCGTACCAACGTCTGTATTTTCCGGAGGACCGGTCCTGATGTCGCCGAGTTCATCCAAGTCGATCTGAAAGACCAACTGAATGGGGCTGGTCTGGCGAATGATGTGTTTCTTCGCCCCTACGACATCATCTACGTCCCGAAGAGCAAGATCGGGAACGTGAACACATTTATCGATCAGTACTTCCGTCAGAACCTGTCCGCCCTGAACTTTTACCTCACCGGTTGGGACGCTTACAGCGTGACCAAAGACCGTGTGACGATTCGGCGAAACTAGGAATGAACGACTACACGAACGGACAAAACGAAGTGGATGTCACGCTCGACGAGCAGCGTGAAGTCTCTCTGCGTGACTTTCTTTCCGTTCTCTTCCGCCGGCGGGGAATCATCGCGGGCGTCTTTCTTGCTTCGCTCGCCATTGTCTTCTTCATGAACTCGCGTTCTGTCGTGCTCTACGATTCGACCTCGACGATTCGAGTCAGTCGCGGACTGCCCGAGAGTGCTTTCTCGTCGAGGATGCGAGTTCTGACCTGGGAAGAAGAGGTCAACTCGGAGATCGAGACGATCCAATCAGCTCAGGTTGTCAGCCTGGCTCAGGAAATCCTCGATGAGGCAAGTGTACTCGACTCTTCGGGCCAACCCATGAAGATCAAGGCGGGTAATGTCACGGCCAAGACGACCGGAAAATCCGCGGTCATGTATATCAGCTACCGCTCGAGCGATCCCGTTACGGCGCAGGAGGGTGCTGCCGCCGTAACCCGGGCTTACACAGATTTTCGACTACAGGTTCGGGGCGTACCTCTGGTTGACGAATTTTTCCGCGAAGAAATCAGCGGCCTCCGCGAACAACTCGATGAGTGGGAACAAGAACGCGCTCAGTTCATGAATGATGAATCGGTCGTACGGATCTCCGACGAACGGATCAACCTTCTCGCCATTCGCCAGCAGGCCGACGTGGACCTCAACCGGACGCGTGCGACCCTGGCCGAGCAAGAAGCAAAGGTCGAGGTACTCCGCAATCGCCTCATCTCGGGGAACGACGAACTCGAACTCTACGCTTTCACTGATGGTCAAGATAATGATGACATTCTGACGCGACTCCGCACCGAGGTGGTTGTCGAACGTTCGAACCTCTATGACGCGACTTCACAGTACACCGACGATCATCCGCGGGTGCAGGCACTGCGAGATCAGCTCGCTCTCGTCGAGGACGACCTTCGTCGGGAAGTGAGACGCTATATCGGTCATCTGGAGGCCCGGGTCGAAGTTTTGCAGGCCCGAGAAGAGGCTTCGCTCCGAACGATCGGACTCGTCGACTCTGAGCTACAGAGGCTACCGCAAAAGGAAGCCCGTCTCGCCAGCTTCGATCGCGTTCTCGATCAACTCAAAGCGAACTACTCGGCTCTGGTCGACAAGCAAATCCAAGCCCAAATCGAACGGACCGGAAAACCGGATTGGAACGTTCTCGTGCTCCAACCCGCAACCGATCCGGTCGCCATTCGCATCAACGACTATGTCCGCATGCTCCTCATACCGATGCTCTCACTCATCGTGGCGACTGCCCTGGCCTTCCTCGTCGACGGTCTCGACCACACGCTCAAGGATGCATCGGAAGTTGAAAACCAGCTTCGGCTCCCCGTTCTCGGGTCCGTAGGCAAGATCCGCTAGGAGGGTTCTGAAGGTGTACGAGTCCTACTACGGTCTTTCGCAATCTCCGTTTTCGATCACACCCGATCCGCGTTTCCTCTTTCACACGAGAAACCACCGGGATGCGCTCGCCTATTTGCACTACGGAATCGACCAACGAAAAGGCATCCTCGCCTTGACCGGAGAAGTTGGCGTCGGCAAGACACTCGTCATTCGTACTCTGCTTGGTCAGCTCTCTTCGGAGGTGCAGACGGCAATCGTCATGAACGCGCGTCTCTCTTTCCGGCAGCTTCTTTACATGGCTCTGCTCGATTTCGATCTCAAGCCCCCAGGCCGGTCCCGGGTCGATCTTCTCATGACCCTGCAGGAATTCCTCATCCGGTTGAAGCAACGAGAGGGCAATGCTGTTCTCATCATCGACGAGGCTCAAAACCTGTCCGAAAAGAGTCTGGAAGAGTTTCGACTCCTCTCAAACCTCGAGACGTCCGATGCCAAACTTTTGCAAATCGTGCTCGTCGGTCAACCGGAGTTGAAGGAGAAGCTCAATCGGCATAGTCTCCGGCAGCTCCGGCAGAGGATTCCGGGTATTTTCGACTTGTCCCGGCTTCCTCAGGAAGCGGTCCAGGAATACATCGATTTTCGTATTCAGGTCGCGAGTGAGGGGCGGGTTTCCGGTCTGTTCGAGGAGGACGCGGTTGTCGATATCGCTCGGGGGTCGACGGGAATCCCGCGATTGATCAACCAAGTTTGCGATCGGTCGCTCTTGATCGCGTACGCGCGAGGAATGGAGACGGTCAACACCGATGTGGTCAAAGAAGCGGCTCGGGAGCTTGGCTGGTTGGAAGAGAGTTCCGCCTATTCGGTCTATCGAGGAGTGTAGGGCGAAGCGTGGCAGTAGATGAGTAGGAAACGATGAGTAATATTTTCGACGCACTGAACAAGCAACAGAAGAATCGGCCTCTTCCTGACGAAGATCCGCTCATTCCGGTGCACCCTCAGCAGTCCGGTGGAACGCTTCCAGAGGCGGGGGGGACAGAGCGCGATCTCGAGATGGAACGACTGCGGCAGCGGGTTCTGCTCGAGCTGGGGCCCGTGTCGTCTGCGACCCTGGTCTTCACCGGAGCCGTCGATGGTGAGGGCTCGACTACGCTGGCCCTTCTCTTTGCTCGGGAGTTGGCTCAGGCCGAACAGCGTCCCGTTCTTCTCGTCGATGCCGATATCGATGGCTATGAAACGTCTCTCTCTGGCGCTATGAAGTCCGTCCAGGCTCCGAGCGTCGGTTTGACCGACCTGCTCCTGCGCCGCGGAGAATTGTCCCAGGCTCTTCTCGCGACGGAGCAACCGAATCTGCATTTTCTCCATCGCGGTGGCGACATCGGGGCGCCTCTTGACGTGATCAAGACCGAAGCCGTTCGCTCGCTCTTCAAAGAGCTCGAGCGCCACTACGCCTACGTCATCGTCGATACGTCTCCCGTCCTCCAGGCTCCCGAGACGAGCCTGCTCGGGGCCGCGGCCGATGGAGTCGTCGTCGTCATCAGAGCCAATCGGACCCGGCGCGAGGTCGTGCAGCGGGGTTTGCGCATGCTCGGCCAGGGGAACTGCCGGATTCTCGGCGCCGTTCTCAATGAGCGCCGCTATCCGATTCCGCCGTTCGTCTACCGGCGGCTTTAGTCCCCGTCATGCACAGCAACGTGCTGGGGCAGCATCGCTTCAGCTCCGAAGGCTGGGTCGACCAAGCTTGTCGCGAACAGCTCGGACACTTTCTCCCCGTCCTCCTGGAAGATCTGGTTCGATTCCGTCCCCGCCTGGCCTTTCTTTCCGGAAGTGGGGCGCTCGGTGAAGCCGTCGGCACGTCCCTGCCCGACGGAGGACCGGTCGTGCTTTCCGATCTCGATCTCGGAGTGGTCACAGAGTTTCCTGTTCCTCCGAACCATCGGCTGCCGGCCGCGACCTCGCCGGTCGAGATTGGAGTCGGGCTCTACCTCCTGGATGACCTGCCCAGGCAGGAGCCGACTTTGGGAGTCGTAGATCTCCGTCGACGGGGACTCCCGCTCTGGGGTGAGCCGGATCTATTACAGCAGTTTCCTGCCGTCACTCCAGAGGACGTTCCTCTCTCCGAGGCGGTGCGTCTGATCGGGAATCGTTCGCGGGAGCTCCTCCAGGTCTCGAACCCCCGCTCGATCTTTGCCCTCCACCGTTGGGCCAAGATGGTTGGGGCACTTTACACGGCGGATTCGGTTCTGGAGCGCCGGTACGAGACGGGTTGGGCTGCTCGCCAGGCCAGTCTGGAGGGGCGAATGGGCGACCGGGTGATCAATCGCTTAGCCCGGGACTGGATTCCTTTTCTGCGTCACCCCTCCCTCGACGACGTTCCTCCGCGCCTTCCAGGTCTGCTCCGCGAAGGGCTCAGCGAGTTCTTTTCCCGAGCGTCGGTTGGGGGGGCGGGCCAAGAGCCTCATCCAGCGGCGGCCTTCCTCGCAATTCCAACGACGTTTCGTCAGCGGCTGCGAGAGTGGCGGCGCGAGTATCCGACGATCGGCGTTTCTCGAACGGTGAAGTTTCGTCTCTCCTCTGTCCCGGAGTATCGCCGTCTCGGGCTCGCAGCAGCGTATTGGACGTTTGGACCTGAACGCCCCGAACCGATATGGGAGAAGAGGCCGGGCTCCGGGGCGCCCAGCAGAGGGGGGAACGAAACGAAGGCTGGATCGGGGGAAGGCGAGTTGCTCGGATCTGAGGTATCGGGATGGCGGGAGGCAACCGGCGGATTGCTGGGGCACCCGCTGGACGTCGGCCCTGGACTCCGGGATCAGGTTCACGACATCGTGGAGGGGGCAGCCCTGTGAGGCGGGTTAGGGTACGCTGGTCGGGCAGACCTCAAGCTGGGGCCGAGCCCCAAACGAAACCATGCGGAGAGTCCCGATGAAACGCCTCACGCTCATATTCATGATCGACGCGCTCGGCTATGAGCAGGCGGGAGGGGGAGAGTTTCTCCCCCAACTGACGGTGCCTCGGGCACCGATTCAAACGGTGCTGGGTTACTCGAGTGCCTGCATCCCGACAATCATGACGGGAAAGCCCCCGGGCGAGCACGGTCAGATGTCGATGTATCGGCGGGCCGCTCCTGGCCAAAGCGTCTTCGGGCCGCCCGCCCGCGTGATTTCGATGCTGCGTCGGCTCACTCAGCGCGGCGACTGGCGGATGCGGCAGGCGATTGCTCACTATCTTCGCTGGCGTGGGATCACGGGGTACTTCGCTCTCTACGATGTTCCGCTGGAATGGCTCCATCATTTTGATCTCTGCCAGAGAAAGAACATCTATCGGCCCGACGCGTTCGAACGCGTAACCGGACTCCCTGATGTGGTGCGGGAACGGGAAGACGCCCGCATCTGGGATTGGTCCGACCAGGAGGAAAGCAGTTTCGAAGAGCTCGAACAGGAGATCCGGGCCGGTGAGAAGCGGTTCCTTCTTCACTACACCGCGGATTTGGATGCGCTAATGCATGTAGTGGGCCCCGACGGGGGGGCTGCGCACCGCAAGCTCGAGTTCTACCATGAGAAGATCGGGCGACTGATCCGGATGGCCGAAGATGTCTATGACGAAGTTCAGTTCTATGTCTTTGGGGATCACGGGATGGCGCCGGTCGAGGGGACACACAATCTTTGGGCTGAACTCGATGGGCTCAAGCTCCGCGTTCCCGAGGACTACCTCTTCTTTCTCGACAGCACCATGGCTCGCTTTTGGTTTCATACCCCGGAGGCGCGAACGCGAGTCACCGAGCTCTTGCGCCGGCATGAATCGGGACGCATCCTCGACGCAACAGAGCTCACGGCGCTCGGTTCGAAGTTCGACGAGGACGAGTATGGGGAGATGATCTTCCTGCTCGACGAAGGACATATTTTTGTGCCGTCATTCATGGGGAAGGAAGCGGTAAAGGGAATGCACGGATACCATCCGGACGCACGCGCGTCCTACACGACGTTGCTCTCGAACCGTCCGAACTTCGAGTACCCGCGGAACCTCTTCGAATTGCACGAGGTCTTGCGGGATGCAGCCGAGTGGGCGGTCTCGTGATCTGGAAGCTGATCGTCGGTCTCGGGCTCAGTGCATTTTTCCTCTGGTTGGCTCTGCGCAGTGCGGAGATCGATCAGGTCTGGGCGGCAGTGCGTTCGGCGGATTATGTCTGGATGATTCCGATGCTCCTGTTCACGCTCGTTTCGTTCTTTATCCGGGCCCTCCGTTGGCGATACCTCCTCACGACGGTCGGACGGATCGCCATCGGCCCACTGGTCCGGGCGACCTTCATCGGATTCATGGGCAACAACGTGTTGCCGGCGCGGCTCGGAGAATTCATGCGGGTCTATGCGATCGGAGACAGCGCCGGAGTCAGTCGCAGTGCGGCGCTCGCCTCCATCGTCATCGAGCGACTCCTCGACGTTGCCGTCCTCCTCCTTCTTTTCGCCGTCGTCCTCATGACCGGAAGGCTTCCCGAAGAAGTGCACCACTGGGGTCGGTATCTGCTGCTTGGTTTCGTTCCAGTTTTGGCTCTTGTCGTGCTCTTCTTTGCCCACTCCGAACGCTTCATCGACTTCATCCGCCGTTTTTCTCCGGACCGGTTTCGGGACCGCCTCATCTACATCGCTCAAAATTTTCGCAATGGTCTTGGAGTCTTACGGGAAGGGAAAGTACTCGCGATCGCTTTTCTGCTCTCGCTTCCGATGTGGGGTGCACTCGTTTTGACGGTGTCGTGTGCATTTGTTGCCCTCGATCTTCATCTCCCTGTCGATGCTGGGGCCATTACTCTGGTCATCATGGCGATCGGAACGATGATCCCGTCGGCTCCGGGGTTTATCGGGACGCTGCAATATGCCGGGACTCTTGCTCTCCGCCTCTACGATGTTGACCCCTCGGCGGCATTTTCGGTCACACTGCTCTATCATGCCATTCAGTGGTTTCCCATCACCTTGATCGGGCTCGTCTTCTTCTGGCAGCAGCATATGTCGATTCGAGCCGTTCGCGGCTTGGATGGCGGAGACAAAGAGCCGATAGAGGAGTAGGAGGACGAACCGTGGCTCGCAGCGTCGAACATCCTAATCGTCCGCCTCGTCGACGTCGCGCGTCCTATCGCCGTCCTCTCCAGGAGCTGCTCCTCACTCCCTGGGTTGTCATACCAATTGCCGTTCTCGTCGGAATGTTCATCGCCTCTCAGACGATCGCCCCTTCACCTCGGAGTGTAAAACTCGCGGTGGGGATCGCCGCTTTGGTTACCGTTCTCTACTTTCCTCTCTCCAAATCGGTCGCGGCTTTCATCTATGTCTTTTGCGTTCCGACCTTCGTGTTCATCGGAGATACCAACGTTCTCTTCATCGGTTTGCTGCTCCTCAACTGGATGGCTCAGGTTGCGTTGAAGCGAGAACCCCGCCCCCGTTCGTCTCCCATCGATTGGGCGATCGGTATCTACATGGGAACGCACGTCCTCTCGTTTCTCAGTCTGGAAACCGCCTACGCGCTCAACCGAAGTATTCAGGCTCTCATTTACTTTGGTGCCGGAGCAGGACTCTTCCTGTTGCTCTACAATACGGTGCGGACCGAGGCACAACTTCGCCGGATCTTGAATGCGCTCCTCATCGTAACCGCGTTTGTCCATCTCACCGCCGTTCTCGAATACTACTTCGATGGGTATCAACTCATCCCCGACTGGTTTCTCTACCGTGGTGGTCAATCGGTCTCCCGGGCCGAACGAGTCGGCGGCGTTCTTGGATACCATGCCCTGCTCGCTGATTTCTCCGCCATGATGTTCCTCACCCAGGTGATGTACGCGATACGGACGAATGTGAAGTGGCACCGTGCCGTTTTTATCGCTTCGGCCATCCTTTCCGTCATTGTCATCACGATGACGGTCAACCGCGGTGGTGCCATAGTTTGGGTGGTGGGCTGCCTCTACTTCACTTTCCTGATGAGGTCCCGGGTCAATTGGCTCCGAGTTCTCGTCGGCGTTCCGGTAGTGCTTTCGTTGTACCTTAGTTGGCAGTTCTTCATTGCGAGTGGAAATCTGAACCAGATTCGCCTCTTTGGTCGGTTGGCCGGAACCCAGATTCAGCGTGGAGTCCCCGATACGCGAATCGCCGCCTGGACCGACATCACCGCCCGCATTCCTGAACATCTTTGGGTTGGGCACGGCCCCTTCTTTCAGTTGGGGACGATCGGGACGAAGGCCATCATCTGGCCGCATTCGGCCTACCTCTTCTACCTCTATACTGGAGGGATCTTCGGATTGACGGCCTGGCTCTGGATCCTCCTCAAGCTGCTCTGGCTGACCTTCCCGGGATTTCGAGCCGACTTCCGACGCTGGTCACTGGCCGAGGCGACGCGGGCACTTGTTCACGTACAGATCCTCATGTTTGCCGTAGCCCAGATCCGGGCCAGTCATCAGCGCGGTAACGTTTATTTGTATGTAATGTGGATTTTCTTCGCGCTCGGCGCTATCACTTGGAAAATGACTCGCGAGCGACGCCGGAGTGGGGCAAATCCCACAGTAGCTTGACATTATGGAAGCCTTTTGCTATCCTGGAACTTAGCTCTTTGCGGGCTTTTACCGGTCCGACAGACACCAGTTGGAGGGAAGCAGGTCGGCATTGGATAGGATTCGTTGCTGCGGGGCTAAGGAGGCCTCTCGTAGCAATCGGCGCTGAGAAGAGATTCTCCCGAGTCGCCGATCAGGTCTCACACCCGAGACGCCGAAAATTCCAGTGTACGGTGGGAAGTGTCGGGACTCTCCAGGTCCGGACAGTCTTCCCTCCAGCCTTTTCAGCTACGCCTATGCATCCAGGAGCATGTTGAGTGCATTCCATCGGGAAAGACTCTCCGCCGGTTCTCGCGGGTTCCGCGTCGGGGGATTCAGGTAGGACCGCTCGGTCGGCCACCTCTGATCCAGCGCCCGCTGCAACGAGGCCGGCTCCTTCGACGCCTCCGGTCGAGGATCATCGGATACCGCCTGCCGACGAAAGTGCCCCCGGATTCGACCAATGGGACGGGAAGCCAAGTCTCCCCACGACTCCCGATGTCACTTTTTACCAGAAGCGTGGCAAGCGTATCCTCGACATCACGGTATGCGGGATCGCACTCCTCCTTACTCTGCCAATCTTTCTCATGCTCTTTGTGGCGATCAAGCTGGAGGACGGCGGCCCGATTTTCTACTTCTCACAGAGGGTCGGCAAAGGCGGACGTCTTTTTCGGTTCATCAAATTCCGCTCTATGATCCTGAACGCCGATGCCGTGCGTGACCAATTGCACAATCTCAATGAAGTCGACGGACCCGTTTTCAAGATCGAGAATGATCCGCGGATCACCAGAGTGGGGAGGTTCCTGCGGCGTTCCAGCCTCGACGAGCTTCCGCAGCTATGGAACATTCTCCGGGGCGACATGAGCCTCGTGGGGCCGAGACCTCCCATCGCGAGCGAGGTCGTTCGGTACGAGCCTTGGCAATTGCGTCGACTTTCTGTTCCTCCGGGGCTGACGTGCCTCTGGCAGATCAGCGGTCGTTGCACGATCGGATTTGACGAGTGGATGCGTTTGGACATGGAATACATCGATCATCACCGCACTCTCACCAGCGACCTTAGAATCCTCGTTCGGACCGTCCCTGCCGTACTCAGCGGGGAGGGGGCCTACTAGATGGAATCAGAACGGGGGCCCCGCGCCTCCGCGTCGACCTGGATCGTCCTCGGACTGACCCTGCTGGCGGCGTGTCTCCGCTTCTATCGCCTCACGAACCAATCGATCTGGGTAGACGAGGCCTTCACGATCAAATATGCCCGTCTCTTTACGGAAATGCATTGGAGCTGGCTGACTGACGACCTCCACGGACCGTTTCATTCCGTCCTTCTCCACGGTTGGGCGAGCCTCTTTGGAACGGGTGAGTTCGCTCTCCGGGCCATGGAGGCTGTTCTGGGAACCCTGGCCGTTCCCGCCTTCTACTGGGCCCTCCGTCCGCTCCAACGACCGACCACGGCCCTCCTCGCCGTCGGTCTTCTCGCGATCAATCCGTTTCACATTTGGTACTCCCAGGAACTGCGAAACTACGATCTCTTCATTCTCGTAGGGATTCTGACGACCGGTGCGTTCGCGCGGGTCCTGCAGCGCGAGCATCGCTACGGTGCGCTCTACGGGGCCCTCACCACCCTGGGTTTCCTGAGTAACCTGGCTCACCTCTTCACCGTCGTTGCTCAGGGACTCGTGCAGGTCTTCCGTGGAGGGAAGGGCCGCGGAGAGTGGCGGGGGCTCATTCTCTCGTGGGGCCTCAGTCTTCTGCTCCTATCGCCGTGGATCTACGGGTTCTACAGCCATCGCATCGTGGAGTCTCGTGCGCTCGAAGCACGGTCGGTTCCAGCTGAAGAACGGCTCCGCGGGGAGACGACGGCTCCGGTCATCGGGATTCCCTACTGCTACTTCGTCTACTCGGTGGGATATTCGTATGGACCGAGTCTGCGCGAACTCCGTGGTCTCCACCAATCGATGGGGATGGGGCCGCTTCGTCGCCATGCGCCGCAGTTGGCTCTCGCCGGGGTCATCTTCGGCTTCCTGGCCATCGTCGGTGTCATTCGGGTCTGGCGGTTCGGACTACCAGGACGGGTTTGGCTCGTTCTGCTTCTTGTTCCAGTTCTGTTGACCTATGCAACGGCTCTGCGCAACCTCAAGGTCTTCAATCCACGCTATGCGTCGGCAGCTCTACCGCCCTACATGCTCGTTTTGGCGGAGGGGATTCTCGCCGCCCGCAATCGCCGGCTCCGGTTTGCCGCGGCTGGAGCGCTCCTCATCCCGACCGGAATGAGCCTCTCGAACCATTACTTCGACGATGCCTATGCGAAGGACGACGCACGCAGCGCCAGCACCTTTCTCCGCGAGCGTGTCGAACCGGGAGATCTCGTTTTCGTCATCGGGACGGATGAACCCCTCCACCGCTACTACTGGCGGGGAATTCGCGAGAATCCCGACGGGATCACGAAGGGAGATGTCGGCTACTGGTGGGACCGGCCCCGTGCGGAGCAGTTCGTTCTGTTCGAGGAGCTCCGCGCCGAGCACGACGATGCCTACGTTCTTCTCCTACGGGACCATTTCGTAGATCCGGCGGGGGAGTGGCGACAATACTTGAACAAATGGCACACTCCGACCAGGCGCGAAGTGTATCCCGGCTCTGAGGTCTGGAGTCTGCCCAGTCAGACTCAGACCGACGCTACGACGGGGACTGGGCAATGAATCTCGCTTCGTCCGTTCGTGGAAACGCCGCTTACCGGGTGACGCTATACAGCGACGCCATCTACTTCGGAGGGGCAGAAGAGTATCTCGTCTCGTTGGCCCGAGGCCTCGATCGCGAGGAATTCAAACTTCAGGCGATTGTCCCGGGACATCCGGGGGCCGGCAGACTCAAGTCGACCCTGGAAGGCTACGGTGTCGAGGTGCAGCATCTCGATCCACCCGGCTTTGCTTGGCGTTCGCGACTTAGGGAGATGGTTGCGGCCTTTCGTAAGCTGCCCGGAGACGTACTTCACATCAACCTGCCGAGCACTTACGACGCCGGCGTCTCTTCGATTGCCTGGGCGGGGAAGCGTGCCGGATACGATCGGGTCGTGTCGACCGAACACCTGCCGATGATCGATCGGAAGTACAAGAAGTTCCCCATCAAGTGGGTCTTCAGTCACTACGTCGATCGGATCCTCACTCCCGCCAGTTCCAACGAGGACTTTCTGACCCGGCTGCACGGGATGAGTGCAAAGAAGATCGAAGTGATTCCAAACGGTGTCGGCTCGCCGCCTCCGCCTTCCGATCGTGAGGTGCAGGGGATTCGAGCCGAGTGGGGCGTCGAGGAAGGAGAGTGTCTGGTCGGAGTGGTCGGTCGTCTGACCATTAGAAAGGGCCATCACTTCCTGCTCGAAGCGGCAGCGCCTCTGGTTCAGTCGGGTTTGCCGATTCGACTCGTCTTCATCGGTGATGGGGAAGAGACGGACGCGCTGATGAACCAGGCCCGGTCTCTGGGGATTTACGATCAGGTGACCTGGGCGGGACTTCGGCCCGATGCCGCTCGGTTGTCCCACGTCTTCGATCTTTTTGTGCTTCCTTCGACCGTAGAGACGATGCCGCTCTCGATCCTCGAGGCGATGGCCTGTGGTTGCCCGGTCCTTTCGACGATCGTCTATGGGATCCCCGACATCGTAGAGAATGGCAAAACGGGGGTTCTGGTTCCGCCCGCGGACGTCCCTCGGTTGCGCGATGCTCTGGCTGCTCTGGTCGGTGATGCCGATAAGAGAAAGAAAATGGGGCAGGCTTCCCGGGAGCGGTACGAGGCCGAGTTTACCGCGAAACTCATGGCCGAGCGGACGGGATTGGTCTATTCAGGGGCCTCGAAACGGACTCAGAGGAACGTGTGAAAGTCTTTCAAGTCAATAAGTTTCATCATATCAAGGGTGGTGCGGAACGATACTATCTGGACGTTTCGGACGCCCTCACCGCTGCTGGGCACGAGGTCCGGCATTTGGCCATGGCCCATGCCCGCAATGTAGCCTCATCCGGAGACGATCGCTTTGTCGAAGAGGTCGACTATCGAGGTGGAATGGGGCCGGTGGCCAAGGTTCGCCACGCCTGGCGCGCGATCTACAACCGGGACGCGCGGGATATGGCTGCGGAGCTGGCTGCACAATCCGGTCCCGAGGGTGCCGGTGACTCAGCCATCGCCCATCTTCACAACATCTATCATCAACTGTCCCCGTCGGTTATCGACGGATTCAAGGGGCGCGGCGTTGGGATCGTCCAGACCCTCCACGACTACAAGCTGGTCTGCCCGGCTTATCTCCTCATGACCGAAGGCCGGATCTGTGAGAGATGTCGGGGAGGGAATTACTACGAAGCGATCAAACACCGCTGTCTCCTGGGAAGTCGGGCTGCGAGTGCAGTCGGAACGATTGAGGCCTATTTTCACGGCTCCCGTGGAACCTATGGGAAGATCGATCGGTTTCTCTGCCCGAGCCGCTTCATGCTCGAAAAAGTCGCGGAGTTCGGTATTTCCCGGGAGAAGCTGGTTCATCTACCCTATCTGGTTCATGCCGATCGTTATGTGCCCGGTGAAGCGGACGAGGAGGGATATGCGGTCTATATCGGCCGCCTTTCCCGCGAGAAGGGGATCGAGACCCTCATCGAAGCGGTGACCCAGCTCCCAGAGGAGTCGACGTTACGGCTCAAAATCCTCGGGGAAGGTCCCGTACGGGAGGCGCTGGAGGAAAAAGTTCGGGAAAAGTGCCCGGATCGGGTCGAGTTTCTCGGGTTTCTGTCCGGCGATGAATTACACGAGACCATTCGGCGGGCCGCCTTTGCCGTGGTACCTTCGGAATGGTACGAAAATCTTCCCTTTGCTGTACTCGAGCCGTTTGCGCTCGGAACCCCAGTGGTGGGTGCACGCATCGGGGGTATTCCGGAAATGGTTGAGCCGGGAGTTACGGGTCAACTGCACGAAAGTGGAGATCCGGAGTCGCTTAGAGACGCACTCCTGTGGATGACCAGCCCAGAAGCCGATCTGAAACAAATGGGAACAACAGCGCGCCGTCGTATCGAAAAGGATTACACCGTGGATCGACATCTCGAACGGCTCCTCGAGATCTACCGAGACGTGGCTAAAGAGGTCGCGAATTGAAGATCGCCATGATCGGTCAGAAGGGTATCCCCGCCACCTATGGGGGGATCGAGCGCCACGTCGAAGAAATCGCGACGCGTCTCGTCGAACGTGGTCATCAGGTTGATGTCTACACCCGCATGCACTACGCACGCCATGGCGGCGAATATCGCGGAGTGCGTTCGCGCCGCCTCGTCAGTGTGAATACAAAGCACTTCGACGCTATCACTCATTGCGGTATATGTACGCTCCACGCGCTTTTCTCGAAGTACGACATCGTCCATTTCCACGCTCTCGGCCCGAGCGTTTTCGCGGGAATACCCAGACTCTCCGGCGCCAAGACCGTGGTCTCGGTTCACGGACTCGATTGGGAGCGGGGAAAGTGGGGCAAATTCGCCACCTGGTTTCTCCGCCTCTGTGAGCAGCCGGCCATCTTTTTCCCACACAAGACGATTGTCGTTTCGCGCACCCTCAAAGAATACTTCGATGAGAAGTATCCTCGGGAAGTCGTGATGATTCCGAACGGTGCCAATCCCGGTATCCGGCGCCTTCCGAACAAGATCAAGCGTTATGGGCTCGATAAACATCGCTACATTCTATTCGTGGGCCGTCTCGTTCCGGAGAAGGGCTGTCACTATCTGCTCGAGGCTTTTGGCAAGCTCGACACCGACACCCATCTTGTCATGGCGGGCGGATCGAGTTTCAGCGACGGGTATGTCGATTCTCTGATGCGAATCCGGGGAGGCGACGAGCGGATTCACATGCTCGGTTATGTCTACGGGGACTTGCTCGACGAACTGTGGACGAACGCGTACATCGTCGTGCAGCCCTCCGTGCTCGAAGGTCTTTCGATTTCTCTGATCGAAGCGATCTCGCACGGAAAGTGTGTTTTGGTCAGTGACATTCCGGAAAATCTCGAAGTCGTCGAGGAGTGCGCGGTCAGTTTCCGGACCCGGGACGTCAACGACCTCAGCCTGAAAATGGAAGAACTGATCGCCGATCCGGAGCGAGTCGAAGCCGTGGCCGAGGCCTGCCGTCGTCATGCCGAAGAGCACTATTCCTGGAATCGCATCGTCGACGCCACGGAGGCGGTCTACCTCGATTTGATTGCGGGCAAGAAAGCTCAGGCCGAGGTTCTTCCGTCTGAAGAGCCGGCCAAACCGAAATTGACGGTCGTCAAGAACCACAGATTAGGATAGATCGCCGTTCGAAGGCGTTCCGCCTTGCGGCACGGATCCCAGGATGGGAATAATTGCCGATGCGAATGGATGTCGTAATTCTGGCCGGAGGAAGCGGTGAGCGGTTCTGGCCACTGAGTCGATCCTGCCGACCGAAACAAGTTCTCTCCCTCATCGGGGAAGAGAGTCTGCTCGAAGACACGCTCCGAAGGGCTCGCTTCCTTCCGACTGACGACGGCGATGAACGTCAGGTCTGGATCCTCGCGGCGCGACGTCAGCAGGACGCTCTCGAATCCCTCGATCTTGATATCGACCCAGGCCAGATCGTCTATGAACCGATGGCGAAGAACACGGCTCCAGCCATCGCGGCGGCGACCGAATTGATGCTGGCGGACGCGCGTGCGGAGGGTGATTCCGATCGCCTGATGTTGGTTTGCCCGTCCGATCATCACGTGCCGGATACGAAGGCGTTTTGGTCGACGGTCGAGGTCGCGGCCGAGGTTGCCCTCCGCGAGAGACAGTTGGTCACCTTTGGCCTGACGGTCACACGCCCCGAAACCGGCTACGGCTATATCGAGCGGGGAGAGGCTCTTTCCGGCTTCTCCTCTCCTGCTTTTCGGGTGCAACGGTTTCACGAGAAGCCAGACCAAGAAAATGCCAGGAGCTATCAGAAGTCCGGGAGTTTCTACTGGAACGCGGGGATCTTCGTATTTTCCGCACTCCACATGCGAGAAGAACTCTGTCGTCACGTTCCGGAACTGGCCGGTCCGCTCGACGCTTTGGGCGGAGAACTGCTCGAGCGAAGAAAGAGCAAAGAAGTCATCGAGCCGGCGATATGGGAACGCTTTTTCGAAGCCGCCCCGTCGATCTCGGTCGACTACGGAGTTTTCGAGCCGAGTGACGACGTCGCGGTCGTACCGGCGTCCTTTCCCTGGAGTGATCTGGGCGGATGGACATCCTGGTCGGAGTATCAGGAGGAAGATGCTCGGGGAAATCGAACGGCAGGTGCGGTACTTTCCGTCGATGCCAAACGCAACACCGTCTACTCCGAGGACGGAGGGCTCGTCGCCCTGCTCGGGGTGCAGGATCTGATCGTCGTGCGGGTAGGGGACGCCACTCTCGTTTGTCCGCGCGACAAAGCACAAGAGATTCGACAACTGGTCAGAGAAGGAAAGATCGATGCGTCCTTTGCACGCTTTTTTTAGTTTCCGGGCTCTCTTGGGAATTGGGCTCTTGCTCCTCGCGGCAGGCTGCGCCCCGAAGTCACCCAAACTCAAAGCTCCGATCGAGCCGAAGCGATCCGAAATCGCTTTACCGGGCGCCGGCCGAGAGCTTCCGTCCACTCAAAATCGCCGAACCGCGCCTCGTGATGCGCCCACAGCCTTTGCGCTTCCCGGAGATAGTTCGGACTCGATGGATTCCTTCGGCACGGATGTGCCGGATCGTCGCGGCGACGCCGACTATCGACGCGGTGAAGACGAGCGCGTTTGGCGCACTGATGAAGGTCGAACCTCGGATGGAGCGGATGTCTCGACATCGCGGGGGCACGAATCCAAGGAATCGAGTGGTCGAAGCAGCGCGAGTTCCGAAACCTCTGAACGACAGGAAAATCGCACGGTTCGTCCCGTCACCCCGCGCTCGACGCCCGTGCCGACTCCTCTTGAAGAGGCTCGCCCTCAGCCTGGCGAGAGCTACTACTCGGTGCAGCTGCTCGTTGTCTCTGCCTCCGAAACGGCCAACAGTTGGCAGGCGGAAGCTTCCCGTCGACTCGGGGAATCCGTCCGAGTGGATCGTGAAGATGGGCTTTACAAAGTCCGGATTGGAAAGACCACCCGCGAAGGGGTCGCCGAGGAAATCAGACGGCAGGCGATCCTGGAAGGATTTGAAGACGCGTTTCTCGTCCGGCTCGAAGCCACTCGCTAGGAGTTCGATCGATGACGACCTGGATTCTGTTCGACGATCCCCGACATGCCGACCTTCATCCGCTCACCTGGCTTCGCCCGGCCTCGAGTCTGCTCCTGGGCGCGGAGACGGGGCGGGAACGTTGGGAACGTTGTGTCGCACCAGACACCGTCCGGGTGGTATGTCGCGACGAACTGGCTCCACTCGCGCCGGGGCGCGATCCCTGGTCTCAGTGTCTGGAGAGCTTCGGTGATGTCGGGGACGCGATCTGGGTGAGCGACCGATTCCTCCCGAGCGAGGCGACGGTCGCTGAACTTCGACGACTTGAACCCGGGGGAACCGCGATCCGAAATGATGTCGCGGTAGCGCGTCGGGCCGGGCAGGAACCGACCGAGGTCTCTGAGGCGACCATGCTCGACCAACTCGGCGGAGGCCCCATCCAGGTCGTCGAGTCGGGGGAGTGGATCGAGGGGCTCGGTGCTCTGGTTCGTCTGCAAGAATCTCTGCTTCCGACGGACCTCGAGCGGATCCTGGAAGAAGGGCGCACCTCGAGCGGTGCCGACGATGCCAAGTGTTACGAGCCGCAGAGCATCCTGACCCACCCAGCCTCCCAGATCGACCACGGCGCGGTTCTCGATGCGCGGGGAGGGCCCATCGTCCTCGGCCCTGGCACACAGGTTCGCCCGCACACCTGGATCGAAGGTCCGTTCTACAGCGGGCCGGGTTGCCAGCTCCTGGGCGGCAAGCTGGGCGGGTCTTCCCTCGGCCCGGTCTGCAAAGTGAGAGGTGAGCTCGAAGCAAGCGTACTGCTCGGCTATTCGAACAAGGCTCACGACGGTTTCGTCGGACACAGTTACCTGGGAGAGTGGGTCAACCTCGGTGCACTCACCACAACGAGTGACCTGAAGAACAACTATGGGATCGTCTCTCTCGATGTCGGAGGAACCGTCGTTTCGACCGGCTCGAAGAAGGTCGGAAGTTTTCTCGGGGACCACGTCAAGACGCGTATCGGTTGTCTGCTCAACACGGGAACCATCGTCGGGGTAGGCGCCAATCTATTC
>Ga0315338_1001956_pt1 | contig 22674 bp, 26 predicted proteins | sample ASW8metaG_FD_204518 | JGI IMG/M metagenome (GOLD analysis project Ga0315338, IMG submission 204518) | Ammonia-oxidizing marine archaeal communities from Monterey Bay, California, United States - ASW #8 | ecosystem: Environmental > Aquatic > Marine > Coastal | place: USA: California | collected... | reverse complement strand
GGTCGCCCTCCGCTCTATCCTCGGCCGCGCACGGGCGCGCCCACCGCTCGGAGATCGGAGTCGCCAAGATGATGGAAGTCATCGAGCGCACACGGGCCCTCCTTGGCATCCCCGATGACTACCGGGTTGCGATCGTGCCCGGATCTGACACGGGCGCGGTCGAAATGGCGCTGTGGTCGCTGTTGGGCGCGCGCGGTGTGGACGTGCTGGTATGGGAGAGTTTTGGAGCGCGCTGGAAGGCCGACATCGTCGAGGAGCTTCGTATCAGCGACGTGCGCGTTCTCGAATCCGATTACGGTACGATTCCCGATCTTGCCGCCGTCGAAGGCGACCGCGACGTCGTTTTCACCTGGAATGGCACGAGTTCGGGTGTGCGAGTTCCCGACGGCGACTGGATCGCCGCCGACCGCCAGGGCCTGGCCATCTGCGACGCGACTTCCGCTGCGTTTGCCATGGAGCTGCCGTGGGACAAGCTCGATGTGGTGACATGGTCGTGGCAGAAGGCGCTCGGCGGCGAGGCGGCGCACGGCACTATCGTCGTCAGTCCTCGGGCCGTCGCACGGCTCGAGTCCTACGCACCGTCGCGGCCGATACCGCGTTTGTTCCGCCTTGCGGCCAGCGGCCGTCTGAACGAGGAGCTATTTCGCGGCCTCGCCCTCAACACCCCCTCGTTGCTTTGTGTCGAGGACGCCATCGACGCCCTGAAATGGGCCGATACGATCGGCGGACTGGCAACGCTGATCGGTCGTTCGGAAGCCAATCTCGCCGCGATCGCAAACTGGGTCGCGCGGACCGATTGGGTCGCGTTCCTCGCCACGGATCCAGGCACGCGCTCCTCGACCTCGATCTGCCTCCACATCGTGGCACCCTGGTTCGCCGCTCAAAACCATGCCGGCCGCGGCGCATTTATGGGCCGCCTGGTGGGTCTGCTCGCCGACGAGGGCGTCGCCTACGACATCAACGGTCATCGCGATGCGCCGCCCGGTTTGCGGATTTGGGGCGGGCCGACGGTGGAGACGGGCGATATCGAGGCGCTGGCGCCGTGGCTGGAGTGGGCCTTCGCCAAGACGAGCGCGGGGATGGTCACTTGAGTCACCGATGTTCCGTCAGCCGGCGCGACCAGAGCGGTTTCGCGCCGCTACGTTTGTGGCGGTCCGCAGGCGCCCAAAACTGTAGACTCCGGTCATGAGCGAGACTCAAACCACCACCCTGCTCCCCGACGGGCTGCAGGACGAATTGCCGCCCGACGTCGAGTTCGAGGCTGGTCTGATCGGGCGCTTGCTGGGAACTTTCGCCGGATTCGGCTACCAGCAGGTCAAGCCTCCACTGGTAGAGTTCGAGAACACCTTCGTGGAGGGACGAGTTGGCGCCTCCAGAGCCGAGACATTCCGGATGGTCGATCCACTCTCCCAAGGCATGTTGTGCGTGCGCCCCGACATCACGCCGCAAATCGCGCGCATCGCCTGCTCGCTCCTTGCCAAGGCACCGCGCCCGCTTCGTCTCTCCTATTCCGGCCAAATTCTTCGCGTGCGCGGCACCCAACTGCGCCCGGAACGTCAGTTCGCCCAGGCTGGAGTCGAGCTGATCGGCGATGGATCGCTGGCCGCCGACGTGGAGGTTGTGTTGCTCGCGGGCGAGGCGCTGGCCGGCATAGGGATCACCGATCTCTCGATCGATCTGACACTGCCGACACTGGTGCCGGTAATTTGCCAGGCGATGGGTCTCGATGAGGCAGCGATTCGCGGCGCGCGTCGGGCTCTGGATCGCAAGGACACTTCATCTCTGGGCGGGATCGGCCGGTCCGGCCAGGACCTCTTTGACGGGATGATAGCGGCGACCGGTCAGGCCGACGTTGCGATACCGCGCCTTCAGGCGCTCGACCTCCCGGGCGCGGCGCTCGAACAGGTCGAATCGCTCGCTGAGCTAGTCCGACGTTTGGGTGCGGCCGCGCCTGATCTCGTGTTGACCGTGGACCCCGGCGAGTTCCGCGGCGTCGAGTATCACACCGGCATCGCGTTTGCCGTGTTCGCACGCGGTGCGCGGGGCGAGATCTGCGGTGGCGGCCGCTATCGCCTGTCAACGGGCGAGCCGGCGACAGGCTTCAGCGTTTACATGGAGGGGCTGGATCGGATTGTCCCCCGCGAAGCGGAGCCAGCGCGCCTGTTTGTTCCGTACGGCGTCACGGTCGAGGAGGCACGCCAGTTGCGACGCGAGGGGTGGCGTGCGATAGCGGGTCTCGCCGAAGCCGCTGATGTACGTGCCGAAGCGCGTCGCCTCGGCTGCACCCACGTCCTCGAAGACGGCCAGCCACAACTTTTGGCGGAGTAGCGAACATGGCCAACGTCGCGGTTGTCGGCGCCCAATGGGGCGATGAGGGCAAAGGTAAGATCGTCGACTGGCTCTCCGAGCGTGCCGATATGGTGGTCCGCTTCCAAGGCGGCCACAACGCCGGTCACACGCTGGTCATAGACGGCGTCACCTACAAACTCAGTCTGCTGCCGTCGGGCGTCGTCAGGGGCAAACCCTCGATCATCGGCAACGGCGTGGTCATTGATCCGTGGGCCCTGATCGCCGAGATCAAGAGCCTGCGCGACAAGGGCGTCACGGTGACCCCGGGGACCTTGTTCGTTGCCGACAACGCCGCGCTGATACTCCCCTTGCACCGCGAACTCGACGGCCTGCGCGAGGAGGTGGGCGGCGGCACGCGTATAGGCACGACGCGTCGCGGTATCGGGCCGGCCTACGAGGATAAGGTGGCGCGGCGCGCGCTGCGGGTCTGCGACCTGGCGGATCGCGCCGCACTCGAGGTCAGACTGGACGACCTCCTAGCGCATCACGACGTCCTGCGTCGCGGGTATGACCGCCCGCCCGTCGACCGCGAGACCTTGGTGGCGGAGTTGGTCGCGATAGCCCCTGATCTTCTCCAATACGCGGGTCCGGTCTGGCGCCGTCTCGACGCCGCCCGGCGGAGCGGCAAGAGAATCCTGTTCGAGGGTGCCCAAGGGGCGATGCTCGATGTCGATCACGGCACCTACCCCTTCGTTACGTCCTCGAACACCTTGGCTGGTCAGGTAGCGGTCGGCAGCGCAACCGCGCCGTCCGCCGTCGGTTACGTGCTCGGCATCACCAAGGCCTACACCACGCGCGTCGGCGAGGGCCCGTTTCCGACCGAACTTCATGACGAGGTTGGGCGGGGACTGGGAGAGCGCGGCCGAGAATTCGGGACCGTAACCGGGCGTCGACGCCGATGCGGCTGGTTCGACGCGGTGATGGTGCGGCAGGCCGCTAAGGTTGGTGGCATCGACGGTATCGCTTTGACAAAACTGGATGTGCTCGACGGTATTGAGTCACTCCAGGTTTGTGTGGGTTATCGCCTGGGCGATGAGACGATCGACCATCTGCCTGCGGCTACCGGCGCACAGGCCGCGATCGAGCCGGTTTACGAAAGCCTCGAAGGTTGGTCCGACAGTACTAGCGGCGCCCGCAGCTGGGCCGATTTGCCGGCCTCGGCCGTCAAGTACATTCGCCGCATCGAGGAACTCATCGAGGCGCCGGTCGCGTTGCTATCAACCAGCCCCGAGCGCCAGGACACAATCTTGGTGCGCGACCCGTTCGCGGACTGAGGCTCGGCGGTCTAATCCGCGGTCTGGGCTCGGCTCGCTGCTTCTCGTTGTTGCAGCGAGGCCCCATTGCGCATCGCTTTTTGCAGCTTTTCGAACGCGCGTACCTCGATTTGGCGCACGCGCTCGCGACTGATGTCGTACTCGCCGCTCAGCGCCTCGAGGGTCGCGGGGTTTTCGCTCAACCGCCGCTCGGTCAGGATGTGACGCTCGCGATCGTTGAGCACTTTCATCGCCGTCGCCAGTAAGGCGCGCCGATTCTCGAGCTCTTGCTCGTCGCCGAGGCGGGTCTCCTGGTCAGGTGCGTCCTCGACCAGCCAGTCGATCCACTCCCCGTCTCCGTCCTCGCGCACGGGCGCGTTCAGCGATTGATCACCGCCCGACAGGCGCCGGTTCATCGACACTACCTCGGTTTCGGACACCCCGAGGTGGGTCGCGATCTTTTCGACGTTCTCGGCCGATAAGTCGCCGTCCTCGATCGCCTGCAGCTGGCCTTTGAGGCGCCGCAGGTTGAAGAAAAGCTTCTTTTGCGCGGCGGTGGTGCCGATCTTGACCAACGACCATGAGCGCAGGATGTACTCCTGCATCGCGGCCCGGATCCACCACATCGCATAGGTCGCCAGGCGGAAGCCACGATCGGGGTCGAAGCGCTTAACCGCCTGCATCATGCCGACGTTGCCCTCGCTGATGAGCTCGCCCACCGGCAGGCCGTACCCCCGATAGCCCATGGCGATCTTGGCCACCAGCCTGAGATGGCTCGTGACCAGACGGGCCGCCGCCTCGGCGTCCTCATGCTCCTGCCAGCGCTTGGCGAGCACGAATTCCTCGTCCGGCTCCAGCATCGGGAAGGTCCGAATCTGCTGGAGGTAGCGCGAGAGGCTGGTTTCCGGCGTCAGCGCCGGTAGTCTCGGACTTGCCATCTGCTCTTATCCTTGGTCCCGCCGCGACGCGTCGCACGTCACCGCGCAGCTCCTTCGGTCACCCGGGGAGCTACGGTATGCGCTGCAAGTAATCTCCTAACGTCACAATGTCACTTGGTAATTCCGTCTCGAATTTCAAGACTTTGCCGGTCACCGGATGGTTCAGCCCAAGGATCGTGGCATGCAGCGCCTGGCGCTTGATAGGGAGCTGTCCCCACTCCTTTTCGATAGCGCGGATGCTTGCGCGACTTCCGCTGCCATACAGAGAATCGCCAACGACTGAATGCCCCATGTGCGAGAGGTGGACACGGATTTGGTGGGTCCGACCGGTACCCAGGCGGCACTCAATCAGGCTCGCGCAGCCGCCCAGGGGTGTGACGCGCCGGAAGTGCGTCTGGGCCGACTTGCCGCCCTCGGCCACAACGGCGAGCCGCTTGCGGTTGCGCGGATCGCGGCCGATCCGACCTGAGAGTTCTCCCGCTGACGCCACCGTACCCCACACCATCGCAAGGTACACGCGCTCGATCTCGCGGGCCGCGAAGTCGCGCGCCAGGGCGACGTGAGCCCGGTCGTTCTTCGCTGCTACCATCACGCCGCTTGTGTCCTTGTCGAGGCGGTGGACGATGCCGGGCCGGCGCACGCCGCCAATGCCCGACAGGCTATAGCCGCAATGGGCGATCAGCGCGTTGACAAGTGTGCGGTCGGGGTTACCGGGCGCCGGGTGGACGACGAGCCCGGCGGGCTTGTCGATCACGATGATTTGATCGTCCTCATGCAAGACGCGGAGCGGGATCGCCTGCCCCTGAGGCGTCGCGTCGACGGGCGGTGGCACGACCAGACCGACCGTCTGCCCCGGTTTGACGCGATATGAGGGGTCTTCTATCGTTTGCTCGCCGGCCATGACGTGGCCCGTCAGGATTAGCGCCTTGAGGCGCTGGCGCGAGAGCGTGACGTGGCGCTCGGCGAGGAAGCGATCGAGGCGTCCGCCAGCGTCGGCGGCCGCGACCACGTACGCATGACGGCTGACGTCGCTGTGGGGGTTACTATGCGAGTTGGCGACCATGGGCGGCTGACGCGGTTCCGGTGACGATGACCGAGACGAGAGTGAACCCAAGCTTCAGCGGGCTCAAGGCGCTTGTGATCGGCATGGGCGTGCTCATTGTTGTCGGCGTCATTGGCCTCGCCGTCGCCATCTTCCAGCGGGCGCAAGTCCTGAACGAGGTCGGTGTCGAACCGGCGTCTGCGCCCCTCTCGAAATTGTTCGGCGTTCGTCGCCTGGGTTTGCCGACCGGAGCCGAGGTGATTGAGACTGTGGCCGACGGCGATCGCATGCTGCTACGCGTGCGGAGCCAAGACGGCTCGCAGCGCATCGTCTCGATCGACCTGGTCACCGGAGAGACGCTCGGCACCTTCCTCCTTGGGCCTGAATGATCGTCATCGCGGCCGCCGATCTAGACATTATGGCGCGTGCGGCTGAAGCCGCCTACCCGCGCGAGTGCTGCGGGTTGATCGTCGGCCACCGTGACGTGGGGGACTGGTGGGTCGAACGTGTCGACGCCAGCGCCAACCTGGCGCCCAGTGACCGCGACGACCGCTTTGAGGTCGATCCAGCAATGCGGCTCCAGCTTCAGCGCGAGCTGCGGGCGGGCCCTCACGACATCATCGGGCACTATCACTCCCACCCCGATGGGCCGGCGGCGCCGTCGCCGACCGATCGAGCGAGCATCTGGGAGCGCGATCTCGTGTGGGTCATCATCTCGGTCGCCCGAGGTCGCCTCGCCGAGATTGCCGCCCACCGGGTTGTCGAAGGCCGGAACGGGCGCGACTTCGAGGCCATCGCGATACGCGGGCGCGCAACCCTTGATCGCGCGCCACGCTCGCGGTAAGGATGCAGTTCGACCTCGGCGTCCCCTTCGTCTAGTGGTCTAGGACATCGCCCTCTCACGGCGAAAACAGGGGTTCGAGTCCCCTAGGGGACGCCAATGCTTTCGCCCTTTAATGCTAAGCCGGCCCCTTCTTAGGTGTTAAGCGCCGTCGAAACTCTTGCTTTTGGGTCGTTTGCGGTAGCACTCCAACGCCACCCCAATGAGCCTTCCGCTTCCCCACCAGAAGGTGGGGGCGCCCTTTGGTGGGAATCTCCCGCCGCGCCAAGTCCCAGTACCTTGCCCTCATCGGCAGCGCCCTCCACAAAATTTCCAAAAAGTTTCAGAGCCGCTGTGACGGCTCACGCTGTTCCCTGCGGTGGCCCGCCCATCGTCATGTCCTCGCTCATCCGCCGTTCGATGTCGTCGAGCAACTTGGCCAGCGCGGCCTCGCTCTCACCGCGAGCGATACACTCTTCCGGCGTGGCACCGAGAAGTTCGACCGCGCCGTGGAGGGCTACTGAGAAGCGCGCAGCTCTTCGCTCACGTACCATGCCGTCGCTGCCGGCATCAGGGCCGCTCTCACCATCTCCTGCGCGCGGCAGATGGGACATTCTCCGTCATGTCATATTCGGTGAGTTTCTCGACATCAACCTTCATCGCTTGCCTCTCAAAAGCGCTAGGTAGGCCGTCGCGCCCACCAACAGCCACTTTGCTCTCAATGCACCTGTCCCTGCGGCGTCTTGCTCAGCAGCTGCTCTGTCGCTGCCTTGATGCGCAGCCACACCCGCTTTCCGTCCATATCGCTAACGTCGAACATTTCATCGGCACACATCGCGGCTTGGATCGGCGCGGCGTCGCCGTGCTGGAACACCAGCAGTTTCGCCGCGCGATAGATGTCAACGTCAGAGGGCACTACGGGCTCGCATTGCACGCACATCCCGGCGCCGTCGAAGCCCCCATCTCGGATCATTTGAAGTCGCTCGTCGAGCGACCATTCAAGCCCGTCTAGGCTACCGACGCCCCATCGCGAAAAGCGATTGATGCACGAGGAGTTTCTGCACGTCCTTTCCTCTAGGTCCGTGCGCGACGCGTGAGGCGAACCGGGTGTGCAGGGTGGTCCAAGCTTCGGGTAGCTCCCTGGCCAGCCGTTGGGGCCAAGTGTAGGCTGTTTGGCTAGGGTGTTCGAATGAAGCTCAGACCCAAGAAATCTGTGACCGTCTACGGCCCGATCATGATCAGCCGCCAGGCTGGCCGCGCCCGCTATTGCGTTGAGAACGAGCACGGCTTTGTCATGGAAGGAACGGCGGCACCGGGGGCGGCGGGCTTCAACCCTGCGGAGCTCTTGTGCAGCGCGGTAGGCACGTGCCTTGCCATCACGGTTGACCAGATGTGTGCGCGGCAAGGGATCGACGCGGGGGCCGTGAAGGTCGCGGTGAGCGTCGGGAAGGCGCCGGATCCGCCGAACCGCTTCGGCCACTTCATGGTCTCGATGGACATGGACGGTATCAACGACTCGGACCTTCGCGACCGCTTGATTGAAGCGGCCCAGCGGCACTGCACGGTCAGCAACACGCTCGACAAGAGCGTTGTCTTCGAAATGTTGGAGCCCGGAGACTCTCTGGAAGTCGACCCGGCGGGATAGGCACGCTCCGCGTGCGCTGTTCGGCATCGAGGCAGCAGCGCCGTCGTCGCCAACCGTCCGGACCGTGACGATGGTCACTGGCTCGTCTGCGTCGGACGTGACACCTGTCAACGCAAAAGCAACCCCACGCCCCCAATATTAGGAGTATGCCGCCGCATTGCAGAGGGAGCGTTCGTTATGGAACACGTTCGTTATCCTGAATCGTAGGCGGGCGTTGACGCTACCACTCAAGTTGCATGTGTGCCCCTCGAACAGGTCAGCCGCGACCCGACGGCGCGCAGCGCCGACAAGGCGCTCGAATTGGCTGCGTCGAACGGAGCCAAGATCTCGGTATTCGGCCCTCGTCGTTAGCGGCGGCGCGAAACGGGACCTGCGCTCGGCGCTAGGCCTCGAACCGGCAGCTAAGCCGCCAATCGATCGAGGCGCTGTTGGCCAGGGTGTCGGGGTCGATATCGCTCAAGAGTGCCTTGCGGCGAAAGGCCTCCAGCAACAGCTTCCGCTCTCGTGTCGAGAGTTCGTCATAGGATAGGGAGACCTCGAAGTGGCGGGGTCGATCTCGCTTCGTTGACTTGCCGAACACCGAGTCCCATCCGGACCGGTACTCGTCGGTGCGCACGCTCGAGAAAAAGCTCACCGGTCGAGCGGGCTGCTTGGTGCCGTGGCCGCTCAGCTCCTTGGATTCCGTGTTCTTGGCCTCGGTGCTCTTGGCTTCCGTGGCCTCCTTGGACTCTGGGGCTTTGGCGCTCGCTTTCTCGGTTTTGGTGCTCGAGGATGTATCCTTGGTCATCGTATACTCGCGTTTTCTACGTCAACGGCACGGGGCGCGGCCAGGGCCGCTCCCAAGTGTGGATATAGCAGATTGGAGCGCCATCTCAAGGGCAGTGGAAATCGATGCGCGAGAGTAGGGCGTCGCATTAGAATTCGGGCTCCAGCCCAATCTGCCGATGGTGTCTGTCGATGCGATCGAGATCGAGCAGGTGTTGCTCCATCTGATTCGCAACGGCATGGACTCCTATAAGCAGGCATGTGTCGCCAAACGGCGCATCCTCGCGCGTAGCGGCATCAGCCGCTCTGGCGATATCGAGGTTGCCGTCGTCGATTGGGGTCGCGGGCTGCCGAAAGAGGCCGACGAGCGTGTCTTCGATCCCTTCTTCACGACTAAGGCTAACGGGATGGGCATGGGGCTTTCGATCTCGCGGACGATCGTCGAGGCTCACGGTGGTCGGTTGTCGGCGCGCGGCAATGAGGCTGGCGGCGCAACCTTCTCCTTCACCCTGAGAACAGCTGAAGGCGGCGTCGCACAACTGCCCAGTCGCGGCGCTGCCCCCGGCGCGGGGGTCGTCGGCTAGCGGCGGTCGCCGACCGGTTCCGCGATTTCGCCGTAGCCGGCGTGGTCAGGTATCCGCAGCACTGCGCCATCGGCTCGTCGTTCGATCCATGGCGTGACGGTGACCACCTTCGAGGCACGGGCGGTGGCCAGCGCCTCCGCGACGCTGGCTGATCGGCCCAGCCGCTCCAAGTTCAAGCGCGTCGGCATCATCAGGTCCCAACGTCCCTCGCGGCCTCCGGCCAGTGCGTGCGCGGGAGTTGTCCAAAACGACGTCATCGTTTCGACGCCATCAGGGGTCGGTTCTTGCCCCTCTGGCGCCACGGCCAGATAGAAGCGGGTGTCGAAGCGCAAGGGCCGGAACTCCGGTGTGATCCAATGGGCAAAGGGCTCGAGACGATCGGCGCCAAGGATAAGATCCTCGTCGGCCAGGAGTCGGTGGAGGGCGATCTCACCGCGCGCGAGTGGGCCGCGATGGGTTTGAAGGGCGGTGGCCCGCGGCCCGTCGAGAAATTCCGGCTCCGTGTCTGCGCGCGCGAGGAATACGCCACCCTCCTCGAAGGCCTCGCGGATCGCCGCGATGCGTGGGGCTAGGGCTGCCGGACTGAGGTTAGCGGCACCGTCGCATCGGTTGGCGAGGTCGGGCGCGAAGTCGCCCCGGTCGACCTTGCCACCCGTGAATACGAGCGCCCCGGGCGCGAACGCGGCCCCAGTGTGCCGGGAGACCATCAGGGTTTCGAGGCCAACTGTGCCGTCACGAATCAGCAGGAGAGAGGCCGCGTCCACGGCCGGTGTGAGCTTCGTCATGATCGGTCCCGCGAGTCGTCCTGGTCGGGGTAACTCATTGGTAGGCTAGCGGCAAATGATGCTAACGTCGCCGCCTTCTTCACCGGTGATTTCGATCCGGATGACTTCCAGGTGGGCCGATGACGCCAGTTGCCCCGAGAGCGTCCATGGTGCCCAATGTCTTGCGCGGCATTCTGTACATGAGCGTCGCGGTCTCGCTGTTCCCCCTGCTCAATGCGGCTGTCAAGTATCTAACCACCGAGCTCGCCATAGCGGTCATCATATGGTTTCGCTATGCCACGCACCTTGTCTTCATGGTGGTGGGCTTCGGACCACAACGCGGCCTGCAGCGCTTGTTCACGAGCGCGCGGCCGGGGACCCAGATAGTGCGGTCCGTGTTGCTCCTGGTCGCGACGACCCTTTACGTCATCGCGATTAGTAACGTATCGCTGACGACGGCCGCCAGCATCAGCTTCACGTCGCCACTCATGGTGGTTGCCTTGTCGGCCCCGTTCCTCGGCGAGCGGGTCGGCGCCCAACGCTGGTTCGCCGTGCTCGCGGGCTTCGTCGGCGCTCTGATCATCATCCGCCCGACCGGCGGGGTCACTCACTGGACCGGGTACCTCGTGCTCGTAACGGCAGCCTGCTACGCGATCTTTCAGATCATGACCCGTGCTCTGGCGGCGTATGACAAAGCGGAGACCACCAACACCTATTCGGCGCTGGTTGGTTTTCTGGTGATGAGCGCGATAGTGCCTTTCATATGGGAAACGCCGGTTGGTTGGCTACAATGGGGGCTGTTGTTGAGCCTCGGTCTGTCGGGCGGCTTCGGCCACTATCTCGTCGTCAAGGCTTATCAGCACGGGCCCGCCGCGGTCATCGCGCCCTTTGGCTATGTCCAACTGGTGGGCGCCACCGGGCTTGGTTACATCGTATTTGGCGATTTCCCCGACGAATGGACATGGCTGGGCGCGGCCATCATCATCGGCAGTGGCCTCTACGTCATCTATCGAGAGGGAGTTCGCGGCCGCTCGCCAGCGCCCTCGGGGTCAAAATGTCCAACTGTGGACTGATCTAGACGCTGTTTGGCTCCGTATTTAGCATCGCTTGGGGGAAGAGGTCTGCAAGCCAGCCGGGGTCGACCGCATTTCCCCGTGACGATCGGTCCCGGCTGGTCCCCTCCATTCCCAAGCGGGGGGGGCGCTGATGGCGGGCCCCGCTGTGGGAGGGGCCCGCGCGTCCAATCAGCGCGACGCGAACGAAGAGCGAGCCAACAGAGTGGCGTATCAGGAAGCTCGCCGTGCCCGCCGTCGTGTTCCTCAATGAAGACATGGGCGAACAGGTTGGCGGTACATTGTCGGCCTTCCTGGGCTATCTCCAAGTAATCAAATGCGCTTTGGATGAGTGGGGCCACTAGTTCCAGATATTTTTTGGGTAGCTCACTCTCAGGTCGTCGGGGTGGTTGTAGCCGGGGGCCTTAGTGGCGGCGGTTTCCGCAAGTTTGCGAAACAGCGCCGCCAGCTTTACCAGATAGCTGGTATCGGCGAGCTGACCAATCAGTTCGGTTCTGCGCACCAGCGCCGGACCGCTTAGGGTGTCGATTACCTCGCCCTTCGGTACCGGAAATGGGGTGTTCGCAATGTTGGCGCAGGTAGTCTTTGCGCCGGGGACGGCCACGTTGCCGAAGTGATCCCGGACAAATGTTGCGAGCGGAACACGTGGCGGGGCGTCATGTAGGCGTCTGTGGCTCCAGCTGGTAGTGCGACGGTTCGCCCCTCTTCGTCGATGACGTAGGTGCCTGTCTGATCGTCGATGTAGACGCCGCACACGTAGCAGATATCGTGGCACAACAGTGAGATCACGAAGTGTACCCAATCGTGCGGTGTAACACCCCTTTCGCTCAAGTGCTTGTCACGCAGAATCCTGGCCGACCTTGGCCGCCAGAATGGTGTAGTTCACGTCGTGATAAGGCGTATCTGAATTGGCGATGTTCTCGAGCGCGAGTCGCCCACAAAAGCCGATGATGCTGGGGTAACCTGGCTCAAGCGAGCCATACATCCGAGAATAGTTTTGGCGCAGATGCTCGATGAAGTGGTCGATAACGAGCCGCACGGGGTTGAACATGGGTGCTCCGAGCGGAGGAAAACGTGGCGTTAGCCAGGGCCGGACATGCCGACCAAGGTCAGAATTTGACACGCTTGTTATTCGATCGGAAACCGTCGGTCGTCTCGTGCGTGCGCCCCGCAATAGCGCATCGGGCTCAGGTTGAGCTATCCTTGAGGATCGTGACGTTGCCGGACATCCTCACTCTGCCGAGCGTTACTCGCGCCACCGACGAACACCGCGATCGAGTCGTCGTCGCGGGTTCCCATGGCGCCATCTACGCTGGTCATGTGGCGGCGAAGGCGGGGATGCGGGCGGTGATACTCAACGATGCAGGGCTTGGCAAGGACCGAGCGGGCATCGCCGCGTTGCGTTACCTCGACGCACTGGGTTTTCCGGCGGCGACCGTTAGCAGCGACAGCGCGCGCATCGGCGATGGCGACGACATGGCGGTGCGCGGCGTCATCAGTCATGTCAACGAAACGGCCGCCGCCCTGGGATGTAGAGTCGGCGAGAGCTGTGCCGCCGCCGCCGCCCACCTGGACTCGGCCGCGCTCTTTCGCCGCAAACCGCCGCCCTATCACGAGGCGCGCCATGCTCTCGCAACGGCGCCTGGCCGGCCGGGAGTGTGGACGCTTGACTCGGTGGGGCTGGTGCGGGCGGAGGATGTCGGTCAGATCGTCGTCACTGGATCGCACGGCGGCCTCCTCGCGGGCGAGGCTGCGAGCGCGATTAAGGTCGACGCCCGCGCCGTGGTCTACAACGATGCGGGCGTTGGCATCGATAGCGCGGGGATCAGTCGCCTGCCAGCGCTCGATGCGCGCGGCATCGCGGCCGCCACGGTCGCTGCGGCGACCGCCCGCATTGGCGATGGCCGTTCGACATACGAGAGCGGCCGGCTTTCCCATGTCAATGAGGCGGCGGGGTCGCTCGGCGTCGAGCCGGGCCTGAGCGTCCACACTTTTGTCCAGCTGGTGAGCCAATGACCGACGATCTTGGCAATAACCGGCCTCGAACAGAAATGAGCGGTGGCCGGGCACTCGCCGTGATGCTCAAGAGCCACGGCGTCGGACCGTTGTTCGGCATGGGTGGCTGGCAGCTGCTGCCCTTCTATGACGCCCTAGTTGACGTCGGGCTCGAGCATTGGTTGATCAACGACGAGCGCGCAGGCGCCTTCGCCGCCGACGCGTATGCCCGAGTCAGTCAAAAGCCGGGCGTCTGCGACGGCACGCTCGGCCCTGGGGCCACCAATCTCGCTACCGGCCTGGTCGAGTCGTTGAACGCGGGCATCCCCGTGATCGCCCTGATTGGCGGCACCCACCGCAGTCATTCGTGGAAAAACATGACCCAGGAGGCGCGACAGACTGAGATTCTCCGCCCTGCCGTCAAGGAACTCGTCCGCATCGAAGACGGTGCCCGCATTCCCGAACTCGTTCGCCGCGCTTTCGAGATCGCCACTTCAGGGCGGCCGGGCCCGGTGATTCTCGAGGTGCCAGAGGACGTTTGCCACGGACGCCATGGCTACAGTGTCGATGCCCTGGGGTCCGATCCGGCCGTACACGCCTTTCCCAGTCGCCGTGCCAGGCCCGACGCTAGCGATGTGGCGCGCGCGGCCGCGCTGATCGCCGGTGCCAAGCGCCCGATAGTGTTGGCCGGCGGCGGCGTTCATCTTTCAGGGGCCCAGCACCAACTTACTCGGTTCGCCGAGGCGCTGGGCATTCCCGTCGCTCATACGCTCAGTGGCAAGGGCGCCATCCCGTGCACCCACCCCCTCTCGGCCGGGCTGTTCGGCCGCTACTCGCGGATCGGCAACGAACTGATCGCCGCGTCCGACTGCATTCTGGTCGTCGGCTGCAAACTCGGCGAGATCGCGACCAAGCGATACGCGCTGCCGCCGGAGGACATCCCCCTCATTCATCTCGAGGTGGTGGCCGAGGAAATAGGCCGCGTGCGGTCGCCCGAGGTGGCACTGTGGGGCGATGCGCGCGCGGGACTGGAAGACATTGGCGCCGAACTCGCGGATTCCACCGATCGCCAGCGCGAGGCGCGGACCGCGTACACGCACGAGGTGGCGGAGAGAATGGAGCGCTGGCGGGCGGCGGTGGCGCCGCGGCTGGCGACGGACGAGCGGCCGATCGCCATGCCGCGCCTCGTCAACGAACTCAATCGGATGCTGCCGGCGGAGGCCGTGCTGGTCGCCGATGGCGGTTTCGCGGCCCACTGGACGGGGTTGCTGTACGACAGCAAGCGGTCGGGTCGCTGCTATGTCGCCAACCGCGGCTTCGCTTCGATCGGGTATGGGCTGCCGGGCGCCATTGGGGCAAAACTTGCGGAGCCGACACACCCGGTCGTTGCGGTCACCGGCGACGGTGGCTTTAACATGAGCCTTGGCGAGTTGGAGACGGCCAGGCGTGCGAAGGCGCCGGTCGTCGTAATCGTCGTCAACAACGCCGCCTCAGGATACGTCAAGGCTTTGCAGCAGGCGGTATTCGATGGGCATTTCCAGTCGAGCGATCTGTCCGAGATGGACTATGCGGCGATCGCCGAGGCGATGGGCTGTCATGGCCACCGGGTCGAGGATCCCGGCCAGCTGGCTGGCGCGCTGACAAAGGCGCTGGGCCAGGACGACGCCCCGAGCGTCATCGATGTTGTGGTGACCCGCGATCCGGCGGCCATGCTGCCCGGAGTTGACAGCCGCACCGCCGAAGTCCGTGAGGGTGACCGTATCGCCTGAGCCGCCGCCTCAAGGTTCGAGGACGATCCGACCAACAACGCGCCCGGTGCGAAGATCGGCAAGCGCCTCGTTGACCTCGGCCAGCGGGCGGGTTTGGACCCGGGGCCGATCGAGCTGCCCGCTTTTCACCAGTTCCATGAGTTCGCGCATCTCGTCGAGTGTGCCTACGAACGAGCTCAGAATGTTAACCGTCCGCAGCGGAAACAGCGGGATTGGCACGTTGAGCTTGCCGCCATAGAGGCCAACAATCACCAGCGAGCCGCCACGCCTCAAGGCATCGAAGCCGAAGCGCGCCGATTGGGCACTACCGACGAAGTCGATCGCCGCCTGTGGGCCCCCATCGGAGATCCTGCGCGTCTCTTTGAGGGCGCCCGGATCGGCGGCGTCGATGACCGCATTGGCGCCAGCGTCGAGGGCCGCTTGGCGTTTGTCAGGGCCGATGTCGGCGGCAACGATGTTCTCGGCGCCCAGCGCCCGCGCCAGCTGAATGGCAATGAGGCCGAGCCCGCCGACGCCGATTACAAGCAACTTGTGGCCAGGATCGAGCGGTAGCACCTTGTTGAGCGCGCTAAAGGCGGTGAGGCCTGAGCAGGCATAGACGCAGGCCTCGGCGGGCGGTGTGTCGCCGATGTCGATCAAGTAGCGCGGATGCGGGATAACAACGTGGTCCGAGTAGCCGCCGTCGATCCAGGTCCCGACAAAGCGCGGCCTAGCGCAGAAGCGCTCGTCCCCGTCGCGACACGTCGGACACTCGCTACAGCCGATCCAGGTGTGGGCGAGCCGCACATCGCCCGGGGCGACACCGTCGGCGTCGGGCCCCAGAGCAACGACCTCGCCGACGATTTCGTGTCCTAGCGTGAACGGTAACTCGAAACGCTGCGCTACATCGATGCGCTCGCCGTCACCGAGGTCGAAGAATCCATCCCACAGGTGGAGATCGCTGTGGCAGACCCCGCAGGCCTGGGTGCGCAGCAGCACTTCGGCTCCACGCGGCTCGGGCGCCTCGCGCCGGGTCTCGACCAGGGGCGCGCCAAAATCGGCCATTTGCATACTGCGCATGTGGGATGCCCTAGCCGCGAAAGCGGGGCTCGGCGAGGCCCTGGACGCCGAGACCGTGGATGGCGAAGACGCCGCCGGCGCCGGGCGACTCATCGCTAGCACCGAACAATGGGCCGCCGATCGAGGTGATGTAGACGACATCGAGGTCTGGGCCGCCGAAGCACAGGCTGGTCACGTATCGGACCGGCACCTCGACTAAGCGGTCGAGTGCGCCGTCCGCGCTGAAGCGCGCTAGTTGGCCGCCGGTGATTAGCGCCGTCCAGACGTAACCCTCGGCATCGACCGTGGCGCCATCGGGGCGGCCCTCGATGCCGAGGTCCTTGATCGAGGCGAAAGGGCCCTTGTTGCTCACCTGTCCCGTCTCGGTGTCGTAGTCATAGGCAAAGATGGTGACCGCGCGAGTCTCGCAGTGGTAGAAGACGCGCCCATCGGGGCTGAAACAAGGTCCATTGGACACGATGAAGCCGCCGTCGATTTCCTCTACGCCGCCGTCCGCGTCGAGCCGGTAGAGCGCGCCGAGGGGCTCTTTGAATTCGCCATCAAGCGAGCCGGCAACGAAACGGCCCTGGCGGTCGACCTTGCCGTCGTTGAAGCGGGTGCGGTCTTGGCCGGCGAGCGGCGCGGCCACGGTCTCGACCTTGCCGGTCGCGAAATCGAAGCCGTGGAAGCCCTGGTCCATGGCCAGCACCACGCCGCCTGCTTCGCGCAACGCAAGCGAGCCGATCACGTCACCGGGAACATCCCACGAATATGTCGCGTCGCTGTCGGGGTAGTGGCGCCAGATTCGCGCAGCCGGGCAATCGATCCAGTAGAGCGCGCGTTCCACGGGGTCCCATGTGGGGCCCTCGCCAAGCTCACAGACCACCTCGCCGATGCGCTCGATCGTCACATCAGACATAGGGAATGACTTTGTCAATGGCGAGCCGCATCGACTGCTCGACATGTTCGTGAGGGATACCGCCAATGTTGCTCCACAGCCCGATCTCGGTCAGCCCGAAGCGCTCTTTGAGTTCCTGTAGTTGGTCGATGCACTTCGCCGGGTCGCCGACGATGGCGGCGCCGTATTGTTCTACTTTGTCGAATTCGAGATAGCCCCCTTCGCGGGCCTTGTGCCCTTCGCTCATCGACAGCTCGTAGCCCGTGACGATCCGGTCGGTCTGGGTCAGCTTGCCCGCCAGTATGTCGTAGAACCATTCGAGGTGGCGGGCATAGCGGGCTTTGGCGCGGGCAGTGGTCTCGTCCACCAGAAACATGACCAGCAGCATACGTTCGGCGCCGCGCGGATCGCGATCGTGCTTGACGCAGGCCTGTTCGTAGAGGGCGAGGCTCTCGCTGAGCTTGTCCTTCCATGCATCGCGGTAGACCCGGTAGAGGAAGGTCGTTGCCATCATCGGGTGCCAGCCATGGCGGGCCGCGCTGATGAAGCTCTCAGGTGAACTAGTCGCCTGATAGACCGGCGGATGTGGTTTTTGAATTGGCTTCGGCAGCACCTCGGTCGGCTCGTTGATGTTCCAAAACGCGCCGGCATGGGTGATCTTGTCCTCGGTCCACGCCTTGACGATGATTTCGAGCCCCTCCTCGAACATCGCCCGGCTGTGCTCCATCGGAATCTCGAGGGCCTCGAACTCGGGCGGCTGATAGGCGCGCCCGGCGCCGTACAGCAGCCGACCATGTGACAGGATATCGACCAGTGCGAAATCGCCGGCCGTGCGCAAGGGGTGATTGAAAGGGACGATCGAGACTGCTGTGCCGATTTTGATCTGGGTGGTGCGCTGGGCGACCGCCGCTGCCAGGACCTGCGTCGAGTTGACGATCGAATAGGGCGAGAACAGGTGCTCGGCCAGCCAGATCGTGTCGTAGCCAAGCGTTTCGGCCAGCTCGTAGTGACTCATGTCAAGGTCGATGCCCGCGACCCGCCGGCTCTGATCGGGGAACTGGCTGAGGCAGAACATACCCCACTTCATGCTGCGTCCCTTCCCACTGTCGCGCGGCCCATTGTATCACCGGCGCCCGCGCCAGGCGGACTACTCAGGCGATGATATCGGGTAGGAGAGCGCTCTCCAACTGGGCGATCTCATCCTTGAGCGCGAGCTTACGCTTCTTCAACCGTTGGGCGCGCAGGGGATTGTACACGCCAGATCCGACCAACGCCGCGATCGCGCTGTCGAGGTCGCGATGCTCAGTCGCAAGATCGAGTAGCCTCTCACGAAGTTCGTCGGGTTTCTGGTCCATGTGCCCTGACAGTGCTCACTCTAAGTATAGTCGACGGCGCGCTTTAATGCTGTGATTTGCGGCTGACGATGCGGGACGCGGCAGCTAAAATGGCGCAAATCGAAGCCAAGGGGATGCCCTCCGATGACCAACCGCGAGACTGAGATTGAGGCGCTGAAAGCCAAGCACGAGGAACTCGATGAGGCACTGGCCGAGCAAAGTCGGCGCACCCATCCGGACTCGGTCAAAATGGGCGAGCTCAAGCGCCGCAAGCTCCGCCTCAAGGACGACATCGCCCAGCTCACCTGCGGTTAGTTATCGCGGGCGCGTTCGCGCAGCACATATTTCTGAATCTTGCCTGTCGAGGTCTTTGGGAGTTCGCCGAAGATCACCTCTCGGGGCACCTTGAAATGGGCGAGGTTATCGCGACAGAAGGCGATGATCGCGTCCGCGTTGGGGTCCGCGCCGGGCTTCGGAGTGACGAACGCGCAGGGAATCTCTCCCCATTGCACGTCCGGCTTGGCCACGACCGCCGCTTCCAGAATATCGGGGTGGTTGTAGAGGACGCTCTCCACTTCAATGGTCGAAATGTTCTCGCCACCGGAAATGATGATGTCCTTCGACCGGTCCTTGATCTCGAGATAGCCATCGGCATGGAGGACGCCGAGATCGCCGGAATGGAACCAGCCGTCGCGAAAGGCTTCGGTCGTGGCGGCTGAGTTCTTGAGGTAGCCCTTCATGACTATATTGCCCTGCATCATCACCTCGCCCATGGTCTCGCCGTTCGCAGGCACGGGCGCCATGGTTTCTGGATCCCGCACCGACAGGCCTTCGAGCACCGGGTAACGGACGCCTTGGCGCGCCTTGAGGGCTGCGCGCTCCGCTTCAGGCGCCGCGTCCCATTCGGTATGCCAATCGCACAGCACGGCAGGCCCGTAGGTCTCGGTTAGGCCGTAGACGTGGGTGATGCGAAAGCCGATGGTCTCCATCGATGTGATGACCGCCGCCGGCGGCGCCGCTCCGGCGGTCATCACATCGACCGGGCGGTCGAGCCGATGGCCCTCGCTGGCGGCGGCGTTCGCGAGCATGTTTAACACGACCGGGGCGCCGCAGAAGTGGCTGACCCGGTGTCGAGCGATGGCGGAATATACGGCAGCGGGTTCGACCCGGCGCAGGCACACATGGGTGCCTGCGACAGCGCTTAGGGTCCATGTGAAACACCAGCCATTGCAGTGGAACATGGGCAGCGTCCACAGATAGACGGGGTGCTTGGCCATGCCCCAGGCCAGCGTGTTGCCGAGCGCATTCAGATATGCGCCGCGATGATGATAGACCACACCTTTCGGATTGCCGGTGGTGCCCGAGGTGTAGTTGAGCGAGATCGCCCGCCATTCGTCCTCCGGCGCCGACCATGCGTAGTCGGCCGTACCTTCGTCGAGAAATGCTTCGTAGTCGATCTCGCCCAACAGCTCGCCCGCGGCGGCGAGCGGATCGTCGATGTCGATCACCAGTGGCCGTCGCTCTAGCCTAGCCAGCACCTCGGCCATTACCGGGCTGAACTCGCGGTCGGTGATCAGTACCCTGGCCCCGCCGTGTTCGATGATGAAGGCGATGGTGGCGGCATCGAGGCGGATATTGATCGCGTTGAGTACCGCCCCGACCATCGGTACGCCATAGTGAGCCTCGAGATGGGCCGGCACGTTGGGCGCCATCACCGCGACCGTGTCGCCAGGCTCGACTCCGCGCGCCACCAGCGCCGCCGCGAGGCGGCGACAACGGGCGTACAGTTCACGGTAGTCATAGCGCCAGTCGCCATGAATCACCGCGGTGTGGTGGGGATGCACGGCGGCGGTGCGGGCCAACAGGCCCAAGGGTGTCAGCGGCTGGTGGTTGGCCGCGACTTGGCCGAGGTCTATTTCATAGGGGCTGGTCATGACACGCCCTGATGCATGGCGGGGAAGCGCTCACGATGCGGTCAGGGGCTCGGCCTCGTCAATAGCCCCGCCACGACAATTGCCCGCTTTGTGCGAAACGGGCAGAGTCAAGCCGGTGTCGAGCGAGGTGGCAATGAGCCGGTACGATGAGACCTACCAGCGATGGCGTGAATCCCCGGAGGCGTTCTGGGCCGAGGCGGCCGAGGCCATTGACTGGTCCCGACGCTGGGATACCGTTCTCGACGATTCGCGCAGCACGTTCACTCGCTGGTTCGCCGGCGCGGAGACCAACACCTGCCACAACGCTCTCGACCGTCACGTGGAGGGCGGTCGCGGCGAACAGGCGGCGTTAATCCACGACAGCCCGGTCGCCGGGACTATCCAGAGTTTTAGCTATAGGCAGCTCCGCGACACGGTCGCGGTCTTCGCTGGGGCATTGAGGCGGGCTGGTATCGAGCGAGGCGATCGGGTCATCATCTACATGCCGATGGTGCCGGAAACGGTGATCGCGATGCTCGCCTGCGCCCGACTCGGCGCCATCCACTCTGTGGTGTTCGGCGGCTTCGCGGCCAACGAGCTGGCGACCCGAATCGACGACGCGCGGCCCAAGCTCATTATCGCCGCGTCTTGCGGCATCGAGGTCGATCGCGTGGTCCCCTATAAGGCGTTACTGGATGGCGCGATCGAGCTGGCCCGCGCCAAGCCGGAAGCGTGCGTGATTTTGCAGCGCGAGCAAACTCGGGCGGCGCTGACGCCTGGACGCGACGTTGAGTGGCACGACTTCGTGGCGGGCGCAGCGCCTGCCGATTGCGTCCCGCTCGCCGCCACCGATCCGCTCTATATCCTCTACACGTCAGGCACGACCGGGGTGCCCAAGGGTGTAGTGCGCGACAACGGCGGGCACATGGTCGCGCTGCATTGGAGCATGAAGTACGTCTACGGGATCGAGCCGGGTGAGACCTTTTGGGCAGCATCCGATGTTGGCTGGGTGGTCGGTCACTCCTATATCGTCTACGCGCCCTTGCTTTATGGCGCAACCAGCATCCTTTACGAGGGCAAACCGGTCGGCACGCCCGATCCCGGCGCCTTCTGGCGGGTGATCGCCCAGCACGGCGTGGTAGCGCTGTTCACGGCGCCGACCGCGTTTCGCGCTATTAGGCGGGATGATCCCGAGGCGGTGCACCTCAAACTGCACGATCTGTCGCGCTTCCGGACGCTGTTCCTGGCCGGGGAGCGCTCCGATCCCGCGACGCTGCAATGGGCGGAGCGTCACCTCGGCGTTCCGGTAATCGATCACTGGTGGCAGACGGAGACCGGGTGGGCCATCACCGCCAATTGCGTCGGACTCGGCCTGTTTCCGGTCAAGCATGGATCGCCCGGCAAGCCGGTGCCCGGCTTCGACGTGCGCGCGCTCGACAGCGACGGCCTCGAGATGCCCCCCGGCGAGACCGGCGCGCTCGCCCTCCGTCTACCCTTGCCACCGGGATGTCTGCCCACTCTCTGGAACGACGACGAGGGCTTTCGTCAATTCTATCTCTCGGAGATTCCCGGATTCTATCAGACCGCCGATGCTGGCTTCGTGGACGCGGACGGCTACGTCTATGTCATGAGCCGAACCGACGACATCATCAACGTCGCCGGTCACCGCCTCTCCACCGGCGGCATGGAAGAGGTGCTGGCAAGCCATCCCGATGTTGCCGAGTGCGCGGTGATCGGCATCACCGATCAGCTCAAGGGTCAGATCCCGCTCGGCTTTGTCGTCCTCAAGGCCGGCGTCGCTAGGCCGCCCGGCGACATCGAGGGTGAACTTGTCGCGCTGATTCGCGAACGCATCGGGCCGGTGGCCGCCTATAAGACCACCCGGATCGTGGGCCGGCTCCCGAAGACGCGCTCCGGCAAGGTGCTGCGGGGCACGATGCGACGGATCGCGGACGGCACCTCCTACCGCATGCCGGCGACTATCGATGACCCCGTGATCCTCGACGAGATAACCGAGTCGCTGCGCGCGGCGGGCTTGGCCCGCGACGCCCACCAGGAGACGAAGTGATGCAACTGCAAGGTAAGGTAGCGGTGGTAACGGGCGCTGCGCGCGGCATCGGTCTGGCCTGCGCCGCGCGCTTTGCCGCCGAGGGCGCAAAGGTGGTCGTGGCCGACATCCTCGACCAGGAGGGGGCGACGGCGGTCGAGAAGATCGGCGCAGATGGGGGCCTCGCCGCGTTCGTCCATTGTGATACTGGTGATGCCGGCCAGGCTAAGGCGCTGATCGCCACCACGATAGAGCGGTTCGGCGGCCTCGACATTCTGGTCAACAACGCGGGCATCGCCACGGTCGCTGATTTTCTCGAGGTGACCGAAGAGGACTTCGACAGGGTTCTACGAGTCAACCTAAAAGGCTATTTCCTGGTTGGCCAGGCTGCCGCACGCGAGATGGTGGCCCGCGCCGGTGGCAGCATCATCAACATGTCGTCGGTAA
>Ga0315338_1001955_pt1 | contig 22676 bp, 17 predicted proteins | sample ASW8metaG_FD_204518 | JGI IMG/M metagenome (GOLD analysis project Ga0315338, IMG submission 204518) | Ammonia-oxidizing marine archaeal communities from Monterey Bay, California, United States - ASW #8 | ecosystem: Environmental > Aquatic > Marine > Coastal | place: USA: California | collected... | reverse complement strand
GGCGGTCGGAATCCTCGTCTCGCTGGCAACAATGTCCCGTCGGGCGCAGGCCTAGGCAAGACAAAGGACCGAGAGCAAATCTTGCGGTAAGGCTCGTAGTTACGAGAACAGATACGGGCGTCTTGCAACGATTCCGGAAAAAACTTCCCACTACTTGATTTTTGAACAAATTACCAAACGTGTGTGGCGAAACCTCACCCACTGGAGAACCGTTCATTTGGTGCCGCCACCAACTTGCCGAAGAAGTACAATGCCCGTGTCGTGACGGGTAACGGACGTCAAAACCGACCACGACTCAACGCAAAGGGAACAACGCACGGAGGTTTCGAGAGGATGCCCATGACAAAGCCGACCACAGAGCAGGCCATCAACACGATTCGAACGCTATCGATGGATGCGGTCCAAAAGGCGAACTCAGGGCATCCTGGGACTCCAATGGCTTTGGCTCCCATGACTTACACCCTCTACAAGAAGTACATGCGTTTTGATCCCCAGAATCCGGACTGGCCGGACCGCGACCGCTTCGTCCTTTCGAACGGGCACGCGTCGATGCTGCTCTACTCGACTCTTCACTTGGCGGGGTACGACCTCAGCCTCGAGAATCTGCAAAACTTCCGCCAATGGGGCAGTCCAACCGCGGGACACCCTGAGCGAGGAGAAGTACCGGGAGTCGAGGTCACGACGGGCCCACTCGGACAGGGCATTGCCAATGCCGTGGGAATGGCCATGGCCGAGGAAATGTTGGCGGCACGTTTCAATCGTCCCGGCCACACGATCGTCGACCATCACACCTACGTGATTTGTGGCGACGGCGACCTCATGGAGGGCATTTCCTACGAGGCCGGTTCCCTGGCCGGACGTCAGAAGCTAGGCAAACTGATCTGTCTATATGATGACAACAAGATTTCGATCGCCGGCAGCACCGATCTCACGTTTTCCGAAGATGTCGAGGCTCGTCACAAATCGATGGGCTGGCACACCTGCCGGGTTGACGACGTCAACGACCTCGAGGCCCTCGAAGCGGCCATCGACGAGGCGCGTTCCATCACGGACCGACCCTCGATGATTCTCGTTCGCACCGTTATCGGTTTTGGGAGCCCCTCGAAGGCCGGCACAGCCTCTGCCCATGGCGAGCCCTTGGGAGAAGACGAAATCGCGGCCACGAAGGAAGCTTACGGATGGCCCAGGGACGAAAGCTTCCGCGTCACAGCAGAGGTGCGCGATCACTTCGCCGACTTCATCGCGCGAGGCCAGGATATGCACAAGGACTGGAAGACACGATTCGAGTCGTATCGTAAAGAACACGCCGACCTTGCCGCTGAATTCGAGCGAGTCTTTGCGGGACGCAGACCGGAAAACTGGGCAACCGCACTTCGTTCCATGGAGGTCCTCGATAAGCCCGAAGCGAGCCGGGCCAGCTCGGGACGCGCGATACAGATTGTGGCCGGTCAGCTGCCCGAACTAACGGGTGGATCGGCGGACCTCGACCCTTCGACCAAGACGTTCATCAAATCGAGTGTCAACTTCGATGAAGGCCAGCGCGAGGGGCGCAACGTCCAGTACGGAATCAGAGAGCATGCGATGGGAGCGGCTGCCAACGGGATGTTGGCCCACGGCGGCGTGCGTGCCTTCTGTGCAACGTTCTTCGTTTTCTGTGACTACCTACGACCGACCATTCGGTTGGCGGCAATTTCACACTTGCCGACAATCTTTGTTTTTACACACGACTCCATCGGTCTTGGCGAAGATGGACCTACTCATCAACCGGTTGAGCACCTCATGTCGCTCCGAGCGATGCCGAAGGTCAACGTCTTTCGTCCCGCTGACACTCGTGAAACGGTGGAAGCGTGGGAAGCTGCTATCGAGCGCACGGATGGTCCCAGCGTTCTTGTCCTCAGCCGACAGGGCCTGGCCCCGATCGACCGTTCTCCTGGCGGTCTGGGGAAGGAAGAAGGTGCGCTCCGTGGAGGCTACGTCGTCCAGGAGTGCGAGGGGACTCCTGACGTTACATTGATAGGAACCGGTTCCGAAGTTTCGTTGGCTCTGGAAGCTGCCAGGATGCTCGAATCGGAAGGGAAAACAGTACGAGTCGTCAGTCTTCCCTGTTGGGAAGTATTCCTCGAGCAGGATCCAAACTACCAGCAAGCGGTTCTGGGACCGGAGGGTCTTCCGCGCGTCGCAGTTGAAGCGGGCGCGGCCTTCGGTTGGGAGAAGCTGGTTGGTGCGAAGGGCGCAATCGTCGGGCTCGATCGCTTCGGTGCCTCTGCTCCCGGGAAGACAGTCATGGAAAAACTCGGAATTACAGCCGAGCGGGTTGCCGCCGCGGCGCGCGAACTCGTCTAGCGGAGGGAACCGAATGTCAGAAGAGAAGAAGGAAGAGTCGGCAGCATTCGAGTTGCTTTCGGGTGACCTGAAAGACCTCGCGCGAGACCCGTCCCGCCACGTTAGCGTGGTAATTTTCGGCGCGTCTGGCGACCTCAGTCGTCGCAAGTTGTTGCCAGCCCTCTACGCCTTGCGGTGCGGAAATTTCGCTTCGGAGAATTTCTCCCTCGTCGGAATCGCGCGGCGGGAACGCTCCCACGAAGCGTTCCAGAACGAGATGAAGTCCGCGGTCAACGAGTTCAGCCGGTTGGGGACGGTTGACGAAGCGACCTGGGAGCCATTCGCCAAAGGCATGCGCTACATCGCGGGCGACCTGGAAGATCCTCAGACTTTTGAGAAGGTGCGCACGACTCTCGAAGAACTGGAGGGAGATCAGGGCGAGCGGGCGATCCGATTGTTCTATCTGGCGATCCCCCCCGGTGCCTTTCCGGTTACGTTGCACAACATCGCGTTGACCGGGCTCTCCCCGCGGGAGAACGCTGATCGCTACCGAATCATCATCGAGAAGCCTTTTGGCTCTGATGAAGAGAGCGCCGCGGTTCTGAACGAACAGGTCTACACGGCTTTCGACGAGAAACAGGTCTATCGAATCGATCACTATCTCGGCAAAGAGACCGTCCAGAACATCCTGGTCTTTCGTCTTGCCAACGGCATCTTCGAACCGCTCTGGAATCGTCGATATGTCGATCACGTTCAGATCACGGTCGGGGAAACTCTAGGAGTCGAGCAGCGCGGTGACTACTTCGACAAGGCAGGTGTCCTCCGAGACATCGTCCAGAATCACATGCTCCAACTCCTTTCTCTCGTCGGCATGGAAGTGCCTGTGCGATTCGATGCGGACCATGTCCGCAACGAAAAGGTCAAGGTGCTGATGTCGCTGGCCTCATTGACGGAAGAAGACTTCCGGACGTCGGTGGTGAGAGGACAGTATGCCGAGGGTGAAATTGGCGGTAAGCAGGTATCGGCCTATCGTTACGAGCCCGAAGTCGATCCACAATCGAAGACCGAGACGTTTGTTGCCTTTCGCGCTTATCTTGATAACTGGCGGTGGGCAGGGGTACCGTTCTATCTTCGCGCCGGCAAACGAATGAAAGCTCGCACGACCGAAATCACCATTACGTTCAAGCAGCCGCCCCTCGCGCTCTTCAAGGCGATGCATCAGCAACTACCGGAGCCGAACACTCTTATCATCCAGATCCAGCCCGGAGAAGGCATCTCGCTACGGGTGGGTTCGAAGCGGCCCGGAACGAAATTCTCGATCGATCCGGTCGAGTTGAAGTTCCAGTACAAGACGTCTTTCGAAAATGCACCGCCCGAGGCGTACGAGAGACTGCTTCTCGATGCGATCAACGGAGACTCGACTCTCTTTGCGCGAGGTGATGAAGTTCACTACGCATGGCGTTTTATCTCTCCCTTCCACAAGTACTGGGAGTCGACCGATCATTGTCCCGTCCATCCGTATTGGTCAGGGTCCTGGGGCCCGGAGGCAGCGGAGCGAATCATGCAGCGCGACGGGCGTGGTTGGCGCAACGAGCTGCCGGGGGAATGGGGTCCGAGGTCGTAAGAGGTCGAGTACGTTGAACGTTTTCGACTGTTCGAGAATGCGAGGTTAGGAGATGAGTTTTGCCAGGGCTGCCTTTCTCGTTCATCGGGCGAAGGACCCCGACGATTGGGCCGAGTCCGCCGCCCGTCATCTCAGTGATCGAGCGCTGGAGGCGGTCGACGAACGAGGCGCATTCCATCTTGTCATGGCGGGGGGTTCGACTCCTCGTCGAGCTCTTGCGTGTTGGATCGAGCAAGAGGGTGCCGAATCTCCCATCTGGTCGCACGTTCACGTCTACTTCAGCGACGAACGCGGAGTACCGCCCGAGGACCCGCAGAGCAACTACCGGATGGTCCGCGAAGTGTTACTCGATCGAGTGGCGATTCGGCCGGAGTGCGTTCAGCGGATTCGCGGAGAGCTTGAATTGGAAGCGGCGGCCCGTGACTACAACGAAGTCCTGGAGCGGGAGCTTGGACCTAACCCGTTCGATCTCGTCGTGCTGGGGCTTGGGCCTGACGGACACACAGCGTCGCTCATACCGGGAGTGCCTCTCGACTTTGTAGCCGAGCCCCGAGTCGGTGTCGGTCCTGCGCCGATGTCACCGGCCCAGGTGCGCCGGATCACCCTGACAGCGGCTGCACTACGAAACACCAGAGAAACAGTCTTTTGGGTTACGGGCTCGGCCAAGGCGGGAGTCGTCCGAGCCGCTCTCCGCGGTGGAGATCTGGCAACCATTGTTCCGGAAGTGACGTCTCCGGAGTCTTCGGTGGTTTGGCTCCTCGACGAGGACTCTGCGGCAGGCCTGGATCGCGAGTAAGAAACATTTGCTCTAACAGCTAAGGCACGACGTGACCAGCCGTGGACTTCCCAGATCAACCTTATCGCCTTCACCGCGAACGTCACCCACGTCACCCACAAGGATGTCCTGGAGGCCCGAGTCGTAGGTGCCGACGTGACACCCACTGTCCGATCAACCGGGGGACTACTTGTCCTCGAGGGTGGATGGTGTTACCAATAAAAAGTCCGGAACGATCGATTCCAGCTCCCGTCGGAGTGTGACCCAGGAGGATCGAACCCATGTCCGATAAGAATCCGCGCGAAGTCTACCCACCCAATCCTGCCATCGCGGCCCGTTCTCACATCGGGTCAATGGAGGAATACGAGCGCCTCTACCGTCTCTCCCTCGATGATCCAGACAAGTTCTGGTCGAAAGAGGCGGAGAACATCTCGTGGTTTCACCCCTGGCGTGAGGTCTTCGATAGCGACTACGAGAACGTCGACTTTGCCTGGTTTACAGGTGGTCGCCTCAACGCCTGTTACAACTGTGTCGATCGTCATCTCAACGACCGCGGTGATCAGGACGCAATCGTCTGGGTGAAGGACGCCCCGGGTGAGTACGAACGGATCACCTACCGGCAGCTCAAGCACGAAGTCTCGCGGGTCGCGAACGTCCTGCAGGACCATGGGGTCCGCAAGGGCGATCGCGTTTGTATCTACATGCCGATGATTCCGGAGCTCGCCTTTGCCATGTTGGCCTGTGCTCGTCTCGGTGCGATCCACAGCATCGTCTTCGGTGGCTTCTCTAGTGAAGCGATTCGCGACCGGATCCTCGACGCCGGCTGCAAGATCGTGATCACGGCGAATGAGGGCCTCCGCGGCGGCAAGACTCTGAAACTCAAGCAGACCGTAGATCGCGCCGTCGACGGACTCGACCTCGTTCAGACCGTTCTGGTAGCGCGACGCACAGACAACCCAACGGAAATGCGAGCCGGGCGGGACTTTTGGTTGGATGAGGAGTGTCGGAGGCACCGATCGACATGTTCGGTCGAGTGGATGGGAGCAGAGGATCCACTCTTTGTTCTCTATACGAGTGGTTCGACCGGTCAGCCCAAAGGAGTCATGCACACCACGGGTGGCTACATGGTCTATGCCCAGATGACACATCGACTCGTCTTTGACTACCACCCTGGGGACATCTACTTCTGCGCAGCAGACATCGGCTGGATCACAGGGCATACCTACATAATCTATGGCCCTCTCGCCAACGGTGCGACGACAGTGATGTTCGAGTCTATTCCCACCTATCCAGACGCGGGTCGTTATTGGCAAATCGTCGACGACCTCGGCGTGAACATTTTCTACACGGCACCAACTGCGATTCGGGCGATTGCTCGAGAAGGTGACGAGCTTCTGGAGAAGAGTTCGCGGGAGAGCCTGCGCATTCTCGGAACGGTTGGCGAGCCCATCAACCCGGAGACCTGGCGTTGGTACTACGAAAAGGTAGGAAACGGGAACTGCGCGATTGTCGATACGTGGTGGCAGACGGAGACGGGCGGAATCCTCATCACGCCTTTGCCCGGTATCACACCGACGAAACCTGGGTCCGCCACCCTACCCTTCTTTGGAGTAATGCCGCTTCTCATGGACGAGTCGGGTCAGATCATCGAAGGCAACGATGTGAGTGGCAACCTCTGTCTGGCACAGTCGTGGCCGGGGCAGGCTCGTACGGTGTGGGGAGATCATCACCGGTTTTACGAGACCTACTTCAGTCAATATCCGGGTTTCTATTTTACTGGTGACGGTTGTCGACGGGACGAGGATGGCTACTACTGGATCACTGGTCGCGTCGACGATGTGATCAATGTGTCCGGGCATCGTATGGGTACGGCAGAGGTCGAATCCGCGCTGGTCGGTCACGAATCTGTGGCGGAAGCAGCGGTGGTCGGGTTTCCGCATGAAATCAAGGGGCAGGGTATCTTTGCCTACGTCATCCTGAACAACGCTGGGAGCGGTAGCTCGAACGAAGAATTGGTCGGGAGGTTGAAAGAACAGGTGCGTCACGTCATCGGTCCGATTGCGACGCCGGACGCCATCATGATCGTTCCGGGTTTACCGAAGACACGGAGTGGAAAGATCATGAGGCGGATTCTGCGGAATATCGCGGCGGGGGAATACGACGGGTTGGGCGATGTGTCGACTCTGGCGGATCCTTCGGTGGTTGAGAAGTTGGTCGAGAGTCACAGGAATCTGGTGAACTAGGCCACGGAGGGAAGAGTGGTGACAAAAACGCTGTCTGGTCAGATTGCACTCGTCACGGGAGCCAACCGAGGGATCGGCAAGCAGATATCCCTGGATCTCGCGAAGGCCGGGGCCACGGTCGTGTGTTCGGCGCGAAACGAAGCGAACCTGACTGAGATCGCAAGTCAGATCGAGGATGTGGGCGGGCAGTGTGAATGCGTGACTTTGGATGTCACCGAGGAACTTGTCGTCGGGTCAGTCGTGGACGGCATCATGTCTCGCCATGGCCGAATCGATTTGCTGGTCAACAACGCTGGTATCGGCGCAGGATCGCAGTATCCGTGGGACCTGCCGGTCGATGAGTGGTGGGGTGTTCAAGAGGTCAATGTGCGGGGGGTGTATCTCTGCACGCAAGCTGTCATGCGGCAGATGGCTCGGCAACGGTCTGGAAGGATCGTGGATGTCGGCAGTTTGGTCGGGGCAAGACCGAACGCAAGCGCATCGCCCTACTCTGTCAGCAAGGCCGCGCTCTTCAGGTGGAATTCTTGTTTGGCTGAGTCGGCTAAGGAATTCGGTGTTTCGGTTTTTGTGATCAGTCCGGGTCTCGTCGCCACGGATATGACGGACAGACCACAGTTTGCCAACATACCGAAGGACCAATGGGTACCGATCGAAAAGAGTGGCGAGTTGGTCGTCGCTCTGGCCTCCGGTAAGGCCGACAAGTTGACAGGTCGATTCATTCACGTTTTGGACGACCTGGATGCATTGCTCGAGAATTCGGATCAAATCATCAAGGATGACTTGCAGTCGCTCGGTATCAAGATGTTCGACAGGTCGCTTTAGGTGACGGCCTAAGGAGCCGGTCGACAAACATATAGGCGCCGGGGCACAAACACATCGGGCTGATCCTCGAGATCGATCAACTGCACGTGAATGTTCTCCAGTCCCGCTTCCTCGAGGAGCACGTCGAACTCTTCTCGCCGCCAGCAGCGCTCGAGGATAGTGAACTGCCGCCGTCGCCAGGATGATGACCCCTTGTCAGATTCCGCTTCCGAAGCTTCTGTCTTCTCAAATGACGTAAAGATGACGCGTCCGTACTCCGCTCCCCGTCGTTCGAAGAACTCCGACTCTGTTCCAACAAAGAGCGAATCACTCTGAATGATCCAGGGAGAGGAAAACGTTTCTTCGAACGAATCCTCGTCTATGAGGTCGAACATGAAGAGGCCGTTTTCGACGAGGTGCCGCCGGATTCCACGCAGAGTCGAAAGAAGTTCTTCGCGCGTCGTGATGTGATTGAGGCTGTCGAAAAAGCAGGTCGCCATCCCAAAGTGTTCGTCGAGGTCGAGCCGAGCGGGGCGGGCGTGTACAAAGCGCGGATCTGGTCCGGAGCGTTCCACGAGCGCGCGCTTCGGGCTGATGGCCTCACCGCTACGGGACTCCGCTTTCTCGATCATCGATTCGGAAGGGTCTACGCCGACGATTCGCCAACTCGGATGACGATCGGCCCACCAGTGAGCCAGGGTTCCACTTCCGCAGGCAATGTCGAGCAGGGAGTCTTCCGGAACGCCGAACTCTTCGAGCGCCTGATACATCCGCAGAGTCATCGCGAGCGAGAAAGGTTGGGGATGAAGGGCCTGCCACTTGTCATAGATCGCCGCAAACTCGGCGTACGGATCTGGCGTCTGGGACGATGTCTTCATGAAGGAGAGACTACTCCGAGAGACGGCCCCTTCGCCAGACGTCGTAGGTTCTAGAGAGATTCTGATGTTTGCCGGCGGCCGAAGAGGCGCCCTGCTCCGCGACCGACCTTCCTGGCAACGCGCCAAAGCACAAAGAGCAAAATCAGGACGAGAACACCGGCCAGGATCGGGACGAGGACGGCTAGAACCGAGAGCGTTCCGGAGATCGCGTCTTCTGCGGTAGAGAGAACCGGATTGGCCAGTCCTCCCGTCGTCGCGGTCGAGCCGACTCGGGCCTGAGCTCGCCCAACCTGCGTCCCGAGCGAGATAACTCCCATGACCAGCGCCATTCCAACGGTGATCGGTTCGGGAAGCTGCGAGAACATAGCCATCCCGGCCACGATTCCCGCGACCGGGCGAATGAACGTGTTGGCGACGTCGAGGAAGTGGTCGAGGATCGGAATCTTGTCGCTGCTGATCTCGAGGACAGCGGCGATGACCAGGGCAACGAGGGCTATGTCGGTCGAGAGAAAGTCGAGTCCGGAATTGAGTTCGACGAAGCCAAACCGCGCGCCAATGCTCACCACAAGAAGTGGTAAAAATGCGCGGAATCCCGTCGCTGCGGCCAAGGCGATTCCAGCGAAGATGGAGACGACGAGGTCGTAGCTCAGTTCCGGCATATTCAGTCAGTCCTCACAGGCGGCCGTGGGGTTCAATCTCCTCCCAGTCATACTATACCAGTCGGACGAGGGAGAATTCAGGTGCGGACGATGGGCTGTCTTCGGTGGCACAACAATCCAGCTTTTGCCCAACTCCAGAAATGACGTAAGTTTTAAAATAGCCTATAGTTCCGGGATTGGAGGGCCGATCTAGGTCCTGGGTTTGCCCATTCGATGTGACGCGGCTGAACGCGAATCGAAGGATCGATTTCGCAGAATGAAAGGTTTGGAAACGGTGAGTCGAAGGAATCGTAGTCGGCGGGGAAATGTAGAAGGTTCGACGCCATCGTCAACAGAGGGCGGGTCACCCGGCTCATCGAAGTTGAAGGTACGGTCGACGGGCCGTCCGGCCGAGAAACAGAAGAACAAACCGTCCAGCAGGGTGCCGGGTCAATCTTCCGCGAAGACGGGCAGAACGTCGCCAGGGCCGAAGCCACCGACCAAGTCGGCCGGCAAAGCGTCGAGCAAGTCCTCGAGCCGCCGTCGTCGTCGTGGTCCGGCCAAATCAGAATCGGTCGATCACGTCGTCGCAGCCACTCGCATTCCGGAGTCACCGACACCCGAAAAGATCGAGGTCATCTTCGACCGCAAAGTGGTCCACTGCGAGGCCGGAACTCCCGCCAATCAGCTCTTGACCAAGTATCCGAGTGACCACTCCAGCCCCGTGTTGGGTTTTGCCGTCAATGGTCGCCTCCGACGACTCGATCACCGGCTCGTCTCGAATTGCCGTGTCGCCTCGGTACCGTTCGGTACCCTCGACGGTACATCGATCTATATTCGGACAATTGTCCTCATCCTGTGTGAGTCTGTCCGCGAGATCGACCCGGAGTTGAACCCGGTTGTCGGTCAATCACTGGCCGGTGGTTACTCGTTCTCTCTTCGGAAGAAGGGCAAGCTCGTCGACAAAATCGATGCGGGCCTGATTCGCCGTTTCCGCCGTCGCATGCGCCAGATCGTGGCAGAGGACCGCGTGGTAGATGTGAGGCGAGTTACGGTCGAGGAGGCCATCGACTATTTCGAGAAGATCCAGGCACCGGACAAGGTCAAACTTCTGGAAACGACTCGCCGCGCGGAGATTCAACTGGCAACGGTCGGCAATTATCGTGATCTCGTGACAGGCCCTCTCGCCCTTTCCACGGGGGCGGTCGAGAAGTTTGATCTCGTGCCGTACGAGTCCGAAATGGTTCTACGCTTTCCGGCCATGGACTTTAACATGCGGCCCCGGCCCCGGCCGCAGCGCAGGCTCTACAACACCTACCGTGAGACGAGACGCTGGAACGAAGAACTCGGCGTCGGCAACATCGGGCAGCTCAATGAGGCGGTTATCAACGGGAAGGTGTCGGACATCATCCGCATCGCCGAAGGTTTTCAAGAGAAGAAGATTGCCGCCATCGCCGACGAAATCTCTGAGCGGAAAAACAATCGACTCGTTCTCGTAGCGGGACCTTCTTCTTCCGGTAAGACGACGTTTACGAAGCGGCTCTCCGTCCAGCTTCGCGTTCTCGGCCTGCGTCCTGTTTCGATCAGCATGGACAACTATTACGTCAATCGAGTCGACACACCAAAGCACTCTGACGGAAGTTACAACTTCGAGTCGCTCGAAGCGCTCGATACGAAGCTGTTCAACGAACATGTTCATAAACTCATTCGTGGGGAGCACGTCGAGACGCCCGTCTACTCCTTTATGACGGGAACCCGAGTAGAAAAGACAATTCCAATGCAGTTGGGCCCCGCCGACATTCTCATCACTGAGGGAATCCACTGCCTGAATCCTCGGCTGACCGAAGGGGTGGCGCGGCGTCGGAAGTTCAATATCTACGTTTCCGCACTGACTCAGCTTTCGATCGATGATCACAGTCGAATTTTTACGGCGGACGTTCGTTTGCTTCGGAGAATCGTCCGGGATCGGGTCTATCGCAACTACACGGCGGAACAGACCCTGAAGGGTTGGGGCAGCGTCCGCCGCGGCGAAAATCGCTACATCTTTCCGTTCCAGGAAAACGCGGACAGTATGTTCAATTCGGCTCTGGTCTATGAACCGGCGGTGATACGAACCTACGCGGAGCGCTTTCTCCTCGAGGTTCCCCTCGACTCTGAATCGATGAGCGAAGCCTATCGACTCCTCCGCTTTCTTCATATGCTCGTGCCGCTCTTTCCGGAAGAAGTACCGCAGAACTCTCTCCTAAGAGAGTTCATCGGCGGCAGCGCGTTCCGTTATTGAGGTCTGTTGGCGTGACGAACATCGAGAACAATCCTCCCGAATGGGTCCACGAACTCCTTTCGCAATCTGCCGGGCGTGATGCGTCGGCACCCTTCCTCATCGCGCCGAAACGCACCTACAGTTACGGTGAAGTCGAAGCGCGATCGAATCAGGCGGCACGGTGGTTGGTGGACTCGGGAGTGGCTGTGGGCGACCGGGTTGCGATTCTGGCGACGAATACGGCTGAGTACGTCACGGCCTACTACGCAGTCAGCAAGGCCCGCGCGATTGCCGTTCCGGTAAACACGGCGGTTGACGGTGCGAGTCTGCGCTACGTGCTGGAAGACTGCGGTGCGATGACCCTCCTCTTCGAAGCGAAGTTCCTCGAGGTCGTGACGACGGGACTCGCGACCGCGGCTGAAGCGAGTACAGGCGGCGACGCACCAGCAGTCAAGGCTGTCCTACTCACTACCATTCCCGATCCGGAGGATCCTGGGAACTCCGGCCGCGGGGCAGGCGCCGCTTCGCGTGACGATGCGGATTCCCCGGCCTCCTGGAGCATTGCCTGGAACGAAACCGCCGACCCGATTGAGCAGAGTGCGGTACCGGGCGACAGTCCGGCTTCGATCATCTACACCTCGGGCTCGACGGGACGACCGCGTGGAGCAACGCTTTCGCATAAGAACATCCTTGCCAATACGGCGTCGATCATCTCGTACCTAAAACTGACCGCGGGTGACCGTATGATGGTCATCCTTCCGTTCTACTACGTCTATGGGAAGTCTCTCCTCAATACCCACGCGGCGGTCGGTGGCTCTCTCATCATTGGAACAGACCTCTACTTTCCGAACTCGGTCGTCAAACGAATGCACAAAGAGAGCGCGACCGGTTTCGCGGGAGTGCCCTCCTCCTTTACCGTTTTGCTCAGCCGTTCGAATCTGGCCGCGGAAACACCACCGAGTCTTCGCTATCTGACCCAGGCCGGTGGAGCGATGGCGCCGGAGCTGACTCGGCAGGTTCTCGAACACATCTCCGGGGTTGATCTCTTCATCATGTACGGAGCGACCGAAGCGAGCGCGCGGCTCTCCTATCTTGCGCCGCATGAGCTTCCGGAAAAGGTCGGCTCGATCGGCAAGGCGATTCCCGGAGTGACGTTGCAGATCGTGGACGATTCCGGCCTCGAAGTTGGCGTAGGTGAGCAGGGAGAGCTGGTCGCTCGGGGCGACAACATCATGTTGGGCTACTGGAACGATCCCGAGGAAACGGAACTCGTTCTCAAAGACGGTCGACTTCATCCCGGTGATCTTGCCAAGAGAGACGAGGATGGGTTTCTTTACATCGTTGGTCGGAAGAAAGAGATGATCAAGAGTGGAGCTCATCGAGTCAGTCCCCAGGAGATCGAGGAAGTGCTCGTTAGCCATCCCCGCGTTCTCGAAGCGGCCGTGATCGGGGTACCGGACGTACTTCTCGGCGAGGCGATCCGCGCATTCGTCGTTCTTGACGGCGACCGGCTGGAACTGGATCAGTCCACGCTGATCGAATGGACAGCCGAGCGCCTTCCGGAATACAAAGTGCCCCGGCACGTCGAATTCCCGGTCTCATTGCCCAAAAACGAGACCGGCAAGATCCAGAAGCGGGTTCTACGGGACCTGGTCGACGAAGACTGAGTCAGAGCCCGAACAGGATCTGGCCGATGACCCGAGCCAAGGCTCGCTGAACGAGAATCCCAAAGACCAGGGCGAGGGGAAGCGCGATGAAGAGGTTTCCCGGTCGGCCTCCCTCTCCGAGGAATCGTTCGAAGAGTCCTCGCTGCTGAAAGGCGACGACCAGGGATACGACGACGTGAACGGTGAGCATCACCATCCTGACGCGCACCTGGTGCTCCTCCGACTGATCGGGACCACTTGCCCAAACCGCTGCCAGAATGACGGTTCCGATTGTGATCAGCGCGAACAGGAGTAGGTCGCGTCGGGCCCGGGCCGGATTCCCGAACCGCGCCCAGTTGAGGCCGAGGAGGAGTCCGCCAGCGGGAAGTCCTCCAAAAAGTGTAGCCAGGACCATTGGAATGGGGGGCCAGGGCCGACTTTTCGGTGATTCTGGCTCTGAATTCGTGGTTTTCACGATTTCTTCGGGAGTTTCTGGCATAGGCGAGAGAGTGAACGGTTTGGGCTCTAAGAGCAATGGTCCGTTCTAAGAGACTCACCCACTTCGACGCTCGGCCGGGGAGAAACGAGAGTCAGCTAAATGACTGATGAGTAGTTGCTTATGCGCTTCCCTCCGTTCTCGATTCCGGTGGAATTCCGCTGAGGAGTGCTCGCAGGCGGCGGGGCCGGATGGAAAAGCCCCATCGTGCTGGAAGCCCTCGACTGGGCGAGGGGTTGGATCGGAACCCGGAAAGATCACTCAAATCGCCCTCACTTAGCTTCCAGCGCAACAAATCGGCGAAATCGAGGGCGTATACCTTATACTAGTGAGGCAGGTTTCTTCACCCACTCACACTCACTACTTCCGGGGGTTTGTTCAGAATGAAGCGATTGCCAATCTTGGCACTGGCTGTCGTGGCCATTGGTTCGATGTCCACGTCCAGTCACGCCTTTGCACCTGTGCACCAAAACGATCAGTACGAGATTCGTTTGCAGCAATTCGAGCTGTTCGAATACATCACACCAGCGTTGACGCTGACTCGCGAGCGGGCCGCTCGTGAAACTGTCAACCAGTTCGGCGGAAAATGGGGCGTCTACTCCTGGAACTCCCAGGCCAAGTCTGCTCAGGCTCTCATTGGAAGCGGATACGAAACCGGAATGCGTGTCGATACTGAAGCGGATGCCGAGTTTGCGGGTCGCGAGGTACTCGGTCGTAACTCCGTTGCCCTTGGTTTAGACATGGACAATATGCGATTCAACAAGATCGGCGTTGGTGCCGGCAAGGTTGGCGTTCATTTCGACCAAACGTTCAACGGCATTCCGGTCGTAGGCGGCCGGGCACACGCCGTCTTCACCGAGACCGGACGAGTTTTCGTCATGGGTGCGGACTACTACAACGGCATCGAGCTCGACGTTGTCCCAACCCTTTCGACGGGAGCGGCGGAGCGGATCGCCCAGGCGGCTCTCCCTTTCAACTCTGTGACCGATCAGGTGGACGGGGATGCCAAGCTCCTCGTGCTGCCGGTTCCTCGCAGCCATGAAGACGTTGATTTCCATCTCGTGTGGCAGGTTCGGGTCGCGACTCAGGATCCCCTTGGGATCTGGGTCACAGACGTGGATGCACACAGCGGTGAGATCGTTCAGCGCATGAACGACATTCACTTCGTCGACTACAGTGGAACGACCGTTGGTGACATCCAGGACATTACCTACTGCAACGGCGAGACGGACAACGCCAAGCATAGCTACATGGAAGTCAAAGTCACTGGTGGTGGCTCTACGACCAGTGACTTCGACGGTAACTGGACGGTGCCCAACGGTGATAACACCGTCCGTACGATCACATCCCGTTTCTACGGCAACTACGTCAACGTCAACGTTTCTCAGTCTCCTCCGGACGCGACCTTCTCAGGATCGGCGACACCTGGTGTCCCGTTCCAGATCGAGTGGAACGACGCGAATTCCCGTCAGGATGAGCGTGACGTGTTCCAGGGTGTCAGCGATATCCATGACCTGTTCGAGCAGTTCGATCCAGGTTGGTGGCGTACGAACTCACGGATCACGGCGAACGTCAACGTGAACGGATCCTGCAATGCCTACTACAACGGCTCGATCAATTTCTATCCGGAAGTCGGCAACTGTGCCAACACCGGCGAAATCGAGGGCGTGGTCCAGCATGAGTTCGGTCACGGTGTCCAGGCCGCACTCATCGGCGGTCAGGGTGGCCAGGGTCTCGGCGAAGGTAACTCCGACGTTCTAGCCAACATCCTCACGCAGGAGTCGATCATCGGTCGCGGATTCAACACGGGCGCATGCGCTGGTGGAATCCGGAATTCCGACAACACGAAGCAGTACCCAGGTGACCTTGGTGGTGGTGTCCACAGTGACGGTACGATCATCGCTGGATTCCACTGGGACGCTATGGAGATCTTCCAGGATATCCTCGGCGTCGAGGCTGGAACCTTGAAGCTCGCCACCGATTGGCATTTCGCGCGTAAGGTCAGTACGCCTCAGAACCAGCCGCTTCAGGTCCTGGCGGTCTTTACTGCCGATGACGACGACGGCGATCTCTCCAACGGAACCCCGTTCTACGACGTCTACTGTCGCGCAGCGGAGCTCCATGGATACAGCTGTCCGCTCGTCACGACGGGCGTTCTTATCGTCCATGACGAAGAGCTGACCAAGCTGGCGCCGAACGATCATATCGTCGACGCTGATTTGCTCAGTACGGGTGGTTCGATCACGACGGCGACCCTGCACTATCGCGTCAACGATGGTGCCTGGACGACGACGACGATGGACAACGTGGGCGGAGACTCTTACGAGGGAGTCATTCCTGGCCTCGATCATCCCGACGAGATCGACTACTACCTCGAAGTGTCGGACGACACTGGCATCACGAAGCTCCTTCCGGGCCTCGCGCCGTACGAGCTCTACGACTTCGACATCGCTCAGTCCTACAGTCCGATGGAAGGCCCGAGTGGCTGGTCCGTCAACGATGAAGGCACCGACACTGCGGTCCAGGGTGCGTGGGAAAACGTGATCCCCGTTTCGTCTCCGATCGCTCCGGGCGAAGACACGACTCCGGGTAGCTCGAACCGTTGCTGGGTCACTCTCAATGGCGCACCTGGTGGTACGTCGGGTCAGGGCGATATCGACAATGGTGAGACTTCGCTCTACAGCCCGATCTATGATATGACGGGCGCTACCGTGCTCAAGATGCAGTTCGAGAAGTGGTTCCGGAACGACATCGGGCCGAGCCCGGACCAGGACTTCTTCAGCGTCTACGTTCGGAACAACGGTGGATCCTGGATCGAGTTGGATCACTCGACGACCGCGACCGATGGCTGGGAGACGTTCCAGTACAACATCATCGCGGCGATTCCGGTCCCTGAGAATCTCGAGTTCAAGTTCATTGCCGAAGATGCACTTGCCTTCTCCTACGTCGATGCTGCCATCGATGATTTCACGCTCCTCGGAGTGCTGGGAGACATCACGGGAGTCGAGACGACCGGTCCGGTTGTGAGCTTTGCTCTCCTCGGTAGCTCGCCGAATCCTGCTCCTGGTGCAGCGCAGATCGCCTACCAGGTGCCGGTTGACGCGCAGGTCGACCTGAAGATCTTCGATGTCTCCGGACGCGAGGTACGGACTCTGGTCGACGGGAACGTCAATGCAGGTTCGCATGTTGCCGACTGGGACGGAATGGATCAGCATGGTCACGCTGTTGCCTCAGGTGTCTACTACTATCGCTTCGGTGCGAATGAGTACGTCGCGACAGGCACGATGACTCTGACACGATAAGTCGTCTCTGATGGGGTGCCCACCAGGGCGCCCCTCACGGACAGAGATTCGAGGCCCTGGGTTCCCAGGGCCTCTTTCTTTTTTGGCTCCCCGCCATGCTGGCTTCTTCGGGACCCGGCAGGTATTATGAAACGGTTGTGTCTGATTTGAGGGAAACAACGGGGGACGAACTCACCTCCGAAATGGACCGTGGTTGTCCCGTCTTGAACGCGGCCGATGATGCAATGGAGGCTGCCAGCCAGCCACCCCAGGCAAATAGTTCATCGTTTCGGCGCGGACTCTTCATCGGGTTGGGCCTGTTCTTCGTTGCCATTGGTGGGATCGGTATCTTCGTGCCCGGCCTGCCCACGACCGTCTTCCTGATCGCAGCGTCCTACTTCTTTTCGCGGTCGTCGGCACGCCTGCGCGATTGGCTCTGGTCTCGCCCTGTACTCGGCGAGAGCCTCCGCAGAATCTCCCGGGGCGAGCGCGCGCCCCTTCGAACCCGCGTTCTCAGCCTCGCCTCGATGTGGATCATGATTACGATCACGAGCGTGTTGGGTGCCGGTCGGGGCCTCTCGACGTGGGTTTTGGTTACGTTGGTCGTGGCCGGACTGATCGGAACGTACTACCTGACCCTGTGGTCTCCAGGTCGACGAAAGAGCAAACGACAGGTAAGCGAGAGCTAGCCCGGACTCGCGCTTTCGGAGAAAGGCCTCTCATGATCGATCTCGCCGCCTTTCGATTCATTTCGTTCGACTGCTATGGAACGCTCATCGACTGGGAAACCGGTATTCTCGGCGCACTTCGTCCTTGGGTCCAATCCGCACACTCTGCTGTTGAAGCTACGGACCGAGAGCTCCTCCAACTCTACGCCCGCTTCGAGGCAGAGGAAGAGGGCGGCCCGTACCGAACCTATCGCGACGTACAACGAACCGTGCTCGAGAGAATCGCTGGCGAACTTGGAGTTCCGAGTCCGGACGGAGATACCCGCGACCTGATCTCCGACTCAGTCGGAACGTGGCCCCCGTTCCCGGACGTCGTCGAGGCTCTCCAAGGTCTGGCCCAATCTCACGGGCTCGTTATCCTGTCCAACATCGACCAAAGTATGTTCGCAAAGTCCGCCAGGTTGCTTTCTGTCGAATTCACTCGTGTCCTGACCGCCGAGGACATCGGCAGCTACAAGCCGAACCCACGAAACTTCGAGCGACTCTTCGCTGAAGTCGCGCCGCCAGGAGACATCCTCCATGTGGCGCAGAGTCTCTTTCACGACCACGTACCCGCCAAGGCGGCCGGAATGACGACCGTGTGGATAAATCGCCCGAGTGTTCTTCCGGGACAGGGGCTCACACCGGAAATTTCTGGTGTGACACCGAGACCGGACCTGGTCCTTCCGGATCTTGCCTCGCTCCTCACGACTGGATAGGGAGCGGCTTCCTACGGTTCGATCGGCATCCGTTTGATTTGCTGGACGAGTAGATTCGTCGATGCTTTGTTCCGATCGGCTTGGGCAAACCCCGGAATCTGTGCGTAAAGCTGCGTGGCACGATGAGCCATGGTCATCGCTAAAGCGCGGTCGTCCCGTCGCCGAACCCGATCGTTCGACTTCTTGGCGTCGGCGTACATAGACTTCGCTTTGCTGAAGTAGGCGTCAGCGAGTTGGGCGCGCTCGCGGTGACCGATGTTATAGCCGCGCCGCTCCGCCTCGTGCAAGGCATCTTCCAGCCCGGAGAGATTGAATCGATCGTAGGCGTAGATTCTCGCCAGTCCGAGGTAGGGATCGGCGAACCCGGGAGCGAGGCCAGCGGCTCGCTCAAAACGCTCGACGGCCTCTGCGCGTCGAATCATCGCTTCACTCGGAAGCTGTTCCTTGGCCAGCGACGCGGCCTCGATCCGAAGAACATGTCCTTGGCAGTAGTACATCATGGCCCGGGCGAGTTCGTCGTCGGGAGACAGCCTGAGCAAGTTTGCCAGGCGGTTCTCTGCTTCACGCCAGTTCGATTCCCGCGTCTTCGGGATGCTCTCGTGGTAGCTCTCGAGGATGGCATGAGCGGACGATTGAAGCCGGGCCTCCAGCTCATCCTCGACCTTCCCGAGGCCCGGCCCCACGGGTATGGTCATGAAACGCGCGAGGTGAGCGTAGTGCGACCAGGATTGGTCGATCTCGTCCACACTTGAAACATCAAGATGATTCTGAAGCGGCGAGATGCGGGACCAGGCATACACCTGTCCCGCCACCGCAACGACGAAAAGGGCGATGGCGATGTAGGCAGCACCTTGGGTTATTCGCCGCGTCGGAAAAGGGAATCCTCCAGGAAACGGCGATGAGGGCAATGCGCGGATCGGTGTGGCCTTTGCAGCCGGCCGCGGTGTCCACTCGCCTCTATCGCTTTTCGCTGGGTGGCGGCGGATGTTTGAACGAAGTGTTTCGGTCGATACCGCCTGCCCCCCTTGTGGCAGTGGATTGTTTGTGCGGACACCTTCCGGTCGCGTTGGGTTTGCCCTGCTTCTGCGACGCGTCGGAACGGAAACTGTAAGACTCGATTCGGGGAGTTTGATCTCCACGACCGACTCGCCCTCCGACTTCCCCGCGGCCTCAACCTGGTTCGCTACCCCCGGCTTGCCGTGCGCATTCTCCGGATGTGTCCCCTTCTCGAGATTCGAAGTGGCTTGATTTCGTTCGAAGAAACCGACACGAAGTGGAGTCTCCTGGGAAGTTGCAATGTCGCTCTGGGCCACTGTGCCCTCAGGAGCGGGTCGAAACCCAATCACGGTGGCCTCGGACTGGGGCGCCTTGGAGGGAAGAGGAGGTCGCGTTGGTGCTGGTCGAGCCGACTCTGATCGAGTCAGTGTTCCTTTTTTTGTCGTGGTCCTTAGGGTGGGGCGCGAACTCTTCGGTCGGGCCATGCGCTGCTCGTTGGCAAACTCAGCCCGCACCTCTTCGAGCGCCTGACGGAATCGTCGCGCTGTGCCGAAGCGATTGGAGAGTTCGGGAGAGAGCGATCGATAGATCGTGCGAGCGAGAGCAGGTGAGCCCCGTCGCAACTGGGGTACTCGTCCTTTTCGAATCATACGAAGAAGATCCGGTGGCGATTCATCGAAGAAAGGAAGCGCTCCCGAAACCATCTTGTACAAGATAATGCCCAACGACCAAAGGTCTCCGGTCGCATCGACTACTCCCGTATCGATTCGCTCGGCAGACAAATACGGCAGGCTTCCGTTTGAAACGTTGATCAGGAGTTGGTCTGATGCCACCGGGGGAGTCAAACCAAAGCCGGTCAGTCGGACACGCTGGCCGAATTCGAGTCGGACGCTTCGGGGCCTCATGTTTCCGTGCGCGATACCGATCTGCCCCTGTCCGTCGAGAGAAACCGGAAGCTTGTGACATACTTCAAGAATCTCGCAGATTTGAACTCCGATATCGATGGCCCACTTCTCTGAGATCGGTCCATGGCGGAGAACATCGGAAAGGTCTTCTCCCTCCACATATTCCATCTTCACATAGAGAACATCATCGATCTGTTCCCACTCGTGCGTGTCGATGACCTGGGGACAAGCGGCGTGAAGCGATGCCTGGAGGGGCAGTCCGTATCTCAGAAGATGCGAGACTCGCAACTCGGTCGGACGTTCGGGGATTTTTTTTAGTGCGTATTCGGCGCCGGAATCATCCGTAACGAGAAGAATGTCGCCCGTCGATCCACGCCCGATCCGACGAACCGTTCGAAGTTGATCCAAACTCACAACAGCGACCGCCTCCCTGCGTTGCCGTAGTTGAACCCGCAATGTCAAACTGGTTGCGGCTCGGGGCAAAGATACCAACGGGGGATTCTCACGACTAGCGCGAATGGAGCGAACTTTCCCCCGATCTCCCTTCGGCCAAAGAACGTCTGAGTTCTCTACCGCCTTTGTAGGAGGTCACTTAAGGAGTCGACGGTTTTGTCAGATCCAACTGTTGATGAAGTCCGGTCGATTGAAGAACGAAGCCCATCGACTCATAGAGGGACTGAGCGCCGTTGAGTTCTTCGTTGACGGTCAGGCCAACCTGCGGCAATTGTTTTTCCACAAAGCACCAGTGGAGGCCGGAGGCGAGTAAAGCGCGACCGATACCACGTCGCCGCGCCTCGGGCTGGACTCCGAGAAATTCCACGTATCCCTCAGGTGGGTGTGGCTCGGCCGCGACATGGATATAGCCGAGAAACTCTTCTCCCTCGATGAAAGCGAGAATCGTCAAATTCTCATTTCGTTCGTCGAGGCAGGCCGGTCCGGTTTGAGCGCTCGCGAAACATGCTTTGTGCAACTTGCAGTAGGCGGCTTCGTGCTCTTTGGGTATCGGCTCGCATCGCGAGTCAAGTTTGGGTAAGAGGTGAGGTCGGGGTGCTGTATAACTATGAATCGGTCGAACCGTTCGAAAACCAAGGTCCGTGTAGAATCTGGCGGAGGCTTCGTTCCGGATGTTGATGAAGGAATCCAGCTGGGGCCCAGTGAACGGAAGCAACGTAAGAAGGTGCGACCAGACTCCGTCCCTCGCTTCGATGTCGTTCCAGTCTTCAAGGTAGGGTCCGCGAAGCCAAACGCGTTTGCGCTCCTCGTCGAACTCACAGGCGAGGCCACCGATAAACTTTCCGTTTCGGTGGGCGGCCGAGCAGCGAAAATCTCCGGAGGCACGAAGTTTTTCTAGGTCTTGGTAGACATCACCAACGGTTCCGGAAGAGTACGAATGAAGGCAGTGTCGTTCCGGATCGGCGGAGTGAGCCACCGTCATTTCGGCAAGCGAACGCAGTTCCTTCGAACCAGCTTCGAAAATAGTGAGTGAGTTTCGTTGCACCGATCACTCCAAAGATGGGCTGCGATTGTTCATGTATCCGATGACGCGCCACCGACCGCTTGGCTCGCGTCGCCACACAGCCATGTACTTGCCGTGGACCGTGAGTGACTCTCCGTTGGCGACCGGAACGGTCGCAGTGACACGGCCCCAAGTGTACCCGAGATCACCGGCCGCAGAGAGCTGAGCCGTTTCTGGCTTCCATTCCACCGTCATGTCCGGATCTTCGGAGAGAAACTGAGCGATCCGGTCTCTTCCCACGATCGGAGGCCCGTCATTGGGCAGACCGACCGCGTTCGGGTCGAGAAAATCAGCAAAAGCTGCCGCTGGACCCTCTTCGAGCGAGGCATCGGAGAAGGCCCGGTCTGCCTCTAATAGTTGCTCTTCGAGAACGAGCCGACTAACCGCCGCCGAGCATCCCGAAAGCACAAGACAGACGAGAACACTGCAGGTGATACGCCAGATCATGGCTGCGGAGCGCCGAACGAGATACTGGTTTCCATCAGGGGCCATTCCGTCAGTAGATCGATGCGAGTCGAACCACGACTGCCGCCCGCGAGCGTCGGATCGATGTGGGCGAGGCCAGGAGCGACCGTCCGGCCCGTGCTGTTTGGACCTGTCATTTGCCGCCGTTCCTCCGAGAAAGCATGGTGTCAGGGCACCGCATCGCTTCACGTTGGAGCGTACCTGATCGGGCGCAGATGCGGCAAATGATCGGTGAGTGTGGGTGCGTCAGCCTCGCGGTGCTATTCCGAACACAGGTGATCCTGGTGGGAGGCTTACGGGGAATGGTAGATATCTCTGAAGGCCGCTATGAGTTCGTCGAGCTCGGCAGGGCCCGCTTTGTGGGCTTCGAATTCGATCAGTTTGGAGAATCCGAGATCATTGTC
>Ga0315338_1001954_pt1 | contig 22685 bp, 26 predicted proteins | sample ASW8metaG_FD_204518 | JGI IMG/M metagenome (GOLD analysis project Ga0315338, IMG submission 204518) | Ammonia-oxidizing marine archaeal communities from Monterey Bay, California, United States - ASW #8 | ecosystem: Environmental > Aquatic > Marine > Coastal | place: USA: California | collected... | reverse complement strand
ATCTCCAGGACCATCTGTCCAAGGAGGAGGAGTTTTTTACAAAAGCGGAGGAACAGATTCTCTCAAGGGAAGAGGAAGAGGAAATGTATCAGCAGTTCCAGTCCGTCATAGCTATAGTTGAGAAGCTGTCTGATATGGTAAAGATGATCGATTATCTCGAAGATCAGAACTGGTACAAATATTAAGCCAATTTTTCAGGTTTTTTTATGGCATTTTGTATTTGGATGACCGGTCTACCTTGTTCTGGTAAGACCACGATTGTCAGAAAACTAGCTGAATCAATTCCAAACCTAGCTATCTTGGATGGCGACGAACTAAGGGAGTGGTTTTCACCAAAGGACTTTTCAAAAGAAGCAAGAGACGAGCACAACAGAAGAGTTGCTCACTTGGCAAAGCTTTTGTTAAAACACAATGTTCCAATGGGTGTTAGTTTGATCAGTCCATACAAAGAAAACCGTGCAAATGCAAAAGAGATCATTGGTGACGACACCAAGTTCTTTGAAGTTTATGTGAATGCCTCTCTGGCAGAATGTGAGAAGCGTGACGTTAAAGGCATGTACGCTAAAGCACGCTCAGGCGAGATTAAGGGATTTACAGGCATAGACGACCCATATGAGGCACCAGACAATGCCGATTTGGTATTGGATACCGAAAACAAGTCACTTGACGATAGTGCCGCAGAAGTTTTAGAATTTTTGAAATCAAAGAGCTTGTTGTAATTATTTTACACAAGGAGCTGAAGAGACAAATCAGGAGTTTAAGAAAATGAGTGCCAAGACAATCAAAAAAGCAGAAAAATTAATTGAAGAAGACGGTGTTGCACTGGTTACAGTTGGTGTGTATCAGGTAAGATCGTCAAGCGACAAATCCAAGTCCTATATGGTTGAAGGCGATGCGTGCGATTGTTTTGGGTTTAAAAACTACTATAAATTTCATCATGGAAAAGGAACAAAGGCCACTTGTTCCCATTTAGAGGCCGTCAGGATCTTCAAGACTCTCAATTCGTAAAGTCTGAAAACTCTCTATCATCTTTTGACGGACCGTAGCACGCATCAAGAACTTTTTTCATCTTAGATAACTCTTCATAGACAGATTTCTTTATTGTTTCCAATTCCTCTTTTGCTTGTGCCAGTGATGTCTGCGAACCACCTGTACTTTCCGTTTCATCAGCCATATCACCTGCCATTGCAAGTTCTGCACATCGTAAAATTCGCTGCTTTGAATCACGGTCAAGGTTTTGTCCGGGAATGAGAAGAAGTGCTGTAAACCACACTACAAACTCTTCTCTTTTTGTAAGCTTTGCATCCAGATTGGAAGCCATTCTAAGATGGCCTCCAGTCTCGTGCGAAATCTAATCCTTTCACATAGCCAGTAAAGCACTCACCAAAAGGACTGTCATACTCCTGTTCAGTTTCTTCACAAAAACACTCTGTACATAATCCATCTAGGATGTCTGCATGATCTTCTTCACTACTTCCAACTGCCAATCCGCACTGTCTGCAGTGCATATGTATTGGAATTATTTCAGTCCGGAAATTTGCGCTGGTACCACGTTCTGCTGTGTTCCATTTTTTTATGACTCCTACTCCTTTTCTACCAAAACCAATAGTTACTTCGCAGATTTTCTGTCTACCTGCAGCTTCTTGTATTGTTGACTGATGTATTTGCCACAGCTTTTCACTGTGTTGATCACTGTCTTTATGACACAACATACAGTTCTGTGCTATCTGATGCATCTGCCACAGCTTTTTGGTATGTTCTTGGCTATCCTTCAAACACGTTCTACACATACTCATTCACATCACCTCCTGATTCTGAGTTATCTTCTAGTTTTGTTAATAGATGATTGCTATAGTTCATGAATCTTGTAGTTGCTTCCAACGTTTCTTTTTTTACCATTTTTTGAAATGAATCAAATTCTTCTTTTGAAATTCCAAAGTCTTTGCATGCTATCTCTAACATCCTTCCTTTTGATGCCAAGTCCATATCAGAGCGATATATGCACATGTATACAATAAGAAACTGTACTTGCCAGGACATTATCGTGTGTTCTCCTCTGTATCGTCGTTTGCTGCATCCCGAAATTCGTCTATTGATCTTTGAAATTTTTCTGTAGTTTCATTAGGATCTTTTTGTTTAGTCCAGCATTCATAGCACAATCCATACTTTTCAAAAGTTTTCCATTCTTTTGAACATGTGTCATGGAGACCATCACCTACACTAGCTATCCATTTGCCACATTTGATACAAGAGAACTCCTTTTTCTTACGAAGTCTGTCTAACGCAACTCTAATCGCTTCCTCATCTTCTTCTCGGTTGTAAGGTGCTCCTGCATATTTTGGACCATCATGATTGGCGGCTCTCCTGAATAATGTACTGTTCCCGCGAAAGTCTGCATTACTTGGTTTAGCATTTTGTTTTTTAGGTTTCCAACCCAATTTCCAATCAACACCCATCTTTTCTGTATCAATTCCTCCTGAATGTACACGAGAAGGATCATTCCATAATTTTCCAAGAGGTTTCAACATCCACTTTGAGATACTTAGTAAATCTTGCATGAGTTTATGAGAAACTACTTGTCCTGCAAGTCTGTTTCCATTCATGTCAGATTCAGATTTGAAATAATACTTCTCAGTTTCTGGATCATACCATATAACGGTAGAGAATATGATCTTCTTTTTTCCAGGATCTGTATTCTTTAGAATGTACTCTCCTTCAATTTCATCTGTGTTTACTTTTTTGATATCTCTTTTGCCCATCACTTCCACCTCTGGGTTTCTACTCTAGTTGACACAAGTTCTAGTCTTTGCTGATAGACTTTAGGAAAGTCCCATCTAGCTCCAGCATCCTTGATAATCTGCAAGTATTCCAAAGTGGGTTGAACAAACTCTTGTTTTTTGACAACAGTGTAAACCCAAACATCAGAAACTTGCCCATCAGGCGTATCTATCACAGCCTTCCAGCGTTCATAAAGACTAGGTTTGTCCTTGTAGTACCCTTCGTACCGATCCAGTTTTTCTAGATCCGACTCTGATATCTCAAACACCAATCCCCAAACTTCCGAGTCTTCATCTCGTATCACATCAGCAACACCGCCATCCCATCCACTAGAATATTTGTTGAAGGTTAGACTGTGACCTGACAGTGATCCTTTAGAGACTAATTTGGATAAAGGACATCTCATCTTCATCTGTCGAAGATCCAGATTGGAGCCATATGCAAAATACTTTACCATTTGTATTCCTCCTCTCTGTCTACTCCAAACACTTCGTTGGCAATGTCTGCATCCTCTTGCAGCGTCTTTGACCAAATGTCATCGTAATCTGTTGTATCCTTGTAATCATCTTCGTCATCTTCAATCACTTCTCTTTTTGCTGGTACTTTCTTGACGGTACGTACTTCACGTATGACCCTCTCCTTTTCCACAGGATGTTGTTCAGTATGATAATAGTTGATGCTCCTAGCATCCTGCTTGAATGGCAGGAATTTCTTAAACTTGAAGAAGATGAATAGTGCAAGGATCCCTAGAACAATCCAGGTAATGATGTTTGTATCCATCATGCCTTACCTCCCAGATAATTTGTTATTTCATATTCATCATTGCTTCTCTTATTTCCACTAAGAAAATCCTGCAATGACATTTCCAAGTATTTGGAAATGTTATGATTTTTCATTCCTATTTTCATTGCTACCTCCAATCCTCCAAGCCCAGATCTTTCTTTCTTTTCTTGGATCTATCAAAAACAGGTCCCGAAAACATGATTTCCTCCTCTAAATCGTGATGTATTTCCTCAACATCATCTACTGTTAGACTTCTACATCTATTTTTCAGGATTAATGACGCTATGCGCATCATCTTGCTGTCATCTATCATATGCATGCCGTGCATAGTCATAGTTGCTGTGATATGATAGATGAACCGCTCTCTTGCTGTAAAGGTCATTTCATTTCCTCCTTATCCCTGAAAGTCAAGTCATGTTCTGTTTTGCATTTTAACAACCACTTTCCAAATGACTCCGTACAATTTCCACAAATCAATAAGATGCTAGTATATTTTGGTGATCCAGGGTGGGCCGCCCTACCGCACACTAAACTAACAAGTTGCTTAGGATCACACTTTTTCTCACATCTTGAGCAAAAATTTTGTTCGTAACGGGTCATCTCATTTCCTCCTTGACATCTTTTGACATGTGTTCCATTGGAGTATCAAAGTCGTCTGTATCATTTCCAGAATTAGAATTGACGTTCAGATTATTGATGTTGTAGGTATTGTCGTTATACTGTGAGCACTTGAGTTTCTTTCCAAGATCATTCCAAAAGTACAGCACCAACATGATAATACCAAATGCTGTTCCAATTCCTGAACAGACAAGAAATATTCCAATGTATAGAAACCAATTACTCATGGGCCATCATCCTCGTCTAAAAGAGCCTTGTAGTATGCAACCCACTTGTATGCTTTTTCTCGATCATCCTGTGAGAGTCTTGCATGTAATGCACGCTGTGCCTCCTTTTCTTTCTGATCATCTGTACGACACTGTTCTCCGAAGATATTTTCTTTGTTCTCCGTGGTGTTTTTGATTTCTCCAAATGGGGTCTTGATTTTCTTTGCCGTCTTAGTTATGTAGAAGACCTCCCATGACTAATTATAAATAGGATCTGTTCACCTTCTCTAGTTCCTTCTTGTTTACGGCAAATACCACACATACGTAGTTTCTTTGAATGTTTTGCAGGATGTCTTACAACCCTTTTGCATGTGACGCACCTCATACCAAATCCTCACTCTTAACATTCTTGTTCATAATGACCATTGCACCTCTTGTTGCTTCGTCCAGAATCTCATCTATCATTTTTTGCGCATTCTCAGCAGAAAGATTCTCACATCGAGCTCTTCTTAATTTCTCAATTGCACAGTTTATTGCATGTTCTGATGCATTGTCTCGCATTCCAAAAAGGTATGCAGCCATAAAATGCACAATAAATTTTTCTCTATCATTTAACTCCATTTTCATCATCCCCAAAAGTACTTCGTGCCTTGGTAATATTAGTATTACTATTAGTATACATACTTTGCATACTATTAATTTGCCATTTGTGGTTAATAAGAATACCTCTCACATACACCGGTGAAAAGGTGGTGAAAATGGGTTTTTTTACTGCTAAAATCAATGCAATGAAGATACCACAATCAAATATTTTTATACTATGTTGATAGTATCAATAATAAGGATACTATGAAGGTCAAAAAACGTATACATATCGCACCTGTAGGCTTTGAGGTTGACAGGATTGTTATGCCTGCAATAGAACTTGAAGCAGACAAAGTGTATCTTCTTGTTCATAATAACAAGTCGGAAGACAAGGCAGGGGAATACATTGCGCGTGTAGTCAAAGAGCTAAAGGCTCAAAAAATTGAAACGGAAAAAGTTTTTGCAAATTGGAGAGATGTTGAGTCTATAACTAAAGAGGCACGGAAATTATTTCTTAGTCTTTCTGGTAATGATATTTATGTTAACATTGCAAGTGGATCAAAAAATCATGCTATAGCACTTGATAGAGCAATAATGACAATGGATGATCAAACTAACGTTACAGAATATTATGCAGAATCAGAATCCTATGAGGGGTTCAAACCAGGGAAGGATCAGCTATCAAAAGGGGTAAGGGAAATAAAAGCAATTCCTAAGCGGAAGATGGTATTACCAGGTAAAAGATTACTTGGCGCTATGATCATAATACGTGATTATAACCAAAGTCAGACAGGCACGTGTGAACGAGGATGTAAAAAAGATCATAAGCACATAAAGAAGAAGATAAAAAAGAAACATTTGGCAGAGGCATGTGTTGAACAAAACATACTTCCATCAGCTGGGAACACACTAACATCACTTGACAAAAACATAATCCAAAAGCTGATAACCGAATGGGATTTTATTGAAATTGAAAAAATTGGTCAAAGTTATTACGTTGGGTTAACCAACAATGGCGAAGCTCATGTACATGAGATGACACCATAAATTCTATGTTCTCTCTTTTCGCCTTTTCTCAAACCATCTGCGAATGGTATACTTTCGTACTAATGCTACGCACGTAAACAGGGCGCTGATCTGCATTAATCCAAAAATTTCCTGGTTCTGAATAGTATCGATGAATAATGGCAGAACAAAATAATTGATTGGGATATACATCAGATATCCAGTCAGGATGTCAAAGGCAGACTCGGTGAGGGATTTTGCCTTCGAGTCAGTCTTATTCTGTTTCTGTGCCAGCATTTTTTGGTCCCCATTTTACCATCACCATGACAATTCCACTTCCACGCTCATAATCCCGCTGTGGTTGGAACCCTTCCTTCAGTGCCTCGTTGATCAATCTTTGTCCGATTGCAACTTTTTGGTACTCGAACTCGACCCCAATGTACCTCATTTCTTTGATTTCCAGTTTGTCATTTTTTGACTGGTTTTCGTTTTCTTCGAGTAGCATCTTCGTTTGCAACTCGCTGACTTTATGTATTGATACCAACAGTTTTGATTGCTGGTCGACTTGCTTATACAGCAAATCTATTTTTCTCTCCATTGTATTTTCCATTCATAATAATGGCTATGAATTCAATTAAGGTGTAAGATGATATTTTAGATACTATTGATAGTAGATTTACTGGATTTTCCCTTTTCTGTTCCTCCTGAAATTCCTATAAACCAAACTTGTATCACATCTACATGAAAACCATTGCAATAATCTGTGATTGTGATAATACACTAATGGAGGATACAACAAGTAATCTTCTTGACGACAATGGGTTTGACACTAATTTGTTTTGGGATGACATTGGTGCCAAAATCAAGATGGGTTGGGATCCACCAATTGCATGGATGACTGAGATAGCACATTTGATACAAGATGGAAAGATTTCACAAGATACAAACGCAAAGCTTGCCGAGTTTGGGAAATCACTTGCTACATTTCCAGGAGCTTCAGAGTTTATCACACAGCTAAACCAATCATTAGGAAAGGAATATGGCATTACAGTAGAAGGCTATGTTGTGTCTTGTGGTATTGAATCTCTAATGCAAGGCACTATACTCGCAGAATCATTTACAGACATTTTTGGAAGTAGTTTTTACGAAAGAAATGGTGTTATTGCAGGCGTGAAATCCAGTATTACATTTACTGAGAAAACAAAATTTGTTTATGCCATTAACAAAGGAATCACTTCACAAATTAGAGAAAATCCATACAACGTTAATAGATTTGTAGAAAATGAAAAAAGACGCGTTCCACTTGAGAACATGATTTACTTGGGTGATGGCGCAAGTGACATTCCCTGTTTTTCAATGATAAAAAACAATGGCGGTCACTGCATTGGAATTGACATTGACAGCAAATGGCACAAAGAATTTCAGTTAGAATTGAGAAAGCGTGAGATGTCTGCATTCAAACCTGACTATAGAGAAAATAGTGAGTTGAGGAATGAGATAGGAAAAATATTAGAAAAAATCAAATGATCAGAAACATTAATTTCGTTTTTTTATTATTTCTGCAAACTCGCAAGTTGTTTTAAAATTACAATATTTGCAGAGATATCCAGGTTTCGGAGGAAACTCTTTTGCATCAACTTTCACAATCACGTCGTCTACAATCTTTTGAAGTATTTCATCTACTATAATCGCATTCGCGTCAACGTGATACACAAACTCTCGATTTCCGTCATCTTTCTTTGGATAAAACAAAATTGCTTTTTCAGGAAGTGTATTGCCTTTTAGTTTTACTCCTACAAGACAATTCCTTCTACATGCTTCAGAGTAAAGGTTCAACTGAATATCACTTTGAACATCAGGAATTTGTTGAGGATCACCAGTTTTCCAGTCAATTATATGGTATTTACCTTCAGGTGTTTCTTCTAATCTGTCAATATATCCTGTTACCATCTTTCCACCAATTTTCATATTAAATTTTATTTCAACACCAAGAACTTTGTTTGGGTTGTTTTCACTCCATTCCTGATACACTGCCAACATTTTTTTGATGTCTTCTTTTGTATTCTCCTCGTCTGTGGCTGACGAATACATAAACTGCCTGAAATCCCATTCTTGTTCTAAAAGATCCTCTAGATCCTTTAGCTCGTGTTTACTGTTTAGCTCCTTCGGATCTGCCGCTCTTTGAACTATGGTATGAAATATTGTGCCTGCCCACATGTTATTTTTTTCGGCAGTAGGATCACCTTCCGCCGTTCTTGCCTTCCAAACCCTCTCGAATTTGAACTGAAGTGGACAATTTAGATATTGATCAAATGATGTTTTGGAATATCTAATGTTTGTTACATCTATTGTTGGTATGTCTTTACCGTCAAGTTCCTTATCAACTGTGTCATCAATGTCTACATCTAAAAATTGTTTTAGATCAAAACTCTCAGTTGATTTTAGTTTCTTATAGATGGAAATCTTTTCTAAATCTATAATGTTTTTAATTGCACTCTTGTGATTACCCTCAACTATTCCCTTCATTGCCAAGTCCATTTTTTCATTTGCTAGTACATCAATTGGATTAGATGGTTGTGGCTGGATTTTGGATTTACTAGACACCACATTAAAATCTGAATAGTCAATACTTGGATTTTTTTTCAATTTCAAAGGAACCAAAAATCTAGATGGATTACTGTTACGACCAGTTGAACCATGAGTTGGATATGTAATGAAAAGTTTTTCCATTGCACGAGTCATTGCGACATACAAAAGTCTCCTTTCCTCATTTTCAAAAAATGTTTTTGGATCAACCACCGGCTTCACACCTTTTGCAATTTCATCTGGTACATAGTATGACTTTGACGTATAGTCTTTTGGTAGTCTTCTTGGCGATACATCAATGACAAAGACAACAGCAAACTCTTTTCCCTTACTTTGATGAATTGTAGAAACCTGAACAGACTCTGAATACCCAATGCCTTGTTCCGTCTCGACCTCAAAACTTTCAAGTTTCTCAATATGTTTCAAAAAATCTTTAACTGTTGCTTTTGGATTTATGTATTCTAGCTCATGTGCATTTTTTTCAATATCTAACATTACAGAGCGTTCTACATAATTTTCAAATGAATCATTGAAAATTTTTGTAAAGATATCTGTCTGTTTTCTTCCAATCTCAAAAATTACCCTACTAAGATGATTATTTCTGGATAACTCGATGAATGATTTTATTTTATCATAGATTTCTGTGATTTCCTCTTTTTGTGTCATGTCGGTCATACGTGGATCTGAGTTTTTCAGGTCCGATAATACCTCTAAGACATAGTCACCGTCTGTTTTCTTCCAGGCACGACTTGTTGCCTCACGATTAATTTTTGATATATTGAGTTCTGAAATTCCATGTTCGTGGAGGATTTTCGTGACTGATATTATGCAATGAGAGGGTTCTGCAATAACCCTGAGGTATGCAAGCATTGTTCTTGCACTTGGTGAACCATGTATCTGTGATTTTCCCACATAGTTGGCTGGTACACCTGCAGCTGTAAGTGCCTCTGCAACTTCCTTTCCATGAGCCTGTTGTCTTGATAATACCGCAAAATCCTTGAATGTCAACTCTGGATGGTTTTTCATTATTTCCTGGATTGTATTTTTCACAAATTCTGTTTGATCAAATCTTGTGTTGCAACCAACTACCCCAACTTTTTCATTACTTTTTTTCACTGCCTGTAAATTTTTGATCTGTCTAGTGGTATCCTGTGTTAAGAGTTCACTTGAAAGATCAACAACGCTTTTTGGGCTTCGATGGTTTTCATTAAGTAGGACCTCTGTGAATTTTGGATATGCAAGTCGAAAATCCTCAAAAATTTCAGGATATGCACCTTGAAAACGAAAAATGCTTTGATCACTATCTCCTACAGCTGTGATGTTATCATCTGTTACAAGTTTTTTGACAATTTCAAACTGAGCAAAGTTATTGTCTTGGAATTCATCAACTAGAACATACTTGTATGTATTTTGTAATTCTTCTAAAACATGTTTTGTGAATGGATCAGTCAACATTTCATGTGTCAGCAGGATAAGATCATCAAAATCCATGATGTCTTGTTGTTGTTTAAACTCCTCCATCCGTTCAAAAACTTCTGCTAGATTTTCTAACATGTTTACATAACCAACCTCATCAGGATCTTTGAACGGTAAAACTCCTGAACGTTTCTTCGCGATAAAATCTCTAAGCTCAGCAGGCTTGATTAGTTCATCTCTAAAAGTACTTATTCCGTCAATTATTTTTTCAATCTCTTCTGCTGCATTGTTTTGTGTAATTCTTACTTCATTATTGAAATTAAAAGAATCAATGTTTTCTAAACCCCAGACAAGAAAACTTGCACGAGAGACAATTTTGGCTTTACCAAGACCTGTGTAAATTTTATTTTTTTCAAGAATTTCGTGAAAAAACGAATGAAAGTTTTCTATTTTTATCTGTGATGTGTCTACACCGTCCTCTTCTAGTCTGTCACGCATGTGTTCTGCTGCCTTTATTGTAAAAGTGAGGCAAAGAATTTCTGATGGCTTGAAAAAGTCATTTTTTATGAGAAATTTTACACGTTCGGCAATTACTGTGGTTTTACCACTCCCAGGACCTGCAGAAACCAGTAGTGGTGAGCCTGTATGTTCCACTGCACGTTTCTGATCGTCGGTTAAATCCAAGGATCAACATAATTTTTAATCTGTGATAAAGATTTTGGCATTAAAGCATTTCATGGTATGGGCCTTGGATAATGAAATAGAGGTCTATTCCCGTGGTAAACGTCCTTACAATGTTTGTATAGTTTTCTAAAATCTTTTTCTGTGTAATCAGGTTTGTTTGTTATTGTTTTGTTTCTCTCAACCACATCATCGAAAATTTTTGAATTTGGTAATTTATTTGATTTTGTACTGTTACAAGACTTACATGATGGAACAGAGTTGTATAATTCATCATTTAATACAAAATCAAATGGTATAACATGATCTCTTGCCGGTTCACCACTCTTTACTTGCTTTTTACAGTGACAATAAAAGCATGTAAACACTCCTGGTTCTCTGTATAGTTTGTTGTATTCCACTTTTTCTTTAGGTCGTAAACTACCTCTTGGAATCTCAACAAGAACTGCTTTTGCCACTTGAGGAAAATATGGGTTTATCTCCTCTAGATACCTTGTTAGCATGTAGTTAATCGTATACTCAAGAATACTTTGATAAGCATATTTCTGGAAAAAATTAGGCACTTGAATGTCAAATTCAAGGAAGGGATTCATTGTTCTCAGATTCGTTGTTCTTGCTCTTGGGTGCCTAGCCTTGAAAAATCCGTAAGGATCTAGTGCATACAGAACCTCACCGAAACTGGATTTAATATGATGTGTTGGATTACCATAAATCACATTATCTCTTAAGGTATCATACTGAATATCTGCTAGGTCCGCAAGTTTTTTTGGTGGTTTTTTTACATTGCCATTAGCATCTTTGAAATTTTTATGAATATTGATATCGTCATCACCATATTGGTTTCGTGAAGCAGTTTGTCTTAGCCTGAATTTGTAAAGCATGTCCCAATAATATTTTATAAACAACACCGCGAAAAAATTGAGATCAACTCTTAATGATTTTTTATTCTTCTTTATCCAATGTTCTCCCCAACTGATGTCTGGTTTTGGGTTGTTGTGCCCTGCCAAATAAAATAATGACTTTAAAAACACAAACTGGTATGTACCTGTTTGTCTTGAATTATGAATAAAATTAACATATGTTTGGAAGTGTTTTTGTAAATTCATTTAATGGCGTAATGTCATGATATCCAATAAAGAAACTATTTTTTGTTTTAGCTCATCGTTTCTTTGTTGTAGCTCAGTTTCTGTCCATTTAGTCTTGTTCCCAACACTTTTGGTTAGTTGGTATCCATCTTGTCGATAAATACTAATTTTATCAGAAAATAACTTATCCGAGCCTGATTTGTTTGCAGAATCACTCAATAAAGTCAAATTACCAATTTTATGTCTCCATTCCTTGTGAAACTCCTCTGCTTCTTCATCTGTTGTTAAATTATTCTCTGTTTTAATGTAATCTTTCCATTTTGTATTAAGACTTTTTGCCATGATATGTTCATTTGTCACATCAGGTTGCGGTCCAGATGAACCAGGAAGTGTATCTTCAACTTCTTGTAATACATAGTATAATACATCTTGGCTAGTGGACCATGAAAAATTCTCAAGGTTATCGCTCAACTGGGCATCTGATAGATGAATCTTCTTATCCCTAGTTAGATTGTCAATTATTTCATTCAATGTTTTATCAGACTTGATATTTTTCATACATTCTCTAAACACAGATTCCATTTGGGCACCTCTAGCAGGACCAATGCTCTTGTTTCTTACATGAAATCGTGTTATAATCCTAACAATATTTTCAAATTCATCTTTTCTGCCTTGCGACCAATATTTCTCAAACGCTTGAATAATTGGCACATATGGAAATTTTGGATCTAAGTTTCTGAGTTTAGTTAGAAAAAATTTCAAATCTTGATGTGATGTTCTAGGACCAAATACGTCCCCTTGGTTTGGATTACGCAACGCAACAAAATGTTTTGCCCATTTCTTGAGAGATGGTATCAATTCTCTTGCTTTACTTGATGGTGCTGATCTGCTAGGCATTTGTATATGATCTTGAACTACATCTAACAAAGTACTTGTCTTTGTAGTATCATCAACAAAGTTTACAAAATAACAATAAAGAAATTCATCCATAGAGTAATTAGCCTCATCGCCACTTGTTATCAAATTTCTAATCTCTGTCCAATCAGCATCATATTTTTCCATCAGGTCATTTTTATCCTGATTTAATGTAGGATGTGATAATTCCTCATCAATTACTCTAAAAATTTTTGATTTTGCAAGATCTTGATCTTTTAACTTCCGTGTTCCTCTATTGTTAATATTTTCAAACATCTCATTAGCAGTGATATCATCAGGTACACTAATTCTAGTGAGGCAAAAATGCTCTAATAATGTCCCAACAAAATCATTTATCTTTTTGTAACCAGACATCTTGGTGTCTTTCGTTATCGTTTTCTCAAATTCGAGGAACCTATCTGAAAAATATTTGTATGCTTCTAACAATTTCTCACATGTGTCATTAGGAGGTGGGGCTTGACCCATCAACAAAATCTTCCGACTTGGTGCCATCGCAGGTAATACATGAGTTTTGAAAAATGTTTCATTTAACCTGCCCAACGAAATTGTTGGCGAATTAGGATCTGGTTCCTGGGTGGTCGTATCGGTTCTATACAGTCGTTTTTCTAACGTTTCTAACATTCTTGCCACGGGAGGAAAATCATCAGGTTTGCCTAGTTCGTATTTTACAGCTTGACCTGTTACTGGCTTCACCCAATTTTCACTGGCAAATGCGTCAATTATTGCACTTGAGCAAGTTCTTTCAACTTTTTTTGTCTTGTTTACGTTGTTGTCACCTTTAACAGGTACAACAGGTGGATCCATGGTGACAATTTCTTTCCATTCCTCTTCTGTTAGGTCTATCTGGTTGTACAGTTGCGCCTCATCATCGAGTTTACTGAACATCCTTTGTCCATATCCACTTCTTTTGTAATTACCATCTCTGTCTTTGACTATCTCATCTTCTACCAAAACAAGTTCTTTTACACCCCCAGTCCATTCTTTTCTTTGAAAAAAATAATCTCTTGCACAAATAAAGATCAGATAAACTGAGGTAAGTCGTTGTTGACCATCAACAATACTCATTTTTCGTGCTGTGGGTTGTGGACCTTCAAGGTAAACATCTCCAAAATAGTGTTGATCCTCAGGATCAATACGAACTTTTTCCTGTCTGCTTATAATGTCATCATAAAGATCACCCCAATGTTTTTTCCCCCAATCATATGCTCTTTGATACAACGGAATCTGTATATGTAAATCAGGTGTATCACTTTGAAGAATCTCTCTTATTGGCGACGGACTTGCGACCTGAACATTTTTTACCATTACTCAAAACCTCTCACGAATGTCACCATATCGTACCTTAGTATTTACATCTTTTTTTAAGTATCCCTGCATTTTTGTGCTAGTTGATTTCCATCTATTGCTCCATGCATCCCATAACTGGATGTCAGTGTCAACAAAAACTGGTTTTTCTTGTTTTTCTACCGAAATAATACAAATCTCTTTTCCATCATTGAATCTAAAAATAGTTATATCTGGAATTGAATCTGGTTCAATTTTTAAAATTGAATGCAAATAATCATACATTATCTGTTTAAATTTATCAGACGCTGGTTGATTATTTCTAAGGTTCAAGCAACTATAATCATTATCTAAACCTATTACATTACCATCATCTTCAACTCCTATTAGCAAATACCCTCCACTTGTATTCATAAACGCTGCAATTTCTTTTGCACATTCAAACTTTAATTTTTCTTCTTTTTTATTATTTGTTATATCAAATTGAAATGTTGATTTAAATTCTATTGCTTTCTCGCCTATTGGTGCAATTTCGCCTTTTGCAATAATTTTTTCTACATCAGTTTGAGTAAAGTCACCACCTAAAATTTTTTTTGCAAATCCTACTAACGAACTCATATCTTTAATTCTTATTCCTGCTTCTGAAAAACTTCTATCATCTAAAACAACATCTACAGTTCCTTGAAACCATTTTTCTTCTGAATCATCTTCACCTATGGAAAGAAGGATTGTCATACCTGGCTGAATCATGTTTCTGTATTTGGCTCGTTCATCCATAACCATTGCATATAATAATTTGAAAGACTTGTTAATTAATCAGATCCGAATCTTTCGTAAATCTTCTATCGCATCACAAATCTCTTCACTGGCAACCATAACCTCCGTTGGATTAGTAAACCTCCCAAACCCAATCCTAATTGATTGGTGAGACTGTTCCTCATTCAACCCAATCGCCAGTAGTACATGTGATGGTTCTACCACCTGTGTCGTACATGCAGAACCAGCTGAAATTGCAACCTTTTTTGAGACTGAATTGATTATTGCCTTGCTTTCAATTCCATCAAACCTCATATTCAGATTGTGTGCTAGTCTTTTTTTTGGATGACCATTCAGCACTCCACCAACAGCTTCCAGTCTGAATTGCATAAATGTGGCGAAACTTCTGAAATCTGAATTCTTACTATCCATCTTTTTTATTGCAATGTCCACTGCTGTTGCAAAACCAACAATTCCAGGCACATTTAGCGTACCAGAGCGAATGTTTCGTTCCTGTCCACCGCCATGTACTATAGAATCCAGTTTTACTCTTGGACTCAAACTACGAATATACAGCGCTCCAATTCCTTTTGGTCCGTAAATTTTATGCGAAGAAAATGACATCAAGTCAATATTCATCTTTTTTACATCAATTGGTATGCGTCCAACTGCTTGAGCTGCATCTGTATGAAATAATACATCATTTTCATGAGCAATCTTTCCAATCGCTTCCAAATCTGCGATTGTTCCAATCTCGTTGTTTGCTGCCATGATAGAAATTAGCACTGTCTTGTCAGTTATGGCATTCTTCAGTTCGTCTAAATTAATTTCCCCGTTTTCATCTACTGGCAGATATGTGACATCACATCCATTTTTTTCTAAATGCTTTGCAGTATCTAAGATGGCTTTGTGTTCTGTGACACATGTTATGAGATGGTTTCCTTTTTCCTTGTTCTTCTCCATGACACCAATCAGCGCTAGATTGTCAGATTCAGTGGCACCTGACGTAAAGATGATTTCATCCATTGATGCACCAATTGCTTTTGCTATTGTCTCCCGTGCAGTTTGTACTGCAACAGATGCGTCATATCCATAAGAGTGATCTAAACTAGATGCATTGCCAAAGTTTTCAGTAAAGTATGGCTTCATTGCATCAAAGACTTTAGGGTCTACAGGCGTGGTTGCATGACTGTCCAGGTAAATTGGATACTTTACTCCTAATACTTCAAGACTAGCAAGAATTTCCTTGTCTTCTCCAGTATGTTTGATTTTGTAAATTCTGGAAAGAGCGGCTTGAGCTTGCTTTAGATCACCAACTCCAGCCTCATAGTATCCAGGAACTTCAAACCAAACAGGGTAATCATCAAGAAAAATGACTTGAGGACAATTTGCCAAAACTGCGTTAAACCACCCTCTTAGTTCTTCACGCTTAAAGTGATTCCAACCTCCTTGAATCACTGCAAAAGAGTCTTCCTTCAGATGAACTTTTCTTAGTGCTATAAACAAAACAAATGAAAATAAATCAAATCCCAGTGAACCGACGTCAACTTTCTGTGGTGTGCCTTTATCAGTATGAAATTGAATTTGCCCGTCTTGTAATACAAACTTATGATTACCTTTTACAATATTGTGACCAAGAACTGCAATAGTTTTCTCTCCTACAGGTGTTGCGTCAGAGTCATATTCATCTGGTCTTGAATCAGCATAGTATTTTTTACAAAGGTTGTTCATTTCATCAACAACTTTTTGAGTTAGAAATTTTTTTGGAATGTCTGGAGACGATGCGATGTATTGCACATATCCATGTTCTCGGTCATCCTCCACTGTCAGTTGGCGATGTTTGGAATGTTTTGCAGAAAAAAAGTATAAAATTTCATTTTCTTCATTTATGACAGGAGTCTCACCTTCAATTTCTATAGTTGCTTTTGCATCTTTGTAATAATGTTCAGGGAAAATTTTTGACCAGTCTTTGAAGTTTTCCATTCCATATAGATCCTTGGTGGCAGTTTGTCCAAGTGCATGTCTGATGCCATATGAAACCATGCTTGTAAGTTCAAAGCTTGGATGATCACCCAACACGTCATCTGGTGTACCACCAAAGTGCCTTGGAGGTCCCAGCCCGTAATGATCGGATCCAAGCACCACCGTAAGGTTGTGGTCTACAACAACTGTAAAATTAAATTTATGTTTGCCCTGAAATGGACCAAAGTTTTCTAGTGTGAGACTTTTGATTTTAGTCATTTCTCTTTATCAGATGTAAAAGTGAGATAAATCACTTCTTTCAGTCATATTGTTGCTCAGCCTTTATCATTTCGTTAAAAGAGGAAAGACCCTGGATTCTGGAAATCATCGAGTATACTCCTCTGTTCAGATGAGCGCGGAGCATTACGTCCAGATTGGTTGTCTTGGTCTTGTTTATTTCCTCTGGATTTATCCCATCTCTGTGTAATCTGTCAATCATTAGAGCAAGAAACATTTTTTGGTGTTCACCAAACAAGGTTTCAGGCAGAAATTCAGTTCCATTTTCATCAAACTCTAACGGATTAGGAATTGATGGATCCTTGAGAGATAGACAGATTGCAAATCTAGACAAAATGTTTGGAGTGAGTCCAGTCTTTATCTTTAGGTTTGACAAAATTCCCCTACATCTTTGACTCGTTCTTACTCTACTAAACTGCAACTGGTTGTTTCTCCTTGAAATTAAAATACTTGTTGTGAATCTTTGCACATCGTTCTTGTTTATCATAATCCAGAGAATAAGAATGTGAGATGAATGGTTCTAACTTCTCATAGTATGGTTTTGTGATCTCACTATCAGTAGAAAGTATGATTGTCTGATGTGATGCACTTGGAAAAAACTCGTCAACTAAATTATCTCGGTGTTCAACATCTAACCTTGCAAGTGGTGTATCTATGATAAATGGTAGAGAACGACCAGAAGTTTTTGCAAGTCCCCATAAGATTGATGTGGCAAACAGTTGCTTCTCTCCTTCTGACAATTCATTTTTCTCTATAATAGTTTCATCTATATCATATAGAGTTATTTCGAATGTGTTTTTATTAATTGAGACCTTCTTAACAAAGTCTTTTTTGTGTAATAAAATGTTTAGTGAATCAAGAATGTAGTTTTCTAATAAATGAATTTTTTTATCCTTTAGTTTTTCAGCGTACTCATCTAATGCCTTTTCAACTTTTTTTGTTAATATCACATTGGTTGATACATCCTCAGAGTTGTGGAGTTTTTCAACATGTTTTTGTCCTTCAATCTTGGCAGTAGAAATCTCTCCTCTTAATCCCTGAATCTCGTCATCAAAGTGTCTAATCTCTTTTTTAATTCCACCAATCTCTTCGTATTGCAAATTTAGTTTTTGGATTATTGGTTGTATATCTTCATCATCAGGTGCATTTGCGAGTGCAGTCTCTGTTTTTTGTAAATTCTCAGTCAGTTTATCGAATTCCTTGGAAAATGACTCGATTTTATTCGGTAAAAGTGATATTTTATCCATTAAATCAAAAATTTTCTCAGTATCAATTTCAGAAAATCCAATGGTTATCTCTGAATTTTTTGTTTGGTTTGAGAGTCGTTTATCATAAATTTCCTCTATTTTTGCAATCACACCTGTTTTTGCTTTTGAGTCAAGTCCAATTTTGCCCCAAAATGTGCTGGAATCCAATTCATTTCTTAGTTCATCAAGTTGCTCTGAGATAATCTGTTTTTCGTAACTGTCTTTTGTTACTTGATGATCTGCTTTGAGAGTTTTTTGTAACTGTCTTAGTTGCTTTGGTACAACACAGAATGGAAGTGCACCTGCACAAAGCAAACGGATTTGTTCTTCAATTAAAGTTAGTTTGGATTTCAAAACAGTTTTGTTATTTTGTAATTCCACTCGCTGTCTTGCATACTCCCCACCAAGTTTTGATATTTCTAATTCAAATTCTTGGATTTTGTTTTTAATGGTCTCTATCTCATCATTTTTTTCATTTCGTTTAATGACTTGAACTGCTTTTCTCTCTTCCAAACTTTCAACATTCTTTTTGATTTGTTCAATGATGTTTTCTTCTTCACCAGCACCTCCATTTTTTCTCTCGTTTCGCCCAAGATTAATCTCCAGATCAGATTTGAGTCTAGAAATTATATCTAAACCTAAAAGTGATTCAAAAGAATTTTTGACTTCCAAGTCTTCACCACCCTCCTTTGCAATTGTTGCAATTTTTTCTCCATCAAAGAAGAATAATTTTGCTATTCCACGAGGAATTAATTCTTGAATGAATCTCTCCCATTCAGTATCATCAATTTTCAAAACTTCATCATTTTTTTCCACTATAAATTTTTCAATTATCTCACTATCAATTTTTTTCCAACTTCGTGTTACTGCATATTTCTGAATGTAGCTGTCCTTGTCTAGTTTTTCCTTTCTATCATAATGATTATACAAAAACTCAATTTTGATTGAAGTGTTTTTCTGCTTTTCATCATTTTTGTGGATTTTTCTACCTAGGAATTTTTCATATTCTTTTCTGTTAATTCTTTTATCAAACGAATTTTGCCCATACAAACAAAGCATTACTGAATCAAATAGGGTAGTTTTACCGCCTCCGTTCAATCCACCACAGAGAATTATTGGTTTTTCTTCTGTAGAGGTGAAATCAAATACGTTTTGGTTCTTGTAAATTCCAAAATTTTCTAGGGTAATTTGTTCGAGTAACATTTTACAACTTAAATTCCTGTTTTTGCTTTTTGCGTTTTCGCATACCGTCTTTTATCTCTTCAAGTGCCTCTCGGTCTCTCCATTCCTCATTTAGAATACTGTTAATCTTATCATACACTTTAGAATGACGTGTCATTCCTTGTGCATCCCATTCTGCATCAATCAACTTACTTAGCAAGACTTGTGGCAAGTCATTGTTTACCGCAACTTCTTGCAACAATTCTTGTTCTAGTTTACCAAGCATTCCTTGATCATCTTCTCTTTGTAACTCATTTCCTGTCACTTTTTTGTAAATTTGATATGCCGAATTTTGCCAATCACCTTGCTCCATTCTCCACATACGCTGAATCTCATGGATCTCGTCATCTAAAATCAAATCCATATTTGGATCAGGGCCATTCTTTCTGACAGAAACCTGAGCTTTGAGTAACTTTTCTAATAGTCCCTTTCTGTACTCTAATGTGTATGGACCTGAACTTGTTTGATCATCACCACCCCAGGTAAACATCACTTTACCGTTACGACGTTTATGATCTCTCACCAAAAGTTTCACTTCTGGTTCTTGTGTTCGTTTCAATTCTTCACGAATCTCTGCTAATGGTTCAAGCCAGTCTTCACCCCCTTCTAATAACCCATCCATTGCTTTATCGCGTGCAACTACAGTACATGTCCAACAACCAAATCTGCTGTTCCCACATGAAGGGGTACTAGTATCAACTACCAAAGGACATTCAGCAGCATTTGCCTCTTGATACATTGCAAGCAAATCTCTGTTGTTTCCTTTCCATGGGTTTTTGTTTTGTAACAGATAATTCCAAACATCATCTGTCAAGAAATCCTTTAGTGGACAATACATGTAGGTCTGAGCAAATTTTGAATGTCTATTCAAAATACTACCTTTAATCTCATACAAATTCATGAGTTGTTGCCTTGTCTGGCTTTCATCTTTTCTTGTGCCTAGAAGGACAATAGCCTCACCGTACTGTGAAACCTTTTCTAAAATGAAGCGGTCTGCATTTTTTATCTTTAGCCTCTCGGTACACCATCTGAACTGACTGGAAGGTGCAGGGTAGCCTTTTCCTAAAAGCAACACCCAAAACGTATCAGCCAGATCCGGCTTCACCATATTGGTCTGAATTGGAAGTTTCTGTTGTTTTGCCTGTTCCTGCATATCTGATAATGTATTTTTTAGTCGTTCTACAATTTTGGGTGATTCTACAAGCGTGTCACATCCGATGATGTATATTTTCTTATTTCTCTTCTCTTCTGGTAATTGTCCAACAGCATTCCATACTAATTGTGCCATACATGTAGAGTCTTTACCACCACTAAACCCCAAAATCCATGGCCTAACATCAGATTGATAAAGATTCTTTATCTCATCATAAATCTCTGCTAGTTTTCTTTTTTCAAAAACTGATTCAGGCATTTAGGAGCCCTCGAACTTTTGTCGGCTTTCATCAAGAGTTATTTTCATCGCTTTCAAAATTTTATTAGTAGCAATTTGCATCCCAATTTTCGTCTTGTTCATTCTGCCCTGTGTTGCTAGGTTTCCTTCCCAAAAATTATCAGTTCTTTCCCATGGAACTCCTTGTAGTGCTTCTAGCTTTTCTTTCCATGTATCACGATAATCTTTGTAAAGTATTGCACCAATAATTCCTAATGTTCCAAGCAGGTTAGAATGTGCATGAACATAATACTTCCGAAGTTCACCAGCAGTAACTTTTTCATCCATTAAATTTTTCCAATGACCAATGTTTCGTGCAACCTCATTCCAGTATTCTTTGATAAATTGTTGTTTATTTTCTGATATGTCGTTTATTTCTCCATCAAGTAGAAGTTTTGTCGCATTAGAAATCCCACTTAATGTAAAAAATTTAGTAGATCTGTTGGATATCGTTGTCTGCTCCAGTTCAACTCTGTTTCTAAATATGTCAACGTCATTTGCCAGACTTACAATTAACTGTGAGTACGCATCATGATGGTCATATAAGATTCCAAGTGAAGTTGTAGGCTTTACTGCATGTTTATTCAGATCAGCAAACATTTGCTGACTTCTCTTCAAACCCTTATCTCTGAAAAACACAACAGATATTGTTTCATTTCCGAGCTCTGGTTTTATCTTTAATGCCTCTTCTATTGCACGACGTCTATGCTGTCCGTCATTTATCAAAAGTTTTGAATTCATGGAAATGTATAATCTACCTGATTTTCCATTTTCTCCAAGTGCTGGAGCCGGTGAAAATCGCATATTTCCATCAACAGATGCAGTAAGCGATGAAAAGACATAGTCAGATTGATTATCCAAAATATAATCACGAATTGCTGGAATACGGGATTCTCTAAGTGTTCTTTGAGCTCTAATCTGTGCTGGCAAATCAACTTCTGTAAATATGAATAATTTTGGGATGATCTTCATTGGGCACATTGCAACATAGAATTCTCGACCAGCCTGTACTCCCCTCATTGCATCAAATCCAAATACGTCTGTACCTGTTTCAAGTTCATCTGCTAGAGATTTAGACATGAAAATAGTGTGGAAGTGTATTATATAAATTTGGAAGTGTGTTTTTAGCTAAGTGGAAGTTTGCGATCTAAATCATCTTAAGTGATTTTAGAATTTTTGTGAGATTTGCCCTATGTACATCTGGGCACGGATATTTGTACTCACCAGGTCTGTTCGGAGAAGGGCCTTTTGTTTTACCATGTTCATTTTTAATATCTGCAATCCATGATGATCTTGCACTAATTCCAAATTTTTCTTTGAAAACTTGTCGTGCCTGTTTGTAACTCAATTAAGAAATTAAAGAATAATTCCTTAATTAACATGATCTAAAGCGCTTTCTTCATTTTTGAAATATCTGACGAGGAGAATGTCACTGTAAATAATGCAGCCTTTGGATTTTTGCCATGGATTGGGTGAAAGACAATCTTTACCTTTCCATCCTCTTTTGTAATGTCTACTGGACGTCCACCAATTACATCTTCTGTCATGATCTTTTTCATAAATCAGATCTTTATAGGGTTTTTGAATCATATAACTGGCAAAAATACCATTGAAAATTGGTTCAATAGTATGCAAAGCATCCTAAAGCTCAACATTTTTGATTAGTCAGAACTATTACAATCTAATTTGTTTGGTAGTTGGAAAGAGCTTAAGTGAAAGTCTCAATTAGACTCAAATCTTATGTCTCATTCTCACCTTATTTTCATTTTAAGACACTGGCTAAAATTGGAGTTGAATTTTATATTATTGA
>Ga0315338_1001953_pt1 | contig 22687 bp, 19 predicted proteins | sample ASW8metaG_FD_204518 | JGI IMG/M metagenome (GOLD analysis project Ga0315338, IMG submission 204518) | Ammonia-oxidizing marine archaeal communities from Monterey Bay, California, United States - ASW #8 | ecosystem: Environmental > Aquatic > Marine > Coastal | place: USA: California | collected... | reverse complement strand
GCGTGAACGCATGGCCTCAATCGCTCCGTGGCTCGGGGCGCTCGACACGGTGTCGCGTGCTGAGTGGGGCGGCTTTGGCGAGGAGGGTCGGATGGATAGCGCGCCGTTCGCCGGCGCCGTCAGCGATTTCTATCTCACCAACCCAATCTGCCGCGCCTCGGAGACCATGGCGAGCTGTAGCGCCTTGAGCGCCTCCGGCGCGGCGCGGCGAACGGGCACCGATGGTTGACGTCGGCGGCCTCGGTTTTTGGGGTGGGTACGCGTGGCCGACGGTGCTGATTGGCCTCAAGGTCCTCGCCATCGTCATGCCACTGTTGATTGCGGTCGCCTATTTCAGTTTGGCGGAGCGCAAGATCATGGCGGCGATGCAGCTCCGGGTTGGCCCCAACGTGGTGGGTCCGATGGGGCTGTGGCAGGCCTTCGCCGACGGTCTCAAGATGATTCTCAAGGAGACAATTCTTCCGACCGGGGCGAACAAGGTGGTGTTCCTCGCAGCACCGGTAGTTACCTTCGCCTTGGCGATGGTGGGCTGGGCCGTCATTCCCTTTGATGTCGGCTTGGTGCTCGCCGACATCAATGTCGGCGTGCTGTTCCTGTTCGCGGTGTCCTCGCTCGGTGTGTACGGAATCATCATGGCCGGGTGGGCGTCGAACTCGCGCTATCCGTTCCTCGGCGCGCTGCGCTCGGCGGCGCAAATGGTCTCCTACGAGGTCTCGATGGGCTTCGTCATCATCACCGTCTTGTTGGCCGTCGGTTCGCTCAACCTTTCGGACATCGTCGAGGCACAGCGCACCATCTGGTTCTGCATCCCGTTGTTTCCGATGTTCATCATCTTTTTCGTCTCGACCCTAGCGGAGACCAATCGTCATCCCTTCGACCTGCCAGAGGCGGAAGCCGAGCTGGTCGCGGGCTATCAGGTCGAGTACTCGGCCATGGCGTTTGGCCTCTTCTTCATCGGCGAATACGCGAACATGTTCCTGATGAGCGCGTTCACCACCGTTCTGTTCCTCGGCGGGTGGTTGGCGCCCTTCGAGGTTGAGCCCTTCACCTGGATACCCGGCTTCGTCTGGTTCTTCCTGAAGATGGGTTTCTTGTTGTTCATTTTCGTGTGGGTGCGGGCGACCCTCCCGCGCTACCGCTACGATCAGCTCATGCGGCTCGGCTGGAAGGTGTTCCTGCCGTTTTCGCTGCTGTGGGTCGTCCTCACCGCCGGGGCGTTGATCGTCTTCGACTGGCTGCCGGGCGCCTGAGCCCGGTCGCCGCCTGAGCCCCCTTGCCATGACGGCGGGCCGGGCTATGGTGGCGCTTTGGTGCCAGAAAGCGAACGAAAGAGGGGGGGGAGCGATGGGATTTCTTGATCGAAGCGCGCGCTCCCTGTTACTCGCTGAGCTGGTCTTGGGCATGAGCGTAACGCTGCGTTACATGTTCACGAAACGTCGTGTCACCATCAACTATCCGTACGAAAAAGGACCGCTCAGCCCACGTTTCCGGGGTGAACACGTGCTGCGGCGCTATCCCAACGGCGAGGAGCGTTGTATCGCGTGCAAATTGTGCGAGGCGATCTGTCCGGCTCAGGCCATCACCATCGAAGCGGAACCGCGCGAGGATGGCAGCCGCCGCGCCACCCGCTACGACATCGACATGACGAAGTGCATCTACTGTGGCCTTTGCGAGGAGGCGTGTCCCGTTGACGCGATCGTCGAGGGGCCCAATTTCGAGTTCGCGGCCGAGACTCGCGAGGAGTTGCTGTACAACAAGGAGAAACTTCTTGCCAATGGCGACCGCTGGGAACAGCAGATCGCCGCCAATCTCGCCGCCGACGCGCCCTACCGCTAAGGCGCGCCGGCACCGCCGCACGGATTGGGACGGGGACCGCTGGGGGCAGATGATCGTCCAGACGATAGTCTTCTATGTGTTCGCGATCACCACGGTCGCGGCCGGGGTGATGGTGGTCGCTGCCCGCAATCCGGTCCACTCGGTGTTATTTTTAATCCTCGCCTTCTTTAGCTCGGCTGGCCTGTTCGTTTTGTTGGGGGCCGAGTTCCTGGCGATGATCTTGGTCATCGTCTACGTCGGCGCGGTCGCCGTGTTGTTTCTATTCGTGGTCATGATGCTCGACATCAACTTCGTCGAGTTGCGCCAGGGCTTTTTGCAATATCTCCCGATTGGTGGGGTGATCGGCCTGATCCTCATGATTGAATTGATCATGCTGTTGGGCTCGCAAGCCGTGGCACCCGAATGGGCGAGTGCGGCTGCGCCGATTCCGCCGGTGGAGGAAACGAGCAACACGCGCGCGCTCGGCGAGGTTCTGTATACCCGCTACATGTACGGCTTTCAGACCGCCGGCATGATCCTGTTCAGCGCCATGATCGGGGCGATTGTGCTAACGCTGCGGGAACGGACCGGGGTCCGAAAACAGCGCGTTGCGGCGCAGATCGGGCGACGTCGCGAGGACGCCGTCGAGCTGAAAAAGGTCGCCCCGCGGAGCGGCGTCTGATGGTCAGCCGGTAATGGTTGGTCTGGGTCACTACGTCACGCTAGGAGCGGTGCTGTTTACCATCGGGGTGTTCGGCATCTTCCTCAATCGCAAGAATGTCATCATCATCCTGATGTCGATCGAGCTGATGCTGCTCGCCGTCAACATCAATTTCGTCGCGTTCTCGACTCACCTGGGCGATCTCGTCGGACAGGTGTTCGCGATGTTCGTGCTGACTGTCGCCGCAGCGGAGGCCGCCATCGGGTTGGCGATTCTGGTCGTCTACTTCCGGAACCGCGGCACCATTGCGGTCGAGGACGTCAACCTGATGAAGGGTTGAGCGGCGCATGCTCTATGCCTTGATCGTTTTGTTGCCGTTGGGAGCAGCGATCGTCGCCGGCTTCTTCGGACGCTGGATCGGCGATCGCGGCGCCAGCTGGGTCACGTGCATGGCGGTCATCGCCGCTGCGGTGCTCTCGATCATCGGCTTCATCGAGACCGTGGCCGGCGGCGAGGGCGAGGTCATCAAGGTCACGCTCTTCACCTGGGTGGAGTCGGGCGCCTTCGCGGCCGCCTGGCGGATTCGGGTCGATGCGCTGACCTCGGTGATGCTGGTGACCGTCACCGGCGTCTCGGCTCTGGTCCACATCTATTCCGTCGGCTACATGTCGCACGACCCGCACAAGCCGCGGTTCATGGCCTACCTCTCGCTGTTCACCTTCGCGATGCTGACGCTGGTGACGGCGGACAACCTCTTGCAACTATTCTTCGGCTGGGAAGGGGTCGGCCTCTGTTCGTATCTGCTGATCGGCTTCTGGTATCACCGACCCTCGGCGAATGCCGCCGCGATCAAGGCCTTCGTCGTCAACCGGGTCGGCGATTTCGGCTTTGTGCTTGGCATCATGGGTATTTTTCTGGTGTTCGGCGCAATCGATTTCGACACCATTTTTGGTTTCGCCGGCGGCGTCGCTGGACAGACCTTCAACTTCCTCGGCGCCGAGGTCGATATCATCACCACGCTCACGGTGCTGTTGTTCCTCGGCGCCATGGGCAAGTCCGCCCAGCTCGGGCTGCATACCTGGTTGCCCGACGCGATGGAGGGACCGACCCCAGTCTCGGCGCTGATTCACGCCGCGACCATGGTGACGGCGGGCGTCTTCGTGGTGGTGCGGTTCTCGCCGTTGTTCGAATACGCGCCCGGCACGCTCGCCTTCGTTGCCGTCGTCGGCGCTACGACGGCGATTGTCACCGCCTCGATCGGCCTGGTGCAGAACGACATCAAGCGGGTCATCGCCTACTCCACCTGCAGCCAGCTCGGCTACATGTTCTTCGCCATCGGCGTCTCGGCTTATTCGGCGGCGATCTTCCATCTGTTCACCCATGCCTTCTTCAAGGCGCTGTTGTTCCTAGGCTCCGGCGCGGTCATTCATGCGCTCTCCGACGAGCAGGACATGCGCAAGATGGGCGGCCTCTATCGGCGCTTGCCGATCACCTACACCATGATGTGGATCGGCTCGTTGGCGCTGGCGGGGATCCCGTTTTTCGCGGGTTTTTATTCCAAGGATATTATTCTCGAGGCGGCCTATGCGGCCGGCACGGCGGTCGGCTCGTTCGCGTTCTGGGTCGGCATTATCGCGGCGCTGATGACCGCCTTGTACTCCTGGCGGCTGCTGTTCATGACCTTCCATGGTCGGCCCCGGGCCAGCGCCGAGGTCATGTCCCATGTCCATGAGGCGCCGCTCTCCATGATGGTGCCGCTGCTCATTCTCGCGCTTGGCGCGGTCTTCGCTGGCTATTTTGCCTATGAACCCTTGGTCGGGCCCCACACGGACTTCTGGGGCGCGGCGATCGTGGTGTTGCCCGCTCATGAGGTGATCGAGGCGGCGCATCACGTCCCGTTCTGGGTCGCGGCGGCGCCGACTGTGGTGGCGGTCGTCGGTATCGCCATCGCCTGGTACATGTACATAGCCAGCCCCCAGACGCCCGGGCGCTTGGCAGCGGCCCATCCCGAGCTCCACCGCTTCCTCCTTAATAAGTGGTATTTCGATGAGCTCTACGAGGTGATCTTCGTGCGCCCGGCCAAGCTGATCGGCTACACCCTGTGGCGGGGCGGCGACGGTCGCATTATCGACGGCTTGGGACCGGACGGCGTCGCGGCTGGCGTCGTTCGCCTGGCCCGCCGGGCCAGCGCGCTGCAGTCGGGTTACCTCTACCACTACGCGTTCGCGATGCTGATTGGCATCGTCGTGTTCGCGACTTGGTTTTTCTACCGGTTCGGGGTCTAGGGCCGTGGGCGACTGGCCGCTTCTATCGCTGATTATCTTCCTGCCGTTGGTAGGCGCCGCATTCATCTTCATGATTCGCGGCGAGCCCGATGTCGTCGCCCGCAATGCACGCAACGTCGCACTGTGGACGGCTCTGATTGTGTTTGTCCTAACCCTGTTGCTGTGGGCCGGCTTCGACAACACGACGGCCGCGTTCCAGTTCGTCGAAAAGACGCCGTGGCTCGACGCGTCGATCAGCTATCACCTCGGCGTGGACGGCATCTCGATGCTGTTCGTAGTGCTGACCGGGTTGTTGACGCCGATCTGCGTCCTCGCGAGCTGGGAGTCGATTCAGGATCGCGTCAAGGAGTACATGATCGCGTTCTTGATCATGGAGACGCTGATGATGGGTGTCTTCTGCGCTCTGGACTTCATCCTCTTCTATTTGTTCTTCGAGGGCGGCCTCATTCCAATGTTCCTGATCATTGGCATTTGGGGCGGCAAGCGCCGCGTTTATGCCACCTTCAAGTTCTTCCTCTATACGCTTTTGGGCTCGGTGCTACTCCTGCTCGCCGTGCTTGCGATGTATCTCGAGGTCGGTACTACCGATATCCCGACCCTGATGGCCCACGGTTTTGACCCCGAACTCCAGCGTTGGCTGTGGCTCGCTTTTCTCGCCTCGTTCGCGGTCAAGATGCCGATGTGGCCGGTCCACACCTGGCTGCCCGATGCCCATGTCGAGGCGCCGACGGCCGGCTCGGTGATCCTCGCCGCCATCCTGTTGAAGATGGGCGGCTACGGGTTCTTGCGGTTCTCGATCCCGATGTTGCCCGACGCGACCGAGTATTTCACTCCGCTCATATTCACGCTCAGCGTCATCGCCGTCATCTACGCGTCGCTCGTCGCGCTGATGCAAGAGGATATGAAGAAACTGATTGCTTACTCCTCAGTCGCGCATATGGGCTTCGTCACCATCGGCATCTTCACCCTCACCCGCCAGGGTATCGAGGGCGGGATCATGCAGATGATTAGCCACGGCCTGGTCTCGGCGGCGCTGTTTCTGTGCGTTGGCGTCATCTACGACCGTATCCACACCCGCCAGATAGTGCGCTACGGCGGGTTGGTGAATCGTATGCCGATCTACGCCTTCACGTTCATGGTATTTACGCTGGCCAATGTGGGGCTGCCCGGCACCAGCGGCTTCGTTGGCGAGATTCTGGTGCTCATCGGCGCCTTCCAAGTCAACACTTGGGTCGCGGCGTTGGCCACCACCGGCATCGTCCTCAGCGCCGCCTACGCGCTGTGGCTCTACCGGCGCATCATGTTCGGCGAAATCACCCGTAACGACTTGCGCGAGATCCTCGACATGAACCGCCGCGAAGTGCTGGTGTTCGCGCCGCTCATCGCCACGGTCATCTTGTTCGGCATCTACCCGGCGCCGCTCCTCGACGTGATGCACGCCTCGGTTGCCAACCTGATCGAACAGCACGAGCTTGCCCTCGGCACGGCGAAAGCCCTGTCGGTGGCCGGTAACTAGCCGTGCGGTGGTTGTCAGCTAGGATGTGACGATGGAGCCGCCTGCTGTTCCCGAACTGATGCCCGCGCTGCCAGAAATTTGGCTCGCCTTTGCCGCGATGGCACTCCTGATGGTCGGGGTCTTTTCGGGTAACCAATCGACTCGGTTCCTGATTTGGCTTTCGGTGCTGACGCTCGCTATCGCCTTCGTCCTGGTGTTGGTCGGCCCGCCGGATACCGCGGTGACCTTCTCCGGAATGTTCCTGGTCGATCGCTTCGCCGTCTTCACCAAATCGCTGGTGCTGATTGCCTCGGCACTGGCGCTCATCATGTCGCTCGGCTACCTGCGTAGCGAGAAGATGGAGCGCTTCGAGTATCCCGTGCTGTTGGTGTTGGCCACCCTCGGCATGTTGATGATGATCTCGGCCAACGATCTCATCGCGCTCTACCTTGGCCTCGAGTTGCAAGGCCTCGCGCTGTACGTGGTCGCGGCCTTCCGCCGCGATTCGCGGCGCTCGACCGAGGCCGGGCTCAAGTACTTCGTCCTCGGCGCCTTGTCGTCGGGCATGTTGCTGTACGGCTGCTCGCTCATCTATGGCTTCACCGGCAGCACTAGCTTCGCGACCATCCAGGCCGGTCTCGCGGGCGGGGAGGGCAGCAGTATCGGCCTCATCGTCGGGCTGGTATTCCTGATCGCGGGGCTTGCCTTCAAGGTCTCGGCGGTGCCATTCCACATGTGGACGCCCGATGTTTACGAAGGTGCGCCCACACCGATCACCGCGTTTTTCGCGGTCGCGCCGAAGATCGCGGCCATGGCTCTGTTTGTCCGCGTCATGGCCGGGCCGTTCCTTGAACTCACCGCGGACTGGCAACAGGTGATCTTCGTCATCTCGGTCGGCTCGATGCTGCTCGGCGCGTTTGCCGCGATCTGGCAACAGAACATCAAGCGCTTGATGGCCTATAGCTCGATCGGCCACATGGGATTTGGGTTGATCGGGCTCGCGACGGGCACCGCCGATGGGGTGCGGGGCGTCCTGGTCTATCTCTCGATCTATCTGGCGATGAACGTCGGCGCCTTCGCCGTCATCTTGAGCATGCGGCGCGATGGCGAGATGGTCGAGCGCATCGAAGACCTCGCTGGGCTGTCACGGACCAACCCTTTGATGGCGTTGGCGATGGGCATCTTCATGTTCTCGCTGGCCGGCGTGCCGCCGCTCGCGGGCTTCTTCGCCAAGTTCTACATATTCATGGCCGCCATCAACAACGGCCTCTATACGCTGGCGGTCATCGGCGTGGTGGCCAGCGTGGTCGGCGCCTATTACTATGTTCGCATCGTCAAGATCATGTATTTCGACGACCCAGCTGAACCGTTCGAGCGACCGATCCGCGGCGAAATGGTAATGGTCATGGCGGGTACCGGCATCTTCACGCTGCTGTTCTTCATATATCCGGCGCCCCTGCTGGCTGGCGCCCAGGCCGCGGCGCAATCTCTCTTTCCGTGACGGCGCTCCTTCCGTGACGGGAGCGGCCGACACTTCGCGCGCGCCGCGACTGGCGCGTTTCTACACCCTCATCCACCTCGGCGAGGTCGGCAGCACCAACGACGAGGCCAAGACATTGGCCGCCGCTGGGGCGCCCGAGGGCACGCTCATTTGGGCGGATCGCCAAACCGGCGGCCGCGGGCGTCGTGGCAATCGCTGGCATTCGCTGACCGGCAATCTCTATTGCTCGCTCGTGCTACGGCCGTCGTGCGCGGCGGCAACGGCCGCGCAGCTCTCGTTCGTGGCTGCCCTCGCGGTTGGTGAAGCCTTGTCCGCCATCGCCCCTAGCGGAGAGGTGATGCGCTATAAGTGGCCCAATGATGTGCTGTGGGCCGACCGCAAGATCGCGGGTATTCTGCTGGAGTCGCAACCTGAGCCAGATGGCGCGCTTGAGTGGTTGGTGATCGGCGTGGGCGTGAACGTGGCCTCGCATCCTGCCGATTCCGAGGTCGACTGGCCGGCGACCAGCCTGCTGGCCGGGGGCGTGCCGGACGCCGATGCGGCGGGCGTGCTGGCCGCGTTCGCGGCTGCGTTCTCAACCTGGCGGGGGCGTTGGCGCGAGTACGGGTTCGTACCAGTGCGTGAGGCCTGGCTCGAGCGGGCGGCTGGCCTCGGGCGGGCGATCGAAGTGCGGCTTCCCAGCGAAACGCTTAGCGGTACTTTCGCTGACCTCGACGGCGACGGCGCGCTGGTCATGCTGGACGCGAGCGGCGAGCGGCGGAAGGTCGTCGCCGGCGCCGTCTACTTCGGGGCGAGCCTGGCTCGATAGCCGATGCTGCTCGCGATCGATTCCGGCAACACCAACACCGTGTTCGGGCTCTACGAGGGTGACGATCTGCGCAGCCAGTGGCGGACCTCGACAGATGCCAACCGCACCGCCGACGAATACGCCGCCTGGCTCGGCCAACTGCTCGCGCTCGAGTCCTTCACCCTTAAAGACATCGACGGCGTCATCATCGCCAGCGTTGTGCCCCAAGGCGTGTTCAACCTGCGGCTTTTCTGCCGGCGCTACTTCGATTGCGAACCGTTGGTCGTGACTACCGAGCTCGACCTTGGCATCGAGGTACGGGTGGCCCGACCGAGCGATGTCGGGGCCGACCGGCTGGTCAACGCCGTGGCCGCCCACCAGACCTACCAGCGGCCGCTGATCATCATCGATTTCGGCACCGCGACGACTCTCGACATCATCGATGAGGACGGCAACTACGTCGGTGGGGTGATCGCGCCGGGTATCAACCTAAGCCTCGATGCGCTCCATCGGGCGGCGGCGAAGCTGCCACGCATCGCGGTCGAGCGACCCGCTCGGGTGATCGGCGGCGGCACCGTAGGGGCGATGCAGTCGGGTATCTATTGGGGCTATGTGTCCCTGGTGGAAGGATTGGTGGCGCGCATCCGCGAGGAGTACGGATCGCCGATGTCAGTGATCTGCACGGGTGGCTATGCGCCATTGTTCGCCCGCGCCACCGATGCCATCGAACACCTTGATCTCGACCTAACCATGCGCGGTCTGCGCGAGATTTACCGACGCAACGGCCCCGGTCCGGCGTGAGCGACGCGGCCAACGGCGAGCTCTTGTTCGTGCCGCTGGGCGGCGCCAACGAGATTGGCATGAATCTCAACCTGTATGGGTTCGGAGGTAAATGGCTGATGGTCGATTGCGGCATGACGTTCGCCGACGACACGTTGCCGGGCATCGATTTAGTTCTGCCCGACCCGGCCTTCGTCGCTGAGCGCTCGCAAGACCTCGTGGCCCTGGTGCTGACCCACGCCCATGAAGATCACATCGGCGCGGTGCCCTATCTGTGGTCGCGCCTGCGCTGCCCGATCTACGCGACGCCGTTCACCGCGGCTCTCGTGCGCAACAAGTTGGCCGAGGCCGGCCTCCTGGACGAAGTCGTGCTCGAAGTCGTGCCGCTCGGCGCGCGGCTCGACCTGGCCCCGTTCGATGTCCGCTATGTGTCCGTCACGCACTCGATTCCCGAGGGTAACGCGCTGGAAATTCGCACGCCCGCCGGGCTGATCTTCCACACCGGAGACTGGAAGCTCGACGACGAACCGTTGGTCGGGCAGCCGACCGATGTCGCCGCCATTACCGCGATTGGCGATCGTGGCGTGCTCGCCATGGTGTGCGATTCGACCAACGTATTCCGGTCGGGCGAATCGGGGTCGGAAGCCTCGGTGCGCGCGAATCTGCTCGACATCGTGCGCCCCAAGACCGGACGTGTGGCAATTACCAGCTTCGCCTCCAATGTCGCTCGCATCGATACCGCTGCCCATGTCGCGGCGGCCTGCGGACGCCACCTGGTGCCGGTCGGCCGGTCGATGTGGCGCAACATTCAAGCCGCGCGAGAGACCGGCTACCTCACCCACCTATCGGCGCCCGTGACCGAAGCCGAGGGCGGCTTCCTGCCGCCGCGCAACGCGCTCTACCTGTGCACCGGGTGTCAGGGGGAGCCGCGTGGCGCGATGACCCGAATCGCGACCGGCGGCCATGCCCACATCGGTCTCGACGAGGGCGATACGGTCATTTTTTCATCGCGCATCATCCCGGGCAACGAACGCTCGATCGGGCGACTACACAACGTGTTGGTGACCCAGGGTATCGAGGTCATCACCGAAAAGGATCATCCGGTGCACGTGTCCGGCCATCCGGCGCGCGACGAGCTAAAGCGCATGTACGGGTGGGTACGCCCGCGTATTAGCGTACCGGTGCATGGCGAGGCGCGGCACATCAGGGAGCATGCCCGCTACGCGCGCGCGCTCCAGGTCCCGGAGGCGATCGTGGTCGAGAACGGCGCTGTCGTTCGGCTCGCGCCTGACCCGGCTGGCGTCATCGACCACGTGGCGGTCGGCCGTCTCGTCGTCGATGGCGCAAGCATCATCGACGTTGACGACGAGTCCCTCGGCGCGCGGCGCAAGCTCACCCACAATGGCCTCATCATGGCGAGTCTGGTCGTCGATCTCGATGGCAACCTGATGGCCGCGCCTCGCGTGGCGCTGATCGGAGTCGCGGACCCGATGGGCACGCTCGCTGCTGGTTGCGTCGAGGCGCTGGAAAACGGGCTGGCGACTTTGCGCGCAGCGCGGCGGGTTCTCGACCACGCGGTCGAGGAGGCCGCGCGCGCCGCCGTGCGCCGCGTTCTGAAGCCGGTCACTCGCAAACGCCCGCCCATCCAGATTCATCTCACGCGTTTGGCAAATACAGGCGTGCGATGATTGGCCGGCTCAATCACGTAGCGATCGCGGTGCCAGATGTTGACGCGGCTGCCGATATTTACCGAAAAACTTTAGGCGCCAGTGTATCGGGGCCGGAGGAATTGCCCGCACACGGCGTCCGTGTGGTGTTCGTATCACTGGCCAATACCAAGCTGGAGCTTCTGCAGCCGCTCGGCGAGGACTCGCCTATCGCGAAGTTTATCGCGCGCAACCCGGCGGGCGGCCTCCATCATGTCTGCTACGAGGTGGATGACATCCGGGCCGCCCGCGATCGCCTTCTGGTTGCGGGGTCGCACATTCTCGGCGACGGGGAGCCGAGCATTGGCGCCCATGGCAAGCCTGTTCTGTTCCTCCACCCTAAGGACTTCGGCGGCACCCTTATCGAGCTGGAGCAGGCCTGACATGACCTGGTTCACGGGTGCGGCCGCGTACGTCGTGATCTGGTGGTTGGTTCTGTTCACGGTACTGCCCTGGGGGGCGCGACCGCCGACCGAGCCCGAGATCGGGATGGCGCCGAGCGCTCCGGAAAAGCCGCGCATGTGGCTTAAGGTGGGGATAACCACGTTGGTCGCCGGGGCGGTCTGGGCTCTGGTCTTCGCCGCCATCGAGTACGACGTGATTTCTCTGCGCGGCACAGGTGTTTGACCAGCTTGGTGACTGAACCGAGTGCCCCCGCACCGCACAAAGAAAAGCAAGACCAGGCGATCTTGCTTTTAGGGCCCGACATTCGTCGGCGCTTTGTTTCTTCGGCGCCGTATCGCGGCGCCTCCCTGAACTCGGGCGTCACACCGTGACAATCGACCCTCATTCCATAGCCAACTAATTTTAGGCGATCAACGGCGGGAGGTCACCTCCAAATTGCCCCGAAATTCGTAATTTTTGCGGGTTTTTGCTTGCTTAGATCGGGTTTTAGATAGGACGTCCCGTGCACCACCGGTGTGCTCAGCGGCGGCGCTCTTGATGGCCGCGCTCGCAGCCGGAGCGCCTCGTCCATCCGTCGCCGCCGAGACGCTCATACCATCCCTCGAGGAGTGCGGCCACATCGCGCGCCAAGATCTGGCGGGCGCCGCGTATGAGCCGGGCGTCGATGCCCGTGGCGGCGCCGTCGTATCCGCCGATCTCGACAGCAATCACATGGACTTGCCCGACGACCTCAGCATCGACCTCACGGCGTTGGTGTTCGAGTTGCTTCAGCACGCCCCCCCCCTTGGCCTCGGAGACACCAAAATTGCGCTTGGCAAGATGGTCGCGAACAAGTGCGGGCTGGTCACCTACAACGATAGGCCGCTCGGCGACACCTGCCACAGAGCGATCGTTCAGGCTTGTTGCGAGCGCGGGGCTTCCAGTGACGGCCAAACAACCGCTGTCATGGCCCCTCATTTGCCATGGTGGGGGCGTTTGCCTACAGTCGCTGGAGCCCGTGCCGTGCCCCCCGCACGTCGCCAAGTAGGCGTCACACCGTGCAAAAAAATAAATGATGCCATGCGTTTGAGTAAATTCTTTATGCCGACCATGAAGGAAAACCCGGCGGAGGCACAGATCGCCTCGCATCGGTTGATGCTACGCGCAGGGATGATTCGTCAGTCATCGGCGGGCATCTATTCGTGGCTGCCGCTCGGCCTCAAGGTCATGAAGCGGATCGAGCTGGTGGTGCGCGAGGAGCAGAATGCGAGTGGCGCTCAGGAAATATTGATGCCGACCATTCAGCCCGCCGATATCTGGCGCGAGAGCGGTCGCTATGACGAATACGGCAAAGAAATGCTGCGTGTCATTGACCGCCACCAGCGAGAGATGCTGTACGGGCCGACCAACGAGGAGCTGATTACCGATATCTTCCGCCACACCATCCGTAGCTACCGTGACCTGCCCAAGAATCTCTATCACATCCAGTGGAAATTCCGCGACGAGGTGCGCCCACGCTTCGGCATCATGCGCGGGCGCGAGTTCTATATGAAGGACGCCTATTCCTTCGACATCGACCCCGTCGCCGGACGTCGCGCCTACAACAAAATGTTCGTCTCGTACTTGCGCACCTTCGAGCGGCTAGGCCTGACCGCGATTCCGATGGAAGCGGAAACCGGGCCAATCGGCGGCAATCTGAGCCACGAGTTCCTAATCCTTGCCGAGACCGGGGAATCGGCGGTGTTCTGCCATCGCGACCTCACCGAGTTTGATCCCGTGGCCGACGACCTTGACTACGAGGCCGATCTGCAGCCCTTGGTCGATCGCTGGACCGGTCCGTACGCCGCCACCGATGACAAGCACGACGCGGGACGCTTCGCGGCCGAGGTCGCCGACGACAAGCGCGTCAGCGCGCGCGGCATCGAGGTCGGCCACGTGTTCTATTTTGGCGCCAAGTATTCGGCGCCCATGGGCGCGACGGTCACTGGGCCGAGCGGCGAAGAGGTGCCGGTCGAGATGGGCTCGTACGGTATCGGCGTCTCGCGGTTGGTGGGCGCTATCATCGAGGCTAGCCATGATGACGCCGGCATCATCTGGCCCGAAAGCGTCGCCCCATTTGATGTCGGGCTTATCGACCTCAAGCCCGGTGACGGTGGTTGCGGCGAGATCTGTGAGCGGGCCTATCGGGCGTTGGGCGACCGGGGGATCGAGGTGCTGTACGACGATACCGAGGGGCGTGCAGGCGCCAAGTTCGCCACCATGGACCTGATTGGCCTGCCCTGGCAGCTCATTGTCGGGCCCAAGGGGGTCGCGGACGGTACCGTCGAGCTCAAGTCCCGGGCGAGCGGCGCGCGCGAGGTAGTGCCGGTCGAGACCGCACTTTCTCGGCTCGGCGTCTGACTGCGGCGCCAGCGGCCCCCGACCCCTAGGCCCAATGGTTCTGTCCTTCGAGTGGATAGTGGCGGCGCGCTATCTGCGGGCGCGGCGCAAAGAGGGCTTTATCTCGGTCATCGCCGGCTTCTCGCTGCTCGGCATCGCCCTCGGCGTGGCTACGCTGATCATTGTGCTCTCCGTGATGAACGGTTTTCGTGCCGAGCTTTTGGAGCGCGTCCTCGGCATCAACGGCCACCTACTAGTGCAGGAGGTTGGCCAGCCCTTCACCGACTACGACGTGGTCGCCGCTGCTGTGCGCGGCGTCGAGCGGGTCCGCCGGGTCAGTCCGATCATCGAGGGTCAAGTGATGGCGATCGGCCGCGATACGGCGTCGGGTGCGGTGGTACGCGGCATGTGGGTGGCGGATTTGAGCGCCCACGAGCTCATCGCCGGCCACATCGCGAGCGGGACCCTCGACACCTTCGGTGGCCACGATACGGTCGTCATTGGCGATCGTTTGGCGCGCAGCCTCGGACTCGGTGCGGGCGACTCCATAAAGTTGATCTCGCCGAAGGGAACAGCGACCGCCTTTGGCACGGTGCCACGGGGCCGCGCCTATACGATCGCAGCGACATTCGACATCGGGATGTACGAGTACGATTCGAGCTTCATCTTCATGCCACTCGAGGCCGCGCAGTTGTTTTTCCGACTCCCGGGAGCGGTCATGGCGCTCGAGGTGATAATCGACGATCCAGACGCCGTCGATGCGGTGCGACCGGGCGTATTCATGGCCGCAGGCGGTCAGCGCAAGATCAAGGACTGGCGGCAACTCAATGCGCACTACTTCACCGCGCTTCAGGTCGAGCGTAACGTGATGTTCCTCATCTTGACCCTGATTATCCTGATCGCCGCGTTCAACATCATCTCCAGTCTCATCATGCTTGTGAAGGACAAGGCGCGGGACATCGCCATCCTACGCACCATGGGCGCGACGCGGGGGATGATCATGCGGGTGTTCTTCTTTGCCGGCGCAAGCATCGGCGTCGCCGGCACCGCGCTTGGTTTAGCTCTCGGTCTCGCCTTCGCCGATAACATCCAGGCACTGCGCGGATGGGTCGAGGGCCTGACCAACACCGACCTGTTCGCGGCGGAGATCTATTTCTTGACTCATCTGCCGGCGCGGGTCGATCCTGGCGAGGTCGCTGTCGTGGTCGGTATGGCGCTTGGACTCTCGCTTTTGGCCACGATCTACCCGTCGTGGCGGGCCGCGAGACTCGATCCGGTCGAAGCGCTGCGTCACGAATGAGCACCGCGGGGAATGGAGAGAGGCCGGCGGCGCTGACATTGCGCGACATCCACCGCACCTTCGTTCAGGGCGGTCGGCGGCTCGATATTCTGCGGGGCGCGTCGCTGGTCGTGGCGCGCGGCGAGATCGTCACCGTGGTCGGCCCGTCGGGCTCGGGTAAATCGACACTTCTGCAGATCGCCGGCCTGTTAGAACCGCCCACCTCGGGCGAGGTTATTGTCGGTCTCAAGTCTTGCGCGCGCCTCTCGGAAGCCGCGCGCACCCGGCTGCGGCGGACGTCACTCGGGTTCGTCTATCAATTTCATCATCTCCTGCCCGAGTTCTCGGCGTTGGAGAACGTTGCCCTGCCTCAGATCATCGCCGGGCGCCGGCGAGCCGCAGCTAAGGTCCACGCGGCCGATCTTTTGACCCGCTTCGGCCTCGCTGAGCGTCTCGGTCATCGCCCGTCTCGGCTGTCGGGCGGCGAGCAGCAACGAGCGGCGATCGCACGGGCTATCGCCAATGGTCCGTCGGTGCTGCTGGCTGACGAGCCGACCGGCAACCTAGACCAGGGCACCGCCGATACGGTGTTCGCCGAACTGCTCGCGCTGGCACGGCGACAGGGCCTCGCCGCCCTTATCGCGACCCACGATCGTGATCTCGCCGCCGCCGCTGATCGCGTGCTTATGCTCCAAGACGGCATGCTCATCCCCCAATAGTCCACAGGAAATAGCGGCGGCCTGACTTCGTTTCTGATGACTCTGGCCGCACCGTCGTGGGAGACTGAAGCCCTCGCGTCTTTCGTCACCAGCGAGAGCCATATGGCGCACGCAGACTTCGTCCATCTCAGGGTCCACACTGCTTACTCCCTGTTGGAAGGCGCGATCCGAACCGGCCCACTGGTGGAGCTATGCCGCGAGCAGCGGATGCCGGCGGTGGCGATCACCGATACTGGCAACTTGTTTGGTGCTCTGGAGTTCTCCGAGGCGTGCGCGCACGGGGGTGTACAGCCCATCATCGGCTCGGCGATCGCACTCGATGCGACGTCTGAGGAGCGCGGTGGATCGGGCTTGGGCCGCCGACCGGAACCGGGCCGATTGGTGTTGCTGGCCCAGGATGAGGGCGGCTATCGCAATCTCATGGCGCTTTCCAGCCGTTCGTTCCTCGACACCGCGCCGGGCGAGACGCCGCGCGTCACCCTGGACCTATTGCGGGCCCATTCGGCGGGGCTGATCGCTCTAACGGGTGGGCCGCGCGGGCTGCTGGGTGGACTCTTGCTCGCGAGCCAAACGGCCGCCGTGGAGAAACTGGTCACCGCGCTTCAGGAGATGTTCCGCGGGCGCCTCTACGTCGAACTCCAGCGCCACGGGATGGATGAGGAACGAGATACCGAGCCAGCGTTTCTCGATCTTGCCTACGCACACGACCTGCCGTTGGTGGCGACCAACGAGGTCTATTTTGGCGATGCCTCCATGTACGAAGCCCACGACGCGCTTCTATGTATCGAACAGCGGACCACCGTCGGGGTCCAGGATCGGCGACGGCTCACGCCCGAACACCGGTTCAAGTCGGCGGCCGAGATGCGCGAGACCTTCGCCGATTTGCCAGAGTCGATCGACAACACGCTGGTGATCGCCCAGCGCTGTGCCTATCGTCCGCCCCCCCGAGCGCCGATCCTGCCGGCCTTTCAGGCGGCCAGCGGTCGCTCCACTGAGGAAGAACTCCGCACGCTCGCGCGGGACGGCTTGACCACTCGCCTCGCCGCGCGGGAAAACGATGCCGCTGGGGGAGAGGCGCCATACTGGGAACGCCTCAAGTTCGAACTCGGCGTCATCTTGTCGATGGGTTACGCCGGCTACTTCCTGATCGTCGCCGATTTTATCGGTTTCGCGCGCGCGTCCAGCATTCCGGTGGGACCGGGCCGTGGTTCGGGGGCCGGCTCCCTGGTGGCGTGGGCGCTGGGGATTACCGATCTCGATCCGCTGCGCTTCGACCTCTTGTTCGAGCGGTTCCTCAACCCCGACCGGGTGTCGATGCCCGACTTCGACATCGATTTTTGCCAAGACCGGCGCGACGAAGTAATCCGCTACGTCCAACAAAAGTATGGGCGCGACCGGGTGGCCCAGATCATCACGTTCGGCACATTGCAGGCGCGGGCGGCCTTGCGTGATGTCGGCCGGGTCCTCGAACTGCCTTACGGCCAGGTCGATCGGATTTGCAAGATGGTGCCCAACAATCCGGCAAATCCGGTCAGTCTGGCTCAGGCGATTAAGGGTGACGCTCGTCTGCGCCAAGAGCGCGACGAGCACCCAGAAATTGCGCGCATGCTGGAAATCGCCAGCCAGCTCGAAGGGCTCTATCGACACGCCTCGACCCATGCGGCCGGTGTCGTCATCGGCGACCGCCCCATTGACGAACTGGTGCCGCTCTATCTTGATCCGCGCTCGGACATGCCCGCGACGCAGTTCTCGATGAAATACGTCGAGATGGCCGGCCTCATCAAGTTCGATTTTCTCGGCCTGAAGACGCTGACGGTGCTGGAGAACGCGAGCCGGAGTTTGGCGGCGCGGGGCGTCGCGGTGAATTTCGAGCGGCTGCCGCTCGACGATGCTTCGACGTACGAGATATTGCAGCGCGGCGAGACCGTGGGCGTGTTCCAGTTTGAAAGCCCCGGGATGCGCGATCTGATTCGTGAGGCGGTGCCGACCCGCATCGAGGATCTGATCGCGCTGGTCGCGCTCTACCGGCCCGGACCGATGGAGAATATCCCGAAATACGTTGCCTGCAAGCATGGCCGTGAGAAGCCCGAGTTCCTGCATGAGACCATCGCGCCCGTCGTTGCCGATACTTACGGCGTCATCATCTACCAGGAACAGGTGATGCGGATCGCGCAGGTGTTCGCCGGTTTCTCGCTCGCCCAAGCCGATCTTCTGCGCCGTGCCATGGGCAAGAAAATCAAGTCCGAGATGGCGGCGCAACGCGAGTCGTTCGTCGAGGGCGCTGTCGCCCGCGACGTGGCCCGTGACCGCGCCGCCCAGGTCTTCGATCTTGTCGACAAGTTCGCCGGCTACGGGTTCAACAAGGCCCATTCGGCCGGCTACGCGCTGATCGCTTATCAAACTGCGTGGCTCAAGGCCAACCACCCGGTCGAGTTCATGGCTGCGACGATGAGCCTCGATGCCGGCAACACCGACAAGCTCGACGTTTTCCGGCGCGAAGTCTCTCGCCTCGGAATAGAGCTGCGGGCGCCCGACATCAATCGCTCGGGCGCGCTGTTCGTGGTCGAGAGGGCGGGTGAGGGCGGCGATGGCGCTACCCAAGCGCACGGAGCCATCCGTTACGGGCTTGCCGCAATTCGCAATGTCGGCGAGCAGGCGATGGATACGGTCGTGGCCGAGCGCGAGGCCAATGGTCCCTTCGTCGACCTGTTCGACTTCGCGCGGCGGATCGGCTCTCAGGTCGTCAATAAACGCCAGCTCGAGAACCTGACCCAGGCCGGCGCGTTCGATTCGCTGTGCCCCAACCGGGCTCAAGTGTTCGGGGCGACTGACCTTTTGTTGCGCCATGCCGGCCGCGATGAAAAAGCCGCCCGCGGCCAAACTAACTTTTTCGAGGCAGGCATGACCGAAGGCCGGAAACCGTCTCTGCCGAAGGCCGAGCCTTGGCTCCCTTCGGAAACGCTGAGCCGTGAGTTCGAGGCGATGGGGTTTTGGCTGTCTGCACACCCCCTTGAGGCGTACACCCGCACGCTTGATCGCCTCCAGGTGGTCACCGCACGCGCGCTTCCGGAGAGGGTCAACGGGAAGGAAACGAGGCTCCGCATCGCCGGCATGGTGCAGCGCGTGCAGGAACGCCGCTCGGTGCGCGGCAACCGCTACGCCTTTGTCATGCTCTCCGATCCGACCGGGCAGTTCGAGGTGCGAATCTTTTCCGAGTTGCTCGAGTCGGCGCGGGAACTGCTTGAACCCGGCAAGGCAGCGCTATTGGAGGTCGAGGCGCACATGGAGGCCGACGGACCCCGACTGATTGTCCACGGCATCAAAGACCTCGGGGCGGAAGCGGCCGACAGTCAGGCCGGGTTGACGATCCATTTGACCGGCATCGATGACCTTGGGCGGCTGAAGGCGGCTCTCGACCGGAGTGGCCCCGGTCGGGGCGCCGTCAAGGCCAGTATCTGTATCGACGGGGTGCGGGAGGTCGATATCGCGTTGCCTGGCCTGTTCGCCATTTCGCCTGACGTGCGCGAGACGATCGCGCGGCTCGCCGGGGTCAGCCGGATCGACGATACCTGATACGCCTCCCGGCGCTGGTGTGGCGGTTGGACGGCCTTGCAAACGACGGCCCACGGGGCTATCACGTGCGACGGCCACTAGTGGTCGATCACACACGTGGGCTAACGGCCGCCGCGATGCGACGGGTCGTTCCGGTCTCCGGTTCGCGATAGGCGGCCGGGGCAAGCGGCCCGCGGCGGACCAACCGGAGAACGAAATATGACGCTGCCGACATTCACTATGCGCCAGCTGCTTGAGGCTGGTGTTCATTTCGGGCACCAGACCAGACGCTGGAACCCGAAGATGGCGCCGTATCTCTTTGGCGCCCGCAACAAGATCCACATCATAGATCTACAGCAGACAACGCCGATGCTGTACCGGGCGTTAGAAATCATTCGTGACACAGTGGCCGGCGGCGGGCGGATTCTTTTCGTGTCGACTAAGCGTCAGGCATCGGAGACGGTGGCGGCGGCGGCGATACGCTGCGGCCAATACTATGTGAATCACCGCTGGCTCGGCGGGACACTCACCAATTGGAAAACGATATCCCAGTCGATTCGCCGGTTGCGTGAACTCGACGAACAGATGGCCCAGGAGACCATCGGACTGACCAAGAAGGAGATGCTCAATCTGACCCGCCAGCGCGACAAGCTCGATCGCGCGCTTGGCGGCATCAAGGAAATGGGCGGAGTCCCCGATCTCTTGTTCGTGATCGACACCAACAAAGAGGGTATTGGCGTCAACGAGGCGCGCAAGCTTGGTATCCCGGTCGTGGCGGTTCTTGATAGCAACAGCGATCCCGATGGCATCGATTATCCGATACCCGGTAACGACGATGCGTTGCGGGCGATCAACCTCTATTGCGACCTCGTCGCGCGCGCTGTCCTCGATGGCCTTCGAACGGAAATGGTGGAGAGCGGCGAGGACATTGGTGGGGCCGAGGCGATCCTGACGGAGGAGCTACCCGCCGAGCCCGAGCCCGAAGTCGTCGCCGCGGCAGAACCCAAGCCGGCGGCAGAACCCAAGCCGGCGGCAGAACCCAAGCCGGCGGCCGTCGCGTCCAGCGAATCGTGAATATAGAAAAATATAGTTCTATCGACCTGTTATCGTGAATACCTGATGTAAGGCTTGAGACATGGCGGACGTTTCGGTAACCCAAGTTAAAGAGCTTCGTGAGCGCACCGGCGCTGGCATGATGGATTGCAAACGCGCGCTCGGCGAGAGTGATGGCGATATCGAAGCGGCGATAGAGGTGCTTCGCGCAAAGGGCCTCGCGGCAGCTGCCAAAAAGGGTGGGCGGGTCGCCGCTGAGGGGCTGATTGGCTTAGTGCTGGAACCGGGGCGGGGTGCCTTGGTCGAATTCAACGCGGAGACCGATTTTGTTGCTCGCAACGAGGTGTTTCAGGGCCTCGTGCGCCGCCTGACCGAACTTGCGTTGCGCCACGAAGGTGATGTCGAGGCGGTTCGTGCAGCGCCCTATCCCGACACTGGTCACAGCGCGGCCGAGGAGATCACACACCAGATCGCGACACTTGGCGAGAAGCTCGATTTGCGGCGGACCGCCTGTCTGACGGTTTCGCCCGGTGTTGTAGCTGGCTACGTACACGGTGCACTCACGCCGGGGCTCGGCCGGATTGGGGTGTTGATCGCCCTTCGGTCGGCTGCCGACAGCGAACGGCTGGGCGCTCTTGGACATCAAATCGCCATGCACATCGCGGCGGCGAATCCGCTCGCGGTCACCGCGGCGGAGCTCGATCCCACCGTGGTGGAGCAGGAGCGCCGCATTCTCCGCGAGCAGGCCCGCCAGACTGGAAAGACGGACGAGATCATCGAGAAGATGGTTGAGGGGCGCTTGCGCAAGTTCTATCAGGACTCGGTATTAATGGAGCAACCCTACGTCATCGATCCCGACCAAACCGTCGCCCAGGCGATCGAGGCCATCGTTTCGGAACTCGGGATGTCGATCGAGGTAAGCGGATTCATCCGCTACAACCGGGGCGAGGGCATCGAGCGCCAGGACGCGGATTTCGCAGCCGAGGTCGCCGACCAGGTTGGTCGCTGAAGGCGCTCGCTTGTCCGGGCACTCACGCCATTCACGCACGCTGCCCCGATGCCGTACACGCCCCGCCGCGATGATGTAGTATCCGCGGGTACGGCGTGGCGTTTGGGCTCGCCAGCTCGCGGGCGGGGCTGTGGCATGTCCGAGCGTCGTTTCGCGTCGCGCCCCGGCATGGCCTCCACGGTTCAATAATGGCTGCACCCTCAATATATCGCCGCGTCCTCTTGAAGGTCTCGGGCGAGGCCCTGAGGGGAGCCCAGGCTTATGGGATCGACTGGGATTTCGTCGAGGGCCTTGCGACCGAACTGCTGGCGGTCCAGCGGCTCGGCGCCGAGCTGTGCCTCGTCATTGGCGGCGGTAACATATTTCGCGGCGCCAGCACGGCGGAGCGCGGCATGGAACGGGCGAGCGCCGACTACATGGGTATGCTCGCGACCGTCCTCAACGCGCTGGCCGTACAGCACGCACTGGAAAAGGTCGGGGCGGCGACGCGGGTCCTCTCGGCGCTTCCGATCCAGACGGTGTGCGAGCCCTATATTCGTCGCCGGGCACTTCGCCACCTGGAACGCGGCCGCATCGTGGTATTCGCGGCCGGCACGGGAAATCCGTTTTTCTCGACCGATACCGCGGCCGCCCTCCGCGCCGCCGAGATGGGTTGCGATGCTCTCCTCAAGGCTACTCAGGTTGATGGCGTATACTCGGCCGACCCCCACCAAGTCGCGGACGCCGCCCGCTATGACGCGCTCACCTATAAGGAAGTCCTGTCGCGTGATCTCAAGGTGATGGATGCGCCGGCCATCAGTCTCGCACGCGAGAACCGCATTCCGATCGTGGTATTCTCGATTCATACTCCCGGAGCCCTGGCCGATGTTGTCGCTGGCCAGGGGATCAGCACCGTTATTAGTGGGGGGGATTAATCATGGCAGAGCTTGACGAAGCCGATCTGTCACGCCGCATGCGCGCTTCCCTCGATGTGCTCCAGCAGGAGTTCGCGGGCCTCCGCACGGGGCGCGCTTCGGTCTCGCTGCTTGAACCCATCACTGTCGAGGCCTACGGCAACCAGACCCCACTCAATCAGGTGGGGACCATCAGCGTGGCGGAGGCGCGCCTCCTCACGGTTCAGGTCTGGGATAAATCTTTGATCGGAACGGTCGTGAAAGCGATCCAGGCTTCCGGTCTCGGCCTCAATCCGTCGAACGATGGCCAACTGGTCCGCGTGCCGATCCCGGAACTGAACGAGGAGCGCCGCGTCGAGCTTACCCGCGTGGCTGGGAAATACGCCGAG
>Ga0315338_1001952_pt1 | contig 22687 bp, 19 predicted proteins | sample ASW8metaG_FD_204518 | JGI IMG/M metagenome (GOLD analysis project Ga0315338, IMG submission 204518) | Ammonia-oxidizing marine archaeal communities from Monterey Bay, California, United States - ASW #8 | ecosystem: Environmental > Aquatic > Marine > Coastal | place: USA: California | collected... | reverse complement strand
TCGCCCGCGGCCAGCGTCATCTCCTCGGTGAGCGCGAGCATCCGCTCGAACCGCTCGCCAATCGCTTGCAGCGGATCATCGGTGCGAAGAATCCCAAGCAGTGCACGTAGCATGTGGCAACCTCCTCGATTTCGCCCCCTGTGGGCCCCTACCTGAGTGCACGCTCGACGAACAACAGCAGCGCCGGCACGCCATAGAACAGTGCCCCGACCCACAACAGCGTGAGCTTTCGGGAGCGAATGGCCAAAGAGGTCAAGAAGCGGGCCCCGCGCAATGGAATGTTCCGAGTCGCCTGCAGTGGATAGATCATGACCAGACCGGTCAGATTGAACAACAGGTGCACGAGTGCAATTTCGAGACCGACGACCGCGTTGGCGCCGGATCCGGCGAGCGCCGCAAGCAATGCGGTCACCGTCGTCCCGATGTTGGCGCCAATGGTGATCGGGAGCGCCTGTTCGAGCCGCAGGATCCCCGCCGCCCCGAGCGGGACCAAAAGCGATGTCGTGATCGAACTGGACTGCACCATGGCGGTCACCACAATGCCGACCAGGATGGACAGGACCGCACTGGACCCCAGCACGTTGGTGACCAGGCCTTCTACCCGGGTTCGGACCAGTGACCTCATCACCTTCACCAGCAGCCACAGCGTCGTGAAGATGAGGACACCCGAAAACGCGATTAGCACGACGCCCTGCGCCTGGGCCGATTCGACCAGCGCCGCGGCGATTCCTTCGAGAGGGTCGACAGAGGCCGACAGCGCCGACGCGAAGGGGCTGTCGTAGTCGACGCCTGTGACTCCCTCCAGCAGCCCACCGAGGGCAACCGCCGTCTGCTGCAAATACCCGGTCATGATCTCCAAGGGCAGCAGGACCACGACTGTGAGGTAGTTGAAGACGTCGTGGCAGACGGCAATGGGAAACGCGCGCTCGAATTCGTCCCGCCGTCCCATGTGGGCAAGCGCCACTACGGTGGCAGTGACGGTCGTTCCGATGTTGGCGCCCATGATCATCGGCACCGCGTTCGACAACGGCAACGCCGTCTCAGGCGCCGCGACCAATCCAACGACCATGGCGGTGGTCACCGACGAGCTCTGGACAATGGTGGTTGCCAGGATGCCGACGACCAGCCCCGTGAAGGGGTTCGCGGTGGCGGAGAAAATGACGTCGAGCGCATCTCCACCAAGTAGCTTGAACCCCTCTCCCAAGGTCTTGACACCAATCAAGAACCCGAAGAGCAACAGCAGAACGGTGATAAGCCGAGCCGCAGGGCTGTAATGGGCCGGCTCGGGTCGCTGCGATACGGATGCCACGGGGAGTGGATGGGTTGTCGGAGGACTCGTAGCCGAAAAAGACAGTCAGCCTACACGACGCTGACACTATAGTGAAATTTGGGTCCCCCGGTGTCCTCCCGCCAGGCCTCGCTTGACGCCGCTAGCTGAGATGCTCGGGCATCTGGTCTTGATGACAATAGCCCACCAGGGGTGTCAAGACCCAGGCGTGAGACCGACAAACAGGCGCCGTGTGACCGCTCAATGACGCAATCACGTCACGAGGGCAGTGGGCATGACAATTGCTTATTGTCTGTAGTAAGAGGAACTGACATGTTGACCAAACCGACCGCGCTCGTCGGGCTCGCCGCCGTAATGCTCGCGGCGGGAGCCGGCTCCTACTTGGCGGTCCGACAGCACACCGCGCCGCTCCAGCAAGGTGCCACCGCAGAGAACGCGGCAACCGTCGGACCGGCCGAGGCTATCGCAACGCCGGAGAGCCTAGCGGTCGTTGACGACCGAGAACCGACCGGTGCCGAAGGTGCCGCGCCGGCAAGACCTGCTTCGGCAGAACCAGCCGTCCCGGCCGCACCGCCACCGCCAGCCGAGCCGACGCCGGCGCGACCGGACGTTGCGCGCACGGCAGCCCCGCCCAGACCCAGCCGGCCGGAGCCAACCGATGACCAGCCCGCTTCGCGCGCGAGCGGCACCTCGACCACCGATCGGTCTGTGGTGGCGCCAACGGACACGCCACAAACAGGCACAGCAACCACCGAGCCAGCGGTGCCCCCGGCCGCGGGTGGGAACGGCGTCCTCGGATCGGAGCCAGAACCGGCCCATGACTCGCCGGTCGAACGAGCCTCAGCGGGCCTACCCTCAGTCGAGGGCTGGAGCCGCGTGGCAGGTAGTACGCCAGCCGAGTCGGATGCTCCTCCACCGGTCGACGACCGGAGCGGGGAGGACGAGCCGATTCCGACGCTGGTCGAATATGAGATCGCTGCAGACTCGGTCATCGGGTTGCAAGTGGAGACGCCGGTCTCGACCCGCACCGCCGGAATCGAAGATTCCGTCGAGGCCCGGGTGACCCGCGACGTGTTGGTCGCTGACCGAGTCGCGGTGCCGGCCGGCACCCGGATGTTGGGATCCGTCATGCTCGTCGAACAGAGCGGCAAGCTACGCGACGCCTCTCGCTTGGGCGTCCGATTCCATACGCTAGTGATGGATGAGGGTCCAGAAATCCCGATCGTCACCGAGACCATCTATCGGGAAGGCAGCCGGATGAGGCGCGACAGCGTGTCCAAAATCGGCGGCGCCACCGTCGGTGGTGCAATCCTGGGGGCCATCTTCGGGGGCACCCGCGGCGCCACCATCGGGGGCTCGATCGGGGCCGCCGGCGGCACGGCGGCGGCGATCAATGGTGAAGCCGAACCGGCTGGCCTTCCGCCCGGGACAATGCTGACCGTTCGGCTCTCACGGCCGGCCATCGTCACCGTCGAGCGGTGATTCTCGGTCATCGGAAAACCGAGAAAACGGGGCGTTGCACGCCCGAAATTCGATCGATTGACCACATGGTATAGTGCTCGGGTGGACGATATAGTGCAGGCTGTCCTATCTCATGAAGAGGTAGCCCGATACCTGCGCGGTGGTCCGGATCTGTCGCCGGACCAAGCCCATGAGCGAATTTCCGGATATCTTGAAGAGCTTCGAACCACGCAGCGATACTCAGTCTATCGCACACTGAAACACCCGCTGTACCCGATTCTCCGAAAGGTGAGTCGGCACCCTGAACGGCTTGAGATACCGAAGGCCGCGACCCGAACGAACCGGGTCATCTACGCATCCAATCACAGAAGTCACATGGATTACCTGGTCGAGCTGCTGGCGCTCGACGAGAACGGGATCCGTCCACCGGTGATAGCCGCCGGTATCAACCTGTTCAACGGGGCCATGGGTCTGCTGAATCGTCATGTCACGGGCGCAATCCCAATTCGACGCAACTCGCGCGACCCAGCGTATCTGGCAACCCTGCGCGGGTACGTCGCTGAAATCGTGCATCGCCGCGATCTGTTCCTCTACCTTGAAGGCGGCCGAAGCTACAGCGGTGAATTCAAATCGCTCAAGACCGGCCTGCTGCAGGCGGTTGTCCACGCGCGTCATCCGGACGCGGTCATCGTCCCGGTGACTATCGCCTACGATCTCGTGCTCGAAGACCAGACGCTGGCTCGGCAGGGCGTCAAACGCCGCCAACGCCCCTTCAGCGCGGAGGTCGCGGAGATGGTGCGGTACGCCGTGGGGTACGAGTCTCGAGCCTTCGTCACGTTCAGCCAGCCCTTACCGCTGGCCACGGTGGACCCTGAGTCCCGCCGCGATCTCGTCATGCTGATGCGGCGCACGCGTGACGCGATCGGGAAAGCCTACAAGGTACTCCCCACCGCCCTCCTGGCGGCCGCCCTCCGACCCTCGACGCCACGGAGAGCTCTCGAAGACCGCATCGATGCATTGCTCGACACCCTGCGGCTTGTCGACGCCAACCTCGGGGTCGAGAGCGGTCGTGACGCCGTCGACCAGGCAACCGGGCCACTCGTGTCTAGGGGCATCATCGTGGTTGAAGGAGACCGCTACCGGGTCCGTGACCGGCTGCTGCTCAGATACTACGGGCGCGCGCTGAGCCACCTGCTACGCGACCGCGCCCGCTCCAAACGGACCCACTAGCCGCCCCCGGCGTAGGGTTCGGGGCTCAGCCCCGACTGAGTAGGACATGCTCGACTCGTTGTCGCGTGGGGTCTTTCACACGCTGGCCGGCAGTTCCAGATGCTGTTTGGCGTCCGACGCGACCTCCAGAGCGCGCTCAGCGCCGAGGACTACCGAATCCGCGTGTACCTCCCGTTCGGACACCAGTGGTTTCTGTACTTCATGCGCCGCCTGGACGAGCGCCCGGCCAACGTGTTGTTGGTGCTGAGAAGTCTCACCCACGACCGCGGCGTCGGGTACTAGCAGTACGTGCGGGCGAGTTGGACCAACGCGTCGCGGCAGAGGAGGACGGACTCGATGTCGACGTACTCTTCCCGGCTGTGCAAGCCGGCCCCGCGAGGTCCGAAGATCACTGAGGGGATCCCCGCCCGCCCTAGAATGGCGGCATCGGTCCAGAAAGACATGCCCACCGGCTCGGGCGGCAGGCCTCGTGAGCGCAGGACCTGGGCCAGAGCCAGACGCACCGGATCGTCTCTCGGAGCCTCGTAGGGCGACCGACTGAACAACGGGCGAGCCCAGCCTTCAAACTCGGGGTCGTCGACGCTCAGCGCGTCAAGAGCGCCCTGGACCGCGGTCAATCCAACATCGGTCGGCTCGCCGGTCAGGGTTCGGCGTTCGAAGCGCATCTGGCAGGAATCCGGGTAGACACTCAGCTCGCGCCCCCCAGCGATCGTCGACGCGTGCAAAGACCCGGTTCCCAGCAGTGGGTGCGGCTCCTGCCGGCGCAGGTCGACATCCACAGCCTCCAACCGGGTCAGAACCCGTCCCATCCTCATGATGGCGTCACGGCCATCCTCGGGACGACTCCCGTGTGCGGCTCGCCCCTGAGTCTCGACCTCGACCCATTCGAACCCCTTGTGCGCGGTGGCAAGGGCGAGATCGGTCGGTTCGGTTACGACCGCCCCGTCCGCGCGATGCTCCTGGACCAACGCCTCCGCACCCAGACTGCCATGCTCCTCGTCGGCGACCGCGGCTACCACGACGCGTCCAGCGGGAAGACCGCCGCTCCGGGCAATACCTGACACGGCATCGAGCGCCGCCGCAAGACCACCTTTCATGTCGTGTGTTCCACGGCCATACAGACGGCCGGACCGCGTAACCGGGTCGAAGGGGGCGTCCATCCCCTCAACCCCAATGGTATCCATGTGGCCGCAGAGCATCAGCGTCCGCCCTGGTTGTCGCCCGTTGAGCACGCCCACCACATTGGGGCGGCCTGGGGCCACCTCCGTAACCTCCGCGTCAAGCCCGGCGGTAGTCAAAGTCGTCGCAATCAGATCGGCGACAGCCGCCTCGCCGGCCGCACCGGGGACCAAGGATGGGTTGACGGAGTCGATCGCGACGAGATTGCACAACAGCCGGATGGCCGGGTCTACCCCCACGACGCTATTCGACCCAATCAGCGATGAACACGTTCGTGTCGCCCTCCACGCGGGCACCGCGGTTCGAGGCGAACACGAGATGGGCGCCGTCCGGCGAGAACATCGGAAATCCGTCAAACGTCCCGTTGAAGGTGATACGTTCGAGCCCTGTACCATCCTCGTTGATGATGAACAGGTCGAAGTTGCGGCCTTCCGGATCATGAAAATTGGAACTGAAGATGATCCGCTCACCATCTGGGTGGAAGAACGGCCCGAAGTTCGCCCCCCCGAGGTCGGTGACCTGACGGCGACCGCCACCATCGGCGTCCATAACGAAAATTTCCAACGCCGTCGGTCGCCAGAGCCCTTGGTCGAGCAGCGACCGAAAGTCGTCTAGCTCGGCCCCGGGCTCGATCACGCGTCCGCGATAGACAATCTTGCTGCCGTCTGCAGAGAAAAACGGTCCGCCGTCGGGTCCCGGACTGTTTGTCAACCGCTGCACATCCGATCCGTCACCGTTCATGGAGTAGATCTCCATGTCGCCGTCGCGCACGCTCGTGAATACGATCCGCCCGTCAGGCCCGATCGTCGCTTCGGCGTCGTATCCATCCTCGCTCGTGAGCCGGATCATCCCCGACCCGTCAGGGCTGGCCGTGAAGATGTCATAGCTGTCGTAGACCGGCCACACGTACCCCATCTCGAAACCGGGTTCGGGCGGACACTCAACGCCCCCCAGGTGGGTGGATGCGTACAGAATAGACTCGCCATCTGGAAAGAAATAGCCGCAGGTGGTGCGCCCTTCACCGGTGCTGACCATCTGCGCATCGGTGCCGTCCAACTCCATCGTGTAGATCTGGTCGCACGGCACACCCTCCCGCTGCGTCTGAAAGATGAGACGGCTGCCGTCGAACGCGTAGTAGGCCTCAGCGTTCTGTCCGGTAAAGGTGAGCTGGCGGAGATTCGTCAACCGCACTTCTTCGCTCTCAGTCCCAACCGAAGCGACAGGCGGTTCGGCAATCTCGGCCACCGGCTCCGAATCGCCGCATCCCGCCGCCACCAACAAGGAGAGACTCCCCACTACAGCCAAGACGCGGTTCCGCATTTCATCTCCTCCGAAAACAGTGAATTCTCTTTCCGACGACGACCGAGTACACCGTGAATCACGCCGATCAGATGCGCCCGAGCCACTCGAGCAGGCCCAGGGTAAGCCATGGTACATAAGTGACAACCAGGACGCCAAACCCCAGAATGACCAGGAGCGGGACCGATGCGCGGTAGACCTCGAGCAGGGGCCTGTCGAATCGGTACGAGGCCAGAAACAAGTTCAGACCGACGGGCGGCGTCAGAAACCCCAACTCCAGATTGGCGATGAAAATGATGCCGAGGTGCAACGGGTGTATCCCAAACTGTTCGGCGACAGGGACGATGAGCGGCACGACCACGAAGATGGCCGAGAAGATGTCCATCACGCACCCGACCAGCAACAGGAAGATATTCAGGCCCAGCAGGAACATGAGACGGGACCCGATATTCGCTTCTGCCCACTCGACCAGCCGGAACGGCACTTCCGCATCCACCAGATACGCTGTGAACCCGACGGCCACGCCCAAGATGATCAGAACCCCACCAACCAGCACCACGCATTCAGTGAAGGCCTCACGCAACCCCCGCCTCAACGTGAAGTCGCTATGGATGACACCCTGGATGAGCGCGGCATAGAACGCGGTGACCGCGGCGGTCTCCACCAGCGTGGCAAACCCGCTGAACAGTACGCCCAATACGACGAACGGAATACTGAGCTCCCACTTGGCTTCCCAGAGCGCCGCCCTGAACTCGGGCCAGCCGAATCGACGGCGACCGGCTCCGGTGAGCAGGCCCTCGCGTACACCCCACGCGGCGGTGAGCACGATCAGGAGGATACCGGGCGCGACGCCAGCCACGAACAGGTCGTCGGGCGCCACCTGCGCCACGATGGCATACAGAATCAGCGGCATCGCCGGGGGGAAGAGCAATCCGAGCGACCCCGACGCCGTCAGCAACCCAAGCGAGAAGCGGTCTCGATATCCGTCCTTCAGAAGCGCCGGAAACAATAGGCCGCCCAGCGCCAGAATCGTCACCCCCGAACCGCCTGTAAATACCGTGAAAAAAGCGCACAGCAGCACGCACACGATAGCCGTTCCACCCGGGATCCAACCGACGCCAGCACGGAACACACGCAGCAACCGCTCCGCGGCGTTCCCCTGGGCCAGAATGAACCCGGCCAGCGTGAACAATGGGATGGCTGGCAGGTGCGGTTGGATGTTCAGGCCGTAGGTCTCGATGGCGACAATCACGGGCAGGTCGCCGTCTCCCATGTACAGCAGCACCGCCGCCCCACCGAGAATCGTGAAGATGGGTGCGCCCAGAACGGCGGCCGCCAGCACCAGGGTAATCAGCGGCCACAGGGGCACCCCGTCAAGCACGTAATCGGTCAGCCCCAGCCACAGCCCGATGAGCACCCCGGAGAAGGCCAGCGCGCGACCCACCCAACCCGGTGACGCGCGCCAGACCAACCGGAGGGCGATCACCGAAAACGCGACCGGCAGTACCAACTGGGCCACCCAGACCGGCACGCCGGCGGCCAGCATGGTGCCGTCCTCCTTGTCGAACAGCACGAGCTGGTAGGCGGCGGTGGCGAGGATCGTGGACACGGCCGAACCGACGAGGGCCGCAAATACCGCGGTCGCTCGGCGCGTGCGTCCCTCCGGGATGAAGGTGGCGGTCGCCAACGCGATCAGCTTGCCCTCGCGAGCGGCCAACGCGGCGCCGAGGAACCCGACCCACAGCGTCAGATGTTGAACAAAGGAGATGGAACCAGGGACACCACCGGAGAGCACTGGTCGCACCACGATCTCGGCCAGCGGTAGGAGCACCATCGCCGCAAGCGCGAGATTCGCTACGGCTTCTTCGCCGCCACGTAGCGCCTGCGCCACCGGTGACCGCCAGCCAGTTGCCTCGGCCGGGCCGCGGTCACTCATGGGGGCACGGGTAGGGTCCGCGCTGGCCGGTCAGCGGGACGCTCGAAAGGCGTTTCGTTCGCGCAGCGCCAGGTCATAGACATCGGCCGGAATGATCGTGCCACGCCAGGTCGAGGTGAGGCCGTCGGCCACGGCTCGGAACGACGCCCTCGCCGCGTCGTCGAACTCCACGACCGTGAGGCCACGACTCTTCATCTCGGCAATCGACTGACGCTCCTGGGCCGGTACGTCGCGAAACAGGTTCTGTTCGAGCCGCTTGGCGGACGCGAGCAACGTTTGCTGGTCCTCGGCGCTGACCCGGTTCCAGGTCCGCTCCGCCACAACCGTGATTCCCAGTATCGGGGTCAACGGCACATCCAGCATGTACGGAGTCTTGTCGTACCACTGAAACAGCAATGCCACATACGGCGCCGTCGGATACGCATTGATGAGCCCGGTGTTCAGGCCCAGCAGCACATCAGTGACGGCCAGCGGCTCGGGGTTGAATCCGCTTTCTTTGTACCACTGCAACATTTTCTCGTCGCCCGCCGCGGTGTAGAGCTTCATCCGCCTGAGGTCATCGAAGGTCTCGACCCGGTCGGCCGTAAAAAAATGCGCCCATCCCGCGTGGCCCCAGTTGAGCAAGACCAACCCCGCGTCCGCGAGGACCTCCTCGAACATAGGGGTCAGCTTCTCGACGACGTGGAACGCCTCCTCGTCGGACTCGAAGAAGAACGGGATGCTGAGCACATTGAACGCCTCGTCGATCTCACCGGGCAACCCGAACACGGCCGCCTGTGGGCGACCCGCCTTGAGACGCCGGGCCAGTGACCCCTCGTCCTTAACCGAGCCGGCGAGTACGCGGAGCTGCACGCGGCCATCGGTCTCACGCTGCCACTCGGAAGCCATTTCCTTGAGCGCCTTGTCCCACACGGAGTTTGCGGGTAGAACGGACCCCAGCTGGATTCGGGCGCCTCGCTGGGCAAGCAGAACGACCGGCGCCAGTATCAGGGCCACCGTAATGACAAATAAACGCGACCTCATGGAAGGGTCTCCTCCGTCTCCAGCGGATCAAAAAACAGGTCGTCAACCTGGTCAAGAAGAGCCTGAGCTCGGCGCTGGCTGACAAGATTCAGCAACCGGAGACTCGTGTCCGCGTCCGGGTCCACCGTTAGGGCGGTCGTGAGTAGCTCCTGAAACTCGGCCCGTTTCTCCTCCGGCACCGACACACCCGCCGCGAGCGTCACATACGGGGTGGCGTCGAGTCCGGCCGACAACTCGACGGCCCGTTCAAAGTGCGCACGCGCACGCTCCGGCGACCCACCCAACTCGGCTGGAAGGGCCTCCAACGTAATCAGTGCCGAGTGAAGCGCGCCCTGATCGTAGTCCTCATCAAGTTCCAGCGCCCGCGCAAACAGCGCGCGCACCGCAGGCAGATCCGCGATCAGGCTCGGTTGGTCCAGCGCATTCGAGATGGCCAACCCCCAAGCGGCGCCGAGCAGAAACAGTACCTCGACGTCTGCCACCTCCGTGTCGGCCAGTGCCGACACCGGATCCTGTCGTAACCCCGCCGTGATGCCGTCGTATCTCAACTCAAGGCTGCCCAGACAGAAGTCACGCGCCCGAACAAAAATCCGCCAGGTGCGATCCCGCAACGTGGCGGAACGTTCATAGTCGCCTTCCCAGTCAGCGATCTCGGCGTCGGCCTGCAAGAACGCGGTGCCATACAACATGAACCCGGTGCACGCGAAGACCAGGGCCTGGTCCTGCTCCGGGTCTGCGTCCAGTATTGACTCGATCGTCTTGAGCAGGAACGGTAACGCATCCCGTACGAGTTCAGGATCTTCCTCCGAGAGATACACGTCAGGATTCGCCAGCGCCGGTACGATCGCGTTGACGGCCATCGACCGCAATGAACACCCGCCGGACGCCAACACGGCGATGCCGGCGACCACCGCGACTCCGAATCGAACGCTCACTGAATTGCGCATGAGTGGAACGAGTCTGACCTTCCCGCTCCCGATTCGGCTCGCACCGATCAGGCCAGACTTTCCATAATATCAGCGTTGAACGACCTCACGGGTGACACCCGGTCAGACGTCGCCGGTGCGGCGCTTCAGTTTTGCCACGGACTGCGTGTACATCCGTGCCAAGATCCACCGAATGTCCAGGTTCGTTACCATCCGGCGCGGCTGGTTCCTCAGGGGCAGCCACGAGGGACAGGCGGCCGAACGACCCGTGCGCCAGATCTGGGTCGATGCGTTCCAATTGGCCATTCACCCGGTCACTCGGTGTGAGTACGCGCGGTTTCTGGCCAAGACGGCTCACCCGCGGCCGCGGGAATGGGACAACCCGGCGTTCGGGCAACCGGACCAACCGGCGGTGGGCATGAGCTGGCACGACGCTCAAGCGTATTGTGCGTGGCGGTCAGAGGCCGATGGCGCGGTACGGCTCCCAACCGAGGCTGAGTGGGAGCGAGCCGCCCGCGGCGGTCCCGATGGCCGACGGTATCCATGGGGCGACACCGTGCCGGAGTGGGTACCAAACGGCGGGCACGGCCCGCTCGACGGCCCGTGGCGGGTGACACTCGGCCGCCCGAACGGATTCGGACTGTATGGAATCGCCGCGAACATTCACGAGTGGTGCTCGAACTGGCACGACCGAGAGTTCTACGCGCAGTCGCCAACCGTCAACCCCACCGGCCCCGAGGCGGGCACCCGACGCGCGTCGCGTGGAGGAGCGTGGCGTCATGCAGTCACCATCAACCGGACGGCGGCACGGAGCAGTCTCGACCCCACGTTCCGCTACACCGACTACGGATTTCGCCTCGCCAGAGACTATGACTCAGGCGGGGCTGCGCCCCGAACCCCCGCGGCGGCTCCGCGGGAACCCCGAGTGCCCCACTCCGACGCCGCGAAGCGCGCATTGTCGCGCGCCCGCTTCTGTTTTCGCGAGCGGCACGCCTGGGCGCAACCATGACCGAATTTGAACTGGCATCGCGAATCGCCGAGCGGGTCCGGGCCGCGAACGGCCGTGCACTGTTCGTTGGCGGATGGGTGCGAGATCGACTGTTGGGGCAGGAATCGAAAGACATCGATCTCGAGATTCACGGTATCGAGGCCACGCCGCTCAGAACGCTGCTCGAGGACGTCGCGCCCGTGAACGCGGTCGGCGAGAGCTTCACCGTCTACAAGGTGGGACCGGTCGATGTCGCGCTACCACGCACAGAGTCGAAGACCGGCCGCGGTCACCGTGGTTTCGAGGTCACCGGCAATCCTCATCTGTCGATCGAGGACGCGTCCCGCCGTCGCGACTTCACGATCAACGCGATCGCCTGGGACCCCGTGACGGAGCAGTATCTGGACCCCCACGGCGGAAGAGCCGACCTCGAGCACCGCCGGTTGTGCGTGGTCGACCCGACCACGTTCGGCGACGACAGCCTGCGGGTCCTCCGCGCTCTGCAGTTCGCGGCACGATTCGAGCTGTCCCTCGACGACCAGACCCGCAAAATCTGTCTCGCCACCCCGCTCGACGACCTCCCGGCGGAGCGGATCTGGGGAGAATTTGAAAAGCTGCTTCTCCTGTCAGACCGGCCGTCGCGGGGCTTCGAACTGGCGCTCGAACTGGGCGTCGTTGACCAGCTGTTCCCCGAACTCAAGGCGCTCGTCGGCTGCGAACAGGAGCCCGAGTGGCATCCAGAGGGTGATGTCTGGGTCCATACGATGCTGGTGATCGACGAGGCCCGCACACGTATCGACGACCTTCCTCGCCCCCAGCAGGTCGCCATGATGCTGGGCGCGGTCTGCCACGACCTCGGCAAGCCTGCCACCACCAAGCTCATCGATGGTCGGATTCGCTCCAGGAATCACGAAGAGGCGGGCGTCGCGCCGACCCATGCCGTTCTCGACCGGCTGAACGTGCGTTCCATGAGTGGCTACGACGTCCGCGACCAGATCGTCGGTCTGGTCGCCCAGCACCTGAAGCCGGGCATGTGGCACTGGAGCACCAACGATGTCAGTGACGGGGCGTTCCGACGATTGGCCCGGAAGGTCGACCTCGAACTGCTGGCCAGACTGGCGAAGTCAGACTGTCTGGGGCGGACCGGTGCTTTCGACTGCTCGGCGATGGATTGGTTCCTCGGTCGAGCCAGGGCGCTGGGCGTGGAGCACGCCCCGCCAGCGCCACTCCTGATGGGTCGCCATCTGCTCGACCTCGGGGTGCCGGCGGGACCGGACGTCGGCCGAATCCTGAAAACCGTCTACGAGCGCCAGCTCGACGGGCAGGTCGGGACGTTGGAGGAGGCGGTCGCCGCCGCGGAGGAAATCCTATCCGCGCGCTAGCGGTCAGGCTTCAGGCATCACGCGGTTGTTCGCTGGCCGAGTCCTGCAGCCGGGCGACGAGGGCGGCAACTGAATCGAGCGCGATGTTGCCGCCGCTCAGCACGGCTACCGTCGGTCGCCCGTCCCCCTGACTCGGATGACTGAGGACGGCCGCCACGGCGGCTGCGCCGCTCGTCTCCACGACGAGCTTCGCCCGCCGAAACAGCCAGAGCACCGCCTCGGCGATCGCATCGTCAGAGACCGTCACGATGTCATCCACGAACTCCCGGACATGGTCGAACGTCACGTCTCCCGGTCTGACCGGCAACAGCCCGTCGGCGATGCTGGCCACGTGATCCAGGGTCACCGGATGACCGGCCGCCAAGGAGGCTTGCATCTTTGGCGCCCCTTCCGGCTCCACGCCGATGACCCGGACGTCCGGGCGCTGCTGTTTGATCGCGGCGGCGATTCCCGCCAGCAACCCGCCACCGCCAACCGGCACCAGCACCCGCGCCACCTCCGGGCAGTCCTTTAAAATCTCGAGGCCGACGGTCCCCTGGCCTTCAATGATCCACGGGTGGTCGAACGGCGGCACGACCTGTAACCGCTGCTCCGCGGCCACGGCCTCGGCGCGACGCTTCCGCTCGGCTGACGTCGTGCCTTCGAAGAGCACTTCGGCCCCCAACGACCGGGCCCCGTCGACTTTGATCGCGGGCGCCGTCGTGGGCATCACCACCACCGCCCGCGCCCCGACCAAGCCTGCCGCCAGGGCCACCGCCTGCGCATGGTTGCCCGACGAGTAGGTGATGACCCCATGGCGACGCTCGGCCTCGTTCAAACGTGCGATGAAGTTGTAGGCCCCGCGTATTTTGAACGCGCCAACCACCTGGAGGTTCTCGCACTTCGCGAGGGTCTCCCCGACCCCGTCGACCGGAAGCGGAACCAGCGGCGTTCGTCGCACCACGCCGGCAATCCGCCGGGCCGCCTCTTCTATCGCCGACACCGGGACTACAGCACTCATGTCGCGGGCAGTATAGCGAACGGGCTTCTGGCCCCACCGGTATACTCCCGAGAATGTCTCTCCCCCGGCGAACGGGCTTCCGCACCGCGCTCGTGCTCTGTGTGGCCATCCAACTCCTGCTTCTCCCGGCGACGCGGGCGGCAGCCCAGGACCCTGGCCCTATCGGCCCGTTTGTCATCGACGTCAGGGGTTCAATGGTGAACGTCGGCCAGGACCCGGACCTGGCCGCCAATCGCGGGCTCGGCCCGTCTCAGCTCCCCGCCTGGGGCCTCGGCCTCGACGTGGGCGGGCATGTCTACCTGTTCAGTTGGGGGGTGATCACCTTCGGTGTCGGCGCCTCGGCGCTCTTTACCGCCGCGGGCCGGACCCCGGGCGAGAACGAACCGGACGCAGGTAGCCCGACCGTGATCACACGGTTCAACGCATTCTCGCCGCAGCTATCGTTCAACTTCGGCGATGGCGATGGCTGGAGCTATCTAAGCGGGGGCCTGGGCACGTCGCGACTCACCGTCTCCTCCGAGCAGCTGACAGTGCCGGCGCAGCGCCGGGCGGGAACACTCAACTACGGGGGCGGCGCGCGATGGTTTGTTCGGCCCGGGATGGCGTTCTCGCTCGATCTGCGGATGTTCGCGATCAGCCCGCTCGAACAAACGTCAACGGAACCAGGATCGCCGCGCATGACCCGTTTGGCGCTCAACCTGGGAGTCGCGTTCAAGTAGACCAGCGAGCCAACCCCTCCTGTAGTCTTCCATGATAGTGCGCCCATGACGCGGGAAACACTGCTCGACTTTTTCCACGAGCGGCTGCGGTCCGACGCCGAGTTCTTCGTGCACGACGACGGATATCGGGTGCGGCACTACAGCTACGAGGACATTCGCACGTCGGCGCTCCGTTTCGCGGCCAGGTTGTCGTCGGCCGGCCTCGGCGCCGGCGACAAGATTGTGTTTTGGGGGGAGAACCGCCCGGAGTGGATCATCGGTTTCTGGGGATGCCTCCTCCGGGGAGTCGTCGCGGTTCCCATTGACTACAGGACATCGCCCATTTTTCTGCACAAGGTCGCGCAGCTTGTCGACGCCCGGGTCGCGCTCGTCGGCGACGATGTGACGCTCGGTCCGGACTCGGGACTCGACCCGTGGCCCCTGTCCGAGATCGGCATGGGGACCGGCGAGACCGACCTCCCGACGGTGGCCCTGACAGACCACACGGCCGCCAGGGACGACGTCGCGGAGATCATCTTCACATCGGGAGCCACCTCGGATCCCAAGGGAGTCATCATCACACACCGCAACGTGTTGGCGAACATCGTCCCGGTCGAGCGTGAGGTGCTGAAGTATCGCAAATACGGACGCCCGTTCTTTCCTCTGCGATTCCTGAACCTGCTCCCGTTGAGCCACATGTTTGGGCAAGCGCTGTCCACGTTCATCCCGCCGATGCTCCCGGGTATCTGCGTCTTCATGCGGGGATACAGCCCGTCGGCCATCGTGCGTCAGATCCACAGCCGCCGGATCTCGGTGCTGGTGTGTGTGCCAAAAATTCTGGCCGTGCTTCGCGAGCACCTGATCCGGCTTCTGCCCGAGATCGCCGAAGCGCCGCCGGCCCAGGAACACGTGGCCAGGCGCTGGTGGCGGTATCGTCGCGTGCACCGACTCTTCGGCATGAAGTTCTGGTGCTTCATCGTCGGCGCCGCGCCACTGGACCCCGACCTGGAGGCCTTCTGGTCTCGCCTCGGATTTCTCGTCGTCCAGGGATACGGACTCACAGAAACGGCTCCGATCGTGACGCTCAATCATCCGTTCAAGACGCGCCGCGGCTCCGTGGGGACCCCTATCTCCGGCGTTCAGATCCGGATCGCTGACGACGGGGAGATTCTCGTCAAGGGCGATAACGTCACCACCGGCTATTTCGGAGCGCAGGACGACACCACCGAGGCGTTTGATGACGGTTGGTTTCATACCGGCGACCTCGGTGCGCTCGATGACGAAGGACGGCTGCATGTCCATGGCCGCAAGAAGGAGGTCATCGTCACCCCGCAAGGGCTCAACGTATATCCCGAGGATGTCGAGCGCGTCGTCGACAGCCTGCCGGAAGTCACCGAGTCGGCCGTGGTAGGCGTCACGCGCGACAACGAGGAGCGAGTACATGCCGTGGTCGTGCTGGAATCGTCAGCCGACCTCATCGAGGTGGCGCGCACCGCCAACCGACAACTCGGCGACCACCAGCTCATCAGAAGCGTGCTCATCTGGCCGGAGGCCCGGCTCCCGCGAACCGAGGGGACTCAGAAGCTCAAACGCGGGGTGGTGCGCGACTGGGCGACAAAAGGCGCGACGCCGGTTCCCACGAGGATAGGCGCGGGGGACCGCAATCTAGCGTCCATTCTGAAACGCGTGACTGGCGGCTCGGTCAGCCCCGGTACCCGTCTCGACGAAATCGGCCTGAGCTCGCTCGAGCGGGTCGAGCTGATGATGGTGCTCGAGAGCGAGCTCGACGCCACGCTGGACGAACAGGCGGTGGGGGCCGCGGCCACCGTGGCCGACCTCGAGGCCCTGATCACCACGCCGCCAGCAACCGCGGCGTCCCCCGACTCCACCTTCCCTCTTCCCCGGTGGAGTCAGTCCCGAACCATGCGGGGCATTCGTCGCGCGTGTCTGTCGGTCTGGCTGCTGCCGCTGACCCGCCTCTTCGCGTGGCTCCAAGTCGATGGCCTCGAACACCTGCGGGCGGTCGACGGCCCGGTCATATTCGCGGCCAACCATCAGAGCTTCATGGACACACCCGTCATCCTGGCCGCGCTACCGAGCCGCGCGCGGTACCGGGTGGTGACTGCGATGGCGAAAGAATTCTTCGCGCCCCATTTTCATCCGACCCAGCACCCCCAGCGTGCACGGGTGACCAACGGGCTGAACTACTATCTGTCGACCGGGTTGTTCAACGCCTTCCCCCTGCCGCAGCGGGAAGCCGGCACGCGTCATGCGCTCCGATACGCTGGCGAACTAATCGGCGCCGGCAACTCCCTGATCATCTTCCCGGAGGGACGGCGCGTGTCGGGGGACACGCTGGCGCCGTTCCAGGCCGGGGCGGCCATGATCGCGTCACGGCTCGGCGTGCCGGTCGTGCCGGTGCGGCTGCGGGGCCTCGACGGGGTGTGGGGAGAAGGTCAGCGCATGGCTCGTCCGGGTCGCGTCACGGTCAGATTCGGACCCCACCTGAGACTCCACGGCGACGACTATCGGTCATTGGCGAGCGAACTCAAGGCCGCCGTTGAGGGCATGTAAAGAGCGGTCCGATTTTTGTAAAGTTCCGGCCGATGTGCGAAACTGGCCGGTAGAGGAGATTAGTTGGCGAAGGACGATCTAATAGACGTACAAGGCACGGTCTCAGCGGTCCATAGCGGTGGACTCTACCGGGTTCAGTGCGATGCCGGGCACGAAGTGCTCGCCCAACTCAGTGGTCGCATGCGGCGTTTTCGCATCAAGGTCGTCCCGGGCGACCGGGTCACGGTCGGCGTCTCACCCTACGATCCAGTCCGCGGCATCATTACCTTCCGCGCTCGCTAGAACCGACATTTTGAATTCCGACACCACGCACGCACGACCGCGGCGGCGCTCCCGTCCAGTCGGCCGCGGGTCATCACGGAGACCGGACCGGGCTCCGGCAGATTTCTCGGCACCGTCCGCCGAACTCGTCATACCGGCGGCGGTGGTCGAGGCAGAATCGGTCCCGTTCGATCAGTTCGATCTCAACCCTCAACTCGCCCTCGGGGTGCGGGATCGGGGATTTACCGATGCCACCCCAATTCAGGCGGCCGTCTACCCGATCGTTTCCGCTGGCCGCGACTTGATCGGCAGCGCGGAGACCGGGAGCGGCAAGACCGGCGCATTCTTGCTTCCGGTGCTCAACCGGCTGCTCAAGGAGCCGAGTTCCAGCAATGAAACGTCGAGCGGTCGCACGAGAGTCCTCGTGCTCGGGCCGACCCGCGAACTCGTTGTTCAGATCGAGGACGACCTGCAGGGCTTTGTGTACCACACGCGGCTGACGAGCGCCCCGGTGTTCGGCGGCACGCCAATCGGCCCGCAGGCCCAGGCCTTGCGGGCCGGGGTAGACGTCGTGGTGGCGACGCCCGGCCGGCTCCTGGACCACCTGCGTGGCGGTATCCCGGCGTTCGCGAGTGTCGACACGCTCATCCTCGACGAGGCGGACCGAATGCTGGACATGGGGTTCTGGCCGGACGTGCGTCGGATCGTCGCCAGCCTTCCGGACCGGACCGCAAGCGGCCGGACGCGTCAAACCCTCTTGTTCTCAGCGACCATCCCTGACTTCGTGTTGAACCCGCTCAAGGAGTTGGCCAACGACCCCGCCTACGTCCAGCTCGGGCGCCGGGGCGCACCGGCCGACGGTATCTCGCATACCGTGGAGCAGGTGCCGACGGCACGCAAGACCGCGTGGCTGACTTCATTTCTCGGGAAAACTCCGGGCTCGATACTGGTGTTCGTCAACACCAAGCGGGGAACGGAGCGGCTGGCGCGAGCGTTGTCGAACGCCGGAATCAAGGCGACCTCGTTACACGCGGACCGGTCGCAGAGTTTGCGCCTCGCGGCCATCGGCGGTTTCCGGAGCGGGCGCTATCGGGTACTGGTCGCCACCGATGTCGCGGCTCGAGGTCTCGACATCGATGACATCAAGTGTGTCGTGAACTTCGAGGTCCCACCTAATCGTGACACCTACATTCATCGAGTTGGCCGGACCGCGCGCCTCGACGCGAAGGGCGCCGCGCTGACGCTCGCGGCCCCTGACGAGCTGCCGGCCGTGCGGGCGCTGAAGGCGTCGATCGATCTGGACGTGCGCGGCGCGTCTCTGCGGGGTCAAGCAGGGTGATATCCGACGATTCCGACCAGCCACCCGAATCGGCCGGGCCATCGTCTGAGCCGGATCAGGCGCCGGAGCCAAGTCCGGCGGTGGCCCGTTTCAAGGCATGCCGGTGGCACGCGAAGCAAGAGGCGCAGGAATATTGCTCGAATCGCGACGTGCTCCCATACGCTGGGAAGCTCGCCTTCACCCCGGAAGCGTGGTGTCCAGACTGCGCACTGTACAAGCTGCGCCGCACCCCCAAGAAGCATTCGCGTCTCGAAGACGACTACCGCTACTAGCGTCGCCTATTCGCTGAATTCCTTCGCCAGTTCGACCCACTCACCTTGCGGCGCAAGATCTCGATACCTGCGCCAGTGCGCTTTCGCCTCCGTCGAGTGTCCGACCTTCTCAAGCGTGACCGCCAGGTAGAAGTACGCATCCGCGTACTCGGGATTGATCGCGATCGCCACCCGGTAGTGCTCGAGCGCGTCAAGATAGCGCCCCAGGTCGTGGTGGATGTTCCCCAAATTGAAATAGGCCTCGAAACACTCCCCGTCCAGATGCATGGCACGCTCGTAGAGCGCCTGGGCCTCCACGAGTTCGTCCCTCGCGTAGTATAGGTTCGCAAAGTTGACAAGGGCCGGCACCAGATTGGGATCAAGCAGGAGGGCCTTGCGATAGGCCAACCGGGCGTGCTCCTGGTCGCTCTCGCTGCCTTCGTCGAGCCCGGCACCCTCGCGAAAGTACTTCGCCGCCAATGACAGGTGGACTGAAGACGAGGGTACGATCTCGGCCACACTCCTCGACGCCGGCTCGCCGTCGCGATGCGGGGTCAAGGCCACCACCTTTACCGGATGTGCCTCTGCCATGCGCTGACTGAAGTCCAACGTCAACTGCCCGTCACGGGCTGACACCAGCGCTCTCAGCACGACGCGGAACGGCGTACCCTCAGCCAGACCCTCGCTGACCTGCCGGATAACACGGAGGTCCTGAAACCCGTAGTACCGCGCAGCCTTGGCGCGGACCACTGGATAGACAAGAGACCACTTCTCCAGATATCGGAGGTACTCCTCTCGCACAGCCGGGTAACGGTCACGGACCTGACGAATGCTGTGGTACTGGTGGTCGAGCGCGGCTGGCGACGGTCGGCCACTCAGGCGGCAGAAGTCCGCCTCGCCCAAGATTCTGACGCGACCGGGAGTGTCCGCATTCGCCTGCTCCGCTTTCCGCACCTTCGCGCTTGAAGCGGCCCCGCGTGAACCAGATTTGGGGATCGACGCTGCGGCCCCACCCTCCCCCACTACGAGCATCGTCGTCTGCTCGGTGACGTCGCGCACCACCACGCCGCCGTGTTGTACGACGAGTTCGCGAGCCTCCTGCCGCCCGAGGGAAGCGAGCTTGCCGGCGAAGACGACGACCTGGCCGTGGAATGACGAATCGACACGGGTGCGAGGGGCTGCGGGTTCGTCAGTATGGTCGATCGCGTCCATCGCTCGAAGAAGTGGCTGTCGGCCTGAAAGATGAATGAGAATGTGTCCTGTGTCAAGTCGCGACAGATGCCGATTCGGCGCGTCGCGCGAAGACGGTTCTCGAGAGAATGACCCAACTCGTACTTGCCGGCGACGTAGGAGGAACCAAGACCTGGCTTGGCCTGTTCAGGTGTGACGCGCCGCGGCCCGTCGCGGTCGCGACCCAACGCTTCCGGACGCTCGAGCACGACGGGATCGCGGCGATCATCGCCCGTTTCCTTGAACAGGCCGGGACACCTCCGATCGTCTCCGCCTGTCTCGGGGTGGCCGGACCGGTGCTGAACAACGCCTCACAACTGACCAATGTCCCGTGGCGCATCGATGGGGTCGACCTGGCGGAACGAACTGGTCTTTCGACCCTGCAGGTCCTCAACGATCTTGAGGCGATGGCCTACGCGGTCCCCTGGCTCGCCCCGTCCGAACTAACCATCATCCAACCCGGCACACCGGTCAAGGGAGGCACGGTCGCAGTGATCGCCCCTGGCACTGGGCTTGGCGAGGCCTGTCTCCAGACGATCGGCGATCGCCACCATGCGCTACCATCGGAAACTGGACACACCGACTTCCCGGCCCGGACGCCGCGAGAACTCGAACTGGTGGCCAGCCTGACCGCAACCCATGGCCGGGTGGCACTCGAAGACGTGGTCTCGGGACCGGGACTCGTCACGCTTCACCGTTTTACGCATCTGACGTCCCCATGCACACAAGGCCCGTTGCCCGACGACCCCGCCCGGCAGCCATCCGCGGTGACCGCGTCGGCGCTGAACGGCAGGTGTAGCCCCTGCCAGGAAGCCCTCGACCTGTTCGTAGCCGCGCTTGGGGCAGAGACCGGTAATCTCGCCCTGCGTACGCTCCCAAGCGGCGGGCTCTACATCGGCGGAGGTATCGGGTCCCAAATCGTGCCGGTTCTCCGGTCGGCCTGTTTTCTCGACGCCTTGTCGGACAAGGGTTCGATGCGCACGCTAGTCGAGCAGATTCCTATTTTCGTGGTTCTCGAGCCGAAGGTCGCGCTTATCGGCGCCGCGGTCAGGGCTGTCGAGATCCATACCGCACGGTCTTGATCGCGAAGGGCGGAGGACGCCACTCCGCTCGATCGCCCATCCTGCTCCCTCGACTCGATTTACCTGGAATTTGCGAGAAATTTCACACAAGAGATCCGATCTCGGGAATAGTCGGCCCGTTTCGCGCGTTCTATCGATGACCGCGCTCGTGCGTTCAACCGGCGTGACGCGGGAGTATATGGGGCCACTCGAAACCAAGGAACCACGCCGTCCGACGGGACGCCCCGCCACGGAGGCACTGTATTTTCCACTCGGACGGGCCACTAGCCAATGAGTGCACACTCACGGCTTTCGTACTTACAGCGTGTCGGTCTGCTCTCGGTGCTCAGCGAGGCCGAACGTTGATCTGTCTTCCGGGCCGCTCGGGTAGCGGCGTACCAACGCCGCCGCCCTATTTTTCACCCGGGGGACCCAGCCGACGACGTACATCTGCTGGGGTCGGGTGTGGTCAAACTGTCGGTCAAGAGTCCCGAGGGACGCGAGGCTATCCTCGGGTTTCAGCATCCCGGTGATCTGTTCGGCGCGTTGGCGGTGATCGACGACGGGCCGCACGACCACCTGGCTGAGGCCTACGAGGACTCGACGATCTGGACCATCTCGCGCACCAGTTTCCAAGGCCTGATGCAACTTTCTCCGGCGCTCGCCCAAGAAATCATCACGCTGCTCGGACTACGGGTGCGGATGTATCAGACCCGCGTTCGCGAGATTCTTCACCAGAGCGCCCGTGCGCGCGTGGCCAACACCCTGCTCCATCTCGCTGGCCGGCACGGCGTGAAGGACGCTGATGGGGTCGTCATCCCGCTCCGGCTGAGTCAGAGGCCATCGCGAACTTCGTCTGACTGACCAGGGAGACGGTCAACTTCATCCTGAAGGATCTCCACGAGCGCAACCTGATCGAGACACAGGGCCGCAGCATTCGCCTCAATAATCCGGCGGTTCTCCAACACGCCGTGCGTTAGTGTCCCGTCCCAGAGGTTCGTTGCACAAGTCGGTGGCGCGGCGCGCGGCTGAAAAGGCGTGAGGAGAGAACAAATTGGTGATTTGTGACCGACGAGCCACGCATTCAGGCGGGATGCAACCGGACGACTCGCGACCCGACTGTCACGGAGCCACCCCGACGGTTACACTGAGTTCGTGACCGATCAACACTATCGCCGACCACAGACCGCGAGACACCGTTGGGGAGCCCTGGCGGCCATCGTGGCGTTGAGCACGACAGTCCTCTCCGTCCCCGCTCTGACCCAGTCGGCCGAGCCGATTGTCTACACCGTCCGATTCCCTGAACCGCACACGCACTACGCGGTGGTCGACGCCAGGGTCCCGACGGACGGCCGCGATCGGATCGAACTGATGATGGCCGTGTGGACTCCCGGCTCGTATCTGGTCCGCGAATTCGCGCGACACATCGAAGGACTGTCGGCCCGCTCGCCAGGAGGCGCGCCACTGGCCATCCAAAAGTCTCGCAAGAACCGCTGGACCGTCGAAACCGGCGGCGCCCCGCGCATCGAGCTCTCTTATCGTGTGTACGGCCGGGAGATGT
>Ga0315338_1001950_pt1 | contig 22705 bp, 24 predicted proteins | sample ASW8metaG_FD_204518 | JGI IMG/M metagenome (GOLD analysis project Ga0315338, IMG submission 204518) | Ammonia-oxidizing marine archaeal communities from Monterey Bay, California, United States - ASW #8 | ecosystem: Environmental > Aquatic > Marine > Coastal | place: USA: California | collected... | reverse complement strand
TTTTGTAGTCACTTACATCAATTTGTTTTTGGATATCTTTTGTCATCTGTCCTGCCTCATCAAATGATTTACAATGAATCATTGAAAATACATTATATGGCCAGTCTGGATATACTGGTCTTTCATAGCAATGACTTACCTGTGGAAAAGCACCAAGCTTATTTCCAACTTCACTAATTCGCTCTTCTGGAACTTTCCAGACAATCATACCGTTGGCAGTAAAGCCAGCTTCCCTGTGCCGTAAAATCGCTGCAAATCTTCTCATAACTCCAATCTCTTCATAACTATGGAGTTTTTCAAAAATTTGATCCTCCGTAACGCCTAAATTTTCTGCCGCCTTTTGGAAAGGTCTGTCAACTATCTCCATATCTTTCTGCAGTTCTCTAATGAATTCCTTGTCTTCCTCTGTTGCAACAAACTTTACATCTGTAACTTTTTTCTTTTCCTCGGATGGCTTTACTTCATGTTTTTTGTCATCAACCATGTCCAGTTTTACTCCAATCTTGAACAACTGTAACGTAGGAAGCATTCTGGTTTTTTTAATTCCATCCAACTTTGAAAATTTGTCAAGCTCTTTCTCCAAGTCGGAGCCAGGAGGCACAGCTAAAGTAAACCAGAGATTAAACTGGTGCTCTCTTTCATAATTATGGCTTACACCAGGATGCTTATTGATTTGGTGTGCAATATGTTCAAGTCTATCAGGTTCAATCTCCATAGCAACCAATGAACTAGTATATCCCAATTTTCTAGTGTCAAAGATTGCACTGAGTTGACGTAATACACCTTTTCTCTTTAACTGAATTAGTCTATCTTTCACTTCATCGGATGAAATTTCAAATTTCTTTGCAATTTCATCAAATGGTTTAGCAACCAATGGAAATTTCCATTGTATTTCGTTTAAAATTTCAGTGTCAAGTTTGTCCATATCAGTCAATATACCAGATCTTTGGTCTCAATTAAAAAATGTAACTGGCTTTCTTGAATCTATAAATACCATTCATGGTGCGCCAGAGTGTTGATTGTAGATCTTCACCTAAAGGGCAATCTTGCCATTGTAGTTGGATCTGGAAATGAGGGCATGAAGAAAGTTACTTCTCTCTTAACCCAAGACTGTAGAATTCTCGTGATAAGTAATAATTCAAACGCACAAATTGAAAAGTACGTAAAGCAAGGAAAAATTGAATTCAAAAAAACCAAACTTAAAGATGACATCTTTCTCTCAAAATACAAACCATATCTAGTTATGGCTACTACCAATGATAAAGTTCTAAACCGAAAAATTGTTCAGAAAGCTAGGAAGATGAAATCATATGCATATGCTTCAGATGATCCAGAAATCAGTGATTTTGCTCATCCATCCGTGATCAATATTGCAGATACATTACAGGTTGCAATATCAACAGGTGGAAGCAGTCCTGCAATGGCAAGAAAGATCAAAATAAAGACAGAATCTTTCTTAAAGAAAAATATCTCAAGTGATGATATACTTCAAATCAAACTACAGAAATTTGCAAGATTGGAAGCAAAACAAGTTCTTTCAACACAGTTAGATCGCAAAAAATTCTTGTACACTGTAATGAATGATAAACATGTAAAAGGATTATTAAAAGAAGGAAAATACAAAATTGCACAGACAAGAGTAAAAAAAATATTGAGAGAATTGACATGAAAGAAAATATTATAAACGCTAGAGTAACATTCCGCAAGTCACCAATTCATGTTTTAGAAAGATTTTCTTTCTCTGATATTGATGAAGCATATTCATCATTTAAACAGCATGCAGAATTAAAAGAGTGTGTAATTTTACAAACATGTAATAGAATTGAAATTTTTGCTACTGGAAATGAAAAAAAATTCGACCAGATAAAAAAGACTTGGGCATCAATTGCTGGTCTAGAAGAGAATGCATTCACGGATAATTGTGAAATAAGCGTAGACACTGAGGTTTATGATCATCTTCTAAAACTGACATCTGGATTAGATTCTATGGTTATCGGTGAAGAACAAATCTTGGGTCAGATTAAAAATTCAATTACTTTTGCTAGAAATGCCAAAACATCCGGTGAACATCTAAACACACTTTTTGATAAGGCTATACGAGTAGGAACCCGAGTTAGAAATTCTACAGGCATTAGTAAAGGAAGTATTTCAGTTGGTTCTATGGCAGTAAAACTAGCAGAAGAAAACGTAGATGACATGAAGCTAAAAGAAATTCTTCTAATCGGTACAGGTGAAGCTGCAGCATTGGTTGCAAAATCTCTAAACAGACGTGGATATCAATTTTCAGTATCTAGTAGAACTATGGAACGTTCAACATCATTTTCAAAAACTGTGGGTGGGAATCCAATTGATTTTAATGAGATACTAAGTGATTTTGGAAAATATGATGTTGTGTTTGTTGCAACAACTGCACCATATTTTCTTGTAACACATGAGAGAATTCAAACAGCGCTAAATCAAAAAAATCATGGAATGATGATTCTCGATCTGTCAAATCCACGTACAGTAGATGAGAAAGTTGCTGAACTAAGCGGTATCAAATTAATGAATATTGATCAGATAGCTGAGATAGTTGAAAAGAATATGCGTAGTAGAATAGGTCAAAAAAATACTGCAGAAGAAATAATTAAAGAAGAATTACCAGTATTAGAGGCATCAATGAAAAGATTAGAAGCAGAACCTGTTGTGAAAGATGTTTTCAAGAATATTGATTTACTAAGAATCAAAGAAGTTCAAAAAGCATTAAACATGTTAGGTGATCTAGATGATAATAAAAAGAAAATAATTGATGAGTTATCAAAGGCCATTGTTGAAAGCATAGTAACTACACCAATGAATAATTTAAGAAAGCATACGGAACAAGGAAATACTGAGTTGTTAGACGCAGTTGAAAAATTATTTGAATATAAGAAAGATAACTAGTTTAGAATTTTAGTGATCAAATCTCATTTCAATAGATTTTTGTTTAAAACCAATTTTCTCATAAAATGGTATTAGTTTATCTTCACAGTTTAGGATGGTTTTATAGCATTTTTTTTCCTTTGCTACATCTAGTAATGAAAGTACTAACTTCATTCCAATTCCCCGTCCCTCAAATTCTTTGTTTACAACTACATCCTCAATATGACCCACAAATCCACCTTCATGAATGAATTTCTGCTCAATCAGTAGCGTTGTAGAACCAACAATTTTTCCATTGAGTTCTGCAACATGAATAATATGATTTTCATTCTCTAAAATTTTCTTTAGAATATTTCTTACAGAATTTTGTTCCAGGTTACTAGTTTGTCTAAGATTATCAAGTGATTCTAAAAAACCATTTTCCAAATCTGATTCTATTATTTTTCTAATTATTAATTCAGACATTCAAATTTTCCCTATTTTTTATATTCTTGATTTGTTTTTTCATAAGTTTCTTTATCCCCAATGTCGATAAATTCTTTTTTGGACACCACGCTGTTAATTCTCTTTTTCTTTGATAGAGCTTTTTGTATAACATCATCCATTCCGTATTGTTTATTTTTTGGAATGAGTTGAAACACTTCAGGCTCCATCACATAGCAGCCCATGTTAATTTTTGCACTTAACTCTGGTTTTTCATTCCATGCCGTCACCCTACCAGTATTGGTTGTGTCAATAACACCGTACTTCATGTTGAATTTATATCCGTAAAGACTCATTGTAACAGTTGATTTCTTTCTTTTATGGTCGGAAATCATATTTTTCAAACTAAAATTATAGATTGAATCTCCATATACACAAACAAATGTATCATCAATGAATTTTTCAGCAGTTTTTAGTTGACCTGCCGTCGCAAGTGGTTTTTTTGAAATGGCATACTCAATTTTCACACCAAATTTTTTTCCATCTCCAAAATAATCCTCGATTTTTTTTCGTAAATAACTGACACATAGAACAATCTCTTTCACACCATTTTTTTTAATCCATTCTATCAGATGTTCTAAAATAGGTTTTTCACCTAATGGAAGCATTGGTTTAGGAAGAGAATTTGTGTATGGTTGTAATCTAGTCCCAAGACCACCTGCTAAAATTATTGCCTTCATGAATTTGTATTCAGTTTTGAGTTGTATTTATGTTAAATTACACAATTTTTAGTGACCTAAGTAATCTTAGAAATTTTTTTAATTATATCATTTGGTCTCTCACCGAAAATCAGAATCATTGGTTCTTTTCCCATGTCACCTTTATGATAAATGAGATCAGGTGATTTTGATTTTAGTGCATGATTTATTCCCCACTTTATAGATGAACCTTCTTGTTGCTTTGATTTCTTAGGTTCCTTACTTCTGTCATATGTTAGTACTGTTAATCCATAGCTTCTCGCTTTGGAAATAATTTTAGTGTTGAATTTTATGTTAAGACCAGAACGAACATTTGGAAATTTTTTGTTAACTTGTATTACAGCAGTTGCAACATGATGTGATCCACCATATGTGATTTCTCCTGCAGTTACAACTTCTTTACCAGATTTTACTAGCCTACCAGATACTCCCAAAACATCTCTTACTGTTTTTGGATTTCTTTTGGAATAAACAAAATTTGTTTGACATTCAGGAATGATCTTATAGACATTTCTGATCTGTTTAAAATCATTTATTGATTCTATCAATTCTATTTTTTCATTTGAAATTAGAGTGTGTGTTATTCTAACACCCTTTCCAATATTTTTTGAATTTTTAATAGAATTGTAAACATAGTTTTTTGCAATTTTCGCAGCTTGGTTTAAGGTATATTGTTTTGCTAGTGAAACAGTTAGAGATGCAGAATAATTACATCCACTTCCATGATTTTGGATTGGGATAATTTTTCCTGTGATTTGATATTCTTTATTTCTTTCTAGAATAAAATCAGAAATTTTATCTTTTGTTGTTGATGCACCGGTGACAATAACAGATTCTGCCCCAAGCACCTGAATTTTTTTTGCAGCATTTCTTACATTTGATATTCCTGATAAAATTTTTGCTTCATACTTATTTGGTGTAATTATATCAGCCAACGGTATTATCATTTTTTTATAATCACTTAGAGCACTTTTTTTGAGAAGTATACTACCGGTTGTTGATTTTATAACGGGATCAACTATTAGCGGAACATGATTATTCTTAAATTCTGAATGAATTACTTTGATTATATCCGAATTGTAAACCATACCAATTTTGATTGCATCTATATGAAAATCAGACAAAATTGAGTCTAATTGTGACTTCAAACTTTTTTTAGAAACAGGTTCAATATTTGAAACTTGTTTTGTATTCTGACTAGTAATGGTAGTTATGGCAGTAAAGCCGTATGCATCAAAATCTGAAAAAGTCCTAATATCACTTTGTATGCCAGCACCAGAAGATGGATCTGAACCACCGACAGTTAGAATATTCATAATGATCGGATTGCAAACGACTGTTTAAATTTACCAGAAGCACTATAACCATTATGACAACTCAAATGACATCAGCTCGACGTGGTGTTGCAACTGACGAGATGAAAAAAGTTGCAAAAGATGAAGACGTTACATTAGATTGGCTTATACCAAAGATTGCAAGTGGTTCTGTTATCATACCAAGTAACAACGTTAGACCACAACAAATCCATAATGTTGGGATTGGAAAAGGCATGAAAACAAAAGTTAATGTGAATATTGGGAGTTCCACACTAAATGTAGATGTCAATGAGGAAATTGAAAAAGCCAAAGTTGCAGTAAAATATCACGCTGATACTATAATGGACTTGAGTGATGGTGGAGATGTTGGTAGTATAAGACGAGCCTTATTGGATGCTGCACCTATAACATTTGGCACCGTACCGATATATGAGGCCTATAACTTTGGTGTTGAAAAACATAAGAATCCATTAGACATTACAGAAGATGACTATCTTAAAGCATTTGAAAATAATATAAAAGATGGTGTTGATTACACCACAATTCATTCTGGAATAACAAAAGAAATTGCAAAACGTATTTTGAAAGTTGAAAGATATGCTGGGGTAGTCAGTAAAGGTGGAACTATTACTGCGGCATGGATGTTAAAATATGATAAGGAAAACCCATACATCACTCATTATGACTATATGATCGAGTTAGCGCAAAAATACGATGTAACATTTAGTTTGGGTGACGCATTACGCCCTGGCTCAATTTTAGATTCACATGATGAACTTCAGGTTCAGGAAATGATCAACATTTCACGCCTAGCAAAACGAGCTAATGAAAAAGATGTTCAAGTTATGATTGAGGGTCCTGGTCATGTCCCACTTAATGAAGTTGCAGCCAATGTCAGGCTTGCTAAATCATTAATTGGTGATGTTCCATACTATGTTTTAGGTCCACTTGTAACTGATATTGCATCTGGTCATGATCATATTGCTAGTGCAATTGGTGCTGCAGTTTCAGCTAGCGAAGGAGTTGATTTACTCTGTTATCTAACACCATCTGAACATTTGGCACTTCCAAATGCTGATGAAGTCAAAGAAGGTCTCATTGCATATAGAATTGCAGCGCATGCAGGGGATTTAGTCAAACTTAGAGATAAGGCAATAAAATGGGATATGAAAATGACAGAGGCTAGAAGGACATTAGACTGGGAAAAGCAGATAGCACTTTCAATTGATCCTGAAAAGGCAGCAAAAATTCATGGAAGAACTGGTCAACATCCAGGAAATAATGTACCGTGTACTATGTGTGGTGGTGCTTGCGTCTATCTGATGCTTCCTCAACAAAGAAAATACGAAAAGAATACGGAATTACAACAGAGTGAGTAATATTTTTTCTAAACTTGGAACTGTATCAAATTCTTTTAACTCATTAACATGAATCCATCTAAATTCAGAATTCTCCCAATTAAGTTTGATATCACCTATTTCTGTTTGAAATAAAAATGGAAATATTATCCATTGATGGTTTTCATATTGTGGTGATTCCACCAATATTTCATTGCCAGATTTAACAAGTTCAACATTCTGTTCTTTGATACCAACCTCTTCAAAAATTTCTATTTTTGCTCGTTTAACTGGTATTTCGTTATTTTCAATAATTCCGCTAACACCTGACCATAAACCCTTCATAGATCTAACCTGTTGACTTCGTTTTAGAATTAGGATTTTATTATTATTATTAAGAAATGATGTTACTATTCTAGTTTTTCTCATTACTAATTTTTCATTGTACTAACCATCTTTGTCAGTTTCTTATAGGATTTTTCCAAATCAATGTTTTCTGAAAGTTTCTCTTTATTCGAATTAATGTATGTGACAATTTCATGACTATTTCCTTCCTGAGCTGAACTCAATAAACGACCAATATCCTTCCAGAATTCCTCTGCAACTTTTCTAATTTCAGGATTAGAAATTATTGTTTCAATTAATTCAGGTGATTCAGTCAATATACTTTCGGCAATAATTTTTTGAGCCTTGAATGTAGTTCCAGCCATTTTCTCCGTCAGTAATATTTTATCATCTTTTGCTAAAATATTTGCAAATGCAATGTTAATCAAATGTGTAAGTCCTAGGATAATTGCAATTTTTTTATCATGTTCACTCGAATCTATTGTAACAAAATTTGCATCAGGAAATAGATTTTTTGCCACATCTAATTCTTTTTTACCATCTTTAATTGGAATTGATATAATATTTTGATTCTTTACTCCTTTAACCCCAGGTCCAAACATTGGATGAATGCAAATAGGGCAAACCTTTGCAGGTATTTTTCCTAGCGCGGTAGCTGTTTTTGATTTTTGTGATGTGATATCTATCAAATAAGATTCACGCCGCATTTCTTTAGCAATTAATCTAATAATTTCTGGAGTTTTTTTTGTTGGTGTTGAAAGTAATACATATTCCTTGTTTAAAATTGCACTAATTAGCGTTTCAGCTTTTTTGATATTTGATGGAATTGGATTTTCTATATCAAATCCTGTAACATCAAATCCTTTCTTAACAAAATAACCTGCTAGCCATTTACCCATTTGACCACCAGCACCAACAATTACAATACTTTTCATCATTAGATATTAGTAGTTCTTGCTTTTAATATGTCCATTCCTTTGATAATTTTTTCTTTATCAACACAAGCGGAAATCCTGAAAAAATGTTTGTAGTCACCAAATGCATTTCCCGGTGCTATTGCTAATCCATATTCAAGAAGTTTTTCTGCTAATTCTGAGGTGTTAATCTTACTTTTTGTGCGTGCAAATATGTACATTGCACCATCAGGAATTTCGAACTCCAAATCCATATTCTGTGCTAATTCACACAAAATTCCTAGTCTTTCACGCATAATTCTTGTATTTTCACTAACATCATCATTAATTGACTTCATCGCCAGAAATTGAATAGGTTCAGAAACATTTGTTAGACAAAGTGATTGGAATTTTGCCATTTTTTCAATAATATTATTTGAACTAATAACATATCCAATTCTATATCCAGTCATTGAATGAGATTTTGAAAATGATTGTGTGACTATTGATTTTTCATAATTATATGATAGTATACTTTTCCATTTTTCATTAGAATAATTACTGTAAATTTCGTCGCTTAAAATAAATAGATTGTTATCTTTTGCAACCTTAAAAATTGAATCTTGTAGTTCCTTTGATAAAATTTTACCAGTAGGGTTGTTTGGATAGTTTATCACAATCATTTTTGTATTATTATTTACAGATGATTTGATATCTTCAAGTGATGGATCCCAACCATCTTCAAGTTTTGTTTTAATTGCACGAATTTTTACCCCCGCATTAATGGCACATTGTCTATATGCAGGCCATGCAGGTTCAATTATAATTACTTCATCACCATAATTGAGTAATGTTGAAAAAGTTAAAAACACACCAAATCTTGCACCAGGAACAACCATCACATTTTTGGAATTAATTTGACAATCAAAGTGATTATTTACAAATGTTGATATAGAATCGCGAAATTCAGGAATACCTTCAGGTGGACCATATTTCCCAAAACCTCCATCATAGATTTCTGTAAGTGCATGACGTACACTTTCCGGAGGTTTGAAGTCAGGTTCTCCAACTTCTAAATGAATGATATCTTTTCCCTTACTCTCCAGTTCTTTTGCTTTCAGAAAAATTGTAAGATGTGTCTGTGCTTCTGATGATTGAACTTTAACTGATTCATTTAACAGGAAATTCAAAAATCTTGCCGCAAGTGTTTTATCAAATCCTATTTCATCACATGCTTTCATCATCTTATTTCTTAATTCATCTTCTCTCGTTTCATCAGACACAACACGTCCTTGCTTGCTTTTCAAATCTCCAATTTCTTTAGCAATATCAGTTCTGGATTTTAGTAATCTAAGCATATCAGCAGTGATTTTCTCCATCTCTATGCGGAGTTTTTCTATGTCAGACATATCTCTACAAAACTGGTTTAATCAAACCGCTTAGGAGTGCATGATCAGCTAATGTTAATGAAACTAGAGAGTCAACCACAGGTGGCGCTCTTGGAACCACACACGGATCATGTCTACCACCAACTTGTAATTTTATGTTCTTTTTTGTTTTTACATCTACACTTTGTTGGTACTGTGCAATTGATGATGCAGGTTTAAACGCAACACGAAGAACTATTGGCATTCCATTTGAAATACCACCTAATATCCCACCCGAATTGTTTGTCTTTGTTAGAATTTTTCCATTTTTAATTACATATGGATCATTATTTTGTGATCCAAATTTTTCTGATCCTGCAAAACCTGAACCAAATTCAATGCCTTTTACTGCTGGTATAGAAAAAATCGCTTTACTGATATCAGATTCTAGGGATCCAAAAATTGGTTCACCTAAACCTACTGGGACGTTAGTTGAAATTGATTCAATTATACCACCCAATGAATCACCTTTCTTTCTTGCCGCAAGTATACTTTTTTCCATTTTTTCAGCAGTGGTTTTTGATGGACATCTCACAACATTTGAATAAATTTTATTCTTAGCTATTGATTTCAGATTCTTTATGCCAACCATTTTCACTTTTCCAATTTGACATGTATATGAATTAGTTTCAATTCCTAATTGTTCCTTGATCAATTTTCTTGCTATTGCACCACCCATTACATGTGTTGCAGTTAATCTTCCTGAAAATCGTCCACCACCTCTATGGTCATTGAATTTTTTATATTTTACATATGCTGGATAATCTGAATGCCCAGGTCTCATCTGACTTCGTAATTTTTCGTAGTCTGTAGATTTTTGATCCTTATTCCAAATAATCATTGTAATTGGTGCACCAGTAGTACTACCTCTAAATGTCCCAGAAATTATTTCCACCTTATCATCTTCTTTTCTTTGTGTTGATACAAGAGATTGACCAGGTTTTCTCAAGTCTAACATCTTCTGTATGTCTTTTTCAGTCAAGTCTAAGCCTGCTGGACAGCCATCTAAGATAGTTCCAATACATTTACCATGACTTTCTCCAATACTAGTTAGAACTAGGCGTCTACCAATTGCATTACCAGTCAACAATAAAAGATCATCTTAGATGTTTATAATCGTTCTATACTACTAACATTCTTGCACCACAATTTTGCATGTCTGAAATAAAATCTGGGTATGATACACTAGCAGAATCAGGATCTGTTACTGTACAGTCACCTATGAGCATCCCAACGATTGAAAATGCCATGAATAATCTATGGTCCTCATGTGCATTTAGTTCCGCACCATTTATCAAATCACCTTTTTTCAAAATCATACCATCTTCTTTTTCAGTAACTACCACACCAATTTTTTTTAGCTCATTGCAGATTATTGCTATTCTATCGGTTTCTTTGTATCTAGCATGTTTCACATTGAAAATTTCAATTTGGGTTTTACATTTAAGCACAAGAATTGCTAATGCTGGTAGGAGATCTGGTGTATTAGATAGATCAAATTTACCACCATCTAGTAATTCAGGAGATTTGGTAGTTATAGTTTCATTATCTAATGTGACATTCACCCCCATCTGTTCAAGCATATCTACAATTGCTTCATCACCTTGTGGTAGTTCCCCTAAGCTTATTTTGATTTTTAATGAATCACCCAAGAGAACATTTGCAGCTAGTAGTAATGCAAGATTTGAAAAATCAGATGGAACAGTAAATGTGGTAGGTTGATAAATTTGATGTAATACAGAATATTTCTTATAAGGCTCTACAACTTTTACGTCAACACCAAATTTTTTCATCGTGGTAATTGTCAAATCAATGTATGGCTTTGAAACAACATTGCCATCTATTTCTATAGTTAATCCACTATCTAACCTCGGCGCGATGATTAGTAGTGCGGAAATAAATTGACTTGAAATGTCACCTTTTATGTTGACATGGTTACCGTCTATTTTACCTTTAATTGTAATTGGGGGTTTCCCATCATTAGATTCTGTTGTTATGCCAAGACTTTCTAGAGAATCTAAGATTGGTCTCATTGGTCTTTTTTTGAGGCTATCATCACCGGTCAATTCAGTATTTCCACCTGACAGTGCCGCGATAGCGGTTGCTATTCTTAATGTTGTACCTGAATTCTGAGCATTGATCATTGAACCCTGAACTCTAGAGCCAATTGAATTTTCCACACTCACAGTATCATCTGATTCATTTACTTCAACACCAAATGCCCTACAAGCAGAAATTGTTGCATTTGTATCATTTGAATGAAGTACTTTTTTAATTATACTTTTTCCATCCGATAATGCTGAAAGAAATATTGCTCTGTGTGTATAACTCTTATTTGCAGGACAATTCACCTCACCACTGATTTTTGATTTTTCAATTTTACACTTCATTTACTTCAGCTTTTTTATTATTGATATTAGAAATTATTATGTTTCCTTCTAACGATGAAAATTCCTTCTTAATATTTGAATTATGACCTTTTTTGGTAATTGCCATAATGGATGGTCCATTACCTGAAATTGTTGCACCAATAGCCCCTTTTTCAATAAGTTTAAAAATTAATTCAGGATTTGAATTTAGAATAGATGATGTTGCTATCCCATTAAGTATAGATGCATTCCAGTAATCACCATTTTTTGCTAATTCCCAAGCTTTTTCAAAGGCAGGTTTAAAATTTTTCAATTTTTTAAGATTGCCACGTTTTCGTGATTTTGGAAGAAAAATTATAGCTTGTAAATTATTTGGGGCTGGACGTCTTAAAACTAAACTTCTCTTGTAATTATTAGTCACATTAAATCCACCATAATAACATGCACATGCATCATCATATGCTCCAGTAAGACTAACCTTAGTTTGTATTGATGATTCCACTCCAATTTTTAATATTTTTTTATCTGTAAATTTTCTTTGAAAGGCTTTTGAACACGCCATTGACACTGCAGTTGAAATTGCACTTGAACTTTTGAGCCCATATCCAGTTGGAATGTTTGATTGAAAATCTAACTCTAATCTTATTTTTTCTAATTGCTTTTTTGGGACACTATTTTGAATTACTTTATTAATTAATTTAGAACTAATCGTTTTATTGTCAGAAGTTATGTAGATTCCAGTTCCTTCTTTTACGTCTAATGTAGTTTTTACAAATGTATCTATACCAACTGCTGCACCACTTCCTGTTGCAATAGCATTTACAAGTGAAACCGCTCCATGCACCACACTCTTTACAACCACCATCAGAAGCCTCCTAAAATTGCCTTTTTCATAGCCTCATATGGTGCTTTTTGTCCCAACCAAATCTCAAATGATCTAACTGCTTGTGATAACAACATTTCATAACCATAAATGATTTCCGCATTTTTCTTTTTAGAGTCTTTGATCAACGCTGTATTTACTGGTTTATAGACAATATCATAAACTGTTGTATTACTATCAATTAATTTTGTTGGTATAATATTTGATTCATTGTTTAGACCTAAAGAAGATGCATTCACAATAAAATCATAATTTTCGTTTAGTGTTTCAATGTCGTCTATTGGTATGGCATCTGATTTAATCTCAAGATTTTTACCAAAGTTTGATAAGTCATTGGCTTTTTTTATAGTACGATTAACCACTGTGATTTTTTTTACATGTTCTTTTGCAAATCCAGCTATAATTGCTCTTGAAGCACCACCTGCACCAAGCAGTAAAACATTTGAATTTTTTATTGGAATCTCTCTATTTTTTATCGGTTCAAGAAAGCCATCCATGTCAGTGTTGTATCCTTTAAGGGAACCGTTATCATTTACAATTGTATTTGCAGCACCTATCAGTTTACAATTCTCATCCACACCATCTAATAATTTCATAATTTCAATTTTATGAGGAATTGTAACATTAAAACCAGATATTTTGATTGATTTTAAAGACTGGATGCCTGACTCAAGTTCATTTTTATTTATTTTGTAGCCAATGTATGTACACTCCAAATCTAGATGCCTATATGCTGCATTATGGATAGTAGGTGAAAGTGAATGGTCTATTGGATCACCTATGACCGCAAATGTTCTTAGCATATCATTTTTTCCAAAGGGATTGATATAACATCTGCTCTTGTTGTTTTAATTTAACAATTGCAATTCAACTGATTGATCTTATTTCATCTAAGCTAAACTGGCCTGGTGCTATCGGTTTCCCTAATGAGACATATGTGAATGGGCTCCCCATATGAAGAGAAATAATTCTTGTAAACCTTGCGTCTTCACCCATCGAGAACGCAATCAGATTTATTTTTGAAACATTGTTGTATAGCGACAGTATCCTTACCGCATCATTAACCGTTTTTGCCGTAGTTACAATTTTGACATAATTTGAGAATTTCTTCATATTTCTGAATTTCCTGCTCAGATTTTCTAATTTTGGGGTTTTTTTGAAATCATGCCATGAGACTAAAATTTTTGTTTTTGAGTTTTTTATGTCCCTTAGGAATTTTCTATCTTTTTGTAATGCATTGAATTCAATATCTAAGAGAAATGGACTATACTCTGCAATGAGTTTAATGATAGATTTTCGCTCATTCTCTGAACCTACAAATTTACCACCCTCATTCTTTGGTCTTAAAGTACAGACGCATTTACTTAATTGTTTTTTTATTAACTCGAGTGCAATAGGAACGTCTTTTGGTTTCAAAAAGTCAAATCTGATTTCTGCAAAATCAGATTTTTTTAATGCATTTTTAACTACTGTAGAAAGTTTTTTTGGATTTTTTTCTGCAATAACAACACAAGTTTTGTATTTCATTATTTTTCTAAAATGTATTCATCTGATACTTCCATGCCAAAATGTCTTCCAGTAGCTGGTTTTGCGAATGCTAAAACGGAATCTCCTTTCTTTAAATGTGTGACAGAAACTAGTTGGCCATTTGATTTAACAAAACGTATTGTTTCTGCATCTTGAGCTATAATACCACCAACTTCATCACCAACTTTTGCTTTTATCATTAACATTGGTCTACGTTCTATCTTACATCTACCAATAGCTGCTCTACGGGCTTTACCTTTTGAATTAAGAATTAGTACTTCACTACCAGTTTCCAACTCTGAAAGATACTTTGTTGTTCCGTCTGGAGATAATGTATAACAATGCACAGCACCTGCATTTACTCTAAATGGTCTAGGTGACGTGAATGAAGACCCTACTGACTCATTATGAACCAAAAACATGAAATTCGCTCTACTACCAATAAGCATTCCTTCACCCTTGTGTAACATTGATGCAGTGTCAACACAAACTCTTTCACCATCACCAACTTCTTGAATATCCAAAACTTTAGCAGTTTTTAATTCGAAATTCTTTGAGCCCAAGTTTACCAAGGTTTCTTTTACTTCAGTAAGGGAGTTTGTTTGAAAAATAACACCGTCCACACCAACATCTAATATAGAAAACATCTTCCTTACCTCTTTGACATTTTTTGCAACGGTAAAAATTTCTGTATGAATTTTGTGTAGTTTTGCTATTATATTTTCTAACGGAATTATTTTCCAATCTTTAACTTCAATTATGACAAAGTCTAATCCTTTTTTTGCAGATTCTAAGATTTTATCAATATCTTTGTTTGATAGAACTTTGAATTTACGCCCAATTTTTTTACCTTTGATCTTTGATACTTTTTCCTTGTCCAAAACAACATATTTTGCATTAGTTGAAGAATATACTGTCTGAATCTTGGATTTTTTATTTGAGAGACTATTTGGGTCAGCATAAATCATAGTTACACCCTCACTTTCTAGTTGATTTACAAATTTTGTAAATTGATTTTTTCCAACTTTAGGTTGGATGATTAGTCGTTTATTCTTGGCCAATTTTCTCTGCTGCTTCCTTTGCGGTTTGTTTCTTGAAGATAACTCCAGCTAATGCTTCTACCATTTTATGTGGTGTTTTATGAGCAAAAATATTCCTTCCAAATGTTACACCTTTGGCACCAGCAGTCATCGCATCTTCGGTCATTTGTAAAATGTCCATGTCGGTGTTTGCTTTTGGACCACCTGCAATTACTACAGGTACAGGTATACTTGATACAACTTTTGCAAACGAATCAATATCACCTGTATAAACAGTTTTAACAATATCAGCACCACATTCTGCACCAATTCTTGCAGCATGTGCGACAACTTCTGGATCATGTGGATCTTTAATATTTTCACCTCTGGGATACATCATTGCAAGTAATGGCATATTCCATTCATGGCATTGCTCTGAAATATTTCCTAACTGTTCTAACATTTCCGGTTCTTCCTTTCCACCTATGTTGATGTGTAACGAAATGCCATCTGCTCCAAGTCTTATTGCCTCTTTAACAGAACCAGTTAACATTTTTCTATTTGGTGCAGTTGATAACGATGTACTAGATGAAAAATGCACTAGTAATCCTATTTTAGTTGGTTTAGGAAGTGTTTTCATAATACCTTTGTTAATTATTACACTTGTTAGTCCATGATGCTCACATTTGTAAATCATTGAATGTGGATCTTCTAATCCCTCAATCGGACCATTGGAAATTCCATGATCCATTGGTATACAAAGCATTTTGCCTTTGTGAAGAATACGATTCATTCTAATTTCGATGCCTGATGTCATAAGTGATCTCCTTTGCATTCCATACTTAAAAATTCCCAAAATACATTTTTTATGGCTAATTTTTTTCTAAGGATTAAATATTCATTGTATAGTATGTGATTAATTGAGCCAACTTACACAACAATTACACTCAAGTGAAATTAGTGATATTCTTGAAAATTCACTAAATGGGTTAAGACCAACCAAAGATGACTATCTAAGATTACTTGAATCAGATGATATACAACTAATGGGATTAGTTGCAGGTAAACTAGCAGAGAAAAGATTTGGAAAAAAAGCCACTTTTGTTAACAACATAATTCTGAATTATACAAATGTGTGTGTCACCGATTGTATATTTTGTGCATTTTATCGTCCACCAAACCACGATGAAGCTTATACACTAACATTGGATCAAATCGAAGCAAGAGTAAAAACTGGATGGGATATGTTCAAGATTCGCCAAGTATTGATTCAGGGGGGGCATAATCCAGACCTTGGCATCGAATACTATGAGGACTCATTTAAGATGATACGTTCAAAGTTTCCTGAAGTAGGCGTACATGGATTATCAACTTCTGAAATTGATATGATTGCAAAAGTTGAAAAAACAAGTACAAAAGAAATTTTATCTAGACTAAAAGATGCTGGCTTGCAATCAGTTCCAGGTGCCGGTGCTGAAATTTTAACAGATTCCGTTAAAGAAATTATCAGTCCAAAAAAAATCATGAGTGAAGATTGGCTTAGGATAATGAGTGAAGCATTTGACTTGGGTCTTTCAGCATCAGCGACTATGATGTATGGTCATGTTGAATCAAATCAAGATATTGTAGAACATTTTGCAAAAACTGTTGAATTACAAAAAAAGTCAAATGGCTTTATGGCATTTATTCCTTGGAGTTTTGAGCCAAATAACACGTTAATGCAAAAGAATGGAATTGTTACACATGGTGCAGGTGGAATCCAACTTCTAAAGATGATTGCAATATCCAGATTAATTTTTGATGGATTAATTAATCATATACAATCATCATGGCTTACAAATGGAATCGGTATGGCACAACTTGCTTTACAATATGGTGCTGATGATTTTGGTGGAACATTGATTGGTGAGGAGGTTGTTTCATGTACAGGTGCACGTTCAACTGAACTTACTGACAAAAGAATTATTGAATCAGTTAAACAAATTGGATATTCAGTTGAAGAACGAGATAATTTTTATCAAACTGTACGTATGCATTAAATTCCATAGTCTGTCCATTTAGAATCAACTAAATGCTTAGTTTCATCATCAACTTGAACTTTTTCTTGAATTTCTCGCTCAAAACCTTCTGCAAGAGTTTTTTGTGTGGCATCAATTCCAAGTTTTGAGCCCAAATTAACCAATGGTGATGCTGGATCTAATGTGTCTGTAGGAGTCCTATCAATAATTGTAATGTCTCTTGCAGCATCTGTTCTTGTGGTAATAGCCCAGATTACATCATCGATATCATGAACATTCACATCATCATCTACGACTACAAACATCTTTGTTAGTGCAAGCTGTCCCATGCCCCATAATCCCATCATCACTTTTTTTGCCTGTCCTGGATATGTTTTCTTGATAGAGATAATTGCCATTCCTTGGAACCATGCTGCACCAGGCATATCAAAATCAACTACTTCTGGATGAAACATTTGAATTAATGGCAAAAATGATCTTTCAATCACTTTTCCAATGTACGCATCTTCTAAAATTGGTTTACCAACAACTGTTGTGAGATATATTGGATTTTTTCTTTGCATTATTCCTGTTAATGTAAAAGTTGGGTATGGCTCTTTTGGTGTATAGTATCCAGTGTGATCACCAAATGGCCCTTCATCTCTGGTATCTGATGAATCCACGTAGCCCTCCAAAACAATTTCAGCGTTTGCAGGGACATCAATATCAACAGTTTTACATTTCACTGTGTTAATTCCCTTCTTTCTAGTAATTCCAGCAAAAAGATACTTGTCTAATCCTTCTGGAACTGGTGCAACAGCTGAAAAGATTGTAGCAGGATCTCCACCAATGATTATAGCAGTTTCTATCCTATTGTTGGTTTTCTTTGAAATAATTTCATGTTGTGCGCCACGTTTATGCTTTTGCCAATGCATCAATGCATGAGTATCATCTATGATTTGAATTCTATATACACCGAGATTTCTAACTCCTGTCTCTGGATGTTTAGTAGCAGTCAAGCCAAACGTAATGAATTTACCTGCATCACCTTTCCATGTTTTTAATATTGGGATTTTACTAAATGCCGGATTTTCATCAATTACTTCTGTAACTGGTCCACTTTTTTCCAAGTTAGGAAACGATTCACTCATCTTTGAAAGCTCTGGTAATTTTTTTATTTTATTAAAAACACCTTTGGGAATTTCCATTTTTGTTATGTCTGTAATTCTTTTACCAATTTCTGTAAAGTCATTCATCTCCAATGCAAGTTCCAATCTTTTCATTGACCCAAATGCATTTCCAAGTATTGGCATATCATAACCCCTTACATTTTCAAATAACAGTGCAGGACCATTCTGATACATTGTACGTCTAAGGATTTCAGCAATTTCCAAATTAGCATCAACCTCAGTTTTGATTCGTTTCAATTCATTTGCATTTTCTAAAACTTGTACTAATTCACGTATATCATCTATCGGCATAATTCAGTTCATTTCTGTGAAAGTATAAGCTTAACTCGGTTGTTAAAAAATTTACATATAGTAAGAGTTAAAATTGGTTTTGGACGTAAAACTACGATGAGTGAAGAAGATTCTTGTGTAGTTTGTAAGGGAGTAGGAACTATTGAATTACTGAATTCTGAATGTCCATTCTGTAATGGAACTGGAGAAAATACCAAATCCGCTGAAAGTTACTTGGAATCTCATATCTGTCAATGTATTTTTCTAGATAGAAAGCAATGTCCTATTTGTGACAAGAAGTGTCATCATGACACACCAAATAGACCTAAAGTTTTGATTGATCCAATGTAATCATGGCATTGGTGGAAGTTCACTTTTCTTTCCATGACCACCAGATCCAAATTTACAATAAAAACACATGTCAGATTGCATATGAGTAAGATGTTGGATCTGTATCGCGCCAATTTTTAATGCAATTTTCGTCAAAATTTTATATTTTAATGGCATTGCAGGAATTACTTCATCCATGTAAACTTTGTAATGTTCAGGACAAAATTTCAGTGTGACTTTACTCGCTTCAGTGCCTTTTTGGTTTACTTGTTTTGTAAAGTTAATCTGCTCTCTAATGTATTCATGTTTTGGGCAAGGACAATTTTTTCCACCGGGATGCTTGTATGCTGGAGTATTTTTCCAGTCAAATCCAGGATATTCTTTTTCAAAATCATCCATTACCACATTATATCCAATATTCTTTATAAAACAGATCATTATTCTGAGCGCAAATCGAGCACAATCTAAATAAACCCGAGTTTTCTACTTCTTGCTATGGCAACTGCAAAGAAACGTACAACGACATCTAAGAGAAAAACAGCTAAAAGATCAACAGCTAAAAGATCAACAGCTAAAAGATCAACAGCTAAAAGATCAACAGCTAAAAGATCAACAGCTAAAAGATCAACAGCTAAAAGATCAACAGCTAAAAGACCATCAAGATCATCAAAATCAACAGCAACTTTGGAGAAAAAAATTGCTGAATTAGAAGCAAGGTTAACGAAGCTTTCTGCAGGTGCAGAAAAACCTGCACCAAAACCAGCAGAGACTGCACCAAAACCAGCAGAGACTGCACCAAAACCAGCAGAGACTGCACCAAAACCAGAACCAGCTCCAGAACCAGCTCCTGAACCAGCAAAGAAGGAAACACCACCTCCACCACCTCCACCAGCTCCACCACAGCCACTTCACGAAAGATTCCGTGACATTCCAACTGGAAATTGGAATGATCAAAAACCAAAAGTTCCAGGATTCACTGCTCCAGGTAATAGATACTTTGGTAGCAGAGCACTAGTAGCTCAAGTTACAGTTACTCCAGGAAATTGGAATGATCAAAAACCAAAAGTTCCAGGATTCACTGCTCCAGGTAACAAGTATTTTGCAACTAGACAAAGACTTGCTTATCATCCAGAAGCAACGAAATTTGGCACGTGGATTACTGATGCACCCGCAAGTGCACAGACACAGACAGCTCCACCTCCTCCACCACCAGCACCAGAACCACAAGTTCAACAAACTTCATCCGGAGGAAATTCAAAAAAACAATCACTTGAAGAATACGAAAAAGAATATCTTGTACGATTAGAACAACAAAAGGCAGACGCAGCAGCAGACGCAGCAAAAGCAGCAGAAGCAGAAGCAGCCGCAGCAACACAATCTGGTAAAGGCTCAATGCCAAAAGGCTGGAAACCATAGCCACTTTACTTTTCTTTTTATCTATTTTTGAAAGCAGTCAAAGACTTCTTTAGAGTGTCCTTTAGGCTTTACTTTTGGAAATACTTTGAAAATTTTTCCTTTTTCATTTACTAAGAACGTGCTTCGGTTAATTCCCATGAATTCACGACCCATGAATTTTTTCATTCCCCAAACACCAAATTTCTTACACACATCTGTATCAACATCAGCCAGTAAAATGTAAGGAATGTTCATTTTATCACAAAACTTCCTATGTGATTTGACATCATCCTTACTTATTCCTACTACCTCAATTCCAGCCTTTTTGAATTTTGAATAGTCTTTTGAGAATTCGTCAGCCTCAGTAGTGCATCCTGGTGTAAAATCTCTTGGATAGAAGTAGACAACATATTTTTCCCCCTTCAATTCAGATGATTTTACTATCTTTCCATCTGCATCTTCAAGTTGAAATTTTGGTACAGATTCTCCTTCACTTATCATACTTAGATGAAATTTCAGCCTACATTAAATATTATTCAAACTCGTCTTGACTAGCATGTTTTATATGGATACTAAAATCGAATTTGAAACATGGTAAATCCAAGAGCCTGGCTTGCTGAAGCAATAGCAACTTTTGGTCTAGTATTCTTTGGTCCACTATCTGTTATTCTATCAGTAGTTGTATTTGGAGATGGATTATCAATCGAATCAATCATAATGATATCACTTGGACATGGTGCAATCATTGCATTAATGGTATATGCATTTGGACATGTTTCTGGAGCGCATATCAATCCGGCTGTAACAATTCCTATGATTATCACCAAAAAGATAGGAGTCGCAGATGGCGCTGGCTATATCATATCACAAGTAATTGGCGGAATAATCGCAACATTATCCCTGATGGCATTATTTCCAGAAATTGGAAAAGGAGTTCTTTGGGGAGGTCATGGCGGTCCAAGCGAATTATTAAACTTCAGTATGGAATCTGCATTTATAGTTGAAATTATTTTGACATTCTTTTTGGTTGTAGTAATTTTCATGACAGCAGTTCACAAAAAGGCACCAAAAAGTGTCTATGGTGCAGCAATAGGTGGAATGGTCTTTCTACTTCACTTGGTTGGAGTTCCACTAACTGGTGCATCAATGAACCCAGCAAGATCACTTGCACCAGCAGTAGCAACTGGTGATGCTGGCTTGTTGGAGGTTCAGTGGCTATACTGGGCAGCACCAATAATCGGTGGTATAATTGCTGGTGTTATAATGAATTATGTCTATGTCAACAAGGCAGAAAAGGAAGCATAGTTATTTTTCAAGCGTTTATAGTAGTTTTCTAGTATTATGAGTAAGTGTCTTTTTATGACATGTCGGTGTTAAGTTATTATGGGTTTTATGGAAAAACTAGCCAAGTATTGTATCTTAAAAAAGGTTAGAGATAGACATAATGACTCAGAAACTGAGGACTGACTATTTTACAAAATTATAAAATTAAGGAAAACAGGTTCTGGTGAGTAATGCTGAAAATTTATTATGCACTCCAAGTTGCTTTACTTGGGCTCGTGGCTCAGCATGGATAGAGTGAGTGCTTGCGGAGCATTAGGTCGGGGGTTCAAATCCCTTCGGGCCCGTTCAGTTTATTTCTCTTCTTTTTTTCCTGACTTTGACTTGTCCCACATATGCATATTGCCTCTAAGTAAAAATGAACCAACTATCACAGTTACAACACCAACTATAGCAAACATTATTCCTCTTCCAACAGCACCAAATTTTGTCATAGTATGATTGCTGAGGTTTTTATTAAGAACTTTTGGTAGTCGATTGTTGCCTACTGCAAAAAATATAGCGATATGGGTTGCCATATTAGGTGGAGGAATTGGCTTCTTTCTATTCTATGGAGTAGCTGTAGAGATAATGCGCTGATATCTGAATTTAATTACGACCAAGAAAGATTCATTTTATGATAACAATATCAGAAGAAATCAAAAATTTTGTTAATTCTCAGAAATTAGGTTATGTTGCAACTGTATCAAAAGATGGTACGCCGAATCTCTCACCAAAGGGTACAATTATTGTCATGAGCGAGTCAACTTTGGCATTTGCAGACATACGTTCACCGCAGACCATACAAAATCTACAAGATAATCCTTCAGTCGAAATCAATGTTGTTGATCCCTTTCAAAGATTAGGATATAGGTTCAAGGGTGAGGGTAAAATTATCAACGAAGGCTTAGAGTTTGATAAAATTTTAGATTACTACATAAATGCAGGAATAAAAAGTAAGATTAATTCAGTTGTTGTAGTAGATGTAAAATCAATGAGTGAAGT
>Ga0315338_1001949_pt1:12500-22743 | contig 22743 bp, 10 predicted proteins | sample ASW8metaG_FD_204518 | JGI IMG/M metagenome (GOLD analysis project Ga0315338, IMG submission 204518) | Ammonia-oxidizing marine archaeal communities from Monterey Bay, California, United States - ASW #8 | ecosystem: Environmental > Aquatic > Marine > Coastal | place: USA: California... | reverse complement strand
GCTATCGATGAGCCCGAGCCGTTGCTCGAAGCTGTGGTCGAGCCGGAGCCGGAGACTCTCGAGCCGGTCATGGAGTCGCGCGCCGAGGTGGACGACAGCGGAGGATCGGTCGAGCCCGAGCCCGCCGAGAACCCGCTCTCGCGCTGGATCGAGCCGTCGGATGTTTCGCCCGACGTCTTCTTTGGCGCCGGGGCAGGAGGGCCGAGCGAGTATGTGCTCGGTCCGGACGACGTGGTCGAGATCATTGTCTTCGAGCTCGACCAGCTGAATCGGACGATACGCATCGAAGCCGATGGCACCATCATCTTGCCGCTGGTCGGGCCCGTGAGGGTCGGAGGCCTCACCGCGGCGCAAGCGGCGAGCGCGGTCGCGGGCAAGCTACGAGGCGATTTCGTGGACGATCCCCAGGTGAGCCTTCTCATCACCGACCACCAGTCCCGTCGCGTATCGCTTCTCGGGGCTGTGGCGAGGCCGGGAGCATATCCGTTGATCGGAAGACGTGATCTTCTCGAGGTGGTGGCGTCCGCGGGAGGAATGGCGGAGGGGGCGGGGACCCTGCTGTATGTTTTTCGCAAGCTTCCCGACGGCCGCAATGCACGGCTCTCGATCCCGCTTCAGGAGCTTCTCGTCTTGGGAGACCCGAAATGGAATATCGGGTTGCGGCCGGGCGATGTCGTTAGCATCCCGCCGGAGAACGCGATCAGCATTTCCGTGGTGGGCTCGGTCGGCAAGCCTGGAGTTTACAAGCTGCCCGCCGGCAATGGAGCAACGTTGCTGCGCGCGGTCGCCCTCGCGGGCGGGCTCGAAGCGCGCGCGTCGAAAGATATCCAAGTGAAGCGGCCGAGCTCCGTCGGTGCGGAGACGGTGATCAAGGTGGACCTCGGCGCCATCATGTCCGGAAAGATCCCGGACTTCGTGCTTCAAGAGGGTGATGTCGTCATCGTGAATCAGAGCTTCTTCTAGCGGGCGAAACCTCGAAACCGCGAAACCTATGCGAGTCGCGCTACTCCTCGTCGTGCTCGTCGCGGCGATCGTGTACGGTGTCCTGGCCGTCGACTTCTGGAGGCATGAGCGAAGCTCTCAGTCGCTGCGCGCTGCGCGCGCGCTTCCCATCGAGGAGCTGAAGCATCCGGAGGCGACCCTCGGATTGATCCGTGACGCGCTCGCGCAGGACAATTTCTCGACGCATGTCGGCGAGCTCGTCAAGTTGTCTCGCGAGCAGATTCCAGCGTACTACCAGCCGCCGGCGCTTCAAGCACTGTTTCATGCGAGCCGCCTCGAGGAGCCCGATAGCACCCGAGAGAGCTTCGAGAGCGCGATCGAGCGCTATCCTGCCAATGGCCAGCTCCACCTCGACTACGCTCGTTGGCTTCTTATCGCTCCCTCCAGAATGTACGGATTGACGTCGCCTTCCGACGCCGCGGTCGAGCAGTTGCGGCAAGGCTTGGTGCTCGAACCGACTCTCACTCGGGATGGGTTGAGGTTGCTCGCTCAGTACGAAGTTCCTCCGGAACGTTGGGCCGAGATCATCCCGCGACAGACCATCGCGCGACGCGCTCTCGTTGCCGCCTTGGTAGGAGCGGGTCACAAGAAAGATGGTCTCGTGCACCTTAGGGCGCTTCTCCACGAGAGCTCGGACCCGGGTTGGCTGCGGCAGGTCGCGGAGCTAGCACTGACTTGGGGTGACCCCGAATTGGCGCTCGATGCGGTGCGCGCCTGGAAGGCGGGGTCGACCGCGGGGTTCGAGCCGTATGAGCCGGGGCTGTTCGAAGCGACCGCGGAGCTTCGACTAGGCCGGCTGGATGCGGGCTACGACACCTTCCGCGCGGCTTTGGACGAGATCGGGCCGGCGACGAGTGCGGGCCTGAAACTGCTCTGCGGGATTGCCGAGGAATATATACGGCTACGCCAGTTCGTCCTCGCGGAGAGTCTGTTCATGGAAGCGATTGGCTATTCCCCTTCCTATCCGAGAGCTCTTCTCGGACTCGCCCGGCTCCATGTGCGGCTTGGAAACGAACGAGAGGCGGCCGCCTATTACGAGAGAGTCCTCGCGGTGGATCCGTCCAACGAAAGGGCGAAGGCCGAGCTCTTGTCCGTGTTGGCCAAGACGCGGTGAGCTTGCGCGCTAGACCTTCTTCTTGTCTTCCCGGAATTTCTTGTGCAGTGCTTGTTTGGCGGCGCTGCAGTCTCTCTCGATCTGCATCAGCTTTTTCTGGTATTCGGAGACGATCGCCTGCGCTTTCGGGTCGTCCGCGAGCGCGAGTCCGAGGGCCATGTCCGCGGCCGCCACCGCCCGGTCATGGGCCTCGTGCGCGTTGCTCACCTCGCGGTCGAACTTTCGATTCGCTTCACGCCGAGCCTGTTGCTCGGCGGAGAGGCCGTCTTCATGGCCCTGCCGGTACTTGTCGCGCGCGTCTTCGATCGCGTCGTCATAGCTCTGTCTCGCCTCGGCGAGAGCGTCCTCATACGCTGCTTGTGCTTTCTTGATCGCTTTGTACTGGCTTCCTAGCGCGAGCTTCTTCGCCTTTCTGCGCGCCGCCTCGTATACCTTTGCTGCCTCGCGCTTCGCTCGTATGGACTTCTTGAGAGCTCTGTCTTGCTCGCGCTCGTGCTGTTTCCGCACCTTGAGGTGGGCGTCGCTCCGTTTCGATCGGCCGTTGTCGATTGCGGCGTCGCGCGCGTCAGCGGCTTGATGGAGCGCGGTGTTTTTCTGCTGCACGATCGTGTCGAGGGCTCGTTCGTGCTTCTTCAGGGCTGCGCCGGTCGATGGTAGCTTCGCGAGCCTTCGATCCTTGTCGGCCTCGGCTCTGTCGCGCTTGGCGCGGCACCGTGCATCGAGTGTGGAGAGAGCTCGCGAAAGCTCGAGAGTCAGGTCCGAGATCGTCTTGGCCAAGGGACACCTCCAAAGGAGACGTTATCACTCGCTTGCGACAGGCCCAACGAGCTTTTGTCGCTACGGGTGCGATCGCCGCCACTCGTCGAAGCGTCGCCGGATCTCGGTGACGGGATTGGGGCCTTCGCGCGGTGTCGTATGCGAGATCGCGAGCCAAGGTGCTCTTTCGCTCGCCTGGTCGGTGACGCCGATATCGGCGGCGGCGTAGGGTTCGTCGTCGCCGCGCGCGACGAGAATCATCGCGCTCGCAGCGGTGGACGTGATCCCGTCGCGGTTGCAACGCACGTCGCCGCCCGCGGCTGAACCGGCTTCGAGCCCTCGCATGAGGCGATCCGCCAACGTGTTGTATCCGTCGGCGTCGTCGCTCACGAAGGCGCTTAGGGCATCGGCCACGACCGCTTGGCTCACGAGCGTATTCCCTTGGGAGGTCGCCGCCATGTCGAGGTCGGACGCGATCCCCGCCCAGTCGGACGTCCCGTCGCCGGTGAACCCCGCAATAGATACCGCTCCGTCTCGAAGCGTCACGACGCCGTACTGCCGACGCGAGGTGTCGCTATCGGCTGCGGTCACCCGTTCCACGATGGCCTCCGCGTCTAGCCCCTCCCGGAGCGCCTGGTACACCCGGTTGCGATTGTCGAGGCTCCATGCCGCCTGCGTGGCCGCGACGCCCTTGCCGGGGACGAGCGCCGCGACGGCATCGCCAAAGGTCTCGGGCACGCATGACGCCATCGCCACCCCGACCGCACCCGTCGCAGGATCGAGGGCTGCGAGCGACCAGGTCGTCATGTCCAGCTCGGAGACGCTCGCAGCGAGCGGACCGGACTCCGTCGGATATCCGGCGTCGACCCAGTGGAAGAAGCCTTCATCGATGATGGCCGTTCGCTCGAATCCTTCCTTGCGAAGCGCGTCGATGACCTGTCCGCTCGCGGCATGCGGGCAGCCGCAATAGGCAACGATCCAGGTTCCGTCTCGAGGAAGCGAGCTCACGATCGGCGCGACATCATCGTAATAGGGCACGGGAACGGAGCCGGGCATACGTCTGATGAGCCAGTCGCTCGTCGTTCGCGCATCCAACAGGACGAGCCGCGCTCGATCCGCGAGGGCGTCCGCTACCTCGGCCGCCGCGACGAAGCGCCCCTCGCGAAGATCGAAGTCCGGTGTCGCGTTGTCCGGGTTCTGCACGAATGTCGTGTCATCGATTGACGGAGGCTGCAGGTGGCGGGGCACGGCGTCCGGTTCGGTCTCGAAACGACGCAAGAACGCGACGACGTCGTCGATCGACCCCCCCTCCAACTTCTCACCGTAGGCGAGCATGGGTGTTCCGGACCGTCCACGCTCGATGGCGTGGCGAAGAAAGCCGTCGCTCGCTTCGCTCAAGAAGGCCCATCGATTGAGGCTCTGCGCATGGGCGGATCCTTCCGCGAGCGTGCCATGGCAGCTTGCGCAGTTCTCGGAATAGGTAAGCGAGCCTCGCTCCGGATCTCCCTCGATGCGAGCGTCGTCGAGCGCAAGGGTTGGCTCGCGCTGCCACTCGCGCAAGAAGTTCACGAGCGTGCCGATTTGAGCTTCGCTAAGAGGCCCGCCGAGATCGTCGAGATAGGCGGCCATCGGGGTTTCCGTGCGTCCGAGGGCGATGGCGAGAGTGAGAAACGTGTCGCTCGCCGTGCGGAGCAGCTCCTGACCGTTGAGGCGGGTTGCGTTGTCCGCGGCGTATCCTTCACCGTTCGTGCCGTGACAAAGCGCGCAATAGCGAGCATAGAGCTCCGCACCTTCACTCTGCGCGGAGACCAGCTCGAGCGGAAGCACAAGGGTTCCGAAAAGGACGAGACCGGTGACGCAGATAACGAAACGTTGCATGGTCTGGACTCACTCTACCAAAGCGGTCAATCGTCGACTCCCGGCTTCGAGGGCGTTGCTATCTCCCGCACCAACTCTTTTGACCTCGTCTTGCCATCTCCTCGACCACGCGTGAGCGACAAGGCCGCTGATTCTGATGTACCCTCCGCGAGTGATTTTCATGCCGGCGCTCGTGTTTCTCGCGGCGCAGAGCGTGCTGTGGGAAGACGCTACCGCCCGCATGCTTCCGGAGACCGCTGAGTGGACGAACTATGTCGAGCTTGCGGATATCAATGGCGACGGCTTGGTGGACCTCCTGTTCGCGAACGGTGGTAACTATTCGGAGCCGGGGGAGCCTGAACCGAATCGAGTGTTCTTGAATCGAGGCGACTCTTTTGAAGAGCTCACGCTTGCCGGTGGGCCTGATATCGCGAGAGTGATCCGTGCGCGTGATGTCAGCGGCGACGGCCTCGTCGATATCCTCGTCGGCACGACCTACGAAACGGAGAGCCGCCTGTTTCTCGGACCGGACTTCGCCGAGGCGACGACGACACATCTGCCGCGCGGGCCGGCGAGCATAGGCGACCTCGAGCTCGGCGATGTCGATGCCGACGGTGATTTGGACGTGGTCCTCGCAGACTGGGGGGCCGGGAACAACATGACGAACGCGGGAGGTCGTACCCGGCTCTGGCTCAACGATGGCTCGGGCCACTTCTCTGACGCGACCGCAGATCGAATGCCCGAAACGCTCATAGGGTTCTCGTGGGATCTGGAAGTGGTCGACGTGGACAACGACCTGGACCTCGACATCCTCGTTTCCTGCAAGCGATGCGGTGGAGGGAGCCTCTTCGTGAACGACGGCTCGGGTCGCTTCGAAGCGAACGGTCGGGCGCTTCCCGCCTATACGAACAATTACGACTATGAAGCGATGGACGTCGACGGAGACGGGTTCTTGGACCTCGTCACCGTCAACGATGGCCGGATTCTCGACGGCAAGCGTTCCCATCGGCAGGAGCACCTGCTGATCAATGACGGTGAGGGAAGCTTCGTCGACCGGACGCCGGAGCTTTGGCCGGACGCGCAGAATCTCGGATATGACGACAATATGCACGCATTCCTCGATTTCGACTCTGACGGCGACGCGGACTTCCTGCTTGGTTCGCTGACCGGTCCCGATAGGCTTCATATTAATGATGGGTCGGGCGGGTTCACCGTCCGCACCGACGTCATTTCCGGTGAGTCGACGCCAGGAACGCTCGCGCTCGCAGTCTCCGACTTGAACGGAGACGGCAAGCTCGATCTCGTCCAGGCTCAAGGAGAGCATCGAACCGCGGTCCAGGAGAGGATCTATTTCGGCGCTGCCATCGCGCCGGATACGGCCCCGCCGCTCGTGGATCTGGTGACGGTCGATCAAGGTGTCGTGCGAGCGCGTGTTCACGATCGAAAGAGCCCCCTGATGCCCCAGGACATGAAGGAAGTCGTCGTCATTTGGCCGTCCCAGAGCGGAGAAGAGAGCCACGAGATGTCCTGGTACGGGGGCTATTTGTTTCGAGCCGATATCGGCGCTTCCGCAAGCGATATCCGTGTGTGTGCGACGGACGCCGCCGGGAATCGTGCCTGCTCGCCGTGATTGGTTGCTCCGAGGTGACGCCGAGGGCGATAATCGATGACCCCTCCAATCTGAAGTCTTCGCATCGTCGGTAGAGGAGTCGTTCTTGTCGAAACGTGCCTGTTTGATTGGACTCGTCCTTGCTGGAGCGGTGTCGAGTGCCGCTCAGGATGACGAGCATGAGCTCTTCGAGACCCGGATCCGGCCGGTTCTCGCTGAGAACTGTTTCGTCTGCCACACCGAGCAGGCGCTCGGGGGACTTCGGTTGGACGCGCGGGATCACCTCCTGGAAGGTGGGGTGTCGGGACCCGCGATCGAGCCCGGAGAACCGGAGAAGAGCCTTCTCATACGAGCGCTCCGGCACGAGAGCGACGAGTTGGCGATGCCGATGGGCGGTGACCAACTGAGCGAAGCTCAGATCTCCGACTTCGTACGATGGATCGAGCTTGGTGCGCTCTGGCCCGAATCCAGTGGTGACATCGTCGCACGACCGAGCGACCAGCCCACGGCTCGAGAGAAATCCTTCTGGTCGTTCCGCCCGATCGTGCGCGCGGATCCTCCCGAGGTGGAAGACGCGCAGTGGGCGACGACGGAGATCGACCGGTTCGTGCGTTACCGCTTGCGTGAGGAAGGTCTCGAGCCCTCGGAGCCGGCGTCAAAAGTCACGCTCATCCGCCGCGTCACCTACGACCTCATCGGCCTTCCTCCGACTTTGGAAGAAGTAGACGCTTTCGTCGCGGACACGTCGCACGACGCGTTCGACAAGCTCGTTGACCGTTTGCTCGAATCCCCCCACTACGGTGAACGCTGGGGCCGGCGATGGCTCGACGTCGTCCGCTACGGGGAAGACGACACCAGGGGACTCGCCAAAGACGGCAGTGGTATCGAGAAATACGCTTCCGCCTATGTCTACCGGGACTGGGTCGTGCAGGCGATGAACGATGACATGCCGTATGACGACTTCGTACGGGCGCAGATTGCAGGCGATCTCGTGGGTAAGGAAGAACGTCCCAAGATGATCGGCGGCCTAGGCTTTCTGGGCTCCGGCCCGTGGTATTACGACATCGCAGAGCCGTTGACCGCACGCGCGGATGAGCGGCACGACCGCGTCGATGTGACGACGAGAGGCTTTCTCGGGATCACGGTCGGCTGCGCGCGTTGCCACGATCACAAGTTCGATCCGATCTCGACCGAGGACTACTACGCGCTCGCGGGTGTCTTCTACAACACCGACTACCACGAATATCCCGTCGCACCGGAACCAGAGGTCGAAGCGTTCCAGAAGAAGAAGGAATACGTGGACGCCCTCGAAAAGGCACTCGCCAAATATCTCGAGACCGAAGGCGAGCAGCTCGCGCGGCTGCTGACCCAACAGGTTTCGACTTACATGGTCGCGGCGTGGAAAGTGACCGGCGAGCCTGATGAGCCCCTCCTGGATGTCGCGAATGAGGGCAAGCTCGACCTCGAGACGCTTCAGCGGTTCGTGGACTTTCTTGCCAAGGAGCCGAAGCACTATCCGTTCCTCACGGACTGGCAGGCGATGGTGGCTGAGGGCGGCACCGAAGAGCGGGCGCTCGAGCTCGCCGAGGGTTTGCAGACCCTTCTGGTCGAGATCAATGACGAGAAGAAGAAGCTCGAAGAGAAGAACGAGTGGATTATCGCGAACGGCTCACCGGCTCCGGACGAGCGCAAGTCGGTCGCGATGCCGAACGAGTTCAAGAGCTTCTTCGATCAGCACCAGCTCGAGCTCGACTCGATCGACCGTGAGAAGTTCAACCTTTGGACCGACGTCTACCGGCGTGATCTCGACGGCCCGACGGACTACCGCAATCGAAAGCCCGGCCTGTTGTATTTCAAGGGGTGGGGCGTCGAGCGGCGCTTGAGCCCGGCATCGATCCGGCACGTGGCGTCGATGCGCGCGGAGATCGAGAAGCTAAAAGAGGAGCTGCCCGAGCAATATCCTTTCGTGATGGGAGTCAAGGATCGCGAGGCCGAGGACGTGACCGATCTCGCGGTCCATCTGCGCGGGAGCCCGCACAATCTGGGAGAGCTCGAGCCGCGCCACTTCCCCGCAGTCCTTTGTGAAACGACTCCGTCCCCCTTTCTTCACGGCTCCGGACGCCTCGAGCTCGCGGAGGCGATCGTTTCGCATCCGCTTACCGCACGCGTGATCGTGAACCGTGTTTGGCGGTGGCATTTCGGAACCGGTCTCGTCGATACGGCGAGCAACTTCGGCCGGCTGGGCGAGCGGCCGAGTCACCCCGCGCTCCTGGAGCACCTAGCGGGATGGTTCCTCGATAACGATCGCTCGCTGAAGGCACTCCACCGGAAGATCTTGCTGACCGAGACTTATCGTTTGGGCTCCGGCTATGCCGCGAAGAACTTCGACGTGGACCCCGCGAATCGCCTTTATTGGCGGGCCAATCGACGTCGGCTCGACGCAGAGTCGATCCGCGATTCGATTCTCTTCGTTTCGGGGGGACTCGACCCCAAGATGGGTGGTGCCTCCGTTGATCTCTCTGACGAAGACAATCGCAGGCGTACGATTTACGGACGGGTCAGTCGCTTTCGTCTGCACGATTACTTGCAGACTTTCGACTTTCCCAACCCGAGCCTCACGGCGGAGAAACGCTTCTCCACCAACGTGCCACTCCAAAGTTTGTACTTCATGAATAGCGCCTTCGTCGATGCGAGCGCGAGGCGCCTCGTCTACCGGCTCGCCGGTGAGGAGGTTCCGGACGAGCCCGATGAGAGCTGGGTGCCCGATGCGCCGAGGGAGAAGATGGTCGACGACGCCTATCGCTTGTTGTTCGGGCGCGAGCCATCGCCGGAGGAGGCCGCCGCCGGCATCGATTTCGTTTCGGACGAAGCCTCTCTTCAATCCTGGACCCGTTACGGACGGGTCTTGTTGAGCACCAACGAGTTTAGGTTTGTGAACTAGCCATGCCCGTCAATCGAAGAGAAGCTCTTTGCCGCATCGGTACCGGTTTCGGAATGGCCGCCTTCGCCAGCCTCGCGAGAAGTGTCGCCGAAGCGTCTGCTACGAAAGGAGCTCTCGACACGCTCCACTTCGAGCCGAAGGCCAAGCGCGTGCTGTTCCTGATGATGAACGGCGGTGTCTCTCAAGTGGACACGTTCGATCCGAAGCCGATGCTCGACAAATACGACGGTCAGCCCATGCCGGGAGAGCCGATTTTGACCGAACGGAAGACCGGTGTGCTCATGAAGTCGCCGTTCGAGTTCAAGCAGTATGGTGAGAGCGGGCTCCCGGTAAGCGAGCTCTTCCCTCATGTGGGAGCGGTCGCGGACGATATTTGCGTCATCCGTTCGATGGTGACGGATATTCCAAACCACGAACCCTCGATGCTCATGCTGAACACGGGCCATACCCAGCCCGGCCGGCCGTCCCTCGGCTCCTGGATGACCTACGGACTCGGGTTCGACAATGAGAATCTTCCGGGCTTCGTGGTCCTTTGTCCGGACCAGCCGACGGTGGTGGGCCCGCCCCTCTGGACGAACGCATTCCTGCCCGCGGTTCACCAGGGCACGTTCATCTCGGATCGGGTCCCGAAGAAGGAAAAGAACTTCGATCCCAAGAAGCTGATCCCTTACATCGAGAGTGAAGAAGAGACGCGTCTCGAGCAACGTCGCGAGCTCGATTTGCTCGAGAAACTGAATCGCCTGCACCTCGATCGGCAGCGAGAGGAGGACGCGCAGCTCGAAGGCGCGATCCAGTCGATGGAGACGGCTTTTCGCATGCAAACGGAGGCGCCGGAAGTCTTCGACATCCGAAAAGAGACGGAGGCGGTCCAAAAGCTCTATGGGCCGGGAAGTACCGCTCGCGGCTGCCTGATGGGGGTGCGGCTCATCGAGAGCGGCGTGCGTATGGTTCAGGTCTACTACGC
>Ga0315338_1001949_pt1:0-7500 | contig 22743 bp, 10 predicted proteins | sample ASW8metaG_FD_204518 | JGI IMG/M metagenome (GOLD analysis project Ga0315338, IMG submission 204518) | Ammonia-oxidizing marine archaeal communities from Monterey Bay, California, United States - ASW #8 | ecosystem: Environmental > Aquatic > Marine > Coastal | place: USA: California... | reverse complement strand
TGGGAGGCTTTGAACCTAGAGCTCCGGCTTTGGGGGAGCCACTGGTGAGATACCACCCTCATCGTTCTGAAATTCTAACCTAGGCCCGTTATCCGGGTCAGGGACACTGTTAGGCGGGTAGTTTGACTGGGGCGGTCGCCTCCCAAAATGTAACGGAGGCGCCCGAAGGTTCGCTCAGGCTGATTGGAAACCAGCCGTAGAGTGTAAAGGCACAAGCGAGCTTGACTGCGAGACTTACAAGTCGAGCAGGTTGGAAACAAGGGCTTAGTGATCCGGCGGTTCCGCATGGAAGGGCCGTCGCTCAACGGATAAAAGGTACGCCGGGGATAACAGGCTTATCGCGCCCAAGAGTTCATATCGACGGCGCGGTTTGGCACCTCGATGTCGGCTCATCGCATCCTGGAGCTGTAGCAGGTTCCAAGGGTTGGGCTGTTCGCCCATTAAAGCGGTACGTGAGCTGGGTTTAGAACGTCGTGAGACAGTTCGGTCCCTATCTGTCGTGGGCGTAGGAGATTTGAGAAGAGCTGGCCTTAGTACGAGAGGACCGGGCTGGACGAACCTCTGATTTACGAGTTATTCCGCCAGGAGTAGCGCTCGGTAGTTACGTTCGGAAGGGATAAGCGCTGAAAGCATATAAGCGCGAAGCCCACTTCAAGATGAGATCTCCCGGACCATAAGGTCCCTAAAGGCCCCTGGTAGACCACCAGGTTGATAGGCCCGGTGTGTAAGGCGAGTAATCGTCTCAGCTAACGGGTACTAATCGGCCGTGCGGCTTGACCATAAAATTTACCAAGGGCAAAGTTCAAAGATGCCGCGCGCGTGTTTGTACTCCGCTTTTAGCCGTCGCTTTGGCGAGGCAAACGTGGTTGTCAGATATTCTAATCAGTTTCCCGGTGACTGTAGCGGAGGGGCCACACCCGTTCCCATTCCGAACACGGAAGTTAAGCCCTCCAGCGCCGATGGTACTGCAAGGGCGACTTTGTGGGAGAGTAGGACGTCGCCGGGGATAATCTTAAAAGCCCAATTCGCTTCCAAGCGGGTTGGGCTTTTTTATTGACGGGTGTCCGTCACCTTGCTAGCGTTGTGGATCGACAACCGCCACGTGATGCAACCATTCACTTAGTTACCCCGACGAGCGCACGTCTGCCGCCATGGAGATGCTGACCTTCGGGTGCAAGGAGGTGGGACCGAAGGAATGAGCAAGTTTCTCGGCAAGCATGTGATCGCCGAGCTGTGGGTGCGCGACGCCAGCCGTCTCAATGACCCCGGCTTGATTGAAAACGCCCTCCGCGCGGCGGCGAACCGCGGAGAGTTCACCGTCGTCAATCTGAGTACGCACGCTTTCGCCCCCCACGGGGTTACCGCGATCGTCCTCCTCTCCGAGTCGCATATGTCCATCCACACCTGGCCCGAACACCGTTACGCCGCAGTGGACATTTTCACGTGCGGAGGATCGCCAACGCGTGCGCTCGAGGAGCTCGAACGGAGGCTCGATGTCGAGCGAATGGAAGTCCGAGAGCTGGATCGCGGCATCATTGGACAGGCAACACCGCGGTCGCCACACACTCCTCGGGATCGAGAAGTGGATCTTTCGCGAGCGATCTGACTACCAGGAAGTCGCCATCGCGGCCGTCCCGGACCTCGGCAAGGCTCTATTTCTCGACGCCGTCATCGAGCTCGCCGAAGCGGACGAATTCATTTACCACGAATCACTCGCCCTCCCGCCTCTCCTTCACCACCCGGCACCGAAACGCGTGCTCATACAAGGCGGGGGCGACGGGTTAGCCCTTCGCGAAGTCCTCCGAGACCCGCGGGTCGAAGAAGCGGTCGTGGTCGAGCTCGACGGACTCGTCGTCGACGCCTGCAGGGCGCACCTTCCGGACCTCCATCGCGGGAGCTTCGACGACCCGCGCGCGACCGTCCTCGTCCAAGACGTCTTCCCCTACCTCGAATCCCCCCCGGGCTCCTTCGACATCATCCTCGTCGACCTCCTCGACGGCTATGACGACGTCGCCGTCCGCCTCTATGAGGCCGTCCTCGCGCTCTCTCGTGGCGCGCTCTCTCCGGGCGGCATCATCGCCGGGTACGGCGACCTCGCCGCCCCCCGTCTCGCCGTCCGGCATCTCTACCGCGGACTCGAACGTCGATTCGCGCATGTGGCGATGCACCGGGCGAGCATCCAGTCTTTCGGCGGTGAGTACGGCTTCGTGATGGCCGCAGACGACGTCTCGTTCCGCGACGTCCCCGGGGAGGTCATCCAACAGCGCGCGTCCGCCCTCGACGGAGAGATCCACGCTCTCGTTCCCACCGCCTTCCCTTCCTGTTTCGGCACGCCTCGTTATCTGATCGACGCCTTACACCGCGATCCGCCCGCATCACCGGCGCTCGGCGACGAGTTCTCGTGGATCGCCGACTGAAGTCGCGACGAGCTAACCGCGCCGCACGAAGGCAAGCTCGAGGATGCGCGTAATCAGAGCTTCGTACGACCGTCCGCTCTTTTCCGCCGACTCCGCGAAATCCTCGCCGTAGGCGAGTTGCGGGTTCGGGTTCGCCTCGAGGAAGTACACCTTCCCATCGCGGCGCATCCGAAAATCGATCCTCCCGTACCCCGAAAGCTCCAAAAGCCCGTAGACGCGGCGCGCGAGCTCTCCAACCTCCGCGCCCTTGTCTTCCCGAAGCCTCGCTCGGCCGCTCGTCACCCCGACCTTCTTCTGATAGGCGTCACTCCACTTCACCCGCTCGGTCGCGATGAGGCGAGTCGTCGCCGGCTTCTTCTTGAATCGTAGCTCCCAGACCGGAAAGGACTCGGGTGTGTCGTGTCCAAGGAGCCCCACATAGAACTCACGTCCCTCGATGAACTCCTCGACAATTGCGTCCGTGCCGACTCGCTCGTGAATAAACCCCACCCTCTCGACCAACGCCCTTTGCGTGGTGACGACCGATGCCTGCGAGATTCCGACGGAGCCATCAAACGTGAGCGACTTCACGATCGCGGGAAACAAGTCCGCCTCCGTCTCCGGTTTCGTGGCGCCGCGTCGAGACACGAGGAATCGCGGCGCCGCTATCCCGTGATAGGCCAGAATCTTCTTCGAGATCGCTTTGTCGCGGGCGAGGAGTAACCCCCGGGGATTGCACCCGGTATAGGGAATCCCGAGTAGCTCGAGATGCCCGACCCAATGCTGATCGTTGACCGCGACCCCGCCGAAATCCTCGAGGAGATTGAAGAGGACCTCCGGACGAAACCGCTGCACCGCCCGTGAGAGCGCCTCGAGATCTTGGTCGAGCCCGATGACCTCGACCTCGTGCCCGAGACGCTCCAACGTCTCGATGACGTCGTACTCCATCTTCCAGTCGACGTTCGTGTGATAGCGCTTGGGGTCCGACGGCGGCTTTAGCTCCTCGTGCACGAGGACGAGAACGCGGAGACGTCTCACATCGCCACCCGATAATGTCCGCCCCGTAAATACTCGACGACTCGAAGCGCTAACGCCGTGGCCGCGTCTTGAGCGGTCGCCACCTCGTCGCGGGCAAAGAGTTTTCGCTCCTTGGTGCGTGCGATCCAATCTCGCAACACGCAATCAATCGCGTAGTGTCTCGCGTTGGTCCATCTCGCGACGTGGCGCCGCAGCGCCTTTCTGTGGCGGCGGAGAAACTCCGGCGCCGGCGTCTCACCCTCTCGAGCAAAGATCCGACCGAGGTCCGCGTCATAGTGCTCCGCGAAATCAATTCGGTACTGCTCTCGACGGACGCGATAGTGCTCCGCGAGCGTATGTTTCACCTGGTCGAGTTGATCGGGCATCCCCTCGTCCGGGCCGACATTCCGTCCGCCTCGTACGTCGCCGATCAGCCGGTCGACGTATCGAAGCTTCGCGATCGCCGGCCAAGTTTGGTAGCGCTCCCTCCATCGAGAGTCCGGGTCGAGCCAGACCGCGAAGGTCTCCGCGAAATCCTCGTCCGGGTGACTCTGAGCGTAGCCGTCGGGTAAGTGCCTGACGAACTTCTTCGTAAAAGGGACGGGAGCGTAGAACTCCGGATAGGGTGTGCTCGACGAGCCAAACAGCCGGCGCCTTCCACGACTGCCTCGGAGGTCATAGGCATTGTCGACGGCATGACCGGTCTCGTGTCGCATCAGTCGCAGGCAACTTTTGATGGTGCCGCCCTCGACCTCGAGCATCATCTTCCGCTCGAGGCGCCTTAGCCGCGGGTGCGCGAGGTAGAACGGGATCGCGAACCCCGCGACACCATCCGGGCAAAACCACTCATCCGAAAGCCAGACCTCCGGCCGAAAGGACAGGCCCGCGGCGTCGAGCTCGCGCTCGAGGGCCCGGCGCGCCTTCCATGCGAGCTCACCCAGGTCACTGAGGCCGAGATCACACAGGCGCCGTGAGAGCAGCTCCTCGTCGGAGAGACTGGCCAGATCCGTCATGTGCGAGGTGCCAGCATTCTATCGCATGAAAGCGACCGTCCATCGGATCCGACCGGCTCGTCCGGGTAGCGGTCCCAATCTCGACCAAAACCTAGTAAAATACTTCCTTCCCAATCGAGTTAGTTGAGATCGTCGGCAGAGTTCGAGCCAAGCTCGTATTTGACTGACAGCGCCCGGCCTTGGGTTCGGAACGGAGTCTTTGGGGAGATTCCGGCCGACACAAGCGACCCGAGCCGCTAGCCTGTCAGGTGCTTTTGGGGGGGGAGTCGTGCACTGGAATCTTTGGGTCAAACGGGTTGCTCTCGTTTATCTACTCATTAGCGCATCTGGGGCGCTGAGCCCGTCTTCAGGCGAAGCGCAGACGAGGCGTCCCGCGAAGCTCGGTGCCGCCCGTAAGGCCATGCTTCAATCCAAAATCCGTGCGGAGGGGACCGTCCGCGTCATCGTGGGTCTGTCGTCCCCTGCGGAGCCCATGGCCGCCATGGCCGCCAGTCGAGACCTGGCGCGAGACGGCCTCAGGCGCGGCGCGATCCGGCGACTTCGGCAGCGCGCCCTCGCCGGTCTCCGCTTCGCATCGAACAAGCGGATACGTCAGTTCCGTCAGCTTCCGTTCCTGGCTCTCGAGGTCGACGAGGCGGAGCTTGCACGCCTGGAGGCCTCCGGCGATGTCGTCAGTATTCGAGAGGACGAGATCTTCGAGCTCACTCTCGGAAGCAGCGTGCCGATGGTCGGAGCGACCGACGTTTTCGCGGAGGGATTTCGCGGCGCGGGCCAGACGGTTGCGATTCTGGACACCGGTGTCGAGTCGGGCCACACTTTCTTTTCCGGCCGCGTCGTGGCGGGAGCGTGTTTCTCGACAACGAGCGCCGCCGCCGGCTCCACCCAGCTGTGCCCTGCCGGCCTGGACCCGGACATGGATGGCCACTTCGAGCAAATCGGAATTTCCGCGGGGGCACCCTGTCCCCAAGGCTCGTGCTGGCACGGAACGCACGTCGCCGGAATTGCCGCCGGGGACGATGGCGCTGGTCTCACCGGCGTCGCACCGGACGCGAACATTATCGCCATTCAAGTCTTCTCCGCCTTCGGCTCTGCGATCGCTGCCTTCGAGAGCGACATCATTGCTGCGCTCGACCACGTTTACACCCTGCGCAATACGTACGACATCGCTTCGGTCAATATGAGCCTGGGCGGATCGTCGTATTCGAGAACCGTTTCTTGCGACTCCGCGCGGCCAGGTTCGCTTGCGGCGATACTGAACCTCCGGAGCGTCGGCATCGCGACCGTGATCTCTTCGGGCAACGAGTCGGAAACCGACCGCATCGGTGCGCCGGGCTGTCTGTCGGCCGCGATCGGCGTGGGCTCGACGACGGACTCGGACAACGTCGCCGCCTCGTCGAACTCCGCCTCTTGGCTTAGCCTGCTCGCGCCCGGAACGGGGATCTACTCATCCAAGTTGAACGGGACGTTCGGCAATGCCGGTGGCACCTCGATGGCCGCGCCTCACGTCGCGGGCTCCTTTGCCTTGCTGCGTTCCAAGACGCCCGATGCCAGCGTCGACGAGATTCTCGCGTCGCTTCAGAATTTCGGGCTTCTTGTGACGGACACCAAGAACGGACTCGAACATCCACGCATCGAGGTCGGCATCGGCTCGATGGCTTTTGCGCCGGGCCTGCCGCGGCCGGTGAACATTATTATGGACAGCGACTACGGTGGAGCGACCCAGACCGGACTGTTCAGCGTTTTCAACGACGTTACCAGCTATGGAGGCCGGGCGAGCGTTGGTATCGATCCCGGTGTGGATCGCTACCGCTTCACGCCGGCCCTTCCTGTTGCCGGGCTGTATCGAATCCATGTGTGGTGGCCCATGGACGCCGCGAATTCCGACACGGTTTGGATGGACATTTCGCACGACGGCGGTATCACGAGCGTGGCCGTCAACCAGAAGCTGAACGGCGGCCAGTGGAACCCGATCCTCCAGGACTTCTCGCTCTCGAACGGAACCGCTTACGTGGAGGTGTCCGATGCCGGCGGGACGGGCGCGGTCGTAGATGCCGTTCGCTTCGAGCTCGTCGACCTCTCCTTGACACCGATCCCTGCCGCCCCATCGATGCTGACGACGGCGCTGCCGGATGCAACGGTAGGCGTGGCCTACTCCGTTCAGATCGCTGCCGCGGATGGCGTGCTTCCGTACGACTTCAGCGTTACCGGTGGGGCGCTTCCCGCCGGCCTGAGTCTCGATGCCGCAACCGGAGAAATCTTCGGCACACCGAGCGCTGCGGGCGCTCCCGTGTTCACCGTGATGGTCGAGGACCAGCTCTTCGCCGGGGATAGTATGGCGCTGTCGATCGATGTCGCGCCGGGAAGCGGAGGTGCGATCGGAGACGACTTCGACGATGGGGATCTCGTCGGCTGGACGGTGGGAGACGACACGACATCAGGTGCACCGGCGTGGTCGGCGTCGGGCGGCGAGCTCTTGCACACAACGAACGCGTGGCAAAAGGGTGTCGAGCGCTTGGGCACGTACCTGTCCTATGACGACGGGTTTGGTTGGGACAACTACGTCTTGAGCTTTGACATGCGCTCGGACGACGACGACATCGTCGGCGCGATGTTCCGGTACACCGATGGGAACAACTACTACCGTTTCTTGTGGGACAAACAACGGAACGAGCGTCGTTTGGACAAGCGGGTCGGCGGAGCGTTCACGACGCTGTTCTCCGAGGCGGTGCCGTTCATGGAAGGGCAGACATACGCGGTCGAGGTAAGCCTCCAAGACACGCTGATCGAAGTGCGTATTGACGGCGCGGTCGTGGTGTCACTGACGGATTCGAGTCACAGCGGCGGGACGGCCGCGATGTATGTGTGGGCGAATGACGGCGCGCATTTCGATAATTTTCTCGTGACACCGTCTGGCGGCGGCAATCAAGCGCCTGTGATCACGTCGGTGACGGCGACGCCTTCGACTCTGGACGAGCTGACGACGAGCGCGCTGTCGGTGAGCGCGACGGACGGAGACGGTCCGAGCTCTCTGAGCTATTTGTGGAGTGTCGCGGCGGGGGACGGCAGCTTCGATG
>Ga0315338_1001948_pt1 | contig 22756 bp, 15 predicted proteins | sample ASW8metaG_FD_204518 | JGI IMG/M metagenome (GOLD analysis project Ga0315338, IMG submission 204518) | Ammonia-oxidizing marine archaeal communities from Monterey Bay, California, United States - ASW #8 | ecosystem: Environmental > Aquatic > Marine > Coastal | place: USA: California | collected... | reverse complement strand
TTGCGTCGGAGCCGGGAGCCGCGAGCTCTCATCGAGGGGAATTGGTTCCCCTTCGATGCCCCCGCAATTGTCGTCGCCCGCAAGTCAGTGTCGATGGTCGACCTGTTGCTCGAGTTTGGCGCGGACATCGACTCTCGTACTTCCTGGTGGGCAGGTACCTACGGCGTGTTGGATGAAGTCGACACTGCGACGGCCGATCAACTTGTAGCCCGCGGAGCAAGGATAGACGTTCATGCCGCGGCTGCACACGATTGGAAAGACGAACTCGTTCGCCTGATCGATGAGCGTCCCGAGCGCGTCAACGCCTCCGGCCCGGACGGACAGCGTCCCTTGCACCTGGCTGCATCCATCGAGGTCATCGATTCGCTCCTGGCCTCCGGCGCAGATCTGGAACTTCGAGATCTAGACCACTCCGCGACTGCTGTTCAGTACGCGGTCGCCAGACCCGATATTTGTCGACATCTTCTTCAGAAGGGCGCTGTCCCCGATATCTTCCTCGCCTCAGCGCTGGGAGACAAAGAACTCTGCCGCAACCTAATCGACATCGATGCCGAAGTTGCCTCGCATGTAATTGGGGATTGTCCGCTCACACGGAAGCGCCACGCAAAGGCGTCGATGCACATTTATTTCTGGAAGCTGCGTCAGTGTTCGACGGCCGTCGAAGTAGCTCGCGAATCTGGCCACGCCGATCTCGCCAACTGGTTGCTCGAACGGGCACCGGCCCGTTTTCAACTCGTCGATGCCTGTTGGTGTGGTGACAGCAATCGTGCGGGCTTTCTGCTCACAGCTGCGCCGAATCTGCGAAACGAGCTGACGACTGCGGACAAGCAACGCCTCTGCGATGCGGCCTGGACGAATCGAGCCGAGGCAGTCTCTCTGATGCTACAAAGCGGGTTTGACCCACAGTTTGTCGGAAGTGAAAAAATGACGCCGCTAAATCGTGCGGCGTTTCACGGCTTCGACGAAGTGATCGCAACATTACTCGAAGCGGATGAGGAGCCACCTCTCGAAGTCAAGAACGAGTACGGTGGTACGGCCCTGGATTGTTGTTTGTTTGGCAGGAAGCACTCCTGGCGGACCGACGGAGACTATCCTCGCGCTGTTGAATTGCTCTGCGAGGCTGGAGCGTTAATCGATGAGGCGTGGTTGGAAGGCGATGACGCAGCGGTCGCCGTAGCCCGGAGTCATTTTTTGAGACGGGGATCTGGTGCCTGACCGGTACCCCGAGGAGCGAGCAACGTCCATTCAATGGATCCGGCCAAAACTCCCGCTCGCAGGGCCATGATTGCGGCCCTCCACCCCGCCGGAACGCGATAGAATGCGGGCATGAGAAGCAAGATAGGCCGCTATCGCATTCTCGGAGAATTGGGTCGGGGCGGGATGGGTGTTGTCCTGCTCGGAGAGGATCCCGACCTCGAGCGAGAGATTGCCATCAAGATTCTCCCTCCACACCTGAGCGAGAGTCCAGAGTCGTACGAGCAGTTTCAGCGCGAAGCCCGGCTCCTCGCGACGCTCAACCATCCAAACGTGGCGACGATTCACAGTCTCGAGGTCATCGACGGTGAACCACTCCTTACGATGGAACGCATCCGTGGCGACACCCTCGCCGCACGTCTCTCGAAGGGTGCCCTCGCGACCGAAGAGACTCTAGTGATTGGCGCAAAGATCGCCCGGGCGATCGAGGCCGCCCACGACCGCGGAGTAATTCATCGGGATCTCAAGCCCGGCAACGTGATGCTCAGGGACGACGGCGAGGTCAAAGTTCTCGACTTTGGATTGGCCCGCTCCATCGAGGACATACCTTCGGGCAAGACAGCTCATTCCGGAGAAACGGGTCGAGCGACAGACGGAGCCACCAACATCGAGACCTCCAGCGATCCCGGCCGCGCAGGGTTGGGGGGCGGCGACCCGGGCCTGGATCCGTTCAAACGCGATTCGGCAGCAGAAGACCCGGCTGACGATGGTTCGGAAGAGGACCTCACCGTTGATTGGCTTAGCACCGAGCCGAGCCGTAGTCGGCGAAGCTCCGTTCCGGTCAGCTCGGTGGCGGGTACGCTGGGATACATGAGCCCAGAGCAGATGCGCGGCCTTCCCCTTGACACGCGTTCCGATCTCTTCGCGTTCGGGTGCGTCTTGTTCGAATGCGTAACAAGAGAGCGCGCTTTCGGTGATGTGAGAAGAACCCTCCGTTCGAAGCCGCAACTAGGGCGCCTGCCCGCCGACATTTCCGAATCCATGCGCGACGTGATCACTCGGTGTCTCGCTGAAGATTCCAAGGACAGGCCCGACTCGACCCGGTCCGTCCGGAGAGCACTAGAAGAAGATTTGGAGCGGTTACGGTTTCGGGGCCGGGCAAAGGACCTCCCCACCACAAAAACCGGTGTTGAAAACGAGTTGCCGAACAATCTCCCTCACTCCCTCTCGTCGTTTGTCGGACGTGCGGAAGAGCTGCAGATCGTTCGCCAGCTGCTGGAGGCCAACCGGCTCGTCACGTTGACCGGTGCCGGAGGCGCCGGAAAAACACGACTTGGGCTCGAAGTCGCCCGAGCCGGTTTATCGGTCGAAGCGGGAGATGGTGTTTGGCTGATCGAATTGGATCCGCTCCGAGATTCTACTCTCCTTGCCAAAACCGTGATGAATGCGATGAAGATTCCGGAGCAAGCGGACCGCGCTCCTCTGCAGTCGATCCTCGAGCATCTCGAACTCCGCAATCTCCTGCTCGTCCTGGACAACTGCGAACATCTCCTCGATGCCGCCGCCGAATTCGTCAGTACTGTGTTGAGGCGTTGCGGTGGAGTGCGTTTTCTCGTGACGAGTCGTGAGCTGCTTGGGGTCGAGTCGGAGCAGCGGTATGCGGTACCCCCGCTTTCGGCAAGAGGACTTACGGAAGGTGCGACCGCGGATCAGTTACGCGAATCGGAAGCGGTCGAGCTGTTCGTAGAACGAGCACGTCAGGTGCAACCCAGTTTCGAACTCACGCAGTCCAATCTGGATGTGGTTGTCGGGATCTGCCGGCGCCTCGATGGTCTTCCCCTGGCGCTCGAGTTGGCTGCCTCCCGAATTCGTGTGCTCGAACCGGCTGCTCTGCTCGACCGACTTGACCAGAGATTTCAACTCCTCACTGCAAACTCTCGCGAAGTGTTACCTCATCATCGCACACTGGCGGCGTCGCTTGAGTGGAGCCACGAGCTACTCGACGAACCAGAAAGAGTTCTCTACCGACGACTGGGTGTATTCGCCGGTAGCTTCAGTTTGAAATCGGCTGAAGAAGTGTGCAGCGACGAAAATCTGGATGCTTGGCGAGTGCTCGACGCCCTCACATCACTTATCGACAAGTCCCTCGTCGAGTTCGAATCCGTGCGCGGAGACGGACACGATCAGGATCCACGCTACCGAATGCTCGAAACATTCCGAGCGTATGCCAACGATCGCCTTCGAGAAGCCGACGAAAGCCAGGCTATCCGAGAGAAGCTTGTCGATCACGTTCGGGAAACCGTTGACGTCGAGGCGAAGAAGTTGAACGGCCCAGAGGCAAAGCGAGCGCTCGAGCGCATCGATGCCGACTACAGCAACGTGCGTGAAGCGATTCGAGTGGCCGTAGGTGAGCTCGACGACGCTGAGCCCGGCCTCGCCATTACCTCGGCACTCGTTCGTTACTGGATGCGTCGAACCTACTGGTCGGAAGGGCTCGCCTTTCTGAGCCGCGCTCTCAACCATCCCGGAGCGGGCGCGCCAACACCGAATCGCGCAAGAGCTCTAAACTCACGCGGCACGCTCGAATACCTCAGCGGCCAATACGCTCAAGCGATCGAATACATTCGGGAAGCTCTGAGGCTGTTTCAGGAACACGGTCTCAAGTTGGAAGCCGCCTTTGCGCAAATGGGGTTGGGAAACACGTACAGCTTCCTCGGCCGATGGGAGGATGCGCTGGTCCAACACGAAGCTGTGCTGGAAACAGCCCGCGAGGTCGAGAACAATTGGCTCACTGCTGCAGCGTTGGTCAATTCCTGCAACGTCAACGAGGCCATTGGCAACCTTGATGCAATGGATGAGTACGCTCGAGAGGCTGTCGACCTGATGGAACGAGTTGGCGACCGGGCCAACCTTCTCATGGCCCAGAACTACGTCGCCGTGGCGGCTTACCATCGTCAAGAATGGCAGGAGGCTCTCGACATCTACGAACGAGGCAAGGCGATCGCGCTGGAACACTCCGATCGATACTACGTGGGATTCCAGCACCTCCACGTTGGTCTGTGTCGCACGATGCTGGAGCAAAACAAGGAAGCGATGTCGGATCTCTTCGTCGCCCTGGAGATTGCTCACGAATTCGACGAACCAAACTTGCTGGCCACGACGCTCGAAGGTTATGGACACCACTGGTGCGTGGTCGGCAGGTATCCCTCCGCCGCTATCGCGTATGGAGTGGCGACGCAACTCCGCCTCGATCGTGCGGCACCCCTTCGAGAGAGCAACATCAAAGGGCTGAACGAGATGGTCGACAAAGTGCGGGAGGCGCTGGGTCACGAACGATATGGGGAGCTCGACGGTCAGGGACGAAAGACGACAGTCGCCGAGTTCATCGATCGGATTCGTTCGGACGCGATCTAGAAGTCTCCACTCGCTGACGCGGACGCCAAAGGCATGGAGGGAGGGCTTCTCCAGGTCGTTTCCAGATCGTAGTTTAGAGCGTCCTCGCCGCCAGACCCGGGCCCGCCCGGCCGGAAAAACACAAACGAGACCTTCCCCGTGCAACCCTCCGGAATCTCACCGCCACTTACCTCCGGAGCCACGATTTCTTATGGGAGATGCGAGGTCGTGGCCTGGGACCTAGCCCGTTTCGGGTGGGTCCCTGGATGTGAACCCTCTGTCCCAGGGCGAGCCGGACTCGCCAGGTGGCCAGCATCCTAGAGCAATACCCTCGAGAACCGTGGATCGCGGTTCGTTCGAAAGGACACCGTAAGGATGAAGAAGACTCTATCTCTGTTGTTCGGCCTGAGTTTCTTGGCTCTCAGCAGTCTCCCCGTTTACGCACAGGATTGTTCCGCTTCCGCAACATCATGTACCTCGAAGACCTCCGCTCACGCCTCCTTTCAGCAAGCTTCTTTTGAAGCTGCCCAGCAGACCGCATCACAAAGTGATCGCCCGATTCTGATCAAGGTCGGGACAGAATGGTGCAAGGCCTGCAATGCCTTCGATGGAGCGGCGGCCGAAAATGCGAGTGTGAAGAACGCTCTCAAGAGCAATGTTGTCTATGTCCACGTGGATGCCGAGAAGGGCGAAGGGATCGAAGTCGCTAAGCGATACAACGTCAGCGGCTATCCGACGTTCCTCCTCGTGAACTCAGACGGTGATCTCCTTGATCAGTGGTCTGGTTTTTACAAGGAAGCCGAGTGGGTCGACGCACTTGAAACTGCAGTGAAAGATCCTATCACGATCGACGAGCGCTTCGCCCGTTTCTACGATCATGCTACTGAGACGGACGCCGCCAAACTCGCTGATATACGTTTGGCCAATGGCTACTACGCTGAAGCCAGCGCGCTCTACCAGCAGGCTGCCTACCTCAATCCCAAGTCGAAGACCAACTACCAGCTCGCGTCCTTCAAAGCGGTTGCGAAGGGATCCTGGAAGCACATCTACAACCTGGATCAGGTCAAGGCTGCCGCCGATGTCGTGATTACGGCCAACAACAGCACCGGCAAAGACCTTATGAAGGTTGCTGGTACGATGAGCAAGGTCGCTTCCATGTCCGGTGAGTCCGACCTGCACGTTCCTTACCTAAAGGCTGCGTACGAAGGTACGAAGAACTCGAGTGACGAATCGGTGCAGAAGTATCGCACGCACATGGCGGCTGACTATGCCCTTCACGTCCAAAAGGATATGAAGAAAGCAGTCGAGCTGAAGAAAGAGAATATGCCAGAGGGTTGGACGAAAGAGGCCAACCAGCTGAATAACTTTGCCTGGTGGTGCTACCAGAACAAGATCAACATGGACGAAGGTGAGAAGATGGCACGTCTCGGCGTCGAGCTGGCCGAAGCTGGAACCGAGAAAGCCAACATCCTCGATACACTTGCCGAACTCTGCAATGCCAAAGGTGATTGTGGTGAGTCCGTTGAGCTGATCCAGATGGCCATCGCTGAAGATCCGGCGAATGACTACTTCGCCACGCAACTTTTGCGCTTCCAAGAGCAGGTCGCGCAACAGAACGTAGGCGACTGAAGATGAACTAGCCCCCTCCTCTCCCACGAGTTCGCCGGTGCCCGGCCACCGGCGTGTTTTGGGGGTTAGTTCTCATTATTAGCAAGCGGAACGGCGTCGAATGGCGAACGTTCCGCGGGAAGGCCGGAAGCGAGGGCCGGCCTTCCCAGCTTCTTTCTCAGAGGCGTAGAAGCGAGGTCGGAATGCCTTCTCCCCGTCCGAGCCCAGCCCCAATTCCCCGCCAAAAAAGTCCCACCTCGGACAATGTCCTACCCTTCCTTGCAACATCACGCGAAGATACAGCGTCTATCTCTGGGGTGAGTGAGGGCGGCGTGACATCGGATCAGCGAATCGAAGACCTGGAAGATCGGATTCTCGTAAGGGACTTTCTCGAGTCCCGCGGCGAGGAGCGTTTTCGTGTGCTCTATCGACGGCATAGTCCGATTCTCGGGCGGACGATCTACAGAATTCTCCGGGGGGACTCGGACGATACTGCCGAGGTGCTCCAGATTACCTGGATCCGGGCTGTGGAACGTCTCGATCAGTTTGAGTGGCGGTCGAGTCTGCGAAGCTGGTTGACCGGAATTGCCCTCAATTGCTCCCGCGAACATCTCCGGCAACGAAAGCGCACCAGCTCTGACCCGATCGAACTCCACGAGCCAGTCGAGCCCCCCCGGGTGTTGCGTCGCTTGGATCGGGTCGACCTCGAAAAGGCGATCGACAGCTTGCCGAATGGCTACCGGCAGGTGTTGGTCCTTCACGATATCGAGGGTTATACACACCAGGAAATTGGCGGCTTGCTCGGGATAGAGGCTGGGACATCCAAGAGCCAGCTCTCGCGGGCGCGCAAAGCGATGCGGGTGTGGCTGCATCGCGAGGATGCGGAGTAGCCGCGGCTTCTAGCTGACGCCTGCCACTGCCGCACTCATCATCGCCTTCGTCGCTTCGAAGATTGCCGATGGGGACGATATCCCGCTCCTCCACGGATATGGTCCCCCTCGCGTTGCTCGGATACGTCTCGGCTGGCCCGACGGCGGCGGGCGTCGAAGGCAACCTTGGGTGGCTGAGAAGGAATCAGGCAGTCGCACCCTTCGCCGATAAGGTCACCACGTTTCGCCTTGAGCAACGCGTCGCGAACTTCGAAGTAATTCTCGGGTTTGAAGAATTGCAGCAGCGCCCGTTGAAACTTTCGATCGCGCATCTTTTTCGCAATATAGACAGGCTTCATCGTCATGGGGTCGAGACCGGTATGGTACATGCACGCCGCGATATCGAAGGGGCTCGGAATGAAGTCCTGTACCTGATCGGGTCGATAGCCGCTGCGCTTCAAGAAGAGGGCGAGGTGAATCATCGCGTCTATGTCACTGCCGGGATGACTGGCGATGTAGTAAGGGATGAGGTACTGGTCCTTGCCGACGGCGCGTGAGGCTCTCTTGAATTCCTTTCCGAACTCCTCGAAGTCATCCCCGTCCGGCTTCTTCATCATTTCCAGAACGTGGGGATGGGTATGTTCGGGGGCAACTTTGAGGTATCCGCCGACGTGGTGCTCGGCCAACTCCCGCATGTATTTTCGATCCTTCCGGGCCAAATCCATGCGGATGCCGGAAGCGACGAATACTTTTTTGACACCTGGCATTTCTCTCGTCTCTTTCATGACTTCGAGCAGAGGCGCGTGATCCGTGCCGAGGAGCTTGCAGATTTTAGGATGGACGCAACTCTGGCGTCGGCAGATCTTCTCTACCTCCGGCTTCGTACAACGCATCTGATACATGTTTGCCGTCGGTCCACCGATGTCGCTGATGACGCCCTTGAAGTCCTTGTCCTGGGCCATCTGACGGACTTCGTTCAGGATCGATTCCTTGCTTCGGCTCTGAATGATGCGTCCTTCGTGGGCCGTTATCGAACAGAAGGTACAACCTCCGAAACATCCGCGCATAACCTGGACGGAAGTCTTGACCACCTCGAAAGCCGGAATGCGCTGATCTCCGTAAGAAGGGTGGGGCCGTCGCGTGAACGGGAGGCTGTAGACCAGATCCATCTCCGGCTGGGAGAGGGGGAGGTTGGCCGGATTGACGACAACCGTTTCCGCGCCGTGTTTTTGGATAAGCCTCTTTGCATTGAGCGGATTGGTTTCGTGGTGGGCCATCCGCGTCATGTCAGCGAACTGAACAGGGTCGTCGAGCACTTCTTCGTAACTTGGGAGCACGATGGCGTCGGCGGGGAAGGTACTTGCCGAGTTGCCCGCAGAGGCGGCCTCTTCACCTCGATGAACAAAGTCGGGTACAGAAAATTCGGCCCACGGCGCCTCCGAAGGAATGCTCTCCTTGGATCCGAGTCGGTAGGCCACCCCGCGGATTGAGCGCAGGTCACGAACCGACTTTCCGCGGTCGAGCTCCCGGGCAATCGAAAGAATGGTCCGTTCTCCCATCCCGAAGCAGAGAAGGTCGGCCTTGCAGTCCATCAGGATCGACCGACGGACTTTATCACTCCAATAGTCGTAGTGGGCAATTCGTCGCAGACTTGCTTCGACGCCACCGGCAACAACCGGGACACCTTTGTAGGCCTCTCGTGATCTTTGACAGTAGGCGAGTGTGGCCCGATCGGGACGTTTGCCAATTTCTCCTCCAGGAGAATAGGCATCATCGTTGCGAACTTTTTTGTTCGCCGTATAGTGGTTGATCATCGAGTCCATGTTCCCCGCCGAGACGCCGTAGAAAAGACGCGGACGGCCAAACGTGCGCCAGGGTTCTGCGGAGAGCCAGTCCGGTTGGCTGAGGATCGCAACCCGAAATCCTGCAGCCTCCAGGAGGCGACCCAAAATCGCCATGGCGAAACTGGGGTGGTCGACGTAGGCATCGCCGGTTACGAAAACGATATCGACTTCGGCCCAGCCGCGGGCATCCATCTCGGCCCGGGTCATGGGGAGATTCGAGGTCGGCACCTGTGGAGATGTCCGTTGCCCGGTGAGTTCGGGGAAGGGCATTCCCTCGAACGGTTTCTGGGAACGGGCCGTTTTCGGCGACATGGTCGAACCTCGAGTGTGGTCAGAAAGGAACGACACTCTGTGAGGTCGCCGTCCGGTTTGTTCCGAACCCGTAAGGGTACAGCAAGACCGAGGGGCTGGAGTCACGAAACTGGATGAAGAGCAAAGCCAGCTTCCGCTCTTCTCCGAACGCGCCCGGGGCCATTGACACGACGCCGTGGGCTGGCGCATCGCGCGAAATGGGCACATTACGGTTCCTGCGGCTCAAGGCCACGCGAGAAATTATCATTCAGGCTGGGATCAGCGGTAAGTTGGGTATTCGCACAATCCAAACCGCTCGACTAGGGCTCGACGATTCCCTCACGGATGGCAAAACGCGCTAAATCGACTCGGTCATGGAACTGAAGCTTTTCCATGATTCGGGAAACGCGCTTGTCGACAGTGCTGTAGCTCTTCCCAATCATGGCCGAGATTTCCTTTTTCGAATACCCCCGGGCCAGAAGTCGGAGTACTTCCAATTCGCGTTCGGTGAGGAGGGATCCACGTGACCCCGGGGCCCGTTTCTCGCTATCCACGGGGTCCTCGATGGAGGTTTCCGCCAATCGTTCCCGTATGCCTTCCGAAAAGAAGGGCTCATGGGCAGACTGTCGAATCGCCGTGACGAGAACGCTCAGACCCTCGTCTTTGAGCACGTATCCTGAAGCTCCCACGGCGATTGCCGCGTCGACGTATCGGTCTTTGGAGTGCCCGCTCAGGTAGAGGACTCTTGCTGTGGTCGTCTCGAGAATCTTCTTGCCCGTATCGAACGCACTGGGACCCGGAAGATCGATGTCGAGTACGACTACGTCGGGTTGGAGCCGTTGGCAGAGCGGGACAGCTTCCTCGCCCTCTGCAGCTGTACCAACGATCTCGAGGTCGTCTTCTTCTTGAATGCGGGCAGAAATGGCTTCGCGGACCATAGAGTGATCATCTACCAACACGACGCTGGTTCGTCCGGTATCCTCAGCTCTGTGGTGGTGTTCATTCATCGAAGCCTCCGCGGATACCAATGTACCACGAGAGAGCCTGGGAGGAGATATGGCCGTATCTTTGCGTTTCAATTTGCTGGCGGCTCTGATCGCGTTCGGCGCTTTCGCGCTCGGCAACTGGGGCGGGGCTCCTCTCGGCCGCCCGGCCTGGTTTTTCGGGCTCGGAGCCGTTTTGCTCGTGCTGGCCCTCTGCCGATTCGCAGGGATCCGGAGGGAGGCGGTCGCTCCGGTCGAGGAGGTTGCGTCGCCGCGTATCGGACCACTCGGTCTTCTTGCGGCGGGAATAGCCCACGACTTCAACAATACTTTGATGGTTGTCGAGGGGAATCTGATCGTTCTGCGGACGGATCCCGGCACCGCCATCCAACGTATCGAAGATACCCTCCGCCAGGCGCGGGTCTTCAATCGACGACTCATGGATCTCTCCAAACGACGTGAAACGACACCTTCTTCAATCGAGCTGGACGAGCACATCACCTGGCTGGAGGTGTTGATCCGTCGCATTTTGCCGTCCGAGATTCGTCTCGAAACCGATCTCGGAGCTTCAAGTTGCCGAACCCGGATCGCACCGAGCGAGCTGACCGAGACGCTTCTAGCTCGCTCCGAGCAAGTCGCCGAGAGGATAGCCGAAGGCGGACGGTTTACGATCGAGACTCGACGTAAACATGAGAACCTGATCATTCGGTTCTTCGACAGTGAGTCTGGCACCACGATAGTCACCCAATCATTCCCCGTTGATCCCGAGGACAAAGATCCTACCAGCTCGCCTTAGCTTGGTCTGGCAGCCTACGCTGGGGAGTCGAGAGTACGGTCGAGGATCGAGATCAGGTCAGACGGTGAGTATGGTTTCTCCAGGAACGCGACGTCCTCGCCAAATTTCACCAGGGCAGCGGACCGATCGTATCCAGACGTCAAAATGATCCTCACATTGGGGTCGAGCTCGTGCAGTTCCTTCCAGACGGTCAACGCGTCCAGCCCTGGCATCGTCATATCCAGGATGACGCCCTCGATTTCGTGAAGACGCTTTTCGAACGCGAGGATCCCGGACTCTCCATCGACTGCCGTCACCACGCTATAGCCTTCCGCGCCAAGGATCGTGGCCAGAAGTTCTCGAACGGGTTGTTCATCATCGATGACGAGGATGGTTCGTTTCGAACGGGAAGTTCCAGCGTCTGGCTCCGAGCCGATCGATGACAACACGGACGCGGGGGTTTCGATCGGTGCGGTGGGGAAAACCGACTCGAATACACTTCCGCCTCCGATCTCGCTTCGAACGGAGATCCCCCCGCCGTGGCCACGGAGAATACCGAGAACGGCGGCGAGACCGAGACCCTTGCCGGTTTGCTTGGTGCTGTAGAACGGATCGAAGATCCGGTTCAGAACATCTTCTTCCATACCATGACCGTCATCTTTGACCGTAAGCACGACGTAAGGTCCCGGCTGGCGTACCTCCCCGGTGAAGGTCCAATACTCATGGTCGCTCTCTCGAATCTCTCGGAGTTCGGTCGCGATTTCGATCGTGGAGGCGTTAGCCTCAGCCGCGTTGATGACCAGGTTGGCGACGATCTGATGCACCTGAGATGCTTCCGCTCTGACCGTGGGTAACTGCGGAGCAAGGTTAAAGCGGAGAGTCAACTGGCCTCCTGCCGCACCGTGGATGAGCTCCCGACTTGACTCAACGACGACATTGACGTCACAGGGCTTCAGCTCATAGTGCCGGCAGCCCGCGTAGGCCAACATCTGATGGGCCAGTCCTGCCGCGTTCTGCGCGGACTTTTGTGCGAGCTCGAGGTGTCGACTGGCCGGATGATCTTCGTTGAGGTTTCTCGCGGCTAGTGACGTGTACCCAAGAACGCAGTGCAAGATGTTGTTGAAGTCGTGGGCGATTCCCCCGGCCATCAGTCCCAGACTTTCCAACTTCTGTGCCTGAATCAGGGCGTGCTCGGCCTGCTCGCGGCGGGCTACTTCCTCTTTCAGACGAACGTATTTGAGCTGGTGCATTTCGGCTTCTTGCTCTTTGCGATCAGCTTCGTACTTCGCCTGCATTTCCGCGATCGCTCGAGTCTGTTCTTCATCGAAGATTTGCGCCTGAATCTCCGAGGCTCGCTTTTGCAGACGAAGAGCTCTTTCGAACTCGCTCCTCGCCTCGGCGACTCGAGAAAGGCGCAAGCTGGCCATTTGCTCCATCCTCGGAAGGTCCAACTGAATGGCTTTCTCGAGGGCCGTGGTCAGAAACTCCTCGGCGGAACCCAGACTTCCCTGGTCGAGGAGGAGTTCACCAATAGCCGTGCAGGAGAAAAGCATCCCGCGTTCGTCTCCGGCTGCCGTCCGAATCTCCAGCCCACGTTGAAAAGCGGCCAGCGCCTCTTCTGGCTCACCCTTCGCCAACGAAACGTCGCCCAGGTTGTGATGAGCCGCAGCGATCGGATAGCCCGCAGGCTCCTTCTCTTCGAGAATCGAAATCGCCGTTCGGTAATACCCGAGGGCTTGCTCGAGCTCTTCCTTTCGTCGATGGAAGTTACCCATGTTCACGTAGAGCACGGCCAGGCGATACTGATCTCCAATCTGTTCGAGGATCTGGGCGGATTCGAGTCGATACTTGTGACCTTGCTCGAACTGTTGTTGCTCCGAGCAGATGACTCCGAGTGTATCGAGAGCGATTGCTTCCCCTTGGAGGTCGCCTCCCTCCCCGCAAAGGCGCCGTCCGGTAAGGATCGACTCGGTCGCGTCGGCGAGCCGGGATTGGTTGATCCGGACACATCCGATGACCATGTGACTTCGGCCCATTGCCGCGACATCGCCGAGGGCTTCGAATTCTTCGATCGCTTCCCCTGCCTGTCTTATCGACGCATCGTGTGCCCCGAGCTTCCAGTTGATTTGTGCCAAAACCTGGAGCGAGACAGCCAATCCACGTTGATAACCATGAGCCCGGGTCAGGTCCAGAGCGCGTGTCGCGTGGGTCAATGCTAGCGTCGCGTCGGAACGGGAGAGAAGGGAGGCGAGCTCGTTGAGCGTATCGATGCGCTCGACCGGCGTACCACTATCCAGACGGGCTTCAAGTCGTCGGATTTCCGTGGCCGCTGAACGTTCCTGAATCTGAGCTGAATCCACGCCGTTTTCCTTCTAGAGGTTAGAATTCTCAGCGTTGTCGAGACCTTCGGTGTAGAAGGGTCGACCCGAAAGTCGTGGGCAACAACGCGTTTGGCTCGCACAGTAGATGGGTGCGGAGATCGGACAAAACTGTCGATCGGTTCGCGCGGAAATCATTTCCTACCATAAGTATAGCCCATTTTGGACTTCATCGCAACGAAACGCCCGACCGGTAGTTCAAATTGAGTCTGCGTAATTTGAATAGTTAGCACTCACTTGCGGTAGAATGAATGGGAAAATCATACCGCCCGCTCGCGCCCTGACTAGAGCGGGCAAGGAAAGGGAGCCGTCATGACTTACATTCCTGTGGCCCCTCACGTTCCCCAAGCTTCTCGGCAGTCTATCGAACTTGGAGAACGCATCAGCGAGACAATTCGCGAATACAAACACGTAAACCCATCGCTCGGGCTCATCGAAGTCCGCCAGGCTATGCGGTTCGCGGAGTCGACGACTCGCCCAGAGTTTGCACGAAGCTCCGGTGGCGGGGCGAACATCCCCCTGGTCCTGGGCCTTGTTCTTCTGGTGCTACTTGGAGTACTCGTCCTGCTCTTCTTTGCGAGTAACTAAGATGAGGTGAATCCACTCGCGAGAGTTCGACTCAAAGCCAACCGATTCGTTTTTTGACGTTGCGGATCCTTGCGCGGACGGAGGGGGCCTCGTCCTCTTCGCCGCTGCGCAAAAGAGTGGAGGCTTCGGATCGAAACTCGCCGTGTTCCTCTGCGACTTTTGCCAATCCGCTGTAGGACCAGGCGCGGACAAACTTGTTCTCGTCGTTGACGGAATGGACCAGATTTCGAAACGTAGTCTCCGCGCGTGAGGCGGGGATGGTGAAACCGTCGAATATTTGGAGAAGGTGAAGTTTCGCCTCCCATCCCGGGACGAGGCTGTACGTGTCGAGGATCCGTTCCGTTTCTCGATCGGAGAAAACGCGCCCCTGCTCCTGGTAGCGTTTTAGCATCCAGGTTGCGGCCGTTTGTAGGTTTACGTTCTCGTCTTTCGTAATACGAATCAGCTCCTGGACAAGAGAGGGCTGGGGAGATCGACTCCCCGTGAGAGCTTCGAGAGGTTGAGTGTGTTTTCCATCGAACGCAGATAGTTCTTCGCGGATATTCACCATCACTCCGTTTCTTTGAAATCGCGAACGAGCTGCGAGTGAGCAACTCACTCCCCGCGAGACGCGTGCGCCCATGTCCCGCCCACGCCCGTGCCGAGGCTGTCCGATGGGCTTATCCCAGCTTGCGGGTTGGCCACGGAAGTCCGTGGGCGACGGCTTCGTAAAGGTCTACTTCAAAGGCGAGTCGCTCCTCTGGCGTGACGAGCCGTTTTTTGATTTCCACTGCAGCCGCCGTCCCGATCTGGCGCCGTAGTTCGGGCTGGTCGATCAGTTCGATGAGGCGAGTTCCGAGTTGACCGAGCTCTTCGCGAGGAACGACGATGCCATTGACGTGATCCGTAATGAGGTCCCTTGTTGTGATCGTTTCGAGGGCAACGTAAACCGCTCCGCAGGCCATCGCCTCGAAACATGGATTGGCTGTGTTCGTGCGATCGAGCAGCGAGAGCATGAGATCAGCTGACCGGTACCAATCTGGTACCTCTTGCTGGAGGAGCGCTCCGGGAAAGCGTACGGAGTCGCCGATGCCCATCTCCTGGGCGAGGGCTTCGAGACGGAGACGGTCATCACCGTCCCCAACCAGTGCAAGAACTGCGTCAGATCGCTGAGTATGGACATCGACGAAGGCCTCGAGGGCTCGGTGAAGAAGTTTTTCCTTCGAGATCCGAGAGATCGTCATAATAAGAGGCTGATCCGGACGCATCTCGAGTCGCTCCCGGACCTCGGGATTGGGCGGGCCGGGATGAAAGCGATCGAAGTTGACGCCGTTGCGAATGTAGAACATCCGCTCCGGCGGGAATTTCTCACGCCGCGCTACTCGGTCGCCTGGCGATCCATCATTGGTGATGAGCATGGCATCGGCCGGAGTTCGAAACGCGACGATCTCGGGGAAGTTCGCCCGGTAGTGAATCGGTTTGTCCAAGCGACTCCATACGCCAAAGAACCGAGAGACGTTCGGAACACCCAACTCCTGGGCTATGGCCCGGGCAGCCGGCGCCTCGAAGAGGCCGAGGCCAAGAACGATATCCGGCGGATGCTGGCGCGCGACTTCGAGCGCGGCGGGCCGAATCCAGCTCTGGAAACGACGCCAACAGCGCCAGCGTTCCCAGACGCGGAGGGGAAACGGTAAGGTCGCGCGGGGAAGGATTCGCCCCGAGGGTGTGCTTCGGTGAAGCCGCGCTCCGTGGTACGTGTCGGGCGGCGTGCCGTCCCCAGCTACGGACGTCTGCGGTTTGCTCCCATCGACCTCGTCCGGAAGGCAGACATGTACCTCGTGCCCGCGTTCAGCAAGTGCCTGGACAGTGCGGATGAACGACGGCGTTCCTTTGCCTTCGCCCATCGACCAGAAAACATTGCCGGCATACACGATGAGAACCGTAAGGGGCCGCTTCGGGCTCATTTTCGACTCCCTCCCTGAACTCTGTCAGGTAACCTTCACTCTGAACGCCGAATGAACCGATCACCACGGCGACGATCGAGCAGAGAAGAGAGTAACACGAATTGTCATGATCCACTCCGCACCACAAAGACAGACCGAATTCTCCCGCCTGGCCTACACATCGCTTGAGCTGCCCATTTCTGGGGGACGGCCCACATGAAGGAGAGGTCGAAAAAAGAGTCGATCGAGCGGGATCTACCTTTTGGGATCCTCGCCATCACGGTGACGAGCATTCTCATTTTTGCTGTTTGTGACGTCCTGATCCCGAGGAAGGCCCTCTTGGAACTGGTTTTTGTCTCGGATGCATACGGTGAGAGCGACGAACACGATGAAGCGCCAGCCCAGGTTGGAAGAGGTGCAATTGACGACACCGCGGACGAGCTTCGCTCCGAAGATCCCGAAGTCGAATTGCCACACGCTCGCGCGAGCCTCCTTGTCGGCAGGCCAGCTCCACTCAGCGGCGGACGCACAACGATTGCCGTACACTTCGAGATCGATCCGGAGTGGCATCTCTATTGGCGAGGTCGCAACGACACCGGTTTTGCGCCCCAGATCACTTGGGAACTGCCCGATGGAGCGACCGTGACCGAACGGTTTTGGCCGGTCCCGGAGCGCCACGTTTCGGTCGGGGGAATCCTCGATCATGTCTACGAATCTGAGATCACCTTGCTCTTCGAACTCGATCTCGAGCCGCGTCCCGGGCTCGGCGAGACCGAACCCAGACCGACCGTTCCGATCGGCGCGAAGATCGATTGGCTGGTGTGCCGCGACGTCTGTCTTTTCGAGTCGGATTCTCTTTCCCTGGACTTCGGCCTCGGCGAATGGGCGGAAGACGACTCCGACCGCATTCTTCGGGCAGGTCGCGAACTTCCGTTGGCCTACGGGTCGGAATTCGGAGAGGAAATCTCGGTCCAATGGCTGAAGGACCGGGTTCGCCTCGAGGCCGGGCGAGCCGATTCGGTTCAGTTCTATCCGTTTGAGGACTGTCTTCCGACCCCGGACCTGCTCGAATCCGGATCCGCCCGCGGGCGACGCCTCGAGTTGCCACTGGAGGTTCGAAACACCGAGACATCGGCGTTGGGAAGTGCCAGCCGGGTCGCCGATTCTCTTTCCGGAGTCCTCGTCGTGTTTCGATCCAGGGAGGAAGCGGCAGGAGAGGGTCGACGAATTGCCTATCGTATCGAGGAACCGCGCCCGGTTCCCTGAGTGTATACTGGGGCGGCGAACCCCTCGCGATTGGGACCGAACCACCTAGTTTCCAGAAACCAAAAAAAGCCGATTCGACCGATCGAACAGGAGCATTTTCGACATGATGATCTCAGTAAACTCTTTTCAAATGGGCATTAAGCTCGGTGTCCTGACGGTTTGCGCTGGCGTTCTTCTAATCGGCACGGCCGCCGATAGCCACGCCGAACCCAAAGTTAAGACCGCCGCATCCGTCCAGGCTGGAAAAAAAGCCGCGCCGAGGTTGAGTACTCACGCTCACGCGGGACATGGCCATGATCACGTGGATAAGGGCATGGCGACGATCGGAAAGATGGCGCCCAACTTCCTTCTCCGTGATACCGCCGGCAATGAGCATCAACTCAAGGACTACGCGGGAAAGGTCGTCGTCCTCGAGTGGTTCAATCCAGATTGTCCGTTCGTGAAGAAACACCATAAGCTCAACAAGTCCATGGCCTCCTCGTTTTCGAAGGCGAAGGACCAGGAAGTCGTCTGGCTGGCCATCAACTCTGGCGGTCCCGGCAAGCAGGGGAATGGCCTCGAGCGAAACGCAAAGGCCCGCGAAGAATACGGGATCGAGTACCCGATTCTGATGGATGAGAGCGGTGTGGTTGGAAAGGCGTTTGGAGCGAAGACAACTCCGCACATGTTCATCATCAATGCGGCCGGAGCGTTGGTCTATGCCGGATCACTCGACGACAACAAGAGTCCTGACACTGTCGGCAAGACCAACTATGTGATCGACGCACTCGAGAATTGCGTCGGAGGAAACGCTGTCGACGTAAGCGAGACGAAGTCCTACGGTTGTAGCGTCAAGTACGCTTCGTAGAAATGACTCGTGTGGGGCGACCCACCCGCGACGACCCGCCCGGAAGGCCGACAGTGACAGAGACAAAGGGGGAGGGCAACTTGCTCTCCTTTGTCTTTGGGCGCGATTTAGCGGAAGTAGATCAGACGATGCACCTGAGTTCCGCTATCGACTTCGATGCGGGCGAAGTAGGTACCGCTTGTCTTGATCTCGTCGCCAGGTGTCCAGCGAAGCACGTGCGTTCCTGCGCTGAGCTTGGAGTTGAGGGGAGATGCGATTCGCCTCCCGGCCGAATCGAAAATGTCGAGACGGGTCATGCTCGAAGAGTCGAGTCGCAGTTTGAATCTCGTTTCGAATTCGAACGGGTTCGGTGTGAACGTCTCACTCGGCGACGAACTACTGGGCGAGGTCGTGGTTGCAGCGCTGGTATCGAGAACAAACAGCCCGCCTTGGATGTCAGACACGATCACGTTCCTGCTGGGGAGATTCGGATAGACGCCCCAGGCACCATTGAATTGTAAGCGACCCTCGACCTCGCTCGTGTCGTAGTAGCCGACTTCCTCGATTGCTGATAGATCCCGGATGTCCCAAACGCGAAGACCGCTTGTATAGTTCGCCTGAAAAAGAAACCCATCTCGTCCCCAGTGGTTGTGGTCAATCGAGACGACACCGTTCGTGAAGGACTGTAGGAACTTCGCGTCGGTAGGGTCAGAGACATCGATGATGTAGGTCGTCGTGCGCAGGCTCCCGCCGGAAGTGAGCTCGTCGAACTCATCGTTGACGAAGGCGAGGCCCCGTTCGGAGTCGACCCAAACCTGATGGCAAAATGTCGAATTCGGATACGGGATGCGGCCCTGCAGTGCGTGGATGTTGGCTTTGTCTGTGACGTCAAGGATGCGAAACGAACTTGCCCCACAAGCAGAGTAGGCGAGTTCTCTCCCCGCCATTGGACCTTCCTGGACCGTAAGAATGTGAGCGTCGTGAACCGCCGAAATCGTTGTTTCATCCCACGCGCCGGCAAAGGCAGGGCGAGTCGGGTTCGAGAGGTCGAATGCCCAGAGACCTAAGCCTCGGTTCGGCCCGCAGGCGTAGAGGAAACCGCTCTCGGAGTTGATTCGAATGTTGTGGGCGGTCTCGATGCCTCCCGAAAACGAGCTGTCGAGCTGACGAACGATGCCATCATCGATTTGAGTGAGGTCGAAGACCTGGATCCCATCCCCTCCTGGGGTCGTGAGATCGTGAACGACGTAGGCGTATTCTTCGAAGGTCGCGATGTCGGCCCAGATTGATTCCGTATGACGAAACGTGCCGATGACGGAAGGGAATCGAGGGTCGGTTACGTCGACGAACCCAACGGCCCGGGTCATTCCGACCAAGGCGTATTCACGTCCCGATGGGGAAACGTAGCCCGTGATGTCGTTTCCTTCGGTTCCGCCTCCGGGAAACGCGAGTAAAGGAACGTGGGCGAGAAGTACGACGTTCCGAGCGTCAGCGGTCTCCTGTGCCAGAACAGCGCTGCATGATGAGCTGATCAGGAAGAGGACGGTGAGAAGAAGAGGAGATCGGAGAGTGCGAGTAGACATGCGAAGCTGCTCAGCGAAAAATGTGTAACGCTCCAGCACGGCTCGTCTCCCTATTGCTTCCATGGCAAAGGACGTTCCTGGCGCATAGCACGGTTCTCATTAGGTCAGGGGAAGAAGACGTTCTCTCACAGCCTATCGTAGGGGGGCGATACTCGCAAGTTTCGCTGCCCTGAGGAGCTGCGCCTCTCGAGTCATTGTTCATGATGAAGTCGAGTACGCACCGTCCCTGAATCTGGTTTGGCCACTTTGTCCTGGTAATCGTGTTCGCTTTTCGGGCTCCCGGCGGTTGTTGAGTCTAGGAACCAACCTGTGAACCATACTTCGCGGATGATCAACAACGGCCAGCAAGGCTCGAAAGGACTTCGGTGCTCATGACTCAAAGAACCTGGCTCATTTTGTGCCTGGGTAGTTTGTTCTGCCTCATCGTTCTCGGTGCAGGGGTTTCCGTTCTCGAAGCGCGGTATGCAGAACCACCGCCCGGTGCCCAGCTCCTCCTCGGCGTGCCCATGATCGCGCTCATTCTCTGTCTGGTCGTTTCTCTCCCGCCTCTCTTCGTGCCAGCCTTCATCGAGGCGCAGGTTCGGGTCGGCAACGGCGCATTACCGTGGGTCGCGTTCATGGCAAGTAATCCGCAAAGGATAGTACGTGCGATCTGGTTGGTCTGGGGAATCGGTGCGGTCATCGCCCTGCCGTGGGCAATCTGGGACTGGACCCACGACCCGGATCTCCTCCGCTAGCCGGCGGACGTCAACTTACCTGCGTCTGTTCATCAGGACCATTCGCTTGGAGTCCTCGAATCCGCGAGTCTTCATTCGGTAGAAGTACACTCCCGAGCCAACGGACCTACCTGCGTGGTCTCTGCCGTCCCATTCTACGAAGTGGAAACCAGGATCCATCTCCTCGTCGACCAGGACGGTCACTCTCCGGCCTGAGACATCAAAGACATCGATCCGGATCCGGTCGAAACCCGGATTGCGGAACCCGATTTTCGTCGACTCGTAGATTGGATTGGGGAAATTCTGGTCGAGATCGTACCAGCCCGGGATCTCCACGCCGTCAATCCACTCGATCGTCACGGCGATCGGAGCGTTGTCCGAGTCTGCGGCGAGAGCCTCGATGACGCTCTCGTCGAAGCCGTCGGGGCTACCGTTCAGGCGGAGGACATATCCATCTCCCGGATCGATATGTTTCGCCTCCTGTCCGAACATGAGAAGCCGATGAGACAGCGTCGCGTCGTCAACAGAGACTGGACCGGTTCCGATCATGGAGTCCATGAATCGTGATCGTTCGAAGTTTCGCGAACCGATCGACTCATCCGTGTGAGTTGGTCCCAGATCGATTTGCAGTCCGGTGATCGGGAAATCGTTGGTCAGCCTGACGGCGACATAGTCCGGATACCGCTCGAAGGTCAACTTGACGACCCCGAGGAAGTCTGAACTGTCTCTCGGGACAGGTTCGAAGAACGAGCCGGACTGCGCCGTACCAAGATCGAGGCCGTCGGCCCATTTACGATCCAGAATTGCACCCTGCAACAGTTCCAGATCTTCGACTTTGATCAGCCCGTCGGCCGACATCGAGTCCCCATTCGCGGCATGATCGGGATAGACGTCAGAGGCGATAAGCTGGGCGTGCTTCATTTCCCGCTTCGCAAGAATGAAGTCGACCGACCAGAGAAGATCGAGAATGTCGACGCGGCCATCGAGATTCGCGTCACCAATCAGGATGTCGCGGACCTCGATCGTTGGTGGCGAATCGATCGGCGCCAGCGAACCGCCCGCAGCTGCTGTCGAGACCGCGAAAGCCCAGGAGCCCTCCTGCTCAGGCGGAACGATCGCATGAAGGGTCAGAGTCGCATCATTTTTCGGTGTGACGAGTACGCCGTCGACCTCGACCTGATAAGGATCGTCCTCGCTGCCTTCACCCCGGACCTGGAAACGGGTCTCCTCACCGGTCGCCGGACCATCGATCGAGACACGGCTGTCGCTCCCCGACCACTCCCACTCCCATGGGATCTCGACCGTGAACGTCCGGTTGGTAGTTCGCCCATCTCCGCGCAGGAGGATCGAGACGTCTGTCTCCGACGAAATGTAAGCGATCTCGGGGCTCATGCTCGCGACCCCGGTACCGTCTACCCCGGTCGCTGTTGCGACAAATACGACGGAATCCACGGTCAGATCTCTCGAGGAGGCATGGACAAGATAGCCACCTTCACGATTTCCCAGGGTCAGAGTGGTTTCAGCGAGCCCCGAGGTGTCGCTGAATGCGGAAATGCGACTGAGGGTGGCCTCGTTTGCTTCCGGCGGAATCTCAAGGAAGAAACTGATCTGCTCTCCAGGGATTGCGTTGCCACCGGCGTCGACGGCGCGCACTACGCAGGCCGCGAGTTCCGTGCCCGCATTTGCGGTCTGCTCGTCGCCCGAAACTTTTTCCAGAGTCGCGATCGGCCCCGGGAGTACAGCAAAAGGCTGGCTCGTCTGTGGAACGAGCCCACCAGCCAGGGCCAGGAGGCGGTACGAGGCGCCGACGCGGTCGACCCCAATGTCCTGGAACTCGACAATTCCAGACGACGGATAGCCGATCGTCGTGCCGACGAGTTGGACACTTTCTGGCTCGCCGTGGAGAGAGAGAGAGACGGGAGTAGACGCTCCGGTAACGATATTGCCACCTGCGTCGAGGATCGCCACGTGGGGTTGTCGGATGAGCGGCAGACCGCCCGTACCGTTACCCGGTTCGTTCCGGAACGCAAGCTGCTGCGGCGGACCGACCACGACGTCGAAGAGATCGCTCGTCGCGGGATCCAGATCGAACGCGGTTGCGACCAGAGTGTAGCCTTCTCCTGCGCGATCGACCGCGAGATCGTCGAAAGAGGCGATACCGTTCTCGGTCGTCAACGTCCTTGTTCCGGAAAGAGATCCCTCCGACGGATTCTCCCCCAGATTGATCGTGATCTGGAAGGTCTCGTCGGCGACCCGGTTGCCGGCCTTGTCCCGGACTTCGACCCGGGGAGTCCGCGGGAAGGAAACGCCGCCACTGGCTGTGCCGGGCTGATCGAGGAAGGCAAGGTAGTTGGCCGCACTGCTCTCCGCCAGAGCGGTGAGCGTCACTTCGGCGTCGATTCCCTGCATCGATGCAGTTACGCCATAGAGGCCGGAGAGACTTCCCAGAGTCAGCAACGTTTCAGCACGGCCGAGCGAGTCAGTGATTGCGGTAGCTGGACTGAGCCACATTCCCTCGGC
>Ga0315338_1001947_pt1 | contig 22759 bp, 22 predicted proteins | sample ASW8metaG_FD_204518 | JGI IMG/M metagenome (GOLD analysis project Ga0315338, IMG submission 204518) | Ammonia-oxidizing marine archaeal communities from Monterey Bay, California, United States - ASW #8 | ecosystem: Environmental > Aquatic > Marine > Coastal | place: USA: California | collected... | reverse complement strand
TGTATGAATGCATAAAAACGACTGTTAATTCAATCATAAATGGCGTTAAAGATTATGAGAAATTAGAAAAAGAGGCAAAACTATTTTTGCAAGAAGCTGGATTTAAAATAGAATATTATAATATTTGTGATAGCGAAACATTAGGGCCAGTACAGGGCAAAACTCTTGTGGTATTGGCTACTGTATGGCTTGGAAAAACGCGACTAATTGACAATGCAACAGCGCATACCTATGATTGACAACAGATAAGCGTAGGCTAATATCGTACCTAAATTTAGAAACTTACTAGATATCAATGCAAATTACTGTCTTAAAAGCAAAATTTCATCAAGCAACGGTCACGCATTCTGAAATTGAATATGACGGCTCATGCGCAATCGATGGTGCCTTATTAGATAAGGCAGGTATTCATGAGTATGAACAGATAGAAATTTACAATATAACTAGTGGTGAGCGTTTCAGGACTTATGCTATTCGGGCCGAAGATCATTCACGTATTATTTCTGTTAATGGGGCGGCCTCACATAAGGCAAATCCTGGTGATCGAGTTATCATTTGCGCGTATGGCAGAATTGATGAAAATGAAATCGATCGATTCAAACCCAAGCTTGTGTATTTAGATCAAGAGAATCATATTCTTAGGATAAAAGATCATATTCCTGTTCAAGCAGCTTAGTCAATTATCATATCAAACAACTGTTCAAGTAACCGTAATTTCTATTCAAGATTAATTTGGAAGATAGTAGAAATTATTAAGTAAAAAATCTTATATATGAATAAAAATTCAAAAAATGCAGGCATTATTGTTATCGGTAATGAGATATTGTCTGGGCGGACACAGGACCTAAATATTTCATATATTGGTAAAAGACTTGAAGGATTAGGAATTATATTATCTGAAGTTACGATAATTCCAGATATTGAAAATGACATAATAAATAAAGTTAAATCATATTCAGAAAGATACGATTATGTTTTTACAACTGGCGGTATAGGCCCAACACATGACGATATAACAACTGCATCAATTGCCAAGGCATTTAATGTTAATGTTGTAAGAAACAAAGATGCTGTTAATCGTATGGAGAAGCATTATCAGCATAGTAAGTTATCTGAGGCACGTTTGAAGATGGCCGATATTCCAGAAGGCGCAACACTTATTAATAACCACGTTAGTGGTGCGCCGGCTTTTCAAATAAACAATGTATTTGTTTTAGCAGGTGTACCCGAGATCATGAGATCTATGTTTGATTCATTGATTGAATACTTAGTATCAGGGCCAGAAATTTTAACGGCCAGTGTTTGTACTAATCTAACCGAAAGTAAACTTGCAAATGGTATGAGTGAAATTCAGGAAAAATCTCAAGAAGTAAGTATCGGCAGTTATCCTTTTTTTAAGCAGGGGAACCTAGGTGTTAGCATCGTTTTACGTTCAACAGATAAAAGTTTACTTTTAAGCCAACATAAATTGATAGAAGAATTAGTTAATAATCTAAAAGGACAAATTTTAGAAACACATTTGCCAAACGAAACATAAAGATTGCACATTTTGCAATTAATTATTTTATTTAATTGTGAAAAAGTTGGTGCCGGGAGAGAGAATCGAACTCTCACTCTGTTACCAGAACCGGATTTTGAATCCGGCGCGTCTACCAGTTCCGCCACCCCGGCCGGGTAAAGTGATAGGTCGCAAGTATAAGATAACTCACGCTAGGGTCAAACTTCATTGCAATATTTAATATCCATTTTCTGATAATATTGCGCGCCATGTTAACAAAAGAATTCTCATATAATCTTCCTGAAGATCTTATTGCCCAACATCCAGTTAGTATGCGCGGAGCTAGTCGAATGCTGGTATTAGAAGAGCAATGTAAGATCTTAGATACTAAATTCTATAAACTTTCCGAATACTTAAAACCTGGGGACCTTATTGTTCTAAATGATACTCTTGTAATTCCAGCAAGATTATTTTTGGAAAAAGAATCTGGGGGAAAAGTTGAACTTATTCTTGAGCGCATTTTAAGCAGAGAAAAGCTGATAGTTCAGCTTCGTACAAATAAAACTACAAAACCAGGCATATTTTTATTTCTTAATAATAAAAAAATATTTCAAGTTGAAGAAAAAATAGATGATATGTTTTTACTTCGTTATACAGGAGAGGGGGAGGTTATAGATTTATTTAATGTGTCAGGCCACATACCGCTACCACCATATATAAAAAGAACTGATGATTCTATTGATGCGGAGCGTTATCAAACTGTTTTTTCCAATAAGCCTGGTGCAGTAGCTGCTCCAACTGCAGGATTACATTTCACAAGACAGATGTTAGATGAATTAGGTAACTGTGATATTGATAATGTTAAATTAACATTGCATATTGGAGCGGGAACTTTCCAGCCTGTACGTGAAAAATATATTTCTAAACATAAAATTCATAGTGAATATATGTCTATAAATCAAAATACAATAAACAAAATTATGGAGACTAAAAATCGGGGGGGCAGAATACTCGCAGTTGGGACTACTGTAGTAAGGAGTTTAGAGTCAGCTGTAAAAAATGGGACATTGACTGCCTACGAAGGCGAAACAAATATCTTTATATACCCAGGGTATAAATTTAATGTAATTGATATGCTACTTACAAACTTTCATTTATCAGAATCTACATTATTAATGTTAGTTTGTGCTTTTGCTGGCAAAGAAAATGTGATGAAAGCTTATCGCCATGCTATTAAGGAAAAATATAAATTTTATAGTTATGGTGATGCAATGTTAATAATGAACAACAATACTAAATTTTAGTAATGAATTTTGATTTAATAAAAGAAACTGATAGTGCTAGACGAGGCAGACTTGAGTTCCTCAATGGCACAATAGAAACACCTGTTTTTATGCCGGTAGGAACTTATGGCACTGTAAAGGCAATGACACCAGAAGAGTTAATTGATATTGAAACAGAAATTATTCTCGCAAATACTTTTCATCTTATGTTAAGACCAGGCGCAGATGTGATTGGAAAGTTTGGCGGATTGCATAAATTTATGCACTGGGATAAACCTATACTAACAGATTCTGGCGGATATCAAGTTTTTAGTTTAGCTAAATCAAGAAAGATTACAGAAGAAGGAGTTCATTTTCGTTCCCCAATCGATGGAAAAAAAATATTTTTAGGGCCGGAAGAAGCGATTCAGATGCAGCATATATTAGGAGCAGAAATTGTTATGGTATTTGATGAATGCACTCCTTATCCATGCTCTGAAAAGGAAGCATTAGAATCAATGGAATTATCATTACGTTGGGCAAAAAGATCAAAACAAGCGCATGCTAAAAATACCAGTGCTTTATTTGGCATTATTCAGGGGGGCATATATCCGGAATTACGTAGAATTTCTTTGGATGGTCTTTGCGAGATTGGTTTTGATGGTTATGCAATTGGCGGCCTTTCTGTTGGAGAGCCTATTGGGATGATGCTAGAGATTCTTGACCATATCACCTCAACAATGCCAGAAAAAAAACCACGTTATCTAATGGGCGTGGGTACACCAGAGAACATTGTTGAGGCAGTTTGCAAAGGAATTGATATGTTTGATTGTGTTATGCCTACAAGAAATGCTAGAAATGGTCATCTTTTCACTGAATTAGGAGATATTCGTATTAAAAATGCTACATATAGATATGATCAACTTCCACTTGATGAGAATTGTGGTTGTTATACCTGTCAAAATTATTCACGCGCCTATTTGCACCATCTTTCAAAAACTAATGAAATATTGGGGGCACGATTGAACACCAAACATAACCTTTATTATTATCAATACCTAATGAAGGGTTTACGATTAGCCATAGAGGAAGATCAGTTGGGAGAATTTGTTGCGAATTTCTACTTAAAACGAGAGAAACACTGATTCTCATAATTTCTATTATTAATACTCTTATGCAAACCTAAATTTGATTTTACCTATACTGAATTTCCTATTGTTATGGCATAATACCGCGCTTTTAAAAATAGAGTTTAATATCAATATGATAGATTTTTTCGTTAACAACGCCTGGGCTGCCCCCGCACAACAACAGCCTGGTTTTATGAGTTTTGTGCCACTGATTATATTATTTGTAATTTTTTATTTTATATTAATACGCCCACAAATGAAGCAGGCAAAACAACATAAGCAATTAGTTGCTTCTTTGGCAAAGGGCGATGAGATCGCTACAAATGGCGGGCTGCTAGGAAAAATTAAAGAGGTTGGCGATAATTTTATTGTTGTTGAGGTATCTAAAGAAACGGAAGTTAAAATACAAAAACAAGCTGTATCTATAGTTTATCCAAAAGGCACCTTGAAAACACTCTAGTATAATTAATCTCAGATATTTTACGTAGGTTATGATATGAATCGTTATTCTTCTTGGAAATATATTTTAATACTTTTTTTAATAGGCCTAGGTCTATTATTTGCCTTACCCAATATTTACGGGAAGGACCCTTCATTACAAATATCCGCAGCTCGGTCTGTAGAAATTACCGAACTTACTGAATACCAGATTAGTGCAGCGCTAGATGAGGCTGGATTGTCATATAAAAATATAGTACTTGGTGTCGGTAATCTTACTATTAGGTTTGATAATGAAGAGACACAATTAAAAGCACAACCAATTGTAAAGGAATCTTTGGGTAGAAATTATGTTGTCGCACTTAATCTTGCTCCTGCAACACCGGACTGGTTAAGTAAATTCGGTGCAGAGCCAATGTCTTTAGGTCTTGATCTCCGAGGAGGCGTCCATTTCTTGATGGAGGTAGACATGGATGCTGCCGTAGATAAAGCAGAAGAGCGCTATATTTCTGAATTACGAAGTTTTCTGCGCAAAAACAAAGTTCGTTATAAAACAATTACACGTAATAAACCAAGCGGTTTGTTAATTCGTTTTAAAGATGATAATGAACGTAATAATGGACAATCTTTAATAGAAAAGAATTTACTTGATCTTAATGTTATAGCGCCAGATGCTAATGAAACTGAATTCTCATTAATTATTACGATTAAAGATGAAGTATTGCGTGAAACTCAACGATTAGCGTTACAACAAAATATTACTACACTGAGAAAGCGTGTTAATGAATTAGGAGTAGCAGAACCTGTAATTCAAAGACAAGGACTAAAAAGAGTTGTTGTGCAGTTACCAGGTGTCCAAGACACTGCGCGTGCTAAAGCAATTCTCGGCGCAACCGCAACACTTGAATTTAGATTAGTTGATGAAGAGCATGAGCCTCAAGAGGCTGTTAATGGTCATGTACCAGCAGGGTCGAAACTTTATTATGAGAGAAACGGACAGCCAATTTTATTAAAAAAACAAGTTATGTTAACAGGCGATTCTATTATTAACGCCGCTTCAGGAATTGATACATTAACCGGAGGGCCCGACGTTACAATTACTCTGGATGGTAGAGGCGCTAAAAGAATGAGCCGTGGTACACGAGATAATGTTGGCAAACGTTTAGCAGTTGTTTTCATGGAATATAAAATGGAAACAATAGAAATAAATGGAGAGTTTGTAAAAGAAAAAGAAACTATAGAAGAGGTGATTAATGCTGCTGTGATTCAGGAGCAGCTCGGCAAACGATTTCATATCACAGGCCTCGGCTCATCAGAAGAGGCAAAAAATCTAGCATTATTACTTCGCGCAGGAGCATTAGCGGCGCCTATTTATATAATTGAAGAACGTACCGTTGGCCCGAGTCTTGGTCAAGATAACATTGATAAAGGATTTGATTCTGTTGCTATTGGTTTCGTTCTTGTTTTAATTTTTATGGCTATTTATTATAAAATTTTTGGTTTGTTTGCGGATATCGCACTGGGTTTAAATTTAGTCTTAATTGTCGCGATGCTTTCTTTATTACAAGCGACATTAACATTACCAGGAATTGCAGGCATAGTCCTAACAGTTGGTATGGCAGTTGATGCCAATGTTCTAATTTTTGAACGTATTCGTGAAGAGATACGTAATGGTAATTCTCCACAAGCAAGTATTCATTCTGGTTATGAAAAGGCTTTTTCAACAATTATTGATGCAAATATCACGACTTTGATTGCGGCATTAATGTTATTTAGTTTCGGAACAGGACCAATTCAGGGTTTTGCTGTTACATTATCACTTGGAATTATATCTTCCATGTTTACTGCTATTATGGTGACACGCGGATTAGTAAATTTGATTTACGGCGGAAGAAATTTGAAAAAATTAACTATTTAGTTATAAATTAAGTAGGAATAATGATTATGAGTATGAAAAAGATACAATTTAATTTTATGGGAATGCGCAAGGTAACGTCTATTGTTTCTGCATTACTGATTATTTTTTCTATTTCTACATTATCATATCAAGGTTTGAATTTAGGAATTGATTTTACTGGCGGAACTCTAGTCGAAGTTGGTTATCCAGAAGCAGTAAATTTAGATAAACTTCGTCAATCATTTAGTGATTCAGAGTTTAACGATGTTGCAATACAATACTTTGGCTCAGCTAAAGAAATATTAATTCGCATACCACCACAACAAGGCTTAAATAGTGCTGATGTCAGCAGTAAGCTTCTCGATTTACTATCATCGAATAATTTTAGTGCAGAAATGCGTAGAGTTGAGTTTGTTGGTCCACAGGTAGGGGAAGAATTAAGGGAAGATGGCGGATTAGCAATGCTTTATGCTCTGTTATGTATAATGGTTTATGTAGCATTTCGTTTTCAAATGCGTTTCTCAGTCGGCGCCGTTACAGCATTGGCTCATGATGTCATCATAACGCTAGGATTTTTTTCTATCACACGTTTCAATTTTGATTTAACTATATTAGCAGCTTTACTTGCCGTTATAGGGTACTCATTAAACGATACGATTGTTGTTTTTGATCGTGTTCGTGAAAATTTTCGTAAGATTCGCGATAAAACACCTGTTGAAGTTTTTAATATTTCTTTAAACCAGACATTGAGTAGAACTTTAATGACTTCCTTCACAACATTATTAGTTTTGATAGCGTTATTTTTGTTAGGTGGAGAAATTATACATGGTTTTTCAATGGCATTAATTTTTGGTGTTTTAATCGGGACATATTCATCGATTTATGTTGCTAGCCCAGTGACACTCGCGTTGGGAATAAAAAAAGAAGATTTAATGCCCGTGAAAAAAGAAGGTGTTGATCTAGAGAATCAACCTTGATACAGCTTCCAAAAAAAATAAGAATATAGTGACCGGATCGTTATCCATAGTAGCAGACGATCAGATTTCTTTTGCCGATAAGATATTTTCAAAATTTGGTTATGTCAATTTAGTTGATGGGCGTAGTATTGATAATAGAAAAATTAAGAATGCTGATATTCTTTTAGTTAGGTCTGTTACGAGAGTCAATAAATCATTATTAAAGAATAGTAAGGTAAAATTTGTAGGTTCTGCAACTAGCGGTATCGATCATATTGATACTGACTATCTTAGAGAATCAAATATATTTTTCTCATATGCTCCTGGTAGTAATGCACGCTCCGTTGCTGAATATGTATTAAATAGTTTGATTGAGATCACGAGAAATAAAACCTCCCATTTTTCTTTTCCAGATATGAAAGTTGGAATTATAGGATATGGGCATGTAGGCTCTAAAGTTAAAGATTTTATGGATATATTTGGTGTCCAATGCACACTAAACGACCCTCCTTTATTTGACAAGACAAAAGATAAATCTCTTATTGATCTTGAGCAAGTACTCCAGTCTGATGTTATCACATTGCATGTACCATTAACAAAAGAAGGCGCTTATCCTACATATAATTTAGTTGATGAAAAATTTTTAGAAAGATTAAAGCCTAATGTTATTTTTATCAATACATCTCGTGGTGAAGTTATTGATGAACACGCATTACTGTCTTTTAAAAAAATAAATCCAGAGTCGACTTTAATTCTAGATGTCTGGCGCGATGAGCCAGAAATAAATACCAGTTTACTGAACAAAGCTTTTATTGGAACTCCGCATATTGCAGGATATAGCCATGAGGCTAAAATTAAAGCGACAGAAATTCTTTTTCGTTCATTAAATGATATTCTTAAAACTAATTTTGAATATCCTGAATTAGTGAACTGTAAAAGTATGACTCTCATACCAGAAAAAAATAACTCAGATTATTTAGTCGAATTTATAATATCGCAACATTGGGATATTTTAGAGGACAATATTTTATTACAACATTATAGTAATTTGACAAGTGAGGAGCGTCCGTCATTTTATGATAGTCTAAGAAAGAATTATAAAATGAGACATGAGTATACAGATAGAGTTATTGATATGTGTAAATATAGTGGTTCTAATACATTTGGCGATGAAATAGAAAAAAAATTAAAGAAACTAGGGTTCAAATTTAAAAGCATATGAAAAAACTTGGTATTTTAGTTTCTGGAAGGGGTAGTAATATGTCTGCCATAATTGATGCGTGTGAGCAAGGCCGCATATCTGCTAGTGTTGAAATTGTTTTAAGCAATAATGCCAATGCAAAAGCACTGTCTATAGCAAAAGAAAGAAGAATTAATACAATTTATATTAGCTCAAAAACACATAGAGACCCTGAGCAATTAGACACTGTTATGTGCGAGACCTTACTTAAATATAATATTGATCTTATTATTTTGGCGGGTTTTATGAAAAAAATAGGACCTAAAGTACTTTCTGGGTTTGAAGGCAAGATTCTAAATATACACCCATCGTTACTACCAAAGTATGGCGGCCAGGGTTTTTATGGTATGAATATACATAGAGCAGTTATAAATGCTGGAGATAAAGAGAGCGGAGCAACAATTCACTTAGTTTGTGGTGATTATGATGATGGAAAAATTTTGGCACAGGAATCAGTTATATTGGATGAAGAAGATACTCCAGAGTCATTAGCTAAAAAGATCTTGAAGATCGAACATGCCTTGTATGTAAAAACAATACAAGAAATTATTGAAGAACGTATTATATTATAAATAGATCATTATAATTTAAAAAGCCAAGTTAAAATTACGGTAAACTACGGTGATTAATATAATTAAAAATATATATTTAGCAACTGTACTTAAGAAGCCAGTTTTAGTTTGTCTCTTAATGTCTGCTGTTTTATGTTTTTTCGCATTTCAAACAAAAAGTTTTAAGCTTGACGCATCTGCAGATTCCTTATTATTAGAAGGGGATCAAGATCTTAAGTTATTTCGCGAAACAATCGAGCGTTACGCAACTAAGGAATTTTTATTTGTAACATTCACATCTAAAGAAAATCTTTTTACCCAAACTGTTCTAACAAAAATTACACAGCTTAGGGACGAAATAAATAAATTAGAACTAGTCCACTCGGTAGTAAGCTTAGTCGATATACCTCTTGTTATGCAATTTGATGGTTCATTATCTGATATTGCAGATAATGTTCGTACAATAGAAGGAGGAGATATTAATCTAGATAAAGCTAAGCATGAAATACTTACCAGTCCTATATATAAAGAACTAATCATAAGCAGAGATGGCGCAACGACTGCGCTGCTAGTTAATTTGAAAGATCAAGCAGAATTTCGTGAAATACAACGTAAAAGAAATCAATTGTTAATTAAAGATAAGAATGATGAATTAGATGATAGCGAAAGAATAGAGCTTAAGGAAATACTTACTGAGTATGCAAAAAAGAAGAATGAAAATGACAAAATAAACCATGAAACAATAATAAGAATAAGAGAAATACTTTCTAAGTATAGCAGATATGGCTCACTACATCTCGGTGGTGTACCGATGATAGCAGACGATATGATAACTTTTATAAAAAATGATTTAATTATTTTTGGTATTGGAGTATTTCTTTTCCTAATAATTATGCTAACGATTATTTTTAGAAAATTAAGATGGGTGTTACTTCCTTTAGTAAGTTGTTTTTATGCCGGGTTATTAATGGTTGGACTACTTGGTTTAGTTGGATGGAATGTAACAGTTATATCGTCTAATTTTATTTCACTTATGTTGATTATAACTATGTCGATGAATGTCCATCTCATCGTTCGCTATAGGCAATTAAGAAATGATTTTCCCGATTATACGCAACATGAATTGGTATTAAGTACAATGAGCAAGATGGTCTGGCCTTGTTTATACACGGCCCTGACAACTATTATGGCGTTTACTTCTTTAGTAGTAAGCGGTATCAAGCCAGTTATTGATTTCGGATGGATGATGACAATTGGGCTAAGCGTAACATTCTTGACATCATTTATTTTATTTCCCTCTTTACTAATTTTATTGCCAAAGATCGCTGAAAAAACAACTTCGGAAAATGAGTTTCAATTTACATCAAAGCTTGCGAATATTACCGAACAATATGGTAACAGGATATTAGTGCTTACTGTAATTCTTACGCTAATTAGTGCTTATGGTATTAGTCGTCTTCAAGTAGAAAATAGTTTTATAAATTATTTTAGCGAAGATACTGAAATTTTTCAGGGGTTACGTTTAATTGATGAAAAGCTAGGAGGAACAACACCCGTAGATATTTTGTTAAATTTGGAAAATTCCGAAAATGTTGAAAATAAAGAGACAGGTGAAGATTTTGAAGATTTTGATGCATTGTTTAGTGCGTTTGAGGAAGATCAAGAAGAAGTATGGTTTACGCCAGAACGAATAGATATAGTAAAACAGGCTCATGATTATTTAGAAGCATTACCAGAAGTAGGAAAAGTTCTTTCTCTTGCATCGATTATTCGTGTTGGGGAACAAATAAATGAAGGAGAATTCGATGCTTTTGAATTGGCGATCGTCAGTAAACGCATGCCTGAGGAACTTAGAAAAAGTATGATTAATCCATACATCTCTGAAGCAAATAACGAAGTTCGTATAAATGTTCGGATACTTGATTCATTAAAAAATCTTCGACGTCAAGAGCTATTAGAAAAAATAAAAATTGATTTGATTGAAAGAATTAATATAGATGAAGATAAAATAAAAATAACGGGAATTCTTGTTCTTTATAATAATATGTTGCAAAGTTTATATAAATCGCAGATTTTAACTTTAGGTGTTGTTATGGCTGGGATTGGATTAATGCTAATCATTTTATTTCGCTCAGCACAGCTGGCAATAATTGGGATCATCCCAAATTTACTAGCGGCAGCAATTATATTAGGTCTAATGGGTCTACTTAGAATACCTCTGGATATGATGACAATTACCATCGCCGCGATAACAATTGGTATAGCCGTTGATAATAGTATCCATTATATCTATCGTTTTCGTGAAGAATTCCCAAAGACCAAAAATTATATATCTACGATGCATTATTGCCATGCCAATATAGGTAAAGCAGTTTTTTATACAGCTAGTACGATAATTATAGGCTTCTCAATTTTAGTGTTATCGAATTTTATTCCCACAATTTATTTTGGAGTATTAACAGCTCTCGCGATGTTTATTGCCTTATTTGCTGCGTTAACATTGTTGCCAAAATTAATTTTACTATTTAGACCTTTTTGATAAAACTAAAATTAAACAGCATCTTGCGATTATTATTTAATGTTAAATAAGTAGAATAATTATCTCATAAGTACTTTCTCTCTTAATCTATTCCTATTACAATATTTCTTTAGTATTAGGGGTGAAAATTTCTGCGAGAACCAATCTTCTTTAAAACTTAAAAATTAGTAATTTTTTTGTTAATGTAGTATTGGTTTTGTGAACCAGGCAAAAAAAATAATAATTCCAGAGGTAAAATTTAATGAGTTATAAGAAATTAAGATGTTTATTTTTTACATTATGTTTTTCGGTTGGTACTGCATGGACAGCAACCCCAGACGATGTAGTAAAGGCAACAGCTGAAGGCGTTATAAGTCATATTGAAAGCAACCGTTCTATTTTGGAAGATCATCCTGAAAAAATATATGATATGGTGTACGAATTGGTAATACCGCGTTTTGATTTTATTAGTATGTCTAAATGGGTGCTAGGAAAACATTGGAAGACTGCAAGTGAGGCGCAACGTTTAGAATTTATTACACAGTTTAAAGCATTGCTTGTACGTACTTATGCCAGAGCATTATTGGAGTACTCCGGACAGAAAATAAAATACTATCCTGCCGAACAAAATCCTCAATCTAATCTTGCCGTTGTAAAAACGGAGTTAACGAGTTCAAGCAGCGCGCAATTACCTATTTTATATCGCATGCATCAAAAGAATGAGGAGTGGAAAGTTGTTGATGTTGCAGTTGATGGCGTAAGCTTAGTAACAACTTATCGAGGTTCTTTTGCAACACAAATTAAAAAGAATGGTTTTGATTCACTTCTTAAAGAACTCTCAAAAAAAAATGAAAGACTAAGGAACGGTATTTCAAATTAGTTAATTTTTTTTATCAATTTAATAATTTTTGATTAGGTTATTTACTTTTTAATTTAAGATCTTTAGTCTAGTAAAATCGTATTATAATTTTTCGTCTTGAAAAGATAGAGAATAGTATTTTTATGGATCCACAAATCATTAAGCAACTTATAGAGTCAGGATTACCAGGTGCCGATGTTACAGTTGAAGGCGATGATGGGACACACTTTAATGCCAATATTGTTTGTGAATTATTTTCTGGGAAGAATATACTACAGCAACATAGAATGGTGTATAAGGCATTAGGTGACAAAATTGGCAATGAAATACACGCGTTATCGTTTAAAACATTTACTCCTCAAGAATATAAAAAAAATAAGTAAGCTCAAACATCCTGAATTATTTAATAGGGTAAAAATTAATTATGGATAAATTAATTATCCACGGAGGAGCTTCTTTAGAAGGTGAACTCTCGATATCTGGTGCAAAAAACTCAGCCCTACCTATACTTTCGGCTACTTTACTTACAGACCAGCCCGTTACAATCAGTAACGTTCCTCATTTGCATGATATTACAACAACAATAGAATTACTCGGACTTATGGGTTCAAGGATTACAGTTAATGAACGTATGCATATAGAAATTGATAATGCCCAGATTAATAATTTTTTTGCCCCTTATGAATTAGTCAAAACAATGCGTGCATCGATTCTTGTTTTGGGGCCGCTACTTGCTCGTTATGGGAAAGCTGATGTATCACTTCCAGGCGGCTGCGCAATTGGATCACGTCCAGTGAATATTCATTTACAAGGTTTAATTGCTATGGGAGCAGATATCACGACTGATAGCGGGTATATTCGTGCAGAAATAAAAGGACGATTGAAAGGGGTACACCTTACACTTGATATAGTTACTGTTACAGGTACAGAAAATTTAATGATGGCGGCCACTCTTGCCGATGGCTTAACAACCATTGAAAATGCAGCAAGGGAGCCTGAGGTAAAAGACTTAGCAAATTGTCTAAATAAAATGGGGGCAAAGATTAGTGGTGCAGGAACAGACCGCATAGAAATTGAAGGGGTTGAATCACTTCATGGGACAGAGCATGAAATTTTACCTGATCGAATAGAAACGGGCACATATCTTGTTGCTGCTGCAATGACCGGTGGTATGATGCGTTTAAAAAATACTCAGTCGATTTTATTAGAATCTGTTATAACAAAATTAACGGAGGCAGGCGCTAAAATTGAAATTGAGGAAAATGCAATTTCAATAGATATGAAAGGGAAAAAACCGAAGGCGGTTGATGTGCATACTTCCCCATTCCCCGGCTTTCCCACTGATATGCAAGCTCAATTTACCGCAATGAATAGTATTGCAGAAGGCTCGGGAATAATTACGGAGGCGGTTTTTGAAAATAGATTTATGCATGTTCACGAACTACAAAGAATGGGCGCTGATCTTAAATTACAAGGTAATACCACAATAACCAATGGTGTTGAGCAATTAACTTGCGCACCTGTTATGGCAACCGATTTGAGAGCATCAGCCAGTTTAGTTTTAGCGGGATTAGTAGCAGAAGGCGAAACTGTTGTCGACCGTATTTATCATATTGACCGCGGTTATGAAACAATAGAAGAAAAAATGTCGCAGTTGGGAGCGAGTATTAGGCGGGTTCCCGATTAAACAATATTTTAAAAGGTATTAGAAAAGAAACTTTTTAAGACTTTTCGTTTCTAATGTATTCTGTGCGGTTTTTATTTAGTATGTAGGATCAATAATTCAACTAAAACCATAATGTCAGATATGATTACAATTGCAGTTTCAAAAGGCAGAATTTACGATGAAGCGATTCCATTGCTTGCTAAGCTGGATATTGTTCCAAAAGATGATCCAAAGAAATCTCGTAAACTGATACTAGAGACCAATCAGAATAATATTCAAATACTAGTTATTCGGGCAACAGATGTACCAACCTACGTAGAACGAGGTGCTGCAGAACTTGGCATTGCTGGTAAGGATGTGTTACTTGAATACCAAGGTAATGGTTTTTACGAACCATTTGATCTTGGTATTGCTAAGTGCCAGATGATGCTAGCAGGATTAAAAAAAGCAAATAAAACTTATACACGGCCACGTATTGCAACAAAATATGCAAATATAACTCAGAATTATTTTGCTGATCTTGGCCAACAAGTTGAAATAATTAAATTGTATGGTTCTATGGAATTAGCACCAATATTAGGCTTAGCAGATCAGATTGTTGACCTTGTAGATACTGGCGAAACTTTAAAAGCAAATGGCCTAGTTCCATTAGGGCTCATTGCGGATATCAGCTCTAGATTGATTGTAAATAAAGCCGCAATGAAGATGAAAAATTTGATTATAAAATCTTTTATGCAAAGATTATCCAAGGCAATTGAAAATTGAGAATAATGAAATATTTGGACGCGTCTTCGGCTGATTTTGAAAAATCATTTCAATCTCTAATTTTATCTACGTTAGAGCCCAACAAGAATGTATTAGAAACTGTTTCTAAAATTATTTCTGATGTTCGTAAACGAGGTGATGATGCCTTACTTGAATATACAAATCACTATGATCATTTTTCAGCAAAACTTGAAACATTGGAAATCAAAAAAGATGAAGTTGAAGCAGCATTAGATAGAATATCTGATTCAATGCGAGATAGTTTTGAGAAAGCGACAAAACGGATCCGTACATTTCATGAAAAACAAAAACAAGAAACTTGGACATATAAAGACGAGGATGGCAATGTGTTAGGACAACGAATTACACCGATAGACCGTATTGGTGTTTATGTCCCTGGCGGGAAGGCAGCATATCCTTCCTCAGTTTTAATGAATGTTATTCCTGCGAAAGTTGCAGGAGTTAGAGAAATCATTATGGTTGTTCCAACCCCGCATGGAGAAAGAAATGATTTGGTACTAGCCGCAGCAGAAATCGTTGGAGTAGATAGAATCTTTAGTATTGGCGGGGCACAGGCCATTGCCGCCTTAGCCTTTGGTACAAATCTTGTACCAAAAGTTGATAAAATTGTTGGACCTGGAAATATTTATGTTGCAGCTGCGAAGAGAGAAGTCTTTGGTTTTGTAGGTATTGATATGATCGCTGGGCCATCAGAAGTTGTTATTATTGCTGATGAGGGCGCAAATCCAGACTGGGTTGCAATGGATTTACTCGCTCAGGCCGAGCATGACGAACAAGCAAGTTCAATATTAATATCCTCTGACAGAAATTTTATTAAGCGTGTTGAGAATAGCATTAAAAATTTCTTACCTGAAATGGAAAGAGCTAAAATTATCGAGGCATCATTAGAGAACAATGGGACAATGATAAAAACTGAAAATCTTAAACAAGCAATTGAGATTGTAAACGCTATTGCTCCAGAGCATTTAGAGCTTGCAGTTATTGATCCAGAAATATTGTTGGATGACATAAAACATGCTGGAGCCATTTTTATAGGGAATTATTCAGCGGAATCACTTGGTGATTATTGTGCAGGACCTAATCATGTCTTACCAACATCGCACACAGCAAGATTTTCGTCGCCGTTGGGAGTTTATGATTTTCAGAAAAAAACATCACTCATTAAGTGTGATAGAAGTTCTGTTTTAAATATAGCTAAAGTGGCTTCTGTTTTAGCGCGTGGCGAAGGTTTGACTGCACATGCACGTTCAGCCGAGTTTCGTCGTGATTCATAGTAGTGTTCCGGAGAAAATAAAAAACTTTTGGTACTTATAGTGGAAATCTTATTGCTGGTCTTTGTAGTATCACAGCAGTTAATTCGCGTTCTTCCCAGCCCCGTAAAATTTTAATTTTAACGTTCATTCCGGGCTTAAGTTTAGTGATCATTCCAATAATTTGTTCTGGAGAATTTGTATTTTTCCCATCAATACTAAGCACTTTGTCACCAGGCATAATACCAGCGTTTTCCGCAGGACCATTACGAATAGTAGCTGTGATAAGAACCCCATCTGCCTTTATGTTTCCTTTGATTTTTTCAATACTTAATGCTTGAGCTTCAATACCCAACCAACCTCTCACAACCTTTCCATTTTTGATTATCTCATCCATTACATTTAGAGCTTGATTTATTGGAGTAGCTAAACCGATGCCTTCAGAACCACCCGAGCTTGATACAATTGCCGTATTAATTCCGATTAATTCTCCGTATATATTAATTAATGCCCCACCCGAATGACCTTGATTAATATCTGCATCCGTCTGAATAAAGTCATCAAAAAAAGAAATCCCACGTCGTTTTCTACCTGTTGCGCTAACAATGCCTTGAGTGATTGTTTGGCCAAAATTGTAAGGGTTTCCTATCGCAAGTACGATATCCCCAATTTTTAATTTAGATGAGTCTCCTATTGCGATTGTTGGTGGGTTTTGTAAATTTATTTTTATAACAGCTAAGTCGGTATCTGTATCTAACCCAATTAGTTTAGCTTGTAGTTGATTACCAGAATTTAGTGTAATCCCTATATTTTGCGCATCTTGTACTACATGAGCATTAGTAAGAATATAACCAGCTTTATTCATAATTACACCAGAACCAATTGAGCTGTTAGGCCGTGTTTTTGTTGATTCAGAAGGATTACCAAAAAATCTCCGTAATAAAGGGTTTTGGAATACAGAATGCTCTTTTTCTTGATATAATCTGCTAGCATAAACATTTACAACAGCTGGTGCAGCAGATTCTACAGCACTGTTGAATGAGTAGGGGCTTGGTTTAAAAACAGAAGAAAGTGAAATATTTTGCAGTAAATCACCCTGCTTTATTAATAAAAATAAAAAGGCTGCGGCGAGCCCGTATGCAGAAAATCGCAGAGTAAAAATTGTAATTTCTTTTAATTTAAATGACATCGCACTAAAAGAGTGTAAAAAATTAGATTTTTTATTAACATCTAAAAATTAGGTAAGTCTATCATGTTACAGTGGCGACTTAATTAATATTAGTTGTGGTTTTTAACGCGGGGGAACAATGGAAAACAAAAATATTGATCAAGGTAGGCGTCGATTTTTGACAACCGCTGCCACAGTAGTGGGCGGAGTTGGCGCAGTTGCAGCAGCAGTTCCCTTTGTATCAAATATGAACCCTAGCGCTAAAACCAAGGCTATTGGGGCGCCTGTAGAAGTTGATATAAGTAAATTAGAACCGGGTGACCGCATGATCGAAAAGTGGCAGGGGAAACCGGTCTGGATACTTAGGCGAACTGGAGAAATGTTGAAAGATATTTCTTCTTTAAATGATAAGGTCAGTGATCCGGCATCTGACGATAGCGCACAACCAGATTATGCTAAAAATGAGTTTCGCGCTCGTGAAGATGAATTTTTAGTGGTAATTGGGATTTGTACACATCTTGGATGTTCTCCTAATTTTGTTATGAAAGAAGAAGGCGATAGTATAGCCGCAGACTGGAAAGGCGGATTTTTTTGCCCTTGCCATGGTTCACGATTTGACTTAGCTGGACGTGTATTCAAAGGTGTTCCTGCCCCGCGTAATTTAGTAATCCCACCTTATAAATTTATTTCACCAACTCGTTTGCTGATTGGCGATGATAGCGAGGCTGTTTAATGGCTAAACCGATAAAAACTTTAGTTAATGGATTGTATAATTTAAGAGATTGGGTGGACTCTCGTTTTCCACTAATGAAAATTTGGAATGAGCACCTTGCCCAATATTATTGTCCTAAGAATTTTAATTTTTGGTATTTTTTTGGCTCTCTAGCATTACTAGTTCTCGTAATTCAAATATTAACCGGCATTTGGTTGACAATGAATTATAAACCTTCTGCTGAAGAGGCCTTTGCTTCAGTTGAATATATCATGCGTGATGTTAATTGGGGTTGGTTAATTCGGTATATGCACTCAACAGGGGCTTCCGCATTTTTTATCGTAATTTATTTGCATATGTTTCGTGCTTTACTCTATGGTTCGTATAAAAAGCCTCGTGAATTATTATGGTTATCAGGTATGGCAATTTATCTATTACTTATGGGAGAAGCGTTTTTCGGCTATTTATTACCATGGGGACAAATGTCATATTGGGGTGCACAAGTAATTATTTCATTGTTTGGAGCTTTACCAATAATTGGAGATGATCTTTCCCTATGGATTCGTGGTGATTTTGTCGTTTCGGATGTGACCCTTAATCGTTTTTTCTCACTTCATGTGATTGCATTTCCATTATTAATTTTAGGTCTGGTCGGATTCCATATTCTTGCGCTACACGAAGTTGGTTCAAATAATCCTGATGGTGTTGAAATTAAACAGAACAAAAATGCAGAAGGAATTCCACTAGACGGTATTCCATTTCATCCTTATTACACAGTTAAAGATATAGTGGGCGCTATCGTTTTCTTAATCTTCTTTTTTGCTGTTGTTTTCTTTATACCGGAAATGAAAGTTCCTGGAACACAAGGACTGTTTTTAGAGAGCGCTAACTTTATACAAGCAAATTCCTTACAAACACCAGAACACATTGCGCCAGTTTGGTACTTTACCCCGTTCTATGCAATATTAAGGGCAGTCCCAAGCCAACTTGGCGGCGTAATTGCTATGGGATTATCAGTAAATTTATTCCTACTTTTACCATGGTTAGATCGAAGTGCCGTTAAATCAATTCGCTATCGTGGTAGAAATTATCGTATTGCTTTATCGTTATTTGTAATTAGTTTTTTATTTCTTGGGTGGCTTGGACTACAAGTTGTAACACCTTTTTATACATGGATGGCGCGTTTCTTTTCTGTTATTTATTTTTCATTTTTTTTCTTAATGCCTTTTTACACCGCATCAGATAAAGATAAAACTGTACCAGATCGAGTAACCACTTAGTGAAAATATATAAATTATTAAATAGTGTAATATCAATTTTATTTTTGATATTTTTTATGGATGCTTCGGCGACGAACGAATCGAAATTAATGCATATGGATGTTGATCTTTCTGACCAACAATCACTACAACGCGGAGCAAAAATATTTGTTAATTATTGTTTGAGCTGTCATTCGGCTGCATATATGCGATATAACCGTATGGGAGAAGATTTAGAGATAAGTGATGATATTTTAAAAGAGAATTTAATGTTTGGAACAGATAAAGTCGGGGATGTGATGAACATTTCGATGAGGCATGAAGATTCTATTAACTATTTTGGTGTTGTTCCCCCAGACCTGTCGGTTATTGCCCGTTCACGTGGCCCTGATTGGCTATATACTTATTTCCAAACATTTTACGTAGATGATTCTCGACCTTTTGGTGTTAACAACCTTGTGTATAAGGATGTAGCGATGCCTCATGTTTTGTGGGAGTTACAGGGCACACAGCGTTTGGTCCACTTAGAAGAAACGGGGTCAGTGTACTATAATCCAAATTATAAGAATTCGTTAGATTTGGTAACGACGGGGAAACAAACTGAAAAAGAGTATGATAGAACAGTGCGTGACCTGGTTAATTATCTTGTCTATATTGGAGAGCCAATCAAGTTAAAACGAACAAAAATTGGGATTTGGGTTATGTTTTATCTGTTTATTTTTCTTGTAGTTGCTTATATGTTAAAGAAAGATTACTGGCAGGATATCCATTAGAGTATACTGATTAGATATTTTTGTACCCTGTAATAAATCACTTATTTTTTTAAATTTTTCTGGAGAAGAATATGGCAGGTATGGCCAATCGTCGTTCGTTAATGGTTTTATACTCAGATAAGGTTAGTCCTATTGGACATGCTGTTCGTATTGTCCTTGCAGAGAAGGATGTCAATGTTGAAATAAACTACATTGAAGATAATGATAGACCAGAAATTCTGAATGATCTTAATCCGTATAATTCAATCTTAACATTAATTGATCGGGATTTAGTTCTGTATGAAGCACAAATAATAATGGAATATCTTGATGAACGTTTCCCTCACCCACCACTAATGCCAGTTGACCCTGTCAGTCGAGCAAGTAAACGTCAGTTACGCTATAGAGTAATGACAGATTTGTACTCGGTTCTTGATGAACTTGATAGCGATAATGAAATTGCAGTGGCAAATGCAAAAAAAAATCTTCGCGATAATCTAACTGCAATAGCCCCAGCTTTTGCTCAGACACCTTATTTTATGTCCGAAGATTATACACTTGTTGATTGTTGTTTAGCCCCGTTGATGTGGCGTTTAACTCAATATGGTATAAAATTACCAATATCAGGTAAACCACTACAGCAATACGCTGATCGATTATTTGAAAGACAAGCATTCAACACTAGCTTATCGGTAGTAGAAAAAGAATATCATGCAGTTTGAGTGGTGTTTAGTTTTTCTGGCTAAATCCCTTTAAATAGAATTTTTAGTATTTTTTTATAAATAAATTATATAAATAACATTTAGTCAATATATTGAAATAATTTAACGACTTTTTGGACTCCGCCAGTTTCTCTAGCAATATTAGTTGCTATTTCTGCTTCTTGATGACTAGCAAGCCCCATTAAATAAACTACACCCTTTTCAGTAACAATTTTTATTGCTAATCCATTTAGTATTTTATCGGCGAACAGTTTAGCTTTTACTTTAGTTGTTATATAAACATCACTACTTCTTGAAACCATTGAGCTAGGTGCAGCGATAGTTATTTCATTATATACATGCGTAACTTTCTCAACTGCAGTAACTAACGATATAACTTCTTGTCTCATTTCATCTAATGGCGATTCTCCTGTTATTAATACAACAGTATTATAACTAGTGATATTTATATGTGTTTTTTTAGCCAGTTCTTCATTAGCTCTTATACTTCCGTATGCTTTTAGTTCGATTGTTTGATCTTCTATTATGGACCCAGTTGTTCTTCTATCTACACTTGCTACTCCCGCTGCCGCACCACCACCAGCAGCCGTAATCGCGCATCCCAGTAAATACGGAATCATAAAGAGTAAAATAAACCAACGAGATTTTTTATAAAGGGTCATAAATTAACCATCCTGTCCGAGTAATTGTAGATCAATTAGATCACATAGGGAATGAATTATCATAATGTGAACCTCTTGGATCCTCGCAGTTGATTTGGTAGGCACACATATTTCAAAATCATTATTATTTATTAAATTTCTAATTTGCCCACCATCCCTTCCCGTTAATGCGATTACAATCATATCCTTATCATGTGCAGCATCTATGGCATGAATAATATTATGTGATTCTCCGCTAGTGCTAATTGCAAGTAGCACATCATCTGCTTGTCCTAGTGCGCGTATTTGTTTTGAATATATTTCAGCGTACTGATAGTCATTTGCAATTGAGGTTAATGTTGACGAATCTGTAGTAAGCGCGATAGCTGGTAAGCCAGGACGCTCCATTTCAAAACGATTAAGCATTTCTGCCGAAAAATGTTGCGCATCAGCAGCAGACCCTCCATTACCACAAGCCAAAATTTTACGATTATTTAGTAGAGAATTTGCAATTCTATCTGCTGCATCAGCAATGATAGGGGCTAGTTTATCTAGAGATTCAGTTTTAACCTGAATACTCTCAAGGAAGTTATTTTTTACACGCTGAGTAGCATCCATATATATGAATTCATTAAAATTTAAATCACATTATGCCTGAAATATTCCTTTAATTCACCGTACTAATAACAAAGATAGCGATAGCATTTAATTCAATAATACTGGTTTTCCTTCAATAAATTTAGCTTTACGCAAATTACGCTTGATAATATTATCCTGAACTATTGTTAAATCACCTGTTTCTCCAATCATGAAGCTATCTTCCTCATGATTGAGACGATTTATATTTGGGATTAAATTATAGGCATCAATACCAAGAGCATATAGGCGGCGGTACTCAGATTTTTCTTGCGACCAATTCCTGTTCAGCGCATCTTGGACGATTGACAATTGCCGTTTAGTATCAAGTATCCATGGCATATCAATGAAAATTACGTCATTCAAATCAATATCCTTAGCGCTATCGATAATACCCGTAAAAATATGTGAAGTAGAATATATGGGCAAATTATCAGCATAGTGAAAACGAAGTTGTGGAATCAATTGACGCGCATCCTCCGGTATAGCAGCTGTAAATATGAAATCTGCATCTTGCCTACGTCGTTCAATATTATGAATTTTTATCTTGAGCTTATTGCGAAGATCTCGAGCACGTTGTTCACTTTTGTCAATATTTAGGAGTTCTTTGACTGGTGATGAAAAATCTGTAGTGTTATCTATAAAACGCGTATGTCTTGAAACTTCACCACCAAGTTCTAGCAAATGTTTTACAAATGCATCTGCAAGTCGATTACCCCAAGGCGTATCAGGCGTTAATACTAAGGCACGTTTATGTCCATCAGATATTGCAATTTCTGCGACTTGCCCAGCTTCATCTTCCGGGGATAAACCAAATT
>Ga0315338_1001945_pt1 | contig 22760 bp, 21 predicted proteins | sample ASW8metaG_FD_204518 | JGI IMG/M metagenome (GOLD analysis project Ga0315338, IMG submission 204518) | Ammonia-oxidizing marine archaeal communities from Monterey Bay, California, United States - ASW #8 | ecosystem: Environmental > Aquatic > Marine > Coastal | place: USA: California | collected... | reverse complement strand
GTTTTCTTGGCTACCTTCTTGGGAGCTTTCTTGGCTACCTTCTTGGGAGTTTTCTTGGCTACCTTCTTGGGAGTTTTCTTGGCTACCTTCTTGGGAGTTTTCTTGGCTACCTTCTTGGGAGCTTTCTTGGCTACCTTCTTGGGAGCTTTCTTGGCTACCTTCTTGGGAGCTTTCTTGGCTACCTTCTTGGGAGCTTTCTTGGCTGCCTTCTTGGTCACCTTCTTAGCTGCCTTCCTGGCCGACGGGGCGGCTTTTTTCTTGGCTGCTTTTTTGGCGGACTTCCTGGGCGCGACTTTTTTTTTCGCCATGGGCCTATTCGGAGTAACTGGGACCGGGATACAATTCTCCCATTATAGCAAGCTGGGGGCTCTGCTCCCAGAAGCAAGAGGGGACTGTTCTTGAGGTTATTGGGGAGGTCAAGGATTTTTGGCCTCGGAGCGTATTCTTTGCAGATCAGTGATCTGCTGCATGATCTCCTCGGCTTCCCCGTCGGTGAGGTCGGGGCTCTTGAGACGGGCACCGAGAGATCCCAATTCGCGGAGGATTCCCTGCTCGGCGAGTTTTCCCAGGATTTCGGTGGCGGCAGTGAGGGGATCCTCAGGGGTGGGATCTTCGAGGAGGGCGAGCAGAACGGCCTGGTCTTCCCGAGTTTGCTTTTGCAGGAAGGTGTTCACGGCCGCAGGTTCCGGAACTTCCGGTCGTGCGGTGAGAATGCACCGCAGAAGGGCCTCTCCCTCACGTCCTTCCGATCCAAGGAGGAGTTGCTCGGTCTGGTCACACAGGAAATCGAGAACCTCGTGGGACTGGAGCGCGAGGGCGGCCAGAACCCCGAGTTCCCGGTCGACCGGGGTGGGTTCCACGACGATGGTCTCTTCCTTCCGCTCGCGGCGCCGGGTGGGTCGGCGGGCGGCCTCCACTACCGCCTGACGGATTCCGTCCGGCCCGAGTCCGAGACGTGTGGCCACGAAGTTAATGGATGCTTCCTGGGCGTTCTTGTCGGAGAGGGCATTGAGGAGAGGAGCGAGTTCCCGTGCCACCCGGGCCTTGGTGCCCGGATCCTCCAGATTGTTCTCTTCAGCAAGGTGGCGCAGCCGGTAGTCGAAGAACTCCGCGGATTTTTCCAACAGGACGCGGAAGGATTCCGGTCCCGACGACTTGATCAGGGAGTCAGGGTCCTCGCCCGCCGGCATGTTGGCGACCCGCACATCCATTCCGTAGGTTGCCAGTTCGAGGAAGGCCTTGGCCGCTGCATCGTGCCCGGCGGAGTCTGAGTCGTAGCAGATCACCACCTTGTTGGTGTTAGTGTAGCGATTGAGAAGACGCGCGTGTTCGCTGGTACAGGCGGTGCCCTGGGTCGCGACTGCGTTTTCTACGCCGGCTTCGTGACAGGCGATTACGTCGAGTTGTCCTTCGCAGAGCACTGCATAATCCTTCATGTGGCGGATGGCCTTGTTGAGGCCGAAGAACACGTTGGATTTCTTGAAGATGGGAGTCTCGGGGGAATTGATGTATTTCCCGCCCCCCTGCTCTTCCCGCAGTTTGCGTCCACTGAAGGCGATTACGTCGTCACGTTCGTTGTGGATGGGGAACATGAGACGGTCTCCAAAGCGGACCCAGAGACCAGCCCTGGGCCTACTGTCGTCCTTGAGCTTAGTCATGCCTGAGCGGAGGAGTTCCTTGCCGGTAAAGCCGGCTTCCCGAGCCCAATCGAGAAACAGGTTCGTGTTTTGGGGCATCCAGCCCACCGTCCAGCGGGCGGCCATCTCGCGGTTGTATCCGCGGGACTTCAGATACTGACGGGCGTGCTCGGCAGCGGAATCCTCAAGGAGGAGCTTGTGCATGAAGCGGGCGGCCTGATTGTGGAGGAGTTTGAGGCGGCTGAGGTGACGACGACGTCGGTCTTCCTGCGGGTCGTACTCTGCCTCCTCAATGGCGATATTGGCTCGCGAGGCCAGCTTGCGGAGAGCCTCTGGGAAGGGGAGGTTTTCGTAGGCCATCATGAACCCCACCGCATTCCCGCCTTCGCCGCAGCCAAAGCAGCGATAGGACTGTCGGCCGGGGCTGACATTAAAGGAGGGAGTCTTTTCGTTGTGAAAGGGACAGTGGGTTTTGAAGTCGGCGCCCGCCCGCTTGAGATCCAGCCCATAGGATGAAATGAGGTCCACGATATCGGTCGCGCCGAGGACCTGCTGGACGATTTCATCTGGGATGCGTGGCATCGGCACGTCACCCTAGCGAGACCGGGGCGTTTGCCAATTCATCTGGACGGAGATGAATGTGAAGAGATGTGATTTTCTCGCCAAGTGCATGAAAATCGGGTCTATAGTCAGTGCATGAAACACGTGGTTCTTGGAGTGTCTGCCCTATTGGGCGTGATCGCCGTGGGGTTCGCCCAGGTGAATCCACCGGTTGTGGATAGGCCGGTGGAGGCTGGCCTGGAGGAGAGCTTCGAGGGTAAGGTGGTTGAGATCGAAGTGGGCGGGAAGAGTCTGATGGATCTCCGCAAGTTTGAGGTGTGGACGAACACCCTGGGCCGGGTGGAGAAGGAAAAGGCCCGGGCGGTGGTCTTCCGGATCGACGCCCTGAAGGGCTATCTGCCCGAGACGGAAAAACTGATGGGACAGGTGGCAAACCTCTCGGTGCCGAGCTATGCGCTGATCGAGGGGAAGGCCCTCGGAGCGGGAGCGCTTCTCGCTCTGGCCACTCAGACGATCTACATGACTCCGGAATCCCTGATCGGGGGAGCGGGCTTGTTGGCTGGGGAAGACGGGGGAGACGAAACGGAACGGCAGCAACGTGATAGCCTCATGCTTGCCAAGATCCGGACGGTGGCCGGCAAACAGGGACATGCCATGGCCCTGATCCAGGCCATGCTGGAGGCTTCTGAGCAGCAGCGCCGCTTTGGTGATCTGGTCGTTCCCAAGGGGACGATTCTGACCCTGACGGCGCAGGAGGCTGTTTCGCAGGTGGAGGGAAAGGCCCTTCTCGCTGCGGGACAGGTCAGGGACGTGGCGGAACTGCTCGGGGAGGCGGGGCTGTCCGGGGCGGCAGTGGTAAAGGGAGCACGCCAATCCACCGCTGCCGTGAAGAGGCCCGCCCCTGCCGAACTGGTGGAGGCTTCGGGGGAGGAGACCGTGGAAGAGAAGAGCCAGAACGACCTGCCGGGCAAGCTGAAGGAGGAGACCTTCGAGGGCAAGCTGGTGGTGTTGAAGGTGGGACGGGAAGATTTGATCAACAAGCAGAGCTTCAGGTTCTGGCGACGGATGCTGCGACGGGCGGAAGACGAGAAGGCGCGGGCAGTTCTCTTCGATCTGGATACTCCCGGAGGCTATGCCTACGAGACCAAGGAGATCATGTCGGAAATCACGCGCCTGAAGATTCCCTGCTACGCTTTTGTGAATGAAAACGCCTTGAGCGCAGGGGCCCTCATGTCTGTGGCGACGGATGGAATCTATATGAGTCCGGAGGGCACAATCGGCGCTGCAGGCATCGTGAGTGGCAGCGGAGCGGAGATTGGGGACATGATGCGCAAGAAGCTCCATAGCGCCTTCGAGGCACAGATTCGCAGCGTGGCGGAGAAGAAAGGGTACGATCCCGAGCTAATCCGGGCCATGATGATTCCGGAGGACCGGGACCGGGTCTTTGGAGCGGTGGTGGTCAGGGCCGGAGAACTGCTTACTCTCACCGCCAGCGAGGCGACTTCTCTGCGGGATGGTAAAACTCTACTGGCCAAGGCGGTGGCAGGCAGCATCGAGGAAATTGCGGAACTGGAGGGGATGGAAGGCGTTTCTATCGTGCGGGCCGAAGCCACGGCCTTTGAGAACTTCGCCTGGTGGGTGTCGAAATGGTCTTTCCTTCTCATCCTGGTCGGCATGGCGGCCGCCTACGCTGAACTGAAGGCTCCGGGATTCGGGGTAGGCGGAGCGATCTCTCTTCTTGCCTTTGGAATGTTCTTCTTTGGGAATTACATGGCGGGCAACCTGGCAAACTACGAACTGGTTGCGCTCTTTTTCCTGGGAGTGATCCTGGTGGCGGTGGAACTCTTCCTCATTCCGGGAACGGGGGTGACGGGAATCCTGGGGGTGTTGTGCATGCTCGGGGCACTCCTTCTCGGAACGGTGGACAAGATTGACTGGAACGACTGGAAGTTGGGCGAGTTCTCGGGCAACCTCCTGGATCTGCTGCGCGGGCCGGCTCTCACCCTTGGAGCAGGTCTTCTGGGCGGCTGCACCCTGGTTCTCCTGCTTATGCGCTTCCTGCCCGATACACCCATCTTTCGTGCTTTCATCGCGAAGCAGGAACTGGCCGGCGGAGCTTCCCTTGAGGATGAGGCCGCGGTGGCGGGATCCGGGAAGCGGGTGGGCTGGATCGGGGAGGCTCTCACAGACTTGCGTCCGTCCGGTAAGGCGGTTTTGTCAGGAGAGGAATTCGACGTGGTGGCGGATGGAGCGTTCATCAGAAAAGGAGCGAAGGTGAGGGTCCTTGAACAGGACGGCATGAGGATCGTAGTGGGCGAAATCGATTCCGCATAGGGGGCCTGCCGACCTGCCGGTTGTGACCAGTCTGCAGGGCTGGTCGCGGCTTCCTTGCGATAACGCAAAGCAGTTATGGTAACCGCATTGAGAGACAAGATTGCATTGCGCAGGCGGTTATTTGAGTGAGGGTAATTAATGTCAGGAGTTTTGAATAAGGAACGCTGTTTCCCGTCGAATAATTAACGCCCCACCATTTTGATTAGTATGAAAATTCGCCAGAAAGCCACCGAAGGAGAAAGTCGCGAACTGCTGCTCAAGGAATATTTTCTGAATGCCTATCTGATCGCTTTACTCAAGCAGGTTGGCAAGGGAGTGCGCTGTTGCTCGGAAGAAGAAAACGAGCAGTTTGCACGACGGGTCGCCGAGCACAACTAGGCTCGGTCACGGACATGCCGAGATCGCCGGATTTTCAGGAGCCGGCAAAGTGGCCTTGTGGGTTTGGTCGCTTTGCCGGTTCGTCTGTCCTGGGACCTGGTCTCCGGTCCGTTCCGGGGCTCATGGTCCGGGGGTCGACGGTGGGGGGCGCCGGAAGATCGCGATGTGCCGGTCGATCGATTTGCCCGGGGCTTCTGAAAGTTTCCGGGAGCGGGGATTGCGGTGGTCAGCGATCTTGACCGCGCCCAGGTCGGTGAGTTTCCGGCAGGCCAGCTCGTGCTCCACATCGAAATAGGATGTGAGGACAAAGAGGCCGTCATCGCTGAGCTTACGAAGTGCGCCCTCGAACATACGCTCCCAGAGGACGGGGTCGTTCCAGAAATTCTGGTGGCGCATGAAAGTGATATCAAAGCGCTCGCTGGATGACATGGCTGCGAGGAAGCGCTTGCCATCTTCGACATGGAATCGCGTCTGCAGGTCGCTTTCCTTCACGGTTCTCCAGCGCAGGCTGGCTTCCTCGATCTCAGCCGAGCGGATGTCGGCTCCCACGATTTCCAGGCGCTCCGTATCCCTGCCGAAGACATCAGCCAGCACGCCGGTCTCGTCAGCCCGGCCGCAGGCCAGATTAAGGATGCGTTGCTCCGTTCCCGCTTTGTTCACGCCGGGAATCCCGGCGAGGGTTGTCTCAAGAGCCCTCCTGAGCACGGACATGTCTTCCGGCAGGCCTGCAGAGTGAAAGGGCGTGTTGGGGTTGAGGGGCACGACGGTGCGATTAAAAGGTTCTCTCCTCGTGATTCAAGAGTTGAGTTGGGCTCTTCATTCTGTAAGGGCTTTGGGACACCGTTCCGGTCTTCATGCCTAACCAAACATCCGGCCAACAGCTCCCGCAGGAATCTGCTGCCCTCGTGCGCGGTATTGCCGACCAGTTCGCGATCGAGGGCGGGTATGTGGAGGGGGAAGAGGTGAAGAGCGGCCACATCAACTCGACCTACCGTGTGACCTACGAACTGGAGGGTGGCGAGTGTCGGCGCTACATCCTGCAGCGCATCAATGAGAAGGTCTTCAAGGATCCCCTGGCCGTGATGCGCAACGTGGAGTGTGTGACCTCCCACATCAACTGGAAGGTGTTGCGCAGGAAGCAGAACCTCGGAGGACAGACTCTGAGCCTCTACCCGCACAAGACCGGACGCTTTTATGGTTACGGTGAGGGAGGCGGGATCTGGCGCTGCTACAACTACTTAGAGGGCTGCCGGACCCACGATGTGGTGGGGAACACCCGGCAGGCCTTCGAGGCCGGGCATGCTTTTGGGGCCTTCCAGAATCTGGTCAGCGATCTGCCCCCAGCCGAGATTGTAGAGACCATTCCCGATTTTCACGACACGCCACGGCGATACCGGGCCCTCATGGAGGCGGTGGAACGGGACTCCTGCGGACGGGTGGCCGAGGTGGAGATGGAGCTGGAGTTCGTCCGCCGGAACGAGGATGTGCTCGATCGGCTTCTCAGGCTCAGGGAGGAGGGATCCCTTCCCCTGCGCATCACCCACAACGACACTAAGATCAACAACGTTCTCTTCGATGTGGAGACGGACGAAGCGGTTTGCGTGATCGATCTCGACACGGTCATGCCGGGGCTCAGTCTGTATGACTTTGGAGACCTGGTTCGCACCGCTACAAACCCGGCCGCGGAAGACGAGCGTGATCTCGGGAAGGTGGAAATGGGCATCAGGGTGTTCGAGTCCCTTGTGGAAGGTTACCTCGACGCGGCGGGGAAAGTTCTCAACGAGACTGAGATCGCACAAATGGCCTTTGCGGGTCGACTCATCTCCATCGAACTCGGGATGCGCTTTCTGACCGACCACCTCAATGGCGACCGCTACTTCCGTGTCCACCGGGAGAACCAGAATCTTGACCGTGCCCGGACGCAGTTGTGCCTCGCCCGGCAGATTGCGGAGCGAGAGGAGGAGATGACCAGGTTTGTTCTCAAGGTGGCGAGAGCCGGGTGATCAGGTGCCAGTCCGCTCCAGGGTGGCCACACATTCAAGGTGCCTTGTTTGAGGGAAGAGATCGAAAGGCTGGACCGTGCGCAGGGCGTATCCCCGGGCGTTGAACTCCTTCAGATCTCGGATCTGGGTGGCGGGATTGCAGGAGACGTAGATTATCCTGTGCGGGGCGTAAGCGAAGAGTTGCTCCAGAAACTCCGGGCCACAGCCCTTGCGCGGAGGATCGATCACAACCGAGGTTTCTGCAGCCGGGAATGGGATCTGCCCGAAGACGTGTTCGGCGGAAGCGGTCAGGATGGTGACATTGTGGAGCTCGTTTTGATTCGCATTCTGGCGGGCCCAGTCGGCTGAAGACTCGGAGACCTCCACCCCGGCCACCGCCTCGAAGTGCCGGGCGAGGGAGAGGGCGAAAAGACCGGAACCACAGTAGGCGTCCACCAGAAAGCGGCTGTTGCTCGCGGCTTCCTTCGCCACGTAGTCGACAAAGGCGGGAAGAATAAAGGGGTTGTTCTGGAAAAAATCGCCTGCCAGGAAGCGAATGTTGAGCTCACCCACCCGTTCTTCCACCACTTCGCGCGGATTGGTATGAACGCCCCCGGCGGTTGCGCGGAGGAGCAAGGTCGCTCCTTTCCTGAACTTCCCCTGGGCGGCAGTCTGGTGAATGCGGGTACGCTCGACTGGCAGGGCCTGGTTGAGTTCCGGCATGGCGATGGAACAGCGTGGCACATCGACGATCCTGTTACGTGATCCCACCGCCAGAAAACCGATGTTGAGATCCCGGTCAGGGCGCGGCTTCTGGAAGTGAGGCGTGATCTTGGAACGGTAGTGCCACGGCTCGGGAGAGGGAACGGGTTCTTCAATCGGATGGTCGATTCCTGCCATGTGCTGCAGGAGTTCGCCAACCTGCCGACGCTTCCAGCGAAGCTGTTCCTGGTAGTCGAGATGCTGGTACTGACACCCGCCGCAGGTGGTGAAGAGAGGGCAGCGTGGCTCCTGACGACTGGGACTGGGATCAAGGATCTCCAGCAGGTCAGCATGTGAACAACTGGCTTCGTTCTTCCAGATGCGGGCCCGCACCCGTTCGCCGGGCAGGCAGAACGGGACGAAGATGACCCAGCCCCCTTCGCTTTGCGCGTCCGGTGGGATCGTTCTGTCGATTCGACCCAGGCCCATTCCCAGGTTGGAAAGGGAATCGATTTCAAGTTCGATGACCTCATGGTAGGCAAAAGGTTCCGGCCTGAAGTGTTTAGGGGCTTTTTTTTTCTCGGGCATTCGTTCGTGCGCTTCAGGTTGCCAGAGGGGAATCGGACGATTACAATGTGCTGGAATTCGTCATGATGACAATGAAAGCGAACCTTGCCATTTGCGTATCCGCTCTCGTTTCCGCCTCCTTCGCTGCTGCCGAAATCGTCGAAGAGGAGACATGGTATAGCGCGGCAGGAAAGATCGTCAAGACGGTGAAGCGGACTCTGACAGGAGCTGAGGCCCGGAGAACCCAATCGCCGGCCTGGGAGCCGGCCTGGGTCATCCGTGAGCGCGGGCGCAGCTCAAGGGGGGACTTCACCTCCAGACCTGTCCACCGTTATTTTCGCAGGAGTTGTCAGTCCCCCCGTTCTTATCCCTACGGGCTCGGGTTTCTTCCGCGGGTTTACCGCGGTGGGCCGGGATGGTATCTCCAGACTGGGAACAGGGGAAGATACCGGGCCCTGGGCTACTGTCCCCCACAACTCAATCTCTTCATTGGCCGCTAGGGCCTTTTCGTGATCCTGCAGTTAGTTGTCCGGGGTGGGCTCGGGAGCAGGGGTGGGTTCGGGAGCGGGTCCGGATCCGGGAAGGGATGTGGTGACCTCGGGCGAGCGGAAGGGATCTTTCGGGGGGATGGAGGAATGGGGAACGTTCTTGTTTGCCACGTTCTGTCCGGCCTCGACCAGGGGGAATTCCCACTCTCCGGTGTTCCTGCTACCGGTGGTGCAGCCACAGAGCATGAAGAGCAACCCTGCCCCGGCGATTGCGAGTCTGATCTTGTTGTTCATGGGGAAAGAGAGCAGAGAAGCTGCCCAGAATCCCATCTCTATTGCAACCGGATTCTTGGATTGCTCAAGACCTGTTGAGGTGACGGAGCCAGCGCGTGATATCGGCAAGAACCCGTTCCCTCTGATGATCATAAAAGAGCAGGTGATAGCTCTCCGGATAGTAGTGACGCTGTACCCGTGCGCCCGGTGAAAACCGCCCGGCGAAGGTTTTCACATCGTCGGGACGGGAAAAGATGTCATGTCCGCCGTGCAGGAGCAGGACGGGCAAATCGATCCGGGAAGCTTGTTCCGTAGAGGTTTCAATCATGGTGCCCAGAGTGTAAAGGAGGCGCATGGTGAAGGCGGAGACATGGTAGGGGTTGGTCTGGGCCTGCTCCTGGTGAACCACGTCCCTGATGACGCGCACTTCATTCTCTCCCGACAGGGTTTCCAGGGAGATCTTCCACCGGGGAAAGAGACTTGCTCCCCAGCGCAGGACCGTTCGCTTCCACTGCGGGAAGTCGTCATGAATGCGGGTGATGGGAGAGGAGAGGATCAGGGCATCGCAGGGTGATTGTTTCTTCGAAGAGCAGGTTGCCGCCGCATGGAGTGCGATGAGAGCCCCCATGCTCTCTCCACACCATACGATGCGTGTCCCGGGGTGTTCTCGACGGACAAGGCGAGTGAAGGTGTTGAAGTCGTTGAACCAGTCCTGCCTGTCGTGAATGTCTCCCTTGCGCGAGGTGGTCGGGTCATTGCCCTGCCCGCGCAGGTCGGGAGCATAGACCGCGGCCCGGGAGTAGTGCTCCTGAAGGTGCTTGCCGAGAACACTCAGGTCGGTGGACGCACCCGCGATTCCATGGAACCCCACCACCACCAGAGAGGGTGGACGCCCGTCGCGGGGGAGCCACTTGCAGTAGGGGAACCGGTCACCGTCGAACGAGGTAAAGGTCGACTCTTCGAGGGTCGGCTGGGTAACGGCGCAGGACGCCGGTCCGTGAGGCGGAGTCCTTGCAGGAGAGCGGGAAGCACAACCGGAGAGCTCAAGGCAGGCCAATGCCACCATGGATAGCAGGAGCGATAATCTGACAGACATGAGATGCTGTGAGGATATGTCCAGGGAGGAGAGGTGCGATCTGGAATGGGCAATGGGGCATGCCTGCCGGCCTCAGTGAGGTCCGACGACTCGCCCGCCAGAAGCGTCCATCCTGGATGGACAGGGTGTAAATCTCCCGATCATTGGAAGGGAAACAGGCGCTGCTGGTTGCAGCGCCTGGTAGATTAATTGTCCAGTTGACGTCTGAGGGAGATGCACCCGGCGATCTACTTGGGCTTGGGAAGGGCCTTGCCGGGTTTTACCGGGACAGGAAGTTTGGGAGGATCGGGTTGCTTGGCCGGGGCGGTTGGAATGCGCACCGGCGGAGAAACGGCACGAGCCCTGGGCTTCCCAGTGGATGGAGCAGGAGCCTTGCCCGTTCCAGGATTGACGGGAACCCGCACAGGCGGGGACACCGCCTTGGCGCCGGGACGTCCCGGAACCCGGACAGGAGGCGAGACCGAGCGACCGGAGGGCGTGGGTCGGGCAAGCGGACGCGAGGGCGGCTTGGGCAGGTCCTTCAGCTCAGCCAGCTCGAGTTCAAAGATGAGCATACTGTTGGGACCAAGGGTGGCGCTGCGGCGGTTCTCCTTGTAGGCGAGTTCGGCCGGGATGAAGAGCTTCCACTTCGATCCCACCGGCATCTGGGTGAGAGCTTCCCTGAACCCCGCGATCACGTTGAGGGACATGGGTGCGAGCTTGCCTTTGGAAGAATCGAATTCCGTTCCGTCGATGAGGGTGCCGCGATAGATGGTCATAAATTGCTTGGTGGGGCGCTGCCCTGGAGCGGGTGCGGGGTAGACCTCGCCTTCGCCTTTCTTGAGGATCTCGTACTGCAGTCCGCTCTTGGAGGTGATGATCCCCTCGCGTTTCTTGTTTTCGGCGAGGAATTGTTCTCCAGCCGCCTTGTTCTCTACCGCGATTTTCTTTTCACGCTCCTTGATGACGAGGCTCAACTGGTTGAGAGCCTCGTTGATCTTTTCCTGGTCGATCTTGGAATCCTTGAGTTCGAGGGCGTCAAAGAGTCCCTTGAGGAATTGCTCGCGGTCGATGTCCTCCATCTGGAGTCCGAAGCGACCGGTCTGGTTGGTGAAAGTGCGGCCGTTACGGTAACCGAACCCGTAAGAGGTCATGGTACGGATCTCCTTGGAGTCCATCGTGATCTTGGGCTCTGCCAGTTTTGCCGGGTTTGTGGGGCCGGCCGGAGCAGGTTTGGGTTGATTCTTGGGGGTCTCCTTGGCGGCTTCAGCCTTCTTGCCGGGCAGGGTGGGAGAATCCTGGGCTGAGAGCGCTCCAGTGAAAAGAAGGCCAGCGCCCAGGAATGCGGCAATGATGGTGATTTTCATGGTCTTTGGTGGAATGGGGGGTGGACGATAGGGGCGTCTTGGAGAGCTGTCGAGCGAAAGGGTGGATTGTTCGGAACACGGAGCCTCTGGCAAGGGCTGCTATTTCGACTGCTCCAGCATGCGCACCACGGCTGCTTCGGCTTTGCCTCGAATGTCTTCCAGGATCTCGATCCGGGGTTCCAGATGCTCCAGACAGGCTTGGAGCTTCTCAAGGGTGTTCATCTTCATGTACTTGCAATCGGAGCAGGCACAGCTGTCGGTGGGGCCAGCAATAAGGTTCTTGTCGGGAGCTTCCTTGCGCAGACGGTGCAGCATCCCCCCTTCGGTAACCACGATGATGTTCCTGCTTTCGGCGTTCTGGCAGAAGGTCACCATCTTTTCGGTGGAGCACACCTCGTCGGCGAGCAGGCGCACCGCGGTGGTACATTCCGGGTGGGCCACTGTCACCGCGTCAGGGTAGTCGTCCTTGATTTTCTGTATCGATTCGCGGGTGAATTCCACGTGGACGTAGCACGAACCTTTCCAGAGATCCATTTTGCGGTCGCAATTCTCCATCACCCATGCGCCGAGGTTTGCATCGGGCACAAAGAGGATGGGGCGGTCGGCGGGGGCCTGTTCCACAATGCGGACGGCGTTGCCGGAGGTGCAGATCACATCGGAGAGCGCCTTCACTCCTGCCGAGCAGTTGATGTAGGCAATGACGTAGTAGTTCCGGTCGGCGTGGTCCTCCAGATACTTCTGAAGGGCAGGTGCGGGGCAGCTTTGCTCCAGGGAACAGCCGGCGTCCCGGTCGGGCAGGATCACCGTCTTGTCCGGATTGAGGATCTTGGCGGTTTCGGCCATGAAGTGGACTCCGCAGAACGCAATTACTTCCGCATCGGTCTCCTGTGCGTGGTAGGACAGTCCGAGGGAGTCTCCTACGAAGTCAGCGAGATCCTGAATGGCGCCGATCTGGTAGTTATGCGCGAGGATTACCGCGTTGCGCTCGTTCTTGAGGCGCAGGATCTCCTCCCTCAGATCGAGAGCAGGGGTAGAGGTGCTCATGCCGGAGGCTCGCCCATGCCGGCCCCGGGGCAAAGAAGAAATTATCGATGTGGCCCCGCTTTTCCAGCAGGTCTGCGATGAGAGGATTCCTCCAGGCGCCGTTCCTTAACGAGGCTCCGGGGTGGCGTCCACAGGACCGCTGGTATCCTGCGAGGGAAGTTCGATGTCCGCAGTATCGGCGGGTTCATCGAACTTGGCATAGAGCTTCCTGAGTTGTGGCGGTTCGACGTTGCCGGAATGGTGAGCACCTTCCTCAAGTGAAAGCGAGGTGGCCTGGATGTCACCCTCCAGGATCGAATCCCGCTCGAGGGCGAGTTGTTGCTCGCACACGATATCCCCCTGGACGATGCCATCGATGATGACGTCCCTTGCATGCACGGGGTGAGAGAAGACAACCTTTGAGTGTTCCTGTACGATGAGGCGGCGGCAGCGCACGGTTCCCGTGATGGTTCCGTCACCCAGGATGGTGAGGTCTCCATCGCAGTCGATCCCGCTGCCCTTGAAGACACCTTCGATAGTCAGGTCGTGGCAGTGCACCGAGACGCCATTGATTCCGCCTTCGTGGTGGATGTGGACATTTCCACGGGTCCGGATGCGCCGGTGGTGCATCGTGCTGATCTCGTGATTGTCGAGCGGTATGGAGGCGGTGCAGCGCAGGCAGATGGTGGAGAACGTCTCTTCCGGAATGCTCTGCGGGAAATCGCACTCAAGGCAGTGGATGTGGCGGTGGCCCTTCCTGGGAACCTCGGGCAGGAGGCGGGCCAGTCGGGCGATGGCAGGGTGGTCTTCCGTGGTGGTGGTGATGCGCGGAATGCGGGCCTTGGAGGGGAGGGCGTAAGTTCCGGCGCCGTGCCGGGAGAGGTCGGAGAAGAACTCAAGTTGTTGCTCGCGGGGTGGCCCCGCCTTCTTCTCCTTCTTCAGGCGACGTGCCCGGGTGGTTTCGGGACCTTCCGTTCGTTGCTCAACCTGGTCGCGGAGAGGGAAGGGATATTCGGCGGGAGGGCGGATTGGCACGGCCTCGCCATTCTCGATCTGGAAGCAGGCACCACAGCCACGGTCACGACAGAATGTTGAGCAGGCAAACTGGGGCTCTTCCTGCTCATGACCGCAGACCGGACACGAGAGGAGAAGATTCTTTGGACGTCCAAGCATGATCGCAGATGAAAGTGGAGTGCATTGCAACCATCATTGGATGGCTGGGCAGGGTCGAGAAAGTTTGTGCTTAACAATCGATCCCAGGTAATGACACCTGTATTTTTGTGCGGCTGAATAAGGGAATGGGCCTGAACCGAAGTGACCAAGACTTCTAATATTTCTTGAGAATCATTTGAGCCTTTTTAAGGATCTGCGAATTTGCCGCCCTGTTCTCAGGGTTCCGGTGGACGGAGGGGAGGATCCGCCTTTCGCGCCAGCGCCACGGAGGGCGGTGGTCTCCGCCTCAGGCAGCGGGAGCCTTCGCGCTCTCAGCAATCACTTCGGCCTTCTTCTCCTCAAGTTTGAGCGTTTGGTTTACCTCCATGGGTTGATTGCGGGGCGTGCCAATGGCTGAGGCACCCACGAAGACAGCTCCCGCTTCCATGGAAAGGGCTCCGGCTCTGATGTCGCCAGTCACCTCGGCCAAGGCAAAGATTTCGACCCGGTCGGTGACTGTGATGTTGCCTTCCACCCTGCCCTGCACGATGACCGAATCGCACTTGATCTCAGCCTTGATGTGGGCCGATTCCCCGATGGTCAGCGAACCCTCCGAAACAATCCTGCCCTCGATCTTGCCGTCCACGATGAGATCGCCCTGAAAGCGGACTTCTCCCTCGATCTCGACGTCGCTGCCGAGAACATTGCGCTTACCTGCGGAAATCGCGACGAGTTGATTGGCCTCCGTGCCCGAGGTGGGAGCGGGTTCGACGTGAGGAGCGGAAGGGAGGCCGGAGGCAGCGTCTCCCGTGTTCTTGCTGATGATCTTCTCAAACACGATTATTCAATAAGTCAGAACCTTCTGGTTATGTCAAATTTTGTTGGCGCCACAACTGTGAGAAGATGTGAACAAGCCGCCGCGGGGGCCATCGAGTGCCAATCAATCGTCCGGACGGGGACGAACCGGCCACGCTTCTTTCAAGGATGAAGGGAGGAAAATCCTGGAATGGATTCGGCTAGGGTGTCCCCGGAGTGGGCGCAGGTGCGGGTTCCGGAGTGGGCGCAGGTGCGGGTTCCGGAGCGGGCGCAGGTGTAGGTTCCGGAGCGGGCACAGGTGCGGGTTCCGGAGTGGGAGCAGGTGCGGGTTCCGGAGTGGGAGCAGGATCGTTGGGAGTGTTCAGGCTGTCCGGAGCGTCAGCAGCAAGAAATGGAACATCGATATTGGGCGGCGGTGGTTTGGGTCGCGGGACGGTGGCGGGGAGCGCGACTCCGAGGGTTTCAAGACGAGCTTCTGCCAGGCGTTGGCTCAGGAAGCTGTTCTTGTCGTTCGGGTTGTTCGCCTGCTCCAGCGTTTTGCGAGCATCTTCCAGGTTGCCGGCCTTGCGTTCGTAGTCGCTGATCCGGATGAGGGCGAGCGGAGCGATGTAAGCCGCTTTTGGATCGGCAGCAAGTTCCCGGAGCAGGGTGAGGCCTTTTTCATCCTCGCCCTCTTCCAGGAGGAAGGAGGCCAATACCATGCGGGCACCTGGCTGGGCCGGGTGATCCGGAGCGTCGGCGATGAAGTTACGCAGTTTTTCCTTGGCATCCTCGCTTTCGCCCTCTTCCCAGAGCGACCGGGCCAGCTGTAGCTGGGCGGTTCCCGCTGCCGGCGTCCCGGGGTAGTCGTTCAGAACATGGCGGAAATCTCCCGGATCTCTGGACGCAACGAGGGCTTCCCCGGCGGTGACGGCCTTCTTCTGTTTCAGGCCGTCAACAATGATGTAAGCCGAAACGCCAGTGATGAGCAGCAGGACGACGACGATCAGCTTCTTTTGATTGGCGTCGAGGAACTGTTCGAACTTGGAGGGTCCCTGTTCAATTTCGCCGAGGGGGGCGGGATGATCGGACCCCTCCACCTGTCCGGGGAGGTTCGATGTTCCTTTGTCTTCTGACTTCTTTTTCTCAGCCATGGATCAGCGGGGAAGTGTGCGTAGCGCGGGAGGGGCAGTGAATCAAGCCCTTGTGGCGGATTTCAGAGTTGTCGGGGCGGCGGACCGGGGTAGGTTCGCCCCGCAGATGGCCCAGAAGCTCTATTTTGTGGCTGGAGAACACAGTGGCGATACCCGCGGAGCTGAACTGATGGAGGCGATACGGGCCGTGCGCCCGGATTGGCAATTCTGTGGCCTGGGAGGGCCGAAAATGCGGCGTCTGGGAGGTTCCAGCATGGTTGACTGGGTGGAGGAAGCCGCGGTGGTGGGCTTCTGGGAGGTCCTCAAGCGCTATTGGTGGTTCAAGGGGCGCTTCGATGCAACCCACCGGGAAATCGAGAATCTGCACCCCGACGCGGTGATCTTCGTCGATTATCCCGGCTTTAACCTGCGGTTGGCGCGGTCCCTGCACGAGGGTGCGGAACCTGCACGGCTGATCAACTACATCAGCCCCCAGGTCTGGGCCTGGAAGAAGGATCGTATCCAAGGCATGGCGGAATGGCTCGATCTGATGCTCTGTCTCTTTCCGTTTGAGAAGGAGATATTCGAGAGTGCCGGCCTGCCCACCATCTGCATGGGCCATCCCATGGTGGATCAGCTGGAAGCAGGGCGGATTGAGGCTCGACGCGAGGAGAACCTGGTGGGGCTCTTTCCCGGTAGCCGCAAGAATGAGATCTCGCGGATTTTCCCCACCATGGTTGAGGTAGTCGCCCACCTGCATGAGAAATTTCCGGCGTGGAGGTTCGAAGCGTCGGCGGCTTCACAGCTTATGGAGGACCAGATGCGGTCCATTCTGGATGCTCACCCGGTGAAGCAGCTGCCCCTCGCAATTGTGCAGGGGCGGAGCCATGAGCTGATGCAGCGTGCCTGGAGCGGGGTGGTGACCAGCGGCACGGCCACGTTGGAGGCGTCCTACTACGGGTTGCCCTATTGCCTGGTCTACAAGGTGGCTTGGCTGACCTATCTGGCGGGACGTGCGGTGGTAGATATCGAGCACCTGGGGCTGGCCAATATTCTGGCTGGCCGCGAAATTGTACACGAGTTCATCCAGCACGAAGCCAACGCGGCCAATATCTCATCCTTTCTTGAGAGCGTGATGACCGACGAGCTGCGGTGGAGGGAACTTGAGCGCAATCTGCTGGGCGCGGCAGCCAGGCTGGGCGGCGGAGGAGCAGCGAAGATTGCCGCCCGGGCCATTGTGGACCTGTTGGAGGAGCAGAGTGATGGCGCCTGACTACGGGGACGGGATTCCTGAAGAGCGATCCAGGCCGAACCCGGCCTGGAAGATCGCGATGGTGAGCGCGCCCGCCTTTCTCCTTCTTTCCACCGCCTGGGCCCTCTGGATCTGGTGGAAGAAATCGCAGGATGATTCGGTCGATCCGCGCCTTGCGCTGGTCTCTGTCGCTGCCGAGGTGGAGGAACTGGAGGACAGCTTGCACAAGCTCTCCCGGGTTCTGGGACCCCGCGATTGGGAGTCGGTGGAGGGCCGCATCAACATGCGCCGGGCCATCGCCTTCATCGACGGCACTCTCAGCCCCCGCAACTACGGATTCGCAGTGCGGAAAGGGGAGCAATTGGCTCATGCGGGCGAACGATGGCCGACGGTCTGGGTCGATCTGGTCGGAGTGAGCGATCCAATGCGGATCCTGCTCGTCAACGCAGCCTACGACCGGAGCGACGCGGCGATTGCCCTGGTTCTCGCGGTAGCGCGGGATCTGCGGGACGAGGAATTCGGCCCCACTATCCGGTTCGTGTTCCATCCTGCACAGCTCTACCGTGGACAGGCAGAGGAGAAGTTGCTCACCGAGATTCTGGGCAAGAATGAGCTGCACAGCGTCACCCTCGTTCCGGAGGGGCCCGGCGGGGGCACCGGCTCAGCTCCGCGGGGACCGTGGAGTGGCGCGCAACTCAAGCCCCTTGCCGATGCCTTTGCCCAGCGGGTGCGGGAGAGCGCGAGCGTCCGCTGAGGCCTGACCCGGTGGCTGAGAAATGCCTTGATGCGGAGGAGGTCCCCGCGTATTTCTCCCGCCCCGAAGACTGATTTAGGGGCATTAGCTCAGTTGGTAGAGCGCTTCAATGGCATTGAAGAGGTCAACGGTTCGATTCCGTTATGCTCCAGTCTTCATTCGACCTGAGAGGAGGCAAATGAAGGGGCGATACGAAAACGGGCCATGGCCTGCCGGTGCGCCTCTTCCTTCCACGACTGGGTATCCAGACACCACCTCTGACATGATCAAGCATGCCTGTTGAAGGACAAGAACTTGCGGTAACCTGCGCCAGGGCCGCTGAAAAAATTCTGGCGGAGGATATCCGGATTCTCGATCTGCAGGGGATCTCCACCCTGACGGACTTCATGGTGATCTGTTCCGGAACCTCCATGCCGCACCTCAAGGCGATCCTACGGGAAGTGGAGGCCAGGGTGCACGAATGGACGGAGGTCAGGCCGCTTTATGCGGAAGGTCGGGCCGACAGCCGTTGGGTGGTTCTCGATTACGTCGATGTAATGGTTCACATCATGCATCAGGAGATGCGCGATCTCTACAGATTGGAAGATCTCTGGGGTGATGCCGGTGTGGTGCAGTGGGAAAGCTGATGGAGGATCGCAGATTGCAAATGTGCCTTCCATGAGATTTGAGATTTGATATCTGAAATGGGGGACTGGATGGTTGTCCCCGTGCGTATCGAACTGCTGACCACTGGAACGGAACTGCTCCTCGGGACCACTCGAGATACGCATGGAGCGTGGGTGGGTCAGCGACTTCTGGGACTGGGTCTTCGGATTGCCCGGCAGGTGACCGTGCCTGATGGGCAGGCCGTGGGTAAGGCCATGCGGACCGGTCTGGAGGAGGGGGAGGTCCTGATTGTGACCGGAGGACTTGGGCCTACCAGCGATGATCTCACCCGTGAGTCGCTCGCGGAGGTGCTTGGGCTGGAGATGATCGAAGATAAGGCGACCTTGCGCACCATCGAGGAATTCTTTGCCAGTCGCCGGCGGGTGATGGCGGAAGCCAATCGCAAGCAGGCCCTGGTGCCGGTGGGGGCGGACATTCTCGCCAATCCCAACGGGACGGCTCCGGGGCTCTATCTGGCTCCCGGGTTGAGCGGTAGGTGTAACTGTGCGGTATTTCTTCTGCCAGGGCCGCCGCGTGAGCTGTATCCGATGTTCGAGGCGGAGGTTGTCCCGCGTCTGCGGGCCCTCAGCGGAATCGAAGAGGGGCCTGACTGCGTGGAGCTGAAGTTCGTCGGAATCGGGGAGAGCGATTTTCACCAGGGAGTGGATGAACAGTTGGAGTCCATCGGGGGACTGGAGCACGGCTACTGCGCGCGTCCGGGAGAAGTGGACCTGCGACTCATCGGGACCCCGGACGTCGTGAAGGAAGGGCGGTTGGTGGCGGAGACGGCCTTTGCCCACGAACTGGTGAGCGATGATGGCGCCAGCCTGGAAGAAGTGGTGGTGCGGCTCTTGACCGGGCAGGGGATGACCGTGGCGGTTGCGGAGAGTTGTACGGGGGGACTCATTGCATCCCGGATCACCGACGTTTCAGGTTCCTCGGAAGTGTTCCGCTACGGTTTCGTGACCTACGCCAATGAGGCAAAGTGTGATCTGATCGGGGTGGACCGGGAGGATCTGCTGGAACACGGTGCGGTGAGCGAACCGGTGGCCTGCCAGATGGCGGAGGGAGCCCTCTGGGTTGGCAAGGCGGACATGGCGGTGGCAGTGACCGGTATCGCGGGGCCGACCGGGGGGAGCGAAGGGAAGCCGGTGGGGACAGTCTTCCTGGGCCTGGCGGTAAGGGGGGGCGAGACCCGGGTGGTCAAGCAGTTCCACCCCTGGGGCCGCGATGTCTTCAAGCGCCAGGTAAGCCAGTCCGCCTTGAATCTGGTCCGGCAGGCGCTGGCGGGATAAAGGGGAGAACCCTCTCGCTATCCGTGATACCGCCGGACTTCGAACTCCGGATATTTCTCGACTACTTCGTAGCCGGGAAACTGATCTTCGAATTCCGGAAAGAGCGTGTCGCCCTCATGTGGTTCGTGGACCCATGAGACGAGCAGATGATCAAGGCGGGGAAGGAAAAGGGTGTAGATTTCCGCCCCTCCCATGATGAAGACGGTGGGGGTCTGGAGTTGGAGGGAAGCGAGTTCCTCGGGAGAGTGAATCACCTCCACGCCTTCTGCGGACCAGGAGTGGTCGCGGGTGACTACGATGTTTTGCCGGTCTGGCAGGGGCCGACCGATCGAGTCGAAGGTCTTACGTCCCATCACCACCGGGTGGCCGCTGGTGGTGCGCTTGAAAAACCTGAGATCCTCCGGGAAGTGCCAGGGAAGTCTGTTGTCCCGGCCGATGATCCGCTCCGGAGTCATGGCAACGATAGCGGTAAGGGTCATACCGAGACCTCCGCCTTGATATGGGGATGCGGATCGTAGTCCTGGAGAGAGAAATCCTCGAAACGAAATCCGTCAATTTCGCGGACCTCCGGGTTGATCCGCATGCTGGGAAGGGGACGGGGTTCGCGGGTGAGTTGCAGTTCCGCCTGCTCAAGGTGGTTCGAGTAGAGATGCATGTCTCCGAAGGAGTGCACGAAGTCGCGGGGCTCGTAGTCGAGAACCTGGGCGATCATCATGGTGAAAAGGGAGTAACTCGCGATGTTGAAGGGGACTCCGAGGAAGAGGTCGGCACTGCGCTGGTAGAGCTGGCACGAGAGCCCGGGACGCCCTCCTTGCGGTTCGTGCACGTAGAACTGGAAAAGGAGGTGGCAGGGCGGGAGGGCCATCTGGTCAACCTTTCCCACGTTCCAGGCCGAGACGATGTGACGGCGTGAGTGCGGCTTGTTCTTGAGGTCGTCGAGGAGGCGTGAGATCTGGTCGATGGGGCTGCCGTCTTCGGTCTGCCAGGCCCGCCACTGCTGGCCGTAGACCGGCCCGAGATCTCCGTTCTCATCGGCCCATTCGTCCCAGATGCGCACCTTGTTTTCCTGCAGGTAGCGGATGTTGGTCTCACCCATCAGGAACCAGAGGAGTTCATGGATGATGGAGCGCAGGTGGAGCTTCTTGGTGGTGAGGCAGGGGAATCCCTCACGCAGGTCAAAACGCGCCTGACGACCGAAGACCGAGCGGGTGCCGGTGCCGGTGCGGTCGGCGCGCTCTTCGCCGTTTTTGAGAACATCACGGAGCAGGTCCAGATATTGCCGCACGCAATAACCTTAACCAAGAATGGGGCGAAAGACGCGAAAAAAATCCAGGATGGGAGCAACTTTACGGATGATGGGGACTGACGCTGTGGCGGGGCTTTGCTCCGTGCTGCGCCGCTAGTCGTCAGTGCGAGGCTTTCTCCGGAACTCCTTTTTCTGTCCGTGCTGCCGCTTGAGACCGACCTCCCGTTGGCGTTGCCGGCGGGAGCGCCGGCGTTTCTGGCGGCGGATTTTCTCGATGCGCTGACGGAGTTCGGATTTGCGGCCCTGTTCAATCTCCTCGATGCGATCGCACAGCTCCCGGCGGACAAGAAAGCGGTTCATCTCGCGCGAGCGCTGGGCCTGGCACTTGATTTCGATCCCGCTCGGCCGGTGGTGGAGGTAGACGCAGGAGCTGGTCTTGTTGATTTTCTGTCCGCCGTGCCCCGTTCCCCTGATGAATCGCTCAATGAGATCCTCTTCCAGGATTCCGAGCTTCGCCATGCGGCGTTTCATGGCGGCACGTTTGTCCTGTCCGATCATGGCGCAGCCGGGGCTGGCATCGGGGAGCGTTCAGTGGACTGGCAATGGACGATGTAGTCCGAGACCGCCCTCCTGATTTCACCCGCCACATCGGCACGCTGCGTGGCGAAGGGCGGGACGAACCATGGATAAGAGCCGATCACATCGGAGGTTACCGCAATCTCGCCGTCACAGCTATTCGTGCCACATCCGATTCCGATGGTGGGAATCCCGATGCTGGTGGTGACTTCGGCGGCAACCGCGGGCACCACGGTCTCAAGCACGATGCCGAAGCAGCCGGCCTGCTCAAGTGTCTCTGCTCCTTTCAGGAGTGCTGATATTTCGTCGGCTGACGTTCCCTTCGTCCTGTAGCCGCCCTCTTCCTTCAGACGTTGCGGGAGCATACCGAGGTGGCCCAGGACAGGGATGCCATCCTCCACGATGGCCTTCACTTTCCCGGCCTGGCGGACTCCGCCTTCCAGTTTGATCGCTTCCGCACCGGCTTTCACCAGGGCCCGGGCGGTTTCCACCGCCTCGGCTTCACTGTCATAGGAGTGGATCGCGAAGTCGGCCACCAGAAGGGACTCCCGGCAACCGCGGGCGGCGGCGGCCACATGGTGCAGCATATGGTCGAGGGTGACATGGGTGGTGTCAGGAAAGCCGAGTACCACCATTCCCAGGGAGTCTCCCACCAGGATGAGATCCGTGCCCGCCTCATCCAGCAGGCGCGCAGTGGGATAGTCCCAGGCGGTGAGAGCAGCAATGGGTGGTCCAACCTCCTTCCGGGCGCGGAGGGCGGAACACTTGTCACTGACAGGCACGGGAAATTCATAGCACCTCTCCGGGGGGGATGCGAGTCCTGGGAAGTAAAAAGATGGTCGGGTTGGTGCGTTCTCCGAAGGTGCGTTTCCGGGTCCTCTCCAGATCATGTGCCCCGTCATTGGTACGGACTCCGGACCCCGGCGACCGGTTGTCCTTACCCGGCTACCAGTTGGCCTGGATGAGGGTCAGTTCAGGTTCTCCGGAATCAAGGTGCTGGAGATGCCCGCTGATGGTGACGTGATCGCCGGGGAGGGTCATGAGAGGTCGGATTTCAGCGAGGGGCTGCAGAACGAAGCGCCGGTGGGTCATGTGCGGATGCGGAATGATGAGGATTCCGGTGTCGATGGTGAGGTCATCAAAGTAGAGGATATCGATGTCGATGACGCGGGGAGAATTTGGACCTGCACCGGGTTTGCGTCCGAGATGGTACTCGATGGCCTTGGCGTCCTCGAGGAGTTTGGCGGGTTCCCCGACGTAATCGAGTTCGATCACGGTATTGAAGAAGTCGGGCGAACCTTCCGGGCAGTTGACTGGTTCGCTCTGGTAGACGGGAGCCTGCTCGAAATGGACGTCGTCCGGGGTGAGGGCACGGAGGAGGTCGCGGGCGGCGCGCAGGTTGGCGAGGCGATCACCCAGATTCGATCCCAGTGCTATTCCCGTCCGAGTAGCCATTTCAAGATGCTGACGATACGGTTTGCATGCCTGCTTAGTCGATGCCAGGGTGACAGGACTCTCCGCGAGA